>OIZL01000067.1_pt1 | contig 91371 bp, 99 predicted proteins | sample 1588541 | NCBI WGS metagenome assembly OIZL01 (sample SAMN03283285) | human gut metagenome | biome: human-associated habitat; material: feces | host: Homo sapiens | place: Peru | collected 2012 | reverse complement strand
GAGATCCAGTTTGGACCGAACATCAAAGACTGGCCGGCAATGAGTGCGCTTCCGGAGCATATGGTATTAAAAGTTGTTTCCGAGATCCACGATCCGGTCACAACGACAGATGAGCTGATTCCGTCCGGTGAGACATCTTCTTTCCGTTCTAATCCGCTTGGACTGGCAGAATTTGCGCTTTCCAGAAAAGATCCGGCTTACGTTGGACGTGCCAAGGAAGTACAGAAAGCACAGAAAGCGATCGAAGAAGGAAAGAATCCGGAAGAAGGGTTTGCTGAAATTGCACCGGTTATTGAAACAATCAAAAAAGAATATACAGATGTGACAAAAGAGAATCTTGGTGTCGGAAGCACGATCTTTGCGGTAAAACCGGGAGACGGCTCTGCGCGTGAGCAGGCTGCGTCATGTCAGAAGGTTCTTGGCGGATGGGCAAACATCGCCAATGAATACGCAACCAAGCGTTATCGTTCGAACCTGATCAACTGGGGTATGCTTCCATTTCTGATCCCGGAAGGGGAACTGCCATTCCGGAATGGAGATTATCTGTTTGTACCAAAGATCCGGGAAGCGATCGAGCAGAAAAAGACAGAGATCGATGCATTTGTGGTAAAGGATGGAAAGCTGGTTCCGTTCACGCTTCAGATGGGTGAACTGACAGAGGATGAGAGAACGATCATTCTAAAAGGATGTCTCATTAATTATTACAGAGGTTAAAGGAGGGAAGAGCACATGGCAGAGCAGGAAAAGAAAGTTCCACAGGAACAGGAGAAAAAAGATAAACTGGATTCCAATCTGAAGTCCTATCTGATGATAGCGCTGTTAGTCTTTGTTGTATTTTGCTGCTGCATCCTTGTGTTCTTCTTGATCTACCGTTATAACGGTTTTGCGTCCGGCTGGCGGAAGCTGATGAAGGTATTGCAGCCGATCATCATCGGTCTGGTGGTTGCCTATCTGCTGAACCCTGTCATGATGTTTCTGGAAAGTCATTTAAAAACGCTTTTCAGTAAAAAGATCCACGATGAGAAGAAAGTATGGAAAATGTCAAGAGGGATCGGGATCGCGCTGTCGCTGTTACTCCTGGTCCTGATCGTGTACGGACTTCTTATGATGGTGATCCCGCAGCTCATACAGAGTATTACGGGAATGTTCACCTCCCTGCCGGACGAGGTGGAGCAGCTTTCCAAGTGGATAGACACGCAGTTTAAGGGAGATAAGGAGACGGCGGCGTTTATGAATGATACGCTCGACCGGGCGGCAAGCTACTTTGAGAACTGGGTGCAGACCGATGTCCTGCCGCAGGCGACGACCTATCTGGCATCCATTACGAGCGGCGTGATCTCGATGGTGAAGCTGTTGTTCAATACGATCATCGGACTGATCGTTTCCGTCTATGTACTGATGGAAAAAGAAAAATTTATCGGTCAGTCAAAGAAGATCATATATGCGATCTTCAAACCGGAGCGCGGAAATATTATTGTGCGGACCGTGCGCAAGAGCAATCAGATCTTTGGCGGATTTATTACAGGAAAGATCCTGGATTCGGTGATCATCGGTGTGATCTGTTATGTGGTGCTCCTTATTATGAATATGCCGTATACGGTACTGGTTTCCGTGATCGTCGGAGTGACGAACGTGATCCCGTTTTTCGGACCGTATATCGGGGCGATCCCGAGTTTTATCATAATCGCACTGGCAAATCCGTTGCAGGGACTTTACTTTTTGATCTTTATCATCATCCTGCAGCAGTTTGACGGGAATATTTTGGGACCGAAGATCCTCGGAAATTCCACGGGGCTGTCTTCCTTCTGGGTTGTGTTTGCGATCCTGATCGGGGGCGGAATGTTCGGAGTGCCGGGAATGATCCTCGGAGTGCCGACATTTGCGGTAATTTACTACATCGTCCGCAATATTGTAAATTATTTCCTGCGGAAAAGAAGTCTGCCGGATAAAACCGATGAATACATCATGCTGGTAGATATTGACACAAAAACGAATGCGATGAATTATAAAGAAAAAGAGGCAAAGAAAGAGGCATCGGAGGATGAAAAGGTGAAAGCCGAATAAGGCTTTCATCTTTTTTTGTAATAGCGATGAGAAAGATGCAGACCGCGGAAAAAAGCCGGAAATTTTGTCGGATTCGGGCGCAGATATTTTTGACAGAAGGCACCTGTTATGTTACACTGAAATCAATAATCAGGGGTACTTTCACCATATGGTATTTTCTGGTTGAATAGCAGATTTTGAGGTGACATATTTTGGATAAATATGAATATAAATTGAAGCTGGACGAGATGAAAAGTCTGGTGGGACAGGGAGATTACGAAAAGGCAGAAGAGATTGCGGACACGATCAACTGGAGAAAAGTAAAAAACGTAAATTCTCTGGTGCTTGCCAGTGAGATATACAGTCATATGCAGCGTTACGAGGACAGCAGGGATGTGCTTCTTATGGCATATGACCGGTCACCGATCGGCAGAACGATCATCTATCGTCTGGCAGAGCTTGCGATACATACACATAATTTTGATGAAGCTAAAGATTACTACGAGGAATTTGTGGAGATCGCGCCGCATGACAATTTGAAATATGTGCTCCGCTATGAGTTAAGCCGGGAACAAGGCGAACCGATTACGGAGCAGATCGCGATATTAGAAGAATTAAAAGAGCAGGAATACACGGAAAAATGGGCGTTTGAACTGGCCGAGCTTTATCATCGGGCGGGCATGAGCGACCAGTGCATCGATGCCTGTGATGAGCTGGTGCTCTGGTTTGGCGATGGCATTTATGTGGAAAAAGCACTGGAATTAAAAATGCTGTATCAGCCGCTTACTCCGCAGCAGGAGGAGAAGTACCGCAATATCACAAGAGAAAAGATCGAACGGGAAGGCGTCATGGAGGTACGTCAGGATGAAGACCTCGCCTCCGGTGAGATCGTGGCGGAGACCGTGCAGATTCCGAGGGTAAAAACAAACACGGAAAAATTCAATACCGTGAACCTCCAGAAAGAGCTTGCGAAGAGCATGCAGCAGATCATGGATGCGACAGAGAAAGAGACCGTCTCAGACACCATGGATAATATCAAAAAGATGGTTGAGGATATCCCGTATCTTCAGATGCCCAGAGAAGAAACACCGGAAGAAAGAGAGCGGCAGGAGAAAAAATACGGACATATTGAGACGGATGAGGAGATCGATGGTTCCTTAAAGATCAATTTTCAGGAGATGCTTGGCGAGGAACCGGGCGGTCAGATGAACTTGAATGTTCCGGACCGCGCGATGATCGAGCGGCAGATCACCGGTCAGATGAGCATTTCCGATGTGCTCGGTGAATGGGAAAAGACCAAGCGCGCGGCGGAGGCTGCCATGCAGGAGGCGGAGAAGCGCAGACTTGAGGCAGCCAGGAAGAAAGCGTTAAAAGAGACAGAAGAGATCATGGATCGGCTTAAGGATATCGTTCCGGAACTTGAGGCGGCGCATACTTCTTTTCAGACCGGCGCGCCGGTGGAAGAGGAAGCGGCAGGCCAGATCGTTGCCAATATGAACCAGATCCTGCAGCAGAAGATCGATAAAGTAAAAAATACGACCGAAGATCTCGATGAGATCTTAAAACAGAAAAAAGAAGAGACCAGGGAGTCCAGAGAAGAGCAGCTGAAGAGAAAGATGGTGCAGCCGACGAAGCGGATCCCGAGTCTGGAAGAATTCATGAAGCGCACATTCTTCCATGATGATGATCTTTTGGATGAAGATTTCGAAGAACCGGAAAAGACAGAGGATCCGGAAGACTTGAACGAAGATCATATGGAAGAACCGGTCGAAGAGCCGATGGAAGAGGCTGCGGAGGCGTCCGAAGAACTCACCGGGGAATCCGAACCGGAAGAGGCGGATCCGAAAGAAGCCGATGAAGCATTTTTTGAAGAATCGGAGTCCGACGAATACGAGATGGATGAAGCGGAAACCGAAGAAGCATTCTTCGAAGAACCGGAGACCGATGAATACGAGCCGGATGAAGCAGAGGCCGAAGAACCGGAAATCGACGCGGCGGAAACCGATGAGGTACCGGAGGAGATCTTTGAGGAGACCGAGACAGTCGAGCCGGATCTTGACGGAATGCACCAGAAGTTAGAGCAGGCGCTCGTGACAGAGTATACAGACGGAGAGCCGGACGAAGAAGAGCAGGAAGAAGCACCGAAAAAGCTGACGCCGGAGATAAAGAAACTGTTTACCTATTTCATGCCGGTCAATGGGATGGAAGAACAGGTTGCGAAAGCACTGTTCGGATGCAGCCGACCGTTAAAAAAAGGAAATGGATTCGGACATATTCTGATCCAGGGAATCCGGGGAAGCGGAAAGACGGTTCTTGCGACCAATCTGATCAAGGCTCTGCAAAAAGAGACAGGCAGACCAAACGGACGGATCGGAAAGATCGAAGGAAAATCATTAAATCAAAAAGATATCGCGATGCTGCTGCGTAAGGTGGCAGGCGGCTGCCTGATCATTGAAAGCGCTGGGGACATTTCCAGGGAAACAGCGGTACGCCTTTCCCTCTGTCTGGAAAGTGACGCGAGTGATATCCTCATTATCATGGAGGATACCAAAGAGGGACTGCGCAAGGCACTTGGCAGAGATGAAAAATTTGCGGAGAGATTTAAGGAAAAGATCGTGATCCCGATCTTTACAAGCGATGAGCTGGTTGCGTTCGCGAAAGTTTACGCGAATGAGCTTGGATACGATATCGATGAAATGGCAACGCTCGCGCTCTATAACCGGATCAGTAATATTCAGAGACTGGATGAGCCGACCAACCTCACAGAGGTAAAGGAGATCGTGGATGAAGCGGTTGCGAGAGCGGAAAAGGTCGGATTCAAGAAAATGTTTGACATCATTACTTCCCGTAGATATACGGAAGATGATTATATCGCACTGCGCGAAAAAGATTTTGACGAATAAGCGATAAGGGGGTTTTTATATGACGGGTAAGTTTTCAGAACTGGATATGTATTATTTCGGACAGGGAACACATTATGAAATTTACAAACAGATGGGGGCACATCCGGCAGAAGAAGACGGGGTGCAGGGTGTACTGTTTCAGGTGTGGGCACCGCATGCGGCGCAGGTGTACGTCATAGGAACATTCAATGGCTGGAATGAAAATGCCAATGAAATGGAGCGGTTGAAACCGGAAGAAGCCGGGATCTACGCATGCTTTATTCCGGGAGTGAAATGCGGGGAACTTTATAAGTATCTTATCGTGACGTCGGATGGGACAAAGTTATATAAGGCAGATCCGTATGCCAATTACGCGGAAAAAAGACCGGGTACGGCGTCGGCGGTCGCGGATATCATGCATTTCAGATGGTCGGATGATGCGTGGATGAAGGCAAGGGCTGCGGTGAAAGATATTTACGCGCAGCCGATGACGATCTATGAGGTGCATCCGGGTTCCTGGATGCGTCATCCGGGCAGGGAAGATGAAGGCTTTTACACATACCGGGATCTGGCACATTCGCTGACGGCATATGTCAAAGAAATGGGCTATACACATGTAGAGTTAATGGGGATCGCGGAGTATCCGTACGACGGTTCCTGGGGCTATCAGGTGACCGGATATTTTGCGCCGACTTCACGTTACGGCACGCCGGAAGATTTTATGTACCTGATCAATTATCTGCACAAAAACAAGATCGGTGTCATCTTAGACTGGGTTCCGGCGCATTTTCCGAGAGATGCGCACGGTCTGGCGGACTTTGACGGCGAACCGCTTTATGAGTATGCGGATCCGAGAAAAGGCGAGCATCCGGAGTGGGGAACAAAGATTTTTGATTATGGCAAGGCACAGGTCAAAAATTTCCTGATCGGAAGCGCTCTGCTCTGGATCGAGCATTATCATGTGGATGGACTGCGTGTGGATGCGGTGGCATCCATGCTGTATCTGGACTATGGAAAGCAGCCGGGACAGTGGGTGCCAAACCAGTTTGGCGAGAACAAAAATCTGGAGGCGGTTGAGTTCTTCCGCCATATCAACACACTGATCACAGGCAGAAATCACGGAACCGTGATGATTGCGGAGGAATCCACCGCATGGCCGATGGTGACCGGACCGGCGGAAAACGGCGGGCTTAATTTCAGCTATAAGTGGAATATGGGCTGGATGCATGATTTCCTCGATTATATGAAACTGGATCCGTATTTCCGAAAAGGCAACCACAACAAGATGACATTCGCAATGAGTTATAACAGCAGCGAACGCTATATCCTGGTGTTATCGCATGATGAAGTGGTACATCTGAAATGCTCGATGTTAAATAAGATGCCGGGGCTTGAGGATGAGAAATTCAAAAACCTCATGGTCGGTTATGCGTTTATGTTAGGACATCAGGGCAAAAAGCTTTTGTTTATGGGACAGGATTTCGGACAGAGCAGAGAGTGGAGCGAAGAGCGGGAACTGGACTGGTATCTGCTGGAAGATCCAAGGCACAAACATCTGCAGGATTTCGTGAAGGCACTGCTCCATCTGTACAAAAAGAATCCGTGCATGTATGAAAACGATCATGACTGGGGCGGATTCGAGTGGATCAATGCCAATGATGCCGACCGGAGTATTTTCAGCTTTGTGCGCAAGAGTAAGGACGGAAAGAACAATCTCCTGTTTGTATGCAATTTCACACCGGTAGCGCGGGAAGATTACCGGGTCGGAGTTCCAAAGGCAAGCACCTACAAGCTGGTGTTAAACAGTGATGACGCCGCATTTGGCGGATCGGGAGAAAAGAGACCGGCTTCGATCAAAGCAGAGCATTCGGAATGTGACGGAAGAGAGTATTCCATTGCGTATCCGCTTCCGGGATATGGAGTGGCAGTTTTTTCCTACAAATAAAAAAGGATTTTTTAAAGGAGGGCGCTTAAATTATAGGTGCCTTCCTTTTTTAGGCAGGAATTGCGTGAATCTCCTAAAGTTTTTTCCGGTTTTCACCGACATAAATATTAGTAGACTGCTCGGCAAAAAAGCAGAAGGTGCGGAGGCATAAAAGCGATGAGAATTGAAAAATCAGGTATTATTGATGTGACCCAGAATGATGGGATAGAGATCAGGGGAAAAGTTGAGGGAACAGCGGCAGGGACCGATGTGGCTTCAGATTTCTTTGTGAAAGATAAAAAGACCACACAGGTGACATATGGAAATCCGGCGGAGGAAGGAAAAGGCACGATAGCCGATGTAATGGCGCAGGCGGGCGCGCTGGATGCGACCTTAATGAAAAATGAAATGCTGTTTGCGGGAAATTCGGCGACCACAAAAGACTGCGTCGGGATCGGCAAAGACGGATTTTCGTTGGGCGGAACCGATGTGGAGACGATCGTGACCGAGACCGATAAGATGAAGATGCAGCTCGCAAAGGCGGGTGTAGATGTAAGCTGTATGGGCGACGGGCTGAGTGAAGAAGTGCTGACGGAGATGACCGGAAATCGAGCGCTTGCGGCGCAGATCGCAAACAGTCTGACACAGGCGGATCTGCCGGTGACGGAAGAAAATCTTACGGAGTCCATGGAGGCGGTAAGCCAGACCGAAGGGATCAACGGACTGTCGGACGGCGCGATGAAATATATGCTGGATAACGAACTTCCGCCGACCATCGAAAATATTTACAAGGCAGAGTACAGTGGAAGCGCAAGCTACAGTGCACCGGCAAAAGCGGCGGATGATTATGAGGCAATGCAGGATCAGATCGAAAACGTGATAAAAAAAGCGGGACTTCCGGTAAATGAGGAAACACTTGGAAATGCGTACTTTATGCTGCAAAATGACATAGCGCTGACACCGGAAAACCTCACCTATCTCGGAGAATTAAAAGAGATGGACGCACCGCTCGATCAGGAGAAAGTATTAAATGCGATCACGGACGCGGTAGCGGAGGGAAAACGTCCCAAAGACGCGATGCTGATTTCCGGATACTCTCTGGCAGATCAGGCAAAAGACGCGTTAGCAGTGGTAGACAGCGCGACTGATCAGGATGTAAAGACTGTGGTCGGAGCGGGACTGGAGCTTAACATCCAGAATCTTGCGTGGGCGGAAATGCAGAATGCAGACGAAACGGTGATACCGGTGGATCTTAGCGATACGGACATCGCGTTTGTGACCGCAAAGCGCAAGCTGGAGGAGACAAGGCTTGCGATGACGGCAGAGGCAAACTATTCCCTGTTAAAGCAGGGCATTTCGATCGATACCGTGCCGTTGGCGGAACTTGTAGAAGAACTGAAAAACGTGGAAAACACTTACTATAAAAATCTCCTGGAGCAGGGCGGCGCGGCAGCGACAGCGGAGAATGTGAAGCTGTTTGCGGATACGACGGATGTAGTCACATCCTTAAAGACGATGCCGGCATATACGCTTGGTATCAAAAGCGCGGATCTGTCGACGCTTCAGGGACTGCATGACGCTGGAAGCGCGTTAGAGCAGAACTTAAAGCGCGCGAATGAGAGTTACGAGACGCTTATGACGGAACCGCGCAGGGATCTTGGGGATTCGATCACCAAGGCATTTCAGAATGTCGATGATATTCTGGAAGACTTAAATCTTGAGACCAGTGAGAGCAATGAGCGTGCGGTGCGGATTCTTGCCTATAACCGTCTTGATATCAATGAAACGTCGATCGCGCAGATGAAAGAGGCGGACGCACAGGTACAGCGCGCATTTGCGAACCTTTCTCCGGCGGTTGTGCGCGAGATGATAAAAAAGGGCATCAATCCGCTGGACATGGATATTACGGAATTAAACCGTACTGCGGAAGAAATCAAAAACAGTCTGGATGATGACGGAAGCGAGCACTTCAGCGAATATCTGTGGAAGCTGGAAAACAACAATGAGATTTCTGATGAGGAGCGGGATGCCTATATCGGAATCTACCGCCTGTTAAACCAGGTGGAAAAAACAGACGGTGCAGTCATCGGAGCGCTCATCGAGCAGGGCACCGAGGTCACGATGCGGAATCTTCTGACCGGTGTGCGTTCCTTAAAGCATCAGAATATGGATGTTACGGTGGATGACAATTTCGGAGCGATATCGGAGCTGACCGGAAACAACAACTCGATCACAGCGCAGATCGAAAAAGCATATCAGACCGACTGTGCGAAGATGGCGAAGGAACTGATCTCTCCGGAGGCGGTACGGCTTGCGGTGAAAGAAAGCGGATGGGAAGACCTGACACCGGAACAGCTTTTAGAGCAGCTCAGAAACGCCAAAGCCGAAGTACAGGACGAGGAGGAAAGATATGTGCGCGGACAGCAGGCGGATATTGCGGCATGCATGAAGGCATCGGACGAGGTTTACCAGATGCTTGCGGATTATGATGTCCCGAATACCGTATACAATGTGCTTGCGGCGCAGGAATACATGGAAAACAGAAACGGTGCGTTCCGAAAGCTGTTTGCATCCGAAACGGAGCGGGAGGCAGATACGGATATCGAAGCCGCAAAAGCCGAAATGCTTGAAAAATACGGTGAAGCAGTAAAGACACCGGAAGAGATGAAGGCAGCGGAGGAAGAACTGGAAAAGAGGGCTGCAAGTGTGATGGATACCATGCTTGTGGATCACGCGAATGTGACCAGCATGCAGGTAAAAGAAATGAAGCTGATGCGCACGCAGATCGAGCTTGGCGGTATGCTTGCAAAAAATGAGACCTACGCGATCCCGGTTTTAATCCAGAATGAGATCACAAGTGTACATCTTCGGGTTATCCGTGATGATGCCAAAAAGGGACTCGTCAATATCACGTTTGAGACGGATCATCTTGGGAAAGTAGCGGCGGAGTTAAAGGCATCCGGAAATATCGTGTCCGGTTACATTGCTTCCGACCGAAAAGAAACCACAGAATTTTTAAGCGAGCATGCGGATGCGTTACAGGAAGCGATAGAGACAGGGCTTTCTGAGAATACCGAAGGCACGGCCGCGGCGGAGATCTCGTTTGTGACGAGCGAGAGCCTGGATCTTACACACTTTGAGCAGAAAGAAGCCGTAAAGCAGGAAGGCGAAAAGGAACTTTCCAAAGTGCAGACAACGACGCTTTATACCATCGCGCGGAAATTCCTTGAAACAGCGAAATCACTTTAACCATTAAGAAAAATAAAAAAGAGCCGATATAATAAATAGATATCTGACACGGACTGTCACTTGAACGCATGGACGCGGGGCTTACAAAGAAGATGAAGAGGTGCATATATGAAAGTCAATCATAATATTTCAGCAGTAATTTCAAACAGTCAGCTGCTTCGTACAGAGAGCAACCTGACAGATTCTATTGAGCGTTTATCTTCCGGACTCCGGATCAACAACGCAAAGGATGATCCGGCAGGACTTGCGATCTCAAATAAAATGCAGCAGCAGATCAATGGTATCGAGCAGGCAAACCGCAACGCGCAGAATGCAACATCCGCATTGAATACGGCGGACGGAGCCTTAAACGAGGTTACAAGCATCCTTCAGAGAATGCGTGAGCTTTCCGTTCAGGCGGCAAACGATACGAACACCCAGGAGGACAAGCAGGCATCCCAGGCAGAGATCGATAAGCTGGTCGAAGAAGTGGATCGTATCTCCAAGGACACCGAATACAACTCACAGTCCCTGTTGGATGGAACGATGGATACCAGAGTTTATGGAAAAAATGTCGGAAGGATCAATATTTCCGATTATGTCGCAACCGGCGATTACAAGGTAAATGTCACAGCAACCGGTGAGAAAGCGGAATTTGATTACGCGGCAGATCTTGTCACAGAATTAAGACCGGCAGACGGCGAAGAGACAGAATTAAATATCAATGGTTACAAAGTAACGATCGAAGCGACCGATACCGATGAAGCGATCAAAGAAAAGATCCGTACCTGCGCAGAAAAAGGTGACGCGGTTGCGGATATTCAGGCAGACGGAACGGTGAAATTTACATCAGCTGCATACGGCAGCCTGGAAAAACTGGATATTTCCTATAAAGTTACCAACATTGAATCCGAGGAATTTACAGAGACACAGATCACGGGAACTCCGGTATTCGGTAAAGATGCGGAAGTGACACTGGTATTTAAGAATGATGCGGCAGAGCCGGGATCCAACTTCGAAAAGACAGCTACCGTTACGACAAGCGGAAACCGTATCAAAGTAACCGACAAAGACGGATTTTCCATTGATTTCCTTTTGGATGACGATTTTGATACTACACAGAACAATCCGGTAAAACTTGAAGTGACCGACATGGGAACCATGGAGGTTCAGGTCGGTGCTAATGAGCATCAGCTTGTCAAAGCGCGTATCCCGAAGATCTCTTCCGAGACACTGTATCTGGATACCGTTGATGTGACAACGATGGCTGGACCGGATAAGGCAATGGATACCTTAGATGACGCGATTGCCATGGTATCTGACGCACGTTCCAAGATCGGAGCTTACACCAACCGTCTGGATTATTCAAGCAGCAGTCTTGCACAGACAGATGAAGATCTGACGGCGGCATTCTCCCGTATTAAGGATATCGATATGGCGACAGAGATGACGACTTACGCAAACCAGCAGGTATTACAGCAGGCAGGAACGTCCGTGCTTGCACAGGCGAACGATATTCCACAGCAGGTATTACAGCTCTTACAGTAAAGAGGGAATGTGAGCAATGCAGAAAGAAAAAATACAGGAATTTACAAGAAGGGTCAGTCAGGATAACCGTACTTCGCTGATCGTTACGATGTATGACATTATGCTGACCTACCTGGATGAGGCAAAAGCCGCACTTGAGGCAGAAGACCGGGAAGGATTTAAAGCCGGTCTGCGCCATGCGGACCGGGTACTGGTACAGCTTCAGGACTCTTTGAATTTCAAATACAGTCCTGCGGATACTTTATACGCACTCTATGTATATTGCAGGGAAGAGCTTGCGCTTGCAATGGCAAAGCAGGATCTTACCGGGATCGGACATGCACAGACGGTTCTTTGCGGACTTCGCGGAGGCTTCGCCGAAGCTGCGGCAAAGGACACATCAGAACCGCTTATGCACAACACCGAGCAGGTATACGCGGGCATTACTTATGGAAAAAATAATTTAAACGAAAGCTTTCAGTCGGAGGCATCCAGAGGATTCTTTGTATAAGAATCCTCTATTTGTTTTACCCGGGCAAGCAAGAACTGATATCTCATCTGCACCGCTTTGACTTCGTAGATGGAAGCATCGATCAGATCCGGTTCCACCATATTTTCAAAAGTGGCATAGGCGTTTTCAAGCTCGCTCTTGGTACGGGCGAGATCATCTAATAAAAGCATATAATGCCGGTCTGTTTTTCGGTTGTTCTTCAATAACTGAAACAATCATATCCCCCGCTTTCTTATGGGAAAAATCCTCTTTTTACTAAGTATAAGCAAAAATCTCCATTCTATACAAAAATAAGAATAAATCATAAAAATCCGTATATATTGTAGGGAAAACAGACGAAGCGGACAACATATGGAGCAAAAATACGGAGCAGTCATCATTCTTTCAATGTGCATCGTTGTACTGCTCATTGGAATGATGAAGAAAAAAGCAGAAATGATCTTAAATTTTTTCGTGCGCATGGTGGTTGGACTGGTCTGCGTATATTTCCTGAACAGTTTTTTACAGGCAAACGGAGTGGCGGTGGCAGTCGGGATCAATCCGCTTAGCGCGATCACACTGGGAAGTCTCGGGACGGGAGGCTTTGCCCTGCTTTATGGGATCGCGTTTTGCCAGTTCCTGTAAAAAATAAAAAAATTTCAAACTTTCGCGAAACGACATGTACAAGTAAGAAAATGTACCGTATAATTCGTGGTATCAAAGCGAGGTGATGAGACAGAGGTGTTAAAATATCTTACGCTGCTTATGATCCTTTTTGCGGCGGCGTGGATGGATCTGTGTACGGAAAAGATCAGTAACCGGCTGATCTTTTTCGGAATTGGAATCGGACTTTTTTTCCAGTTAAAGGAACACGGAGCAGTGGGAATCCTATACTTTTTCATTTATATTTCTATTCCGGTTATCGTATTTTATCTGTTATTTCTGATGCATGCGCTTGGCGCAGGCGATATCAAATTATTTTCCGTAATTGGTGTTTTTTTGAATATGAGTGGATTGTGCAGATGCGTATTTCTTGCATTCCTTTTCGGCGCGGGCATTTCTCTTTTCCGTATGGTAAAAGAAAAAAGTCTGCGGCAGAGAATGAGGAGTCTCATGGATTACGCAAAGCGCACGGTCCACACAGGACAGGTTACATCTTATCGGAGCAGTCGGAATGCGGCTGATACCATCTGTTTTTCGGTTCCGATCCTGATGGGATATCTGTGCTATCTGTTGGAGGTGATGTGTTGAGAAAAATAAGGGCGGCAATTTGTGACGAGGAAGAACTCTATTGCAGCAGGCTTGCCGAGTATTTGCAGGCAAATCAGAGTGAGATGGTGGAGGCCTGCGTCTGCTCGCAAAAAAAGGAGCTGAAAAAATTACTTTTGGAATCCGGTGTGGATGTGGTTTTAATGACAGAAGATTTTTTTGCCCCCGATATCCTTTCGTATGGCGGTGTCATATTTGCGCTTTTGGGCGATGAAATGGTATCGGAGGAATACCGGGAATATCCATGCATTTTAAAATACCAGAAAGCGCCGGAGATCCTGCGGGGGATCTGCAGGCTGGCGGGAGAAAGACTGGATGACACAAAAATGGTTTCCGTTCTTGGAAAAGAAAAGCGGAGTGTGGCGTTTTATTCGCCGCATCAGGAGTTTTCCCAGATGTATCTGGCGATGGGCTATGCGAAGATCTGCGCGGCGAAAGAGCGGGTGCTGTACTTAAACCTGATGGAGTGCGCCGGGTTTGAAGAGCTTTTTGAAGAAAAATATAAAGAAAACATCGGAGATTTCCTCTTTTATCTGAGAAGACAGGAAAAGAATCTCCGGTTACGTTTTGAAAGTATGCTGCATCAGTTTGGGGATGTGGATTATCTGCCGCCGGTCTTCTTTGGAGAGATCCTGCGGGAGGCAGGAAAAGAGGACTATCAGGCGCTGCTTGTGTGGCTTCTTGCCGAAACAGACTATGATGTGATCGTCTGGGATCTGGGCGGCATGTTTGCAGGTTTCTTTGATCTTTTGGAACAGTGCGCGGAGATCTACTGCCTGACCAGGGAAAATCAGGGGGCGAAGCAGCGGCTCGGCCAGTTCCTGCAGTGCGTGGAGGAATACGGAGGCGCGGCGTTAAGAGAGCGTCTGCATCTTATCCCGGTGTCCGGGCAGTGCGTCATTTCACAGGGAAAAAGTCTGATGCAGGAACTCGAATGGGGAGAATTCGGTGATTATATCCGAAAGCAGCTGAAAGGAGGAGCAAATGTCGAAGGAGCAGGGGGATGAGATCCGCAAAAACGTGCTGGAACGCATGGATGTTTCACGGGATCTCGCGGATGAAGAACTGTGCGATCTCATCCAGGAAGAGATGAAAGAGAGCAGGCGCGGCAGGGTGATCTCGCTGATGCAGCGGGAAAAGCTTACGGAGCGTGTATTTAATTCGCTGCGCAAGCTGGATGTCTTACAGGAGCTTTTAGAAGATGAGGAGATCACAGAGATCATGGTGAATGGCCCGGAAAAGATTTTCTATGAGAAACGGGGCGGGCTGTATCAGTGGGACAAGCAGTTCTCCTCCGTCGACAAGCTGGAAGATATCATTCAGCAGATCGCCGGAAACAGCAACCGGATGGTGAATGAGTCAAGCCCGATCGTGGATACACGTCTTTCGGACGGATCCAGGGTAAACATCGTTCTGCATCCGATCGCACTCGACGGATCCATGATCTGTATCCGGAAATTTCCCAAAGAACCGTTAGGTATGCGGCAGCTTCTGGCGTATCATTCCATATCCGAGGAAGCGGCAGACTTTTTGAAGAAGCTGGTGCGGGCGGGATACAACATCTTTGTTTCCGGTGGAACAGGTTCCGGGAAAACCACATTTTTAAATGCGCTGTCAGAATTTATACCCGAGGAGGAACGTATCATCACGATCGAGGATTCCGCCGAGTTAAAGATCACCGGGATCCCCAATCTGGTGCGGTTGGAGACCAGAAACGCGAATGCGCAGGGAACCAATGCGGTATCGATGCGCGACCTGATAAAAACAGCCCTGCGCATGCGTCCGGACAGAATTATCGTGGGCGAATGCCGTGGGGCGGAAGCGCTTGATATGCTGCAGGCGATGAATACCGGTCACGATGGAAGCCTCAGCACCGGTCATGCCAATTCAGCGAGAGATATGTTAAGCAGACTGGAGACCATGGTGTTGATGGGGATGGAGTTTCCGCTTGCGGCGATCCGCGGACAGATCGCGTCCGGAATAGATATTTTTGTCCATCTTGGAAGAATGCGCGACCGAAGCCGGAAAGTACTTGAGATCGCGGAGGTGGATGGCATAAAAGACGGGGAGATCGTCCTGCATCCGCTGTTTTTGTTCAGGGAAACCGGTCATGACAACAGCCGGGTAGAAGGAGTCTGGGAAAAAGCCGGGGAACTGAAACACAAGGACAAGCTTTATTTTGCCGGAGAATGACAGAGAGGACAGGGTATGGATTATCGAAAGTATCAGTTTTGTGCGAAGGAGCGGATCCTTATTGTTTTTGAGAGTATTGCGGTGACTGCGGTCATAGCGTTTCTGTGTTACCGCTCGGTGTATGTGATGGCGGGATGTATTCCCGTGTATCTGTTTCTGGCAAAGAGAAAGAAACAGGAATACATCCGCAGACGCAGGGAAAAGCTCGGGGTGGAATTTAAAGAGAGCCTTCAGGCGGTGGCAGGTGCGCTGTTAGCGGGATATTCCATGGAAAATGCGTTCCGGGAAGCGGAAAAAGAAATGACCCAGCTATATGGAACCGAGTCCTGTATGGTGCGCGAATTAAAAGAGATCAATGTAAAGACGGCATGCAATCAGCCGTTGGAACCGCTTCTTTTAGATTTTTCAAAGAGAAGCGGCATGGAGGATGTGGAAAGCTTTTGCCAGGTGCTGGTATTTGCAAAGCGCGGTGGAGGAGATTTTGTACAGATCATAAAGGCGACAGTGCGAAAGATCGCGGACAAGATAGAGGTGAAACGGGAAATAGAGACTGTTATGGCGGCAAAACGTCTGGAGCAGAAAGTCATGCAGGCGGTTCCGGTTTTTATTCTGTTTTATCTGGATGTGACGTCACCGGGATTTCTGTCGGTGCTGTATGGGAATGCAGTCGGCATTTTGTTCATGACCGGATGTCTGGCTTTGTATCTGGCTGCCATGCGGATCGCGGAAAAGATTGTAGATATATCAGTATAAGAGAGGAGAGGGCAAAAGTGGTATTTTGCATAGCAGAGGCGGTGATGGCGGTTATCTGGATGGTCATTGCCGTAAAAAAGAAGCAGACCGGAAGCCGCCGCAGGGCACCGGTGATCCTGCTTGTGATCGCGGCACTGGGAATTGTGATAGCGATCCGTGCCAGAAATGAAACGGTCTTAGACGCCGGAAACCGCATTGAGAGAAAATCGCCCGGACAGGGAGATCGGACGGAGGCGCTTGAGGTGACGCTTCCGGGAAGCGAGGAAGAACCGTATCAGGCGGTCATCGCAGAGCGGCAGCTCACCGCAGAAGAGAAGGAGGAGGTGTTTCAAAATGCGAAAGAGGAAGCGGAACAGATTTTTATCGGGGATAACGATTCAACGGATGAAATACGGGAAAATGTTGTGCTGCCTGCCACGCTTGCCGACGGGCTGGTGCAGGCAGAGTGGAGCTTTGATAATTACGAAGTGATGCAGCCGGATGGAACGATCATAGAGGATGCGGTGCCGGAGAGCGGCATTTATGTGCAGGCAAAACTTGAGATGACCTGTCAGGACAGTATTTTGGTCTATAGTTTCTATTTTGAAGTGCTGCCACAGAAACTGACGCAGACGGAATATATAAAAAAACAACTGGATGCGGCAGTGGCGGAGGCAAATGAAAAGACGGCATCTCAAAATTACATTGCGCTGCCGGAGCAGGTGGAAGGCTATGCCATCAAGTGGCAGGAAAAGAAAAGCCGGGATGCGGTAAACTTTGCGTTTCTTGGCATTATTGCTGCGGCAGCAGTGGTTATGAAGGAGCGGGAAGATCAGAAAAAAGAATATGAGCGCAGAGAAAAGCTGCTGCTTGCCGGTTATCCAGAGATGATAAGTAAGCTTACGCTGCTGCTCGGTGCGGGAATGTCAGTGTCGTCTGCCTGGGAAAAGATCGCTGGTACATACAAAGCGCAGAGAAAGCAGCATCTGACGAAAGAAGATCCGGTATATGAGGAGATGCTCCTTACCTGCAATGAAATGCGGGACGGAGTCAGCGAGCGGAACGCGTATCTGCGTTTTGGTGAGCGGTGCGGTCTGACGCAGTATCGAAAAATGGTTTCTATTATTACGCAGAACATAAGAAAGGGGCAGCAGGAACTGACCAGACTGTTAGAAGAGGAAGCACAGGAGGCATATGCCCTCCGCAGGGAACTGGCAAAAAAGGCAGGTGAGGAAGCGGGGACAAAACTTCTGCTTCCGATGATGCTGATGCTTATGCTTGTGATGGCGGTCATACTGGTGCCTGCATGCATATCATTTCAACTGTAAAAAAGAAGGAGGAATAATTTCATGGAAAAATGGAAGGAATTTATGGCAGAAGAAGACGGAGTTGGCGTTGTGGAGGTGATCCTGATCCTTGTCGTTTTGATCGGACTGGTTTTGATCTTTAAAGACCAGCTCACCGTGCTGGTCAATAATATATTCAAGACCATTACGACAGAGTCCCAGAGAGTATGAGAATAAAGGATCAAAAAAGAGACGGCAGCATGACAATATTTGTTTCACTGGTCATGCTGCTGGTGGCTTCGGTACTTTTTACCTTATTAGAAGCGGCGCGTTTTCCGGGATTGGATGCAAAGGCGGATATGAATGCGATGCTGTCGGTCGAGTCGGCGTTTGCGGAATATCAGAAAGAGATCTGGGATCAGTATGATCTTCTGTTTCTGGATCTTGGTTACGGAGAGCAGCTTATGGATCTTACGAAACTGAAAGAACGCATACTGGCCTTAAATCAGGAAAATCTGAATCCAAAGACGGAGGGATGGATCAACAAAAGTGCCAATTTTTATCGAATGAATGTGACACAGTGTGTGATCGATGAGTATGAACTTGCAACCGATGACGGCGGCATGGCGTTCTTTTCACAGGCGGTGGAGTCAGTAAAAAATGAAGTGCCTTATCAGGCGGCGGAAGCGTTGTATGAAAAGATAACCGGGATAAATAATGTGGAAGAGAGCGCGGATCATCCGGAAGAGACGATGAATCAGGCACAAAGGACGATCACGGAGGAACGCAACCGCAAGAAAGAAGAAAACAGACAAAGGCAGGAGCAGGGAGAGATCGTGCAGCCGTTGGAGGAGGTCGAGAATCCGGTGGAAACGGTGAGTGCGCATAAGACATCCGCGATTCTTGCCCAGACTGTGGAAAACCCGGATGCACTGTCGGTAAAGGCTTTAAATTTGACGGACACTGTGGAAAACCGAACCAAACAGGAGGGAAACAGTCCTGGGTATTACAATGCGGGCTTCTACGAAAAAATTTTGTATCAGAAATATTTACAGGATCATTTTGGATGTTATACCAGGTCAAATGAAAACCGTGTTCTGGATTATGAACTGGAATATCTGTTGGTTGGAAAAGCCTCCGATCAGGAAAATCTGGAAAGTGTGGTACATCGGATTCTTGCGATACGCCTTGCGGCAAACCTTTTATACCTTTTGGGGGATGCGGCAAAGATGGAAGAAGCACTTGCGGCAGCGACCGCGCTGGTGGGATTCACCGGAAATCCGGGGATCATAGAGCTGGCGAAGATGGGGATCGTTGTAGCATGGGCATACGCGGAGAGCATTCTCGATCTGCGCACGCTGCTTGCGGGAGGAAAGGTAGCGCTCATCAAGTCAGCGGAAAACTGGACACTTGGGCTGTCCAATCTTTCCGGGGCGTTTTCGGGAACACAGAAAGTAAAAGAAAGCGAAGACGGTTTCTCTTACGAAGATTATCTGCAGAAAATGCTCTATTTTGAAACACAGGAGAAACTGAATTACCGTGCGATGGATCTGATCGAAAAAAATGTCCGGGTCTGGTCCGGGGATCAGAATCTGCGCATGGATTCTATGGCACAAAGAATGAAAGTGACTGTCTGCTATGAGGCGAAACCATTGTTTTTGCGGCTTGTCAGGATCGGAGATATCAGTGATGAAACATATCAGTTTACCTATGAAAAGAAAATATCCTATCTGGATACCTGAGAAAGGAGGTGCGAAGCGGTGTCTCTTTACCTCTTTTCGAAAAAAGAAAAAAAGCTCTCTCTTTGCCAAAGGGGCACCGTTTTGTGCCTCCGGGAAAGCGTCATTTACGATAGAGGCAGCAGTGATATTTCCGCTTTTTGCCGGACTTCTTGTCACGATCCTGTTCTTTTTCCGGGTGCTCATGGTGCAGCAGACGGTGGAAGAAGCATTGCAGTACACCGGAAGAAAGATGGCGGTGCTTGCCTGGGAGAGTGAGGAAAAGGGAACGCTTTTAAGTCTGGCGGAGGCGGAAGCGATCTTTCATGGAGCGAAAAAAGACGCGGGCGACGCATCGGGATACCAGGGTTGTGGAACGGTCAGTCTGGACGCGGTGAGGTCATCCTTTACCGGAAATTATATTAAACTTTACACCACCTACGAGATCCCGCTTCCGATCGGCTTTTTCGGAAAGCAGGAAATCAGAATTGTCCAGTCGGTAAAAACAAGGAAATGGACGGGGTACAGCAAAGATGATGCGGGAATGGAACAGGATCGTTTTGTTTATGTGACACCGCATGGACATGCGTATCACGCCACCATGGACTGCGCTTATCTGGATCTGAGTATACAGAGTGTGAGCTATTCCATGGTAGGGAGTTTGAGAAATGCGGATGGAGCGCGTTATACGAGGTGTGCTTCCTGTGGGATGGAAGGAGGCACCGTTTACATTACAAGTTATGGAAACCGTTATCATTCAAGCCTGACCTGCGGTGGGCTAAAGAGAATGGTTTATCTGATAAGGCTTTCGGAAGCACAGGGCTATCATGCGTGTCAGAAATGTGCAGGAAGCTGAAAGGAGAGAGGATATGATTGAAACATGTATGACATTAGGGCTGCTTGGGGTGTGCTCGATTGAGGATGTCAGACGAAAAAAAGTGGGAGTATACAAGCTGTGTGTGACCGGAATAGCGGGAATACTGGTGCATTTACTCCGTGGTACGATCGGAATTTACAGTATTCTTGGGGGCGCAGCGGTCGGAATGGCGCTTCTCGTTCTGGGAAGGATCTTTCAGGGAAGCATAGGATATGGGGACGGGCTGGTTTTGATCGATACCGGCATCCTGCTTGGGGCACCCGATAATCTGGAGCTTTTCTTTACGGCGCTTTTTTTCGCCGGGATTTTTGCGCTGGTTAGCTGTGTGTTTTTTCATAAAAAAAGAAAGGATACGTTTCCTTTTGTACCTTTTTTGCTGATCGCATATGTGGGGATGCTGTTATGGGGATGAAAAAAAGTATGAGAGCAAGTTATACCATAGAAGCTGCGCTTATTTTGCCGGCTGCACTGTTTTTGATCCTCATTTCCATACGGACCGGGATCTCCATGTATACCGAAGTAAAGGAGGCGGCATGCCATTACGAACAGGTACAGCAGTTTGATGCGGCGAGTGAGATAAAACAGATCAAACGATGGAAAAAGTTGTTGGAGGAATAAAAATGGAAGTATATTTTAAGCGAAATCTGCTGCAAAGTTATATGGTGATCGAGGATTCCTTTTATGGTGGTTATGATATGACAATGCTGAACAGAAACCGGCTGCCTGGATTTTTTACCGTAAAGATGGTGGAAGCGGATGGAACATGGCAGTATTGGTATGAGATCACCGGATTGCAGATGTTAGATGAGTACATGAAACAGAAACCAGTGGATTATGCGCTGCTTAAAAAAATCGTGTTACAGATAGACGCCTGCCTGAGACTTGCGGCAGAATATCTTCTTTTACAGGAAAATATCAGCATGCAGGCAGAGCGGATCGGGGTCCGCCCGGAAACAGGACAGCTGTATTTTTGTTATCACAGGGGAGAAAATGTGGAACCGGAAAGACAGTTTCAAAATCTGATCGAACAGATCCTGCCCAACGTGGATCACAAGGACAGACAGGCGGTAGAAGCAATCTATGCAATTTACGAGATCGTGCTCGCGGATCATTTTGATTTTTCAGATGTAAAAAAAGTATTTGCAGAGATACCGGAGATGACAGAGGATACGGTCTCGATGGTTGCAGAGAACATAGAATACCGGCAGGAAGGGCCGGAAGAAAAAACGGAGGAAAATAAAGCACAAAAAGAGTGGGAAAAGCTGTGGGGGGCGCTTGCAAAATTAAAAGAGCCATTTTACAGAAATAAGAAAGAAAGTCAGCCAATCCAGGTATCCTTTGAACCGGATGACGAGGAGGTGGAGGAGGCAATGCACCCGACGGTACTGCTTTCCGATATTTCCGGCGTGATCGGAAAGTTAAATTACAATGGAAGAAACGGAGAAGCTGATTTCCTCATCCAGTCGGAGAATTTTAAGATCGGAACCAGGGAGGATGAAGTGGATGCCTGCCTGAAATCGGCGGCGGTGAGCCGCATTCACGCGCGTATTGTCCGGGAAGGAGAGGAATATCTGATCGAGGATTTAAACAGCAAAAACGGGACATGGGTAAACGGCGAGCTGTTAAATTATAAAGAGCGTCGTAAATTAAAGAAAAATGACAGAATCCGATTCGCGGATGAAGAATATATTTTCAGTTGACATGAAAAAATAGAAGTGCTATTGTTTCTGGTATTAAAAAGGAGAAGAGGTGCTTTTTTGATAGCAGAGATCGATCAGATGTTAAAGGCGGAAGGCTACCGCTTTTTGAAGGTGCAGCCGGAAGAAGCGGGTGTTTATTACAGATATGAGAATGGGACAGTAGAGGTTATTCTGGGACTTTTGGATCACAGCGCGTTTCAGATGAATGCGGCAGTCTGCGCGAGCATGAAAGAGCATATCAGAGAGCTGTTCTTCTTATCACATGGCAGAGTGCCGGGGATCACGGAGGAGATGCCGGTTTATCAGGTGGATATCCTTTGTCTTGCGATCACGGATCAGGTGGAAAAATACCGTGTGCTCTGTAATGAGATGCGTGGTATCTGGCTGGTGGAGGCGGGTACAAAACGGCTCATCATTTATGAAAATCAGCCCGGAGACTTTTACGGACTGCAAAAGCGGCTGTTAAATCTTCTGGATCAGTGCGGGGAGCAGACCTCTGCGCGTGCCCAAAAACAAGAAAAACACGCGTTACAGATCGACTGGCGCGGGATGACCTGGGTAAACACCGGGCTTGTGGCGGTAAATATCCTTGTGTGGATCGTTATGGAACTGTTCGGAAATACAGAGGATTCCCAGTATCTGTTGGAGCATGGGGCGATGTATCCGCTTTTGGTCGTCTCGCTTCATGAGTGGTACCGGCTGTTTACCTGTATGTTTGTACACATAGGATTTCCGCATCTGGTCAATAACATGATCGTACTGTTTTTCACCGGCGACCGGCTGGAACGCGAGATCGGAAAAGTGAAATATCTGTTGATCTATCTGCTTTCCGGGCTTGGCGGGAGTCTGCTCTCTATGGTCTATATGTTAAAAACAGGCGATATGGCAGTTTCCGCAGGTGCGTCCGGTGCTATTTTCGGCGTGATCGGCGCATTGCTGTATCTGGTGATCCGAAACAAAGGGCGGATCGGGACACTGACGACCAGAGGACTGGTCTTAATGATCGCGCTCTGTCTGTATTACGGATTTACGGCAACAGGGGTGGATAACTGGTGTCACATTGGAGGCCTGGTGATGGGATTTTTGCTTGCGGTACTGCTTTATCGCGGAAATCCGAGAAAAGATTGATTTTAGCGGTAAAAATTTATATACTGGGTATAGATATTTTTTAATAAGCAGGAAAGAGGATAAGGAATGAAAGTCAATATTTACTATGGCGGACGCGGACTACTGGATGATCCGACACTTTATGTAATAAATAAGATGCAGGAGGTACTGCAGGAACTTCGTGTGAACGTGGAGCGTTATGATATCCATGAATACAAGAACAGCATTTCCACCCTGCCGCAGACACTAAAGGAAGCGGATGGCATTATTCTTGCAACAACAGTGGAATGGCTCGGAATCGGTGGCTATATGCAGCAGTTTCTGGATGCCTGCTGGCTATACGGGGACAAGGAGAAGTTACAGAATATGTACATGCAGCCGGTAGTTATGTCAACCACATACGGAGAGCGGGAAGCAGAGATCACACTTTCAAACGCGTGGGATATTCTGGGTGGGCTTCCGTGCAACGGGATCTGCGCGTATGTCGAGGATCTGGTTTCATTTGAAATGAATGAGGAGTATTCTTCGATCATTGAAAAGAAGGCGGAAAATCTGTATCGAACCATCTCTCAGAAGGTGAAAGGACTGCCGACCAGCAATCAGGCGGTGACCCGTTCCGTGCTCCGTACACAGCAGATGGAGCTGACCCCGCAGGAGACCGAGCAGTTATCCAAATATGTGGCGGATGATACTTATGTGAAAAAACAAAAAGAAGATATCGAGGAACTTGCGTCGATGTTTAAGGATATGCTTGGACAGACGAAAGAGGAAAATTCTGGAGATTATATTGTAAAACTGGAATCCCATTATGTGAAAAAAGAGGATCTTGACGCGGTATACCGCTTTGATATAGAAGGAAAAAGCCAGGCGCTCATCGCAAAGATCCAGGCAGGAGAACTGACCTGCGAATATAAGGCGAAAGAAGAAGCGGATTTTGAGGAAGCGGATGTTTCGGCAAAGCTTTCTTCCGAAGTTATGGAAAATATCCTTGCTGGTCGTTCTACGTTCCAGGGCGCGTTTATGACAGGAGACATGACGGCAAAAGGAAACTTTAAGACACTTCGTACGCTGGATGAGATTTTTATCTTTGAGTAAGATCAGGATCCGGGATTGACCGGGAGCAGGATCGAAAAGGTGCATCCGTCACCGGGACGGGATTCAAAGAGCAATCTGCCCGAGTGATCTTCGATGATCTGACGGGCGATAGGAAGACCGAGTCCGGTGCCATATTCTTTGGAAGTGGTAAAAATCTCAAACAGATTGTCTTTCGTGGTGTCCGGGATGCCGCCGCCGAAATCGGTGAGCTCGATGTCGATAAAGTCATCTTTACGAAAGACATTTAAAATGACAGTTCCGGTTTCGCCCATCGCTTCATAGGAATTCTTTAAGAGATTGATCAGAGCCTGTTTTAAGCGCAGGGAATCGATGAAAATGGGAGGAAGATTTTCTTCGAGAGTTGTTTTACAGACAAAATTCTGGGAAAAAGAAAGATTATGGATCGCGTCTGAGATTTCCCGGATGAAATCAGCGGGAGCGACCAGTGAGAGGTTTAACGGATAGCCGGTGCGGCTCAAAGAAAGCTCGGCGATCAGGTTTTTCAGGTAAGTTACCTCCTGCATGGTATCTTTCCACAGGGGATAAGCTGCAACATCGGGATGCTTTTTCTCGATCAGTTGGAGTGAACTGTTGATCAGTGTGACGGAGTTTTTGGTTTCGTGAAAAATTTTCATATAGTCAAGTGTTGTTAGCATGAAAAAGACCTCCCGGGAGTGTTTTAAAATTTGAAATATGCTAAGTGTAGCACTACTTTCATGCAAATTCAATGAAAAGTAACCGCAAAAAATCGACAAAAAATTGACAAAAAATAAGGAGATGTAGAGAAATGAAAGACGAAAATTGTATTTTCTGTAAGTTGGCAAATGGGGATATCCCGACCAATACGGTGTATGAGGATGAGGAATTTCGGGTGATCTTAGATGCGAGTCCGGCAACAAGAGGCCATGCGCTCATCCTTCCAAAGCAGCATTACGCAAATCTGTATGAGATCGATGAAAATGTTGCGGCAGATTCCATGAAGCTCGCAAAGAAGCTTGCGATCCACATGAAAAAGGTGCTTGGCTGTGATGGTGTGAATGTGCTCCAGAATAATGAGGAAACCGCCGGACAGACCGTGTTCCACTTCCATGTCCATGTGATTCCGCGTTATCAGGGCGCAAAAAATGACGACATCATCCAGTGGACACACGAAGATTTTTCAGAGGATGAGATGAAAAAAATATTAGATACCGTAAAAATGTAAAAAAATTCCCGGTGGAAATATCTTTGTTTTTTCAAGACGTTTCCTCCGGGATTTTTGGTCTTATTTTTTGCTTTTTGATGCGGCAGCTTCATTGATCAGTCCGATCACGGTGTCAATGGAGTCGAGCTGTTTGCTCTTTGCCATGGCATCTATGTAAACCTGCTTGTTGGTTTCTACCTGCTTTATGGCATCAAGCAGCGTATCGGAAGTAAGATTTTCTTCTTCTAACACATAGCTAAATCCCTGTTTCTCAAAGGATCTTGCGTTTAAGATCTGGTCGCCGCGGCTGGCGTTTGCGGAGAGCGGGATCAGGATATTCGGTTTTCGCAGCGCGAGCAGCTCGCAGATGGAGTTTGCGCCGGCTCTTGAAATTACGATATCCGCAAGCGCGAACATATCGCGAAGTTCTGATTTGGCGTACTCAAACTGGGCATAACCGGTGGTACTTCCGAGAGAAGCATCAAGATTTCCTTTTCCGCACAGGTGGATCACCTGATAATTTTTCAATAATTTTGGCAAAACAGCGCGCAGCGCGTTATTTAACACCTTGGAACCGGAACTTCCGCCGACTGCAAGGATAACCGGCTTTTCTGCCGTAAAATTGCACAGCGTAAGTGCCGAGAGACGGTTTCCGGTCAGAAGTTCCTGACGGATCGGAGAACCGGACAAAACAGCCTTGCCTTCCGGCAGATACGGGATGGTCTCCGGAAAATTACAGCAGACTTTATAGGCAGCAGGGATCGCGATCTTGTTGGCAAGTCCCGGGGTCAGATCCGATTCGTGGATAATGGCAGGAATATGAAGAAAACGTGCTGCCAAAACGACAGGAACGGAGACAAAGCCGCCCTTGGAAAAGACAACGTCCGGCTTTAATTTCCGCAAAAGTCCGACTGCCTGACCAAATCCTTTTAAGACCTTGAACGGGTCGGAAAAATTTTTGATATCAAAGTAGCGGCGCAGCTTCCCGGATGAAATGCCGTAGTAGGGAATGCCCTGTTCTTCAATCAGCTGTTTTTCCATACCGGTGTAGGAGCCGATATAACTGATTTCAAAGCCGTTTTCTTTTAATTTCGGAAGCAGAGCAATGTTCGGGGTGACGTGGCCCGCAGTGCCGCCGCCGGTCAGAACGATTTTTTTCATAGCGATACCCTCTTTTTCTTTTTTGTTATTTTTTCAGACATATATTATATAGAAATAAATCTCTTTTATATTATACTGTTGCGGCAAAAAGTCAAGGAAATCTGAGATAACAAAAAAGCGGCGCGGCGGGAAGAAAAAAACAGGCTGGTGCAAAAAAAGAAACAAATAGCGGGAAGGCTGAAAGATAAAGGCGAAACATGCGGTGAAAAGTGGGACAAAGCTACTTTAAAAAGAGGCGGAGTTTTCTTATAATGGGGAGGCAAGGTGAAAACAGGAGGTGTCAGTCATGCAGATGATCGAACAGACAGCGGAGTTTTTACAAAAGAACAGCGGAGTGCTGATCCTGGTGGTATGTATGCTTTTACTGGTCGCAATGCTCCGGCACTTAAAACAGAGCAGGAAACTGGAAAAAAAGCTGGGCGTCATAAACGAAAATATGGCGTTTCATTTTGAGCAGATGATGGACAGCAAGGCACAGTTTGAGGCGGAAAAAGCAAAGGAGCGAAAGCTTGAAAGGGAGGCTTTAGCGAAAGCGGAAAAGCAAAAGATGGAAAAAGAGCAGGAAGCCGTATTTGATGCGGTTTTACAGGAAATTTTCCCTTGATAAATAGCGGCAATTTTGCTAAAATTGACACGATGAAAAGAAATGCCAAATGGCAGGGATAAACGAAGGAGTGTTAAAAATGGAGAAAATTACGTTTGACTACTCAAAAGCAGCAGGCTTCATCAGCGATGAAGAAGTTACTTATATGAGCAAACTGGTAGAAGATGCGAAAAAGCAGCTTCTTGACAGAAACGGTGCAGGCAATGACTTCTTGGGATGGCTCGATCTTCCGGTAGACTACGATAAGGAAGAGTTTACACGTATTAAGAAAGCAGCAGAAAAGATCCAGGGAGATTCCGAAGTGCTGATCGTGATCGGTATCGGCGGATCCTATCTCGGAGCAAGAGCTGCGATCGAATTTTTAAGACACGGATTTTACAACAATGTATCCAAGGAAATCCGTAAAACACCGGAAATCTATTATTGCGGAAACAGCATCAGCGGAACTTATCTTCAGGGTCTGATCGATGTGGTTGGCGACAGAGATTTCTCCGTAAATATCATTTCCAAATCAGGAACAACAACAGAACCGGCGATCGCATTCCGTATTTTCAAGGAAATGCTTGAGAAAAAATATGGCAAAGCAGAAGCTGCCAAGAGAATTTACGCGACAACCGACAAGGCAAAGGGAGCGTTAAAGAACCTTGCGACAGAAGAAGGATACGAGACATTCGTAGTACCGGATGATGTCGGAGGACGTTTCTCCGTTCTTACCGCAGTAGGACTTCTTCCGATCGCAGTAAGCGGAGCAGATATCGACAAATTGATGGAAGGTGCTGCAGAAGGCAGAAAGCTGGCGTTAGAGCAGAAATTTGAAGAAAATGACGCTCTGAAATATGCGGCACTTCGTAACATCCTGTTAAGAAAAGGAAAATCCGTAGAAATTCTGGCAAATTATGAGCCAAGCCTTCACTATGTATCTGAATGGTGGAAACAGCTGTACGGCGAAAGCGAAGGAAAAGATCAGAAGGGTCTCTTCCCGGCATCCGTAGATCTTACCACAGATCTGCATTCCATGGGACAGTTCATCCAGGATGGTTCCAGAATCATGTTTGAGACCGTTATGAATGTAGAAAAATCCAGATGTGAAGTAACGATCCAGAAAGAAGACGTGGATCTTGACGGACTCAATTATCTCGCAGGAAAGACAATGGATTTCGTAAACAAGAGCGCAATGAACGGAACGATCCTTGCGCACACAGACGGAAATGTACCAAACCTCATGGTAAAGATCCCGGAACAGAACGAATTCTATTTAGGAGAATTATTCTACTTCTTCGAGTTCGCATGTGGTGTTTCCGGATACCTGCTTGGTATCAATCCGTTCAACCAGCCGGGTGTAGAAAGCTACAAGAAGAATATGTTCGCACTGCTTGGAAAACCGGGTTATGAAGACGCAAGAGAAGCGTTATTAAACAGATTAAAATAATCAGTCATACAAAAGAGGGAACTGTCTCGGAAGACCGGGACGGTTCTTTTCTTTTTGCCCGAAAAAACAATCGGTAAAAATGTCCGGAAAACCGCGTATTCCCAAGGGAAAAAGCCGCTCGCTTGACAAAAGTCGTATTCTTTGCTATAATCCCATTTGTAACAAATTCGTAACAAATGTAATAAAATTGCATAAATCATCATATGAGTGTAATACTATTTCAATAATTTAGCACTATGCAAAATATGGAGGGAAATATGAATTTAAACAGGAAAGTGGTCGAGGGTTCTATCGTAGCAGGAATGCTGGTGGTAATGACAACGGCCACATCAGTTACAAGTCAGGTTGTTTCGGATGAAAAGGCAACGGCTGCAGTCCAGACAGTGGTTACCGCAGATGAGAACTATACCGCGGTAGCAGGCATTACCAGACAGATGGCGCTGGTAGAGACGGGCAGAGCAGAAGTGAGCGTGGAACATTCCGACGCGCAACTGGTGGCGGCTTCCGAGGAAGGCGGCGCAGACGAGACAGCACAGACAGGGTTGGCTGAGACTTTACCGGCAGATGAGACAAAGAGTATGCCGGTGGAGATTACTGATGAGGATTCACAGAATATAACAGACACATCCGAAGACGCGCAGGACGCACAGGTAGAAGAACAGCAGAATGCGGACGTAGTGGAGACGGAAGAAACGGCAGAAGAAGCGCTTGCGGGGCAGGATGAAGCAGCCATGCAGGAACAGGAAGATCTGGCAGATGCCAATGCTTCGAGCGAGGCGACAGTTGTTGAAAATACGGCAAATGACATCCAGTCAGACGCGGTTGCCGCGCAGTTGGAGCAGGAGCAGGCAGAGTGGGAGAACCGTCTGATGCCGAGTGTCAACGAATATCTGAATATTCGTGCGGCGGGTGATGAAAATGCGGAAGTGGTCGGAAAGCTCTACAAGGGTGATGCGGCAGAGATCGTGGAACAGGGCGATACCTGGACACATGTAAGATCCGGTTCCGTAGACGGATATGTATTAAATGCATACTGTGCGTTTGGCATGGATGCGTATGAACTGGCAAAGAAAGACTGCCAGACAGAAGCAAAGGTTATGACCGGCGGACTCAGATTAAGAACAGAGCCGAATGAGAATGCGACTGTTATCGATGCGGTATACGAAGGTCAGGTGCTTACCGTGGATACCGAATCCGCAAGTACCGATGGCTGGGTAGCGGTAGAGTATGATGACAAGCTCGCATATGTAGCGGCACCGTATGTTACAGTTGATATTTCCGTGGGAGACGCGATCTCCATCGAGGAAGAGCGCGCGGCAGCGGCTGCGGAAGCAGAGAAGAAAGCGAGCGAGAGCAGCGGTGTGACGACCACACAGAAGGCTGCGGTAGCGGCATCCACAGATGATGTGACACTTCTTGCGGCACTGATCCAGTTAGAGGCAGGTTCTGAGTGCTACGAAGGAAAAGTGGCAGTCGGAGCGGTGGTTATGAACCGTGTCAGAAGCGGTGGATATCCGGGATCCATTTCCGGTGTCATCTATCAGGGCGGCCAGTTTACAACAGCATCCAGTGTACAGGGTGTGATCGCGAGCGGCGTCAGCGGAAGCTGTATGCAGGCAGCACAGGAAGCGATAAACGGAAGCGACAATACCGGCGGATGCGTATCGTTCCGTCGCGCAAGTTCCGGACGCGCGGGTGTTGTGATTGGAAATCATGTATTCTTTTAAGTACATCGATGCATAAATAATAAAAATTGCGAAGACCATATGTGAGGGATGGTGCAAAGCCCCTTTCTATGGTCTTTTTCTTTTGGAATTTTTGTTGTATTCTCAAATGAAATATAGTAAGATAATTCTATTGATAAAATATCTATCGAACAAAATCAGGGAGGTATGACAGATGGGTGCATTCATTGCAGTAGTAATTCTTCTGGCAGTTGTGTTAATTATTTTAGTGAATTGTATTAAAATCGTGCCGCAGGCACATGCGATGGTAGTGGAGCGTCTCGGAGGCTATCTGGCGACATGGGGCGTAGGACTTCACTTTAAAATGCCGTTTTTAGACCGTGTTGCAAAAAAAGTGATCTTAAAGGAACAGGTAGTGGATTTCCCGCCGCAGCCGGTTATTACAAAAGATAATGTTACGATGCAGATCGATACTGTTGTATATTTTCAGATCACAGATCCGAAGTTATTTACCTACGGTGTGGAGAATCCGATCATGGCGATCGAGAACCTGACCGCGACAACACTCCGTAATATCATTGGTGATCTCGAACTTGACGAGACACTGACTTCAAGAGAGACCATCAACACCAAGATGCGCGCGTCTCTGGATGTTGCGACAGATCCATGGGGAATCAAGGTAAACCGTGTGGAATTAAAGAACATCATTCCGCCGAAAGCGATCCAGGATGCCATGGAAAAACAGATGAAAGCAGAACGTGAGAGACGTGAGGCGGTTACCAGAGCAGAAGGTGAGAAGAAATCTACGATCCTTGTTGCGGAAGGTAAGAAGGAATCCGCGATTCTCGAAGCAGAAGCGGAAAAACAGGCAGCGATCTTACGCGCGGAAGCAAAGAAGGAAGCAACCATGCGCGAGGCGGAAGGTCAGGCGCAGGCGATCTTAAAGATCCAGCAGGCAAACGCCGACGGACTTCGTTTCTTAAAAGAGGCAGGACCGGATGCAAATGTACTGCAGTTAAAGAGTATTGAAGCGTTTGCAAAAGCAGCCGACGGAAAAGCGACCAAGATCATCATCCCATCCGAGATCCAGGGGATCGCGGGACTTGCGAAATCCGTTGTGGAAGTAGCAAAGGAAAGCTAAGCGAAGAAGCATTTGGTAATATAACAAATAAAGAACGGGCTGTCGAAAAATTTGACAGCCCGATTGTTGTAATGACTACATAGAAAGGAAGCAGAAAAATGAACTTAAAAGGACGTAATTTTTTAAAACTGAAAGATTTTACCCCGGAAGAAATTCTTTACATGGTAGATCTTGCAGCGGAATTAAAAGACAAAAAGAAAAAAGGGATTGCGCATGATGCACTGGCTGGCAAAAATATTGCGCTGATCTTTGAGAAGACCAGTACAAGAACCCGCTGCTCGTTTGAAGTGGCAGCACATGATCTCGGAATGCATGTGACTTATCTGGATCCGTCAGGTTCCCAGATCGGCAAAAAAGAAAGCATCGCGGATACCGCGCGCGTCCTTGGAAGAATGTTCGACGGGATCGAGTACCGCGGATTTGGACAGGACATTGTGGAAGAGCTGGCTGAATATGCAGGAGTTCCGGTGTGGAACGGACTGACCAATGAGTTCCATCCGACACAGATGCTGGCAGATGTTTTAACGATCCGTGAGCATCTGGGACGTATCAAGGGCGTAAAACTCGCGTATATGGGAGATGCCCGCTATAACATGGGAAATTCACTGATGGTGACCTGTGCGAAACTCGGCATGGATTTTGTCGCATGTACATCCAAAAAATATTTCCCGGAGCAGGAACTTGTGGACTACTGTAAAAAAGTAGCGGCAGAAAACGGTGGAAGCATCACACTTTCCGAGGACATAGAAGCAGTAAAGGGCGCGGATGTCATTTATACGGATGTCTGGGTGTCCATGGGTGAGCCGGATGAGATCTGGGAAGAACGTTTAAAAGATCTGATGCCGTATCAGGTCAACAAAAAGCTGATGGACATTGCGGGTGAGCAGGCGATCTTTATGCACTGTCTTCCGGCATTCCATGACTTAAAGACCAAGATCGGAAAACAGGTCTATGAAAAATTCGGATTTTCCGAGCTTGAAGTGACAGATGAAGTGTTTGAATCCGAAAAGTCCGTGGTATTTGACGAGGCAGAGAACCGCATGCATACGATCAAGGCGGTCATGTACGCGACGTTGGCATAAAGCGGTTTGATAACCCGGAGGGAAAGAAGAGTCAGGGGACGGATATGAAGGCAGAGATATTAACGATATTAAAAGATACGGACGGCTATGTGTCCGGTCAGGAACTGTGTGAGCGGTTTGGCGTTTCCCGCACTGCGGTGTGGAAAGCGATGAACCAGTTGAAAAAAGAAGGTTATGAGATCGAATCGGTACAAAACAAGGGCTATCACCTGGTAAAGACACCGGATATCTTAAGCAAAAACGAGCTTGTCAGCATACGAAAGACAAAGTGGGTCGGTACGGAGATCTGTTATTTCGATGTGACGGATTCGACCAACACACAGGCCAAAAGTCTGGGCGAGGGAGATGCGCCAAACGGTACGCTTGTCGTTGCCGGAAAGCAGGAGAGCGGCAGAGGCAGACGGGGCAGAAGCTTTGAGTCCCCTGCGGGAACCGGCATTTTCATGACCCTTCTGCTCCGGCCGGAGATCGAACCGCAGAATGCTTCCATGCTTACGCTCGTCTCCGCACTGGCGGTCGCGAAAGGCATTGAGCATATGGTGGATCTTCCGGTGCAGATCAAATGGCCGAATGATATCGTGATAAACGGCAAAAAAGTCTGTGGTATTTTAACGGAAATGAGCGCACAGATGGATTATGTAAACTACATTGTGATCGGGATCGGGATCAATGTGGGCAACGAGGAGTTCCCGGAGGAGATCAAAGATGTGGCAACTTCGATCTATCTTGAGAGTGGAAAACATGTAAACCGTGCCATGCTGATCGAAAAGATCTGGGAAGAGTTTGAAGATTATTATGAACTTTATGAGAAAACACAGGATTTGAGCAGCCTGGTTAAAGAGTACGACAGTTATCTGGTCAACCGGGGACAGAAAGTGCGTGTCTTAGATTCGAAAGAGCCGTACGAGGGAAAGGCGATGGGCATCACCGACCGCGGAGAGCTGATCGTGGATACATGGGAGGCAAGACGGCTGGTGTCCGCCGGAGAAGTGTCCGTGCGCGGCGTATATGGCTATGTATGATCGGATAAAGCGATAACAGGATAAGACAGTTTGAGGTAAGTTACAATGTTTCAGAATGAAGTGATATTATGCGGATCAAGTTCCTATACGAGAAAATTTTATTTAAACCGTGATTTTTCCAGACTTCCGGAGGCAATCAAAGAGGAATTGCAGATCATGTGCGTGCTGTTTACCGAGGATGTGGGCGGAACGCTGCAGCTGGTGTTTGACGCCGAGGGCAATCTGGAATTCCGGACGGAAGTGGAAGAGGGCGATCTGCTCTATGATGAGATCGGAAGCGTGTTGAAGATCAAGCAGCTGCGGAATGAAAAGCAGGAGCTGCTCGAGGCACTGCAGATGTATTACCGGGTAGTTTTCCTGGGCGAAGGACTGAAGGAGGAATAGATATGCTGTTAGCAGTTGATGTGGGAAATAGCAATATCACACTCGGAGCGTTTGAACGGGAACGGCTGGTCGCGACATTTCGGATGACGACCAATCTTCCGCGTACTTCGGATGAGTACGGAACCGAGATCCGTGGACTTCTCGCCAACAACGGGATCAGCCCGAATGCGATCGACAGCGCGATCTTTTCATCGGTCGTGCCGGATATTATGCATTCACTGACGAGTGCGGTGATCAAATATTTCAATGTCACGCCGATTTTGGTCGAACCGGGCATTACCACCGGGCTTTCCATCGCGACAGAAAATCCGAGACAGCTCGGGGCGGATCGTATCGTGGATGCGGTCGGCGCGTATGAGCTTTATGGCGGACCGGTCATCGTCATTGACTTTGGAACAGCGACAACGTTTGACCTCGTGGATGGAAACGGCGTATTTCTGGCTGGCGTGATCTCGCCGGGAATCCGGGTGTCTGCGAAGGCACTCTCCCAGGGAACCGCGAAACTGCCGGAGATCGAGATCAAAAAGCCGGCATCGATCCTTGGAAGAGAGACGATAAGCAGCATACAGGCGGGACTTGTATACGGTCAGATCGGCCAGACAGAATATATCGTGGAACATATGAAACAGGAAGCAGGCCTTGCCGGGATCAAAGTGGTTGCGACCGGAGGACTCGGAAAGATCATCGCGAAAGAGACAAAAAGCATTGATATCTATGACGCGACATTGACGCTTCAGGGAATGCGTTTTATTTATGAGAGACAAAAAAAGGGACAGGCAGACGGCGGAAAATAATATGAAAACATTACAGATCGGAAATGTGACTTTAGAAAACAATCTGGTGCTCGGACCAATGGCAGGCGTGACAGACCTGCCATTTCGTCTGCTCTGCAAAGAGCAGGGCGCGGGACTTTTGTGCATGGAAATGGTGAGTGCCAAGGGCATCTATTACAACAATAAAAATACCGAGCAGCTTTTGGCGATCGATGAGAGGGAGCATCCGGTTTCCCTGCAGCTTTTTGGCTCGGATCCGGAGATCATGAGTGAGATGGCAAAAAAGATCGAGGAAAGGCCGTTTGACATTCTCGATATCAATATGGGCTGTCCGGTTCCGAAAGTCGTAAACAACGGCGACGGCTCCGCACTGATGAAAAATCCGGTGCTTGCGGGAAAGATCATAGAAAAGACCGCGCGTGCCATCAAAAAACCGGTGACGGTAAAGATCCGCAAAGGGTTTGATGATGCGCATATCAACGCGGTGGAAATGGCAAAAGTGGCAGAAGCAAGCGGCGCGGCAGCGATCGCGGTCCACGGGCGCACGAGAGAGCAGTACTATTCGGGCAGGGCGGACTGGGACATCATAAGACAGGTCAAAGAAGCGGTAAAGATCCCGGTGATCGGAAACGGCGATATCCTGACGCCGGAGGACGCGATCCGCATAGAAGAACAGACCGGCTGTGACGGCTTTATGATCGCGCGCGGCGCACAGGGAAATCCGTGGATCTTTGCGCAGATCCTGCATTATTTTAAGACCGGAGAACATCTGTCGAAACCGACGGCGGAGGAAATGGTACAAATGATGCTGCGCCATGCGAAAATGCAGCTTGCGTTCAAGGGAGACTATACCGGGATACGCGAGATCCGCAAACATGCGGCGTGGTATACGGCGGGCTATCCGAATGCGGCACGCCTGCGCAGTGCCATCAATGAAGTGGAAAGCTATGAACAGTTAGAGGAATTATTCGGGCGCTTTTTGACATATAATGAGAAAAACGGATAGCAGGTACGGCGTATGGCGGATGACCGTGTGGATATGGGATGGCGCGCGATCGGTGCATTTTTAAAAAAGTGGAGACAGAAAAGACGAAAAAAGAAAGACGGCATCGGAAGTGCGGCAAAGGAACCGGAGATGTGGGTGGAAAATCCCTATCTGCCGCAGTTTCGGAACATCATGGAGCAGGTATTAAAAAAGCGTGGGATAAGCTACCGCGATTTTGCGCCGGTCTGTATTGATGAAGAAAAGCCGGAGCTTCTTTTGATGGAGGAAGATATTGTCACTGTTCTGCACGAGCTGGAGCGGGATTTAAACGCGCTTACGATCCTAACGGAACGTCCGGATTTTTTCTCGTCATATGCGGCGCGGATGGAAGAAGAATACGGGCTTATGGTTTCGGTCAGGGAGAAGCGGCATGCGGGAGCGGAATCCCCGTTTCTGTTTCCCGGAAATGTGATCCTGGATTTTGAGCGGAACGGACATTTTTGCACACCGGAGAAAACGGGCGGATACTGCTATATCCCCATCTATAAAATACCCTGGCAAAGCGGCGAAAACCTTGACATTCTGGTGCCTATCGGGTATAATACTGTGATTGTTAAAGGACTAGACCTAAGAGAAGAAAGCGGAAGTTCCAAGGATGTTTTTGCGGGATTTTCGGAACAATAGAAAGAAGAAACAGGAAGGACAGAAAGCAAGCATGGATAAGAAAAACATTTTGACCTATCAGGGACTACAGAAACTGGAAGAAGAATTACAGAACTTAAAAGTAGTCAGAAGAAAAGAAGTAGCGCAGAAGATCAAAGAAGCCAGAGAACAGGGTGACTTGTCCGAGAACGCGGAGTACGATGCAGCGAAAGACGAGCAGCGTGACATTGAGGCTCGTATCGAAGATATCGAGAAGATCTTAAAGAACGCGGAAGTCGTTGTAGAAGAAGAAGTAGAGCTGGATAAGATCAGCATCGGATGTAAGGTAAAGATCCTTGATGTGGAAGAAAATGAGGAGCTTGAATACAAGATCGTCGGTTCCACCGAGGCAAACAGCTTAAAAGGCAAGATCTCCAATGAGTCTCCGGTCGGCAAGGCACTGCTCGGCGCAAAGATCGGTGATGTCGTAAAGGTTGAGACCCATGTGGGCGAGCTGGAATATAAGGTACTTGAGATCCAGCGCTCAAACTAGAAAGCAGCCGGAAAGATCCGGAGTCAGAATCTGATTTTATGACAGGATCAACTTCCGTGGCTGGAAAATAAAAATGAAGGAGAATGAAGATGGCGGAACAAAAGAACGTACAGGAACAGGATATAAATCAGCTGATCAAGGTGCGTCAGGATAAATTAAAAGAGTTTCAGGAAAACGGCAAAGACCCGTTTCAGATCACAAAATATGATGTGACACATCACAGCACAGAGATCAGGGATAATTATGATGACCTCGAGGGTAAGACGGTTTCCGTTGCCGGACGTATGATGTTCAAGCGCGTGATGGGAAAGGCTTCCTTCTGCAATGTGCAGGATTTAAAGGGCAGCATCCAGGCATACGTTGCAAGAGACAGCATCGGAGAAGAATCCTACAAGGATTTCAAGAAATATGATGTAGGTGATGTCATCGGTATCAAGGGCGAAGTGTTTACAACCAAGACCGGTGAGATTTCCATCCATGCATCAGAGGTTACACTGCTTGCGAAGAGCTTAAATATCCTTCCGGAGAAGTTCCATGGACTGACCAATACCGATATGCGTTATCGTCAGCGTTATGTGGATCTTATCATGAACCAGGATGTAAAAGAGACTTTCGTAAAACGTTCCAAAGTCATCAGCAGTATCCGTCATTACTTAGACGGTGAGGGATTCATGGAAGTTGAGACTCCGATGCTTGTGCAGAACGCAGGCGGCGCGGCGGCAAGACCGTTTAATACACACTTTAATGCGCTGGATGAGGATCTGCATCTTCGTATTTCTCTGGAACTTTATTTAAAGAGACTGATCGTCGGCGGCATGGAGCGTGTCTATGAGATCGGACGTGTATTCCGTAACGAAGGACTTGACACCAGACACAATCCGGAATTTACGCTGATGGAGCTTTATCAGGCATATACCGATTACCACGGCATGATGGATCTGACCGAGAAACTGTACCGTCATGTGGCAAAAGAAGTGACCGGATCCGAGATACTTCATTATGGAGATCTTGAGATCGACCTCTCCAAGCCGTTCGAGCGTCTGACCATGATCGATGCGGTCAAGAAATACGCAAACGTGGACTTTAACGAGATCCACACATTAGAGGAAGCAAGAAAAGCGGCAGACGAGCATCATGTGGTATATGAAGAGAGACATAAGAAGGGCGATATCTTAAATCTCTTCTTCGAAGAATTTGTAGAGGAGCATCTGCTTCAGCCGACATTTATTATGGATCATCCGATCGAAATTTCTCCGCTCACCAAAAAGAAACCGGAGAATCCGGATTATGTAGAACGTTTTGAGTTCTTCATGAACGGATGGGAAATGGCAAACGCGTACTCCGAGTTAAACGATCCGATCGATCAGAGAGAACGTTTTGCTGCACAGGAAGAACTGTTTGCAGCCGGAGATGAAGAGGCAAACCATACCGATGAGGATTTCTTAAATGCATTGAGCCACGGTATGCCGCCAACCGGTGGAATCGGATTCGGAATCGACCGTATGGTCATGATGATGACAAATTCACCGGCGATCCGCGATGTACTGCTTTTCCCGACAATGAAGAGCATCCAGTAGGAAAACAGCGTAAATTATGGGGTTAAGAGGTGTTGAATAATCGAAAACACACCCAGTTTACACCCAAATAATGAGAAGTGACAGAAAGTTGACTTAAAAGCCAGTGGAGTACCCACTGGTTTTTAAATGCTTGGACTGTTACCTATATACCGTTGACTTATAGTCCGTTGTCTTATAGTCACATGCCGAATAAAATATATATTTGGAGGGTTCTATCATGATTCAAGTGGCATTTGGCAAAGCATGCAAATTGCATAGAGAAAAGCTCAATATCAGCCAGGAAAAGTTTGCCCTTTCAATTGGAATGGATAGAACTTATTATTCTTCGGTGGAAGCTGGTAAAAGAAATATTTCCATTCAGAATATATATAAAATCTCTGAGGGCTTAGGTGTATCAATAAGTGATTTATTGAAAAAGACGGAAGAATACTTAATCGATTAATTTACGTGTTTGTTGCTCTCATGGGATTTTTTCGGAGGTGCAAAATTGTATATTTCTAAAGAAACTATCAAAGAGTCCATAATTGAATTAAGAGGAACGGCAAATCACTTATTAAAGATTTGGTTGGTTCTTAAAAGTATGGGGTTGGATGAACGATCTTCTGTATATATAGATACAGGAAATTCCACGCCTTATCTTCAACAGTTATTTAGTTGTGGCGCGCCAGATGGATCTTTTTATATTCCATTTTCGCATACATCTAGATTTGCATTTATGAAATCAGATGCTTCAAGGTCAATTATTCAAACTACGCTTCAGAGATGGGCAACAAGTGGGTCTGTTGTCACTTGTGATCCTAGTTCCTTTTTGAATATATCGAATGCTGGAGATAAGTTAGAAATAAAAACTGGAAGGCAGTATCCATTAGGGCTCGGAAATGGAAAAAACGGATTTGCATTGGATGATAATCAAAGAGTATCTATACCAGCAGAATGCTTTGCTATATGGCTTTTTTCTCGCAAGGATATAGGAAACCAAACAAGTGAAGATTTGGTGAGTGATATGATTGATATGCTCAACTTAAGTCCGGCAGAATTTAACACAATATTTGTTAATAGAGACATAGAATTAAAACTTCAAGATGAACCAATAAAAGATGAAGAATTGTATGAAATGTGTAAACATGCTTTTGATGAAGCGCCAACCATTGAGGAAATAGTTGAGACAGAAGAAAGTTATATTAGGAGGGTTAAAAATATGGTGACAATTTCAGATAAACCTACATGGGTTCAGACTGCTCCGGAAACACAGTTGAAGTCATTGATCGAAGATGGTGAGAAGGCTATTCTTCTTTATGGCCCCCCTAGAACGGGTAAAACAAGGGCAATAGATCAGATTGTTGGTCGTGATGATACTAAAAGAGTTTCTATTCAAATGCATGAAGGCTGGGGTTATGAAAATCTTGTAATGGGAGTTTTTCCAACAGGCGAGGCGGGAAAATTCGATTGGAAACGAGGCGAATTGCTTGTTGCGATTGAAGACAAAAAAGATTTTATAGTATTAGAAGAGATAAATAGAACAAACGCAAGTCAAGCCTTAGGTGAGTATTTTTCGCTTATTGAATCGGCTTATAGAGGTAAACAAAATGGAATTAAACTGCCAAATGGAGATTTGGCTTATATTCCAGAGGATACTACGATTATTATGACTATGAATACAATAGATGCAAGTACGGAAGATATTGATGATGCACTTATTGGAAGAATGGCAAGTGTATACTTCCCTCCTAGAGTTGAGGATTTGGATGAGATATTGAGGAATAATAATATAGATGTCGAAATATCCGAAAAAATAAAAGAAGTTTTTAATAGTATTCAAGTGAATTATCCTATAGGACATGGCTATTTTGCAAATTTCAAGGCGGGTAATGATTTTAAGAGGTACTATTTATCGCATATTCGTCCTGTATTAACTAACCATTTCGATACATATAAACCGGAAGTGATTTTACAGATTGACAATGTGGTAGATGGACTATTTTGATATAGGAAGATGCATATGAAATGGACGGTTGTAGAGAATGAGGAAGGAATTTGTTCTGGCTTAACAATTGAAGATTTACCAACAGTGGTTCCAGCGAATATCCATATTATTAATAAGGGTGGAAAACTTGGTATTAAAAGTGAGAATATAGCAGGAGTTTTACCGTGTAAAAATGGACATGAGATAGTTATTGAGCCAAAGTATAATTCCATTAAACCTCTCGAATTGATGATGTATATTAACAATATGTCTGGTATAGCAATAAACAGGGAAAGACTGCAATCTGGAGATCGAGAAATAGACATTCATTCTCTAGCTGATGCTTTTGTTAATCAATTGATGTTGATTCGTTCGTCATCAAAAAAATTTGTAAGAACTCCTAAAACAATTGTGTCTGATTCTGTTACAGGAAAAGTAAATTGGCTAAAAACGTACAGAAAACAGAATAACGGAAGTATTGGAGATATTGTAACAACGATTAGAACTGCAAATTATGATATTGCTGAGAATATTATAATTGCGGAGGCGTCTAAAAAAATTATAGCATTATATCCATATTCTTCTGAAAGCTATGATGTTCTTTTACCTTGGGTAAAATTGGCGGATAAGTTTAAATATAGTTTAAAAGAGCTATATTTAATTAGTAATAAATTAAATGAAAAGACATTGAGCGGATCTCATGCATTTTATTATGCTCCTGTTATGCTCGCAAAAATAATTCTTGGCTTTGATGGTGTGGAATTAAAAGAGGAACAAGATGATACAATTTTGTTTAATATGCCAGGATTGTATGAAGAGTATATTAGAACAGGTTTTCAGAGAACCGGGGGTAAACATGGATGTACTATCCAAAAAGGTCTGACACCAAGGAGTTTTTTGTTTTTTAATGGCGAATGCGAAATGATTCCGGACATAGTTATTTATGATGGGAATCGGATCAAAGCACTAATGGATGTTAAATACAAAAAACCAGATAGCAAAGATTATTATCAAATATTCGCATATATGAAATATGCTAAAGTAGATAGAGCATTTATTATTTCTCCGGATGTTCCCGATAAACAAATAATTACATCATTTGATGGGACTAAGATATGTTATATAAGGGTTGACAATAGTAAACATGATTATTTAGAAAATGTTGCGGATGATATTATCCGGGATATTATGTGAAAATATCCCGGATATTTTTATTTGTTATGATAGTAGACCGTTTCTAGCGGTCTCTATTTTTTTGGTTGCGGTTTCTAAGTACTCTTCACAGATATCAAACCCGATATATTTTCGATTGAGTTTTATTGCAACAGCGGCTGTTGTACCTGAACCAATAAATGGATCTAAGACCAGATCACCTTCTTGTGTGGATAGGGAAATACATCTTCCTGGAAGCTGGAACGGAAACTGCGCTCCGTGACCATCTCCTCCGGATGAAGTTGGAAGGTGCCAAAAGTCGGATAGTTTTTCTGATTCAAAAGGTTGTTTTCCTCCAAGTTCTGGTGAGAGTGTTAAATAGCTTGATTTATCAAAGTAAGGAGTACGCTGTATTGTTAGGTGTAATATATATTCTACATTCCTGCTAACACGAGATAATTGAGGCTCAGGCATAGAGGCAGTCTTACACCATGAAATATTGCTTTTTAAATAATATCCTAATCTTGAGGCGCGTTCTGCGATTCTTTGTGGAATCATACATTGCTCCCCATCTTTTAAATAGGCATGTCCGGCAGAATATCTTTTGTATTTATAATCCTTCCAAGAACGAGAATCATTTCCCTGCATAGCATAAAGTGCTTCAGCAGCGTTGTTTCTTATCTGCGTTCTTGTGTTGTAGGAATCCATGATATTCCACCATATTGAACCAGAACTAGTTATCTTGGGCATCAAATGATAAAGGATTTCTACAGAATGACGAATAAATGCTTCGGGGGTTTGCTCCAATCCAAAAGAACATACAATACCATCTGCCCACTCGCGTTCTATGATAGTATCGTATATTCGCATAGCCCAGTAAGGCGTTGAGGTAACTACACACTGAATGGAATGATCTTTTAATTTGTCAATCAATTCGATGGCATCACCGTGATATAGGGTATTCTCTTTAAGCTCACCTGATTTATTACTATTTTCAGAATGCTTTCTAAGATATGTAAGTATTTTGCTTCTTGGTACAAAAGTTTCAGAAAAAGAGTCTTGATTAAGAAGTTCTACAATCATCTCTTCGGTAAGAGTCTTTTTATTTCCGAGGATTCTTCTTATGAAGCTCTCAGACATTCCGACTATAGGAGCTACTATAGATATGTCGTAACAGTTATCTTCCAGCTCTGTTGGGAAAGTTGAAACCTCGGAATAAGGTTTTATATCATATTTATCCATTTTGATCACTCCCATCATCAATCGAATCATTGATATTGTTGTTGATTATCTTGTTTGCTTCTAACAGAGAAGTGCGACGTATAAATTCGCTGTAGGAAGAATACTCTTCTATTCGGGAAGCTCTTTTGAGTCGTTCTAGTTCTTCTTCACTTACTCGTATACTTATAGATATTGTTTTGTTTGACTTATTCATAATTATATCCTCCGTGGTCAATTGTAGCACAAATGACATACAAAGTCCATGAGAATCAACACGAATGAAGGCTTATAGTTGGATTGGTCTCTTTATAAATGACTTAGAAAAAGAAATAATCACCATCCATATATATATGTACCGTTTTCATATGAACGCCGTGCTATATCTTCGAGTTCAACTATGTACTGAGAAGAAGCACGAATTATTTTCTTGTTAAGTTTATAGTCGGTGGTATCAATAAAGTCGGTATTATTTTTGTATGCATCCATTTGATCTAGAGCTTTTATAATATCCGTCTCAATTAGCGTTTTTACTCTTAAACCTAATGAGCTGCTTGAAGGTTTATATTCTTCAAGCAAGGATAAAAGATCAGGAAGAAAGTCTTTACAAAGTCTGTCTTCGATATGTGTATAGTCGTTATACCTTTTGGTGAAAGATAAAAAGATACGTTCAAAAGATTCTTCAAAAAGACTCTTGTGATAAAGGTGCATTAGTGCAATTTCAAGATAATTACTCATGGCTTGTTCATTTACCGTTTCATCGTAAATACCAAAGTTTTCTAAAAGAGAAATATCATAAGTATCTTTGATCTTGCGGAAGGTCGAATATTTAGAATATATGATATTATCGCAAAGAGTTCTTTCTACTGTTTCCTTGTTCTCATAATCAGATAACAGGATATCTTTTATAAGTAAACAGAAGATCGGGAAGAGATTCTCTCGGAATTCTATCGTGTTTCCCCATAAAACTTCATGTTCATTGGCAAAACAAAACACCGGAACAGCTCCGGTCGCTTCATCGCTATCCTTGCTTTTATAGTTTAATAGTCTCTTTGTAACCAAATACTTATTGTTTGTTCCAGTCTTGCAATTAAAGAAGAAACTTACAAGAGATTTATCATCCCTGCAAAGTGCTATCTGAGGTTGTACCGGATCTTGGCTTAATCTCTTTGCTTCAACACGATCAACACATTTCCTGAATATGTATGTTTTAAATGACTCAAATGTAATAGAGGACGTAATTATCATCTCCTTTTGGGTTGGTGGAAAAATATCGCAATAAAAATATTTTTCAAGTAACTCATCACCAACAACAATAATATAAAATGTGATCAGAATCAAGAGATTCTTGCATGCAAAATGTTGATCAACAGGAACAAAAAACAATTTATTTGGTGGGTGCGACCTAACGGCATCAGAAAGAATAAGAGGTAATAATATGAAAAAATTAACTATGTTTACTTATTTTGATTTTGAAGGATTTATGAAAGGAAAAACATTAATGTGTACTGGAGTAACACCTTGGAAAGATCATGATACTGGAGCTATCCTCGGCACAAAGGTCGAAACTGCGATCTTTAAGGATAAGACCAACTATGGTCCTTCCAAAGATGGATCACAGGTTACAAACCTTTTGGAGAAGATCACTTTTAAAGTGTCTAAGCAGATTGATATACCTACAGGGTCTGAAGTGGTTCCCGTAAACCCTTGCGCAAAGGTCTATGGCGAATATAATGACAAGCTCAGTGTAACAGCAGATGATGTTCAGGTGGTAACCAAGTAACAAGATGGGTGCGGTGGCTAGTCGCCGCAGGCGATGAAGCCACTGCACTTTTTGAGACAAGGGTGTGCCACTACGACACACACCCTTGTGATCATTGTTCAATGATCGGAGGAAAGACAATGCAAGAAAGAACAAGAAATTTTGCGACTGTCGTATATCCGGAATCGGCTCCTGAAAATTGGGAGCGTATTTTAGAAGAGCATTGCGTACCGGCATTTATATCGCCTCTTCATGATAAAGATATTGATGCTGAAGGCAAAATAAAGAAAGAACACTATCATGTAATGATTCTGTTTGAAGGTTGTAAAACAAAAGATCAGGCGAAAGAAATATTCGATTCAATAGGCGGAGTTGGTGCGGAAGTAGTAAAAAACTCGAAAGCATATAGTAGATACCTTTGTCATTTGGATAACAAAGATAAAGCTCAATACGATGTGAACGATGTTATTTCTTTATCGGGTGCTGATTACAATACAATGATTTCTCTCGCTAGAGATAAGTACACAGCCATTGGAGAGATGATAGAGTTCTGCATCGTAAACGATATGGTTTCTTATGCAATGCTTTTACTATATGCGAAAAAGAATCGTTTCGATTGGTTTAAGGTTTTATGCGACAGTGGAACATTAACAATTGTGCAGTTCCTTAAGTCAAGAAGTTGGGAATTGGAAAAGTATGGAGGAAAAAAGGGAAATGAGTAATCAGAGACTTAAGGCGGGAGTAAGACGTATTAGGGAAAGGAAAGCATTTATTTTATTTCCTGTTTTGTATGTGGCTTTAATGATTGCAGTGATGTTTATGTTAAGGATTCTTTTACAGAAAATGGGAGAACCGTATTCCGGAAAGATATTCGAGATCGCGTTATATGTTTTTATTGCTGAAATGATCTTTGCGGGTTTGTTAGGAATTATACAGATGTTAGGAAAACCGTTCGGCGCTCAAAGGATAGAGGGAGAACTGCTTGATGTAGGGTTTACTGATAGTGAAGGTGAATCTCCAATGCTTATTTCTAGAACCAGAGATAAGAACGGATATATTCTCGAATTCTATTCCCAAAGAATACCGTTTGTAAGGTATGAAGATCACATAGCGGAAATAGAAACAGCATTGAACATTAAGATTGTTGATGTGTTACCGGGAAGAGACAAGCAACATACGATTATTAAGGCTGTGAATGGCAATGGAGGAAAGAAAAATATGATTATGTGGAGTGATGAAAAATTAAGTGCTGATGATTTTGTACTGGTACTCGGAGAAAGTTACTTCGGGATTGAAAGTATTGATATTTCAACTACACCGCATGTTCTTATTGGAGGCGGATCTGGATCAGGAAAATCCAAATTATTAAAGCTCCTGCTTATGGAGGCAAGAAAGAAAAATGCTGTGATTTATCTTTCAGACTTCAAAGGGGGGGGTAGACTATCCGGCTATATGGCATAAAGCTTGTCATATTATCACGGAACCCGAAGAACTTGATAAACAGCTTGCAAGAATCTTGCAGATAATGGAGGAAAGGAAACTTTTGCTCGTTGATGCAGGGACTCCCAATATTTCAGAGTATAACAAGAAAACAGGTTCGGATTTAAGCAGGATCATAGTGGCTTGTGACGAAATTGCAGAGGTTTTGGATAAGACCGGACTTGATAAGGATCAGAAAGCTTTGATAGGTCAGATTGAAAGTAAGTTTTCAACGATAGCTCGTTTAGGAAGAGCTTTCGGAATCCACTTGATGTTTGCAACTCAGAGACCGGATGCAGATGTTCTGAAAGGTCAGATTAAAAACAATATTGGATATCGTATTTGTGGTAGAGCAGATAAAGTTCTTTCTCAGATCATACTGGATAACTCTGAGGGTGCTGAGAAGATATCACCGAATGATCAGGGAATGTTCTTAACAAATACTGGAGTTTTGTTCAAGGGATATTATGTTGAGGATGAGTGCTTAGAAGGAGTCGATTATGATGGAGAGACCGGAGATTAAAGACAAGCCGACACTCACAATTGAAGAAGCTGCTTGCCTGTATAATATAGGCGAGCATAAGTTAAGAGAGTTAACTGATTCGGATAATTGTAACTTCGTTTTATACGTTGGTCGTAAACGGCTGATCAAGAGAAAACAGTTTGATGATTATATCTCAAAATCCTTTTCGATTTAGAGTGTTGGATGAAAGCTGATGTGCTATAATGGTGGCAGTCAGCTTTCTGTCATTTTATGAAAGGAGAATGCGAAATGGCAGAAAGAAGAAAAGACTCAAAAGGCAGAGTGCTTAAAGAAAACGAAGTACAGAGAAGTGATGGATCATATATGTACCGTTGGAGAACGGCGGATCATCAGAGGCACACGGTTTATGCTCCTACTTTGGAAGAACTTAGAGAAAAAGAGCAGAAGGTTTTAAGGGATAAGAGTGATGGTATAAAGACCGGATCGAAATCCACTCTCAATGATGTATATGATCTTTGGGTACAGCTCAAAAAGGGTTTGAAAGATAATACCTTTATGAACTACCAGTACATGTATGAGCAGTTCTGTAGGGATGACATAGGACAGCTTAAGGTAGTCACATTAAAGAGATCAGATATCAGAAGGTTTTACAATAGGCTGATAGATGAGAGATGTCTTAAGATTGCTACGGTTGACAATATTCATACCGTACTGCATCAGGTAATTGATGTGGCTGTTGAAGATGGTTATCTTAGAAATAACATTTCCGATAATGCTCTGAAAGAGTTAAAGCAGTCAAGAAATCTGTTTACAGAGAAAAGGAAGGCTTTAACGGTGCAGGAACAGGATTTGTTTGTAAACTTCCTTAAGAATAACGCTCAGTATAATCATTGGTATCCGATATTCACTTTGATGTTGGGAACTGGTCTCCGTGTTGGTGAGGCTGTCGGTCTCAGATGGGATGATGTTGATTTTGATAACAATGTGATCAGCATTAACCATACATTGATTTATTATAATCATGCAGAGGGCGGATGTTATTTCGGAGTGAATACTCCAAAGACAAAAGCCGGAGAGAGAACGATTCCTATTATTGAGAGTGTAAAGGAAGCACTTGAAAAGGAAAAAGAGTATCAGAGGTTAGCAGGAATCAAATGTACTGCGAGAGTGGATGGATTTACAAATTTTATCTTTGTGAATCGGTTCGGTAATGTTCAGCATCAGGGAACGTTGAATAAAGCTCTTCGTAGGATCATTAGGGATTGCAATCAAGAGGTACTCGATAAGGCTAAGGATAACGAAAATGTGATCCTGCTTCCGAAGTTTAGCTGTCATACTTTAAGGCATACATTTACAACACGCCTTTGTGAGTCCGGTATCAATATCAAAGCGATCCAGTCGGTTCTGGGGCATAAAGATATCAGCACAACATTAGATATTTATGCTGATGTTACCAGAGACTTAAAGAAAGCTGAGATGGAGAAGTTTGAGGATTTTATGAAGAAAAAGAAGGATGCAATCTAATACACCCGGTTTACACCCGACTTACACCCGAATTATGAAAACAGGTGTAAATTTATGAGAAAGGACAGATAAAAGGGATGTTGTGAAGGTAGTAAATGAGCGCATCTGAGAACAAGTGAAACAAGGCGGGTGCGCAGGGGAGGATTTCCCGACAATGAAGAGTCTGGATTCCGACAAGAAAGCTGCAAAGGCAGTTTCCGACGGATCTGCAAATGCTGCGGGCGACAACAATGGATTTTTCACACCAAATGCGAAGATCGATTTCTCCAAGGTAAAGGTTGAGCCGATGTTCGAGGAATCCGTTGATTTCGATACTTTTAGCAAATCAGATTTCCGTGCAGTAAAGGTTAAAGCGTGTGTTGCAGTACCGAAGTCCAAGAAGCTGTTACAGTTCACACTGGATGACGGAACCGGCACAGACCGCACGATCCTCAGTGGAATCCATGCATATTACGAACCGGAAGAACTGGTTGGTAAGACACTGATCGCGATCACGAACCTTCCGCCAAGAGCGATGATGGGCATTGATTCCTGTGGTATGTTACTTTCCGCAGTGCATGAGGAAGAGGGCGAAGAGAAGCTCCATCTTCTGATGGTGGATAACCATATCCCGGCGGGTGCGAAGCTGTACTAGAAGTAAATGTTTGCTGCTTGCTGATGGCGCGGGATATAAATAATTCAGTTTGTAAATGAAGCCACTTGCTATACAGGTGGGATAAAAATAGTATAGTTTGTAAATGTTCCCCATCAGTGCTTGCTGATGGGGAATTTTGTCACAAAAGAAAGGTTGTTTATGGAGATACGACAGGCGGAATTGGCTCATATGGAAGTGACAGGAGATTTCTTATTTAAGTATTTGTGCTCCATCCACAAGCAATTATTTCAGTTTGAAGATTTATATCGAAAGCTCAAAAGGAATACAAATTGACTTTTCCGGGGTGGTGTTGTAAACTATGATTAGCTTTGACTAACCATAAGGAGGGCGCTCATACATGACAGATATGGAAAAAGTAAAGATTCATGGCGTCCCGGAAACTATGCTGCAGACTCTGTTTGCCCGGGCGGCCCATTCTCAGAAGAAGGAACATAAATTTTATGATGCGAAGGCTATAGAAATCGTGAAGCAGCTGGACTATGACTTTTCCAAGGCGGAGAAGGATGCTGCCATGAGCAGCGGTGTGATTGCCCGCACCATTCTGTTGGATCAGATGGTGGGTGCCTTTTTAGAGGAACATCCGGATGCAACTGTTGTTAATATCGCCTGTGGCCTGGATACACGGGTCTACCGGCTGGATAATGGACAGGTTCGTTGGTACAATCTGGACCTGCCGGAGGTGATCGACATCCGGCGGCGTTTTCTGAACGAACATGGGCGTATCTCCATGATCGCCAAGTCCGCTATGGATGAGAGCTGGGCAGCGGAAATCGAAGATCCGACGGGCGAAGTGCTTGTTGTGATCGAAGGGCTGGTCATGTACTTAACCGAGGCGGATGTAAAGAAAATTCTATTCATTATCTGTAGCCGGTTCGAACATGCGGAGATCATTATGGAGATTATGAATCCTTTTATCATGCGGCACATGAAGGAGAAATCGATTGAGGCCAGTAAGGCTCGTTTTACCTGGGGTCTGAAAAGCGGGAAGGAACTGGAGAACATGGTGTCGGGGCTTACATGGGCCGAGGATGTGAGTTTGGTCGAAGGGATGAAGGAACTGTATCCTGTCTATAAGTTGCTGGGATGGATACAGCCTGTTAAAAACCTTTCTAACAAGCTGGTAATACTGAGAAAATAGGATAGATATAAACGCCATTCAGCTTTGTCATAGGAGATGCGTCAGCCATGGAGGAATTGAATTATTTAAGACAGGACAAAAAAATACTGGGGAAGGAATCCTTTGTGACCTATGTGGATTTTCAGGTAAAGGATGGCACCGCCGATATGTGGCTGTATGACATTTTTCCGGGAGTACAGCTCATGGTTGTAGATTTTTCTTCTGAGAGCTGTTTCCGAAGCGGTGAAAAGCAGAATGTAATCGGGATCAATCATTGCCGGAAGGGGCGGTTTGAATGTGCGTTTGACAGCCGGAATTATCTCTATATGGGAGAAGGCGATATTACCCTGAACAGCCAGATGCACCCGCCAATCGCGTCTTCCTTCCCGTTGAACTGCTTTTATGGGTCCACTATTATTTTGTTTCCGGAGGTCATGAAGGATGTACCGGAGCTTCAGACCTTTCAAATCAGTGCGGAGGCAATCACAGAGAAATATTCTCTTGAATCAAGATCCCCGGTATTTCGCCGCAATGCGGAAATAGAGCATGTATATCAGGAACTGTATACACATCTGGATCGTCCGTCTCTGCCCTTTTTGCGGCTGAAGATTTTGGAGCTCCTTTATCATTTCCAATTCAGACAAACTCTTTTTGAGGAGAACCAGGACTATATTTCGGGAGTGACTGTGGAGCGGATCAAGCATGTCAGGGAGCATCTGGTACAGGATATGGAGCACCGGACCAATCTGAAGGAACTGGCATTGGAGCACAATTTAAGTCTGACTCAGTTAAAAGATGGATTCAGGCAAATTTATGGCGAATCACCTTATGCATATTTGCGTAGTTACAAAATGCATCGGGCGGCACAGCTTTTGCGCCAGTCAGATAAAAAAATCAGCGAAATTGCGCTGGAAATGGGTTATCAGAATCCAAGCAAATTTTCAGAGGCATTCCATGCGGTGATAGGCTGCAGACCAAGTGTCTATCGAAAGGAAAAAAAGTAGAAGAAAATCATAGTGACACCTTCCAGATGGAGGTGTCATTTTTTGGCTTTTTGGAGCATTATGCACAAGACATGGCTTTTCAGAGTGGTAAAAGAATCTTTCACATGGTAATATGTATGAGTTAGCGCAGACTAACCAAAGATGCAGAAAGGAAAGAAATACATATGAAAACAAAACTTACCACAAAGGATTTAATTACCGCGGGCGCCTTTGGCGCAATTTATTTAGTGCTGCTCACGGTGTTGTCTTCAGTCCTGACAATTGTTCCAATCCTCTTTCTGGCAACGCCGTTGATTGCCGGCATCATACTGGGAACTGTGTATATGCTGTATGCCACCAAGGTGCCGCGCACCGGTGCGATCCTGGTGCTGGCGATCCTGGTGGGGCTGATTACGTCCATGACAACCATTTATCCGCTGATTTTTGCAGTTGTATGGGGATTAATCGCTGAACTCATTACCGCAAAAAGACGAAAATCCGCAGGTGCGCTGGCAGTCAGCTACTGTGTGTTCAACCTGACTTCTATGGGTCCCTTCTTTGCCCTTGTTCTGGCAAAGGACGCCTTCTTAGAAAGTTGTGCAGGGTACTATGGAGAAGAATATATCGCAACGCTGGATAAGCTGACGCCCAGCTGGATTGTTCTTGTGCTGATTGCTTTGGCTTTGGTGGGCGGATTGCTTGGCGGTCTGTTTGGAAGAAAGATCCTGAAAAAACATTTTGTGAAAGCCGGTATTACAGCGTGAACTGCGAAAAGATTTCCAGAGGTCTTTTGGATCCGAGAAGTAAGCTGGCAGTATTTATTGCCGCCTGCCTCTCGGCATTTTCCGGGCTGACACATCCGCAGGAATTTGTCCTTCTTGCTCTGTGTGGGGGGATAACGCTTCTGTGCCAGAAATGGAAGAGGGCTTTTTATACCGGTCTTATCTTTGCAGTTATGTTTTTATGCGATCTGTTTCTAGCACCGCGATTGTCAGGGATACTGCAGAATATCATCATGCTGGCATGTCATTTCTGCCGGTTTATTTTACCGATGTTTGCAGCCTTTTATATTGTGACACAGACTTCTAGGATTGGGGAATATATCAGTGCATTTACTCAGATGCATCTGCCAAACGAGGTCATCATTCCTCTGGCGGTGATGCTCCGTTTTGTCCCGACTATCCAGGAAGAATGGCAGATGGTGAATCAGGCGCTCCGGTTAAGAGGGATGGCGCTGACATGGAAAAATGTTCTTCGTCGTCCGCTGCAGATGATGGAATATATGCTGGTTCCCTTTTTGCTGCAGTGCTCGGTTATCGTGGATGAGATGTCAGCTGCTGTTATGGCGCGGGGGTTTGACAAAAATATGCCGCGAACCAGTTATGCGGAGGTTCAGATGAAGGCTCTGGATTGGTGTATAATAGCTGTTTCTGCCGGACTGCTGTTCTGGAATCTTTGTTTCTGAGGAAGGGAGGAGATGTTTTGATCAAACTGAATCATGTTTCCTTTTCTTACCAGAACGGGGAAGCAAATGAAATGCAGGTGCTGTCTGATGTAAGCTTTCAGGCATCACGCGGAGAATGTGTGGTACTTTGTGGGAAAAGCGGATGTGGGAAGACGACCATGCTTCGCCTGGTAAACGGTCTTATCCCTCATTTTTATGCCGGGAAACTGGAGGGGAATGTCCTTGTAGGCGGACAGGAAATGCAGCAGACACCGTTGCCCCAAACGTCCCGGATTGTGGGAAGTGTCTTCCAGAATCCCCGTACCCAGTTTTTCCATCTGGATACGACCGGAGAGATGGCTTTTAATCTGGAAAATCAGAATGTCCCCCGCCCGCAGATGAAGAAGCGTCTGGAGGAGGTGTCCTATCGTCTGAACCTGCAGGAGCTGATGGACCGGAATATTTTTGAACTGTCAGGCGGCGAGAAACAGCAGATCGCCTGCGGCTCCGTTTATGCGGCTTTACCGTCGGTCATCGTTATGGATGAGCCTTCTTCTAATCTGGATATGGAGAGCATCCGAAAACTGCAGAAGTTGATCCGCATGATGAAAGATGAAGGAAGAACTGTGCTGATTTCAGAGCATCGGCTGTGGTATCTGGAGGGAATCGCTGACCGTTATGTGCTGCTGGAGGATGGCCGGATCAGGCAGGAATTTACGCCGGAAGCAGCGGCAGATCTTTCGCTAGAGAAGCGCAAAGCGTTGGGACTCAGGGCAGTAAAGCGGGAGCAGCTTTATGAACTGAGGCCCGATATGGGGCTGATAAAACAAAAGAGTATCGGGCTGGAAATAGATGGGCTTCAGTTTAGCCGCCAGATGCGCCAGGTACTGAATGTGCCGCATTTAGAAATACCGTCAGGGGCAATCGTAGCGGTGATCGGAGAAAACGGTGCCGGAAAATCCACTTTCAGTCTTTGCCTGGCAGGTCTTTTGAAGCATACGGGTACAGTACGGATCGACGGCAAGAAGATCGCGCATAAAAAGCTGCCGGAGCAGGTCTACCTGGTCATGCAGGAGGCAGGACATCAACTGTTCAGCGATACGGTATTGGGTGAATTGACCTTGAATAATCCGGCACTGTCAGAAGAAAAGGGCAAAGAGGTTTTGACAGCGCTGGGCTTAAATGGTATGGAGAACTGTCACCCTGGCTCCCTCTCCGGAGGTCAGCAACAAAGGCTTTCTCTGGGAACAGCTCTTTGCATGAAGCGAAAACTAATGCTCTATGATGAGCCGACCAGCGGTCAGGATGGAGAAAATCTGCTGCGGACAGCGGAGCTGATCCGTGCAGCCAATAAACAGGCAGCCAGTACCCTGATCGTGACACATGATCCGGAGCTGATCTTGCGCTGTGCGACCCATATTCTGCATATCCACGCAGGGGAAGTAAAGAAATTTATACCGCTTGATGAGAGAGGAGTGATTTATATGAAGAAGGTATTTGGAGAGGATGCGCAGACAAAGAAGCCGCAGAAAACCGGTATTCCGCGCCTGCTAGAGTTTACAGGACGGCATCGTCCCCTACTGGGCGCTGCGCAGTTGTTGTCCGGCATCAGCGCCTTGTTCCTTCTGGGACCGTTTGTGTGTGTTTATTTTGCGGCCCGTGTGCTTTTAACCGGACTGACCGGAGGAGGTTTTGTTATCTCGTCCCTGGTGCAGTGGGGCGTGTGGGCATTGGCGCTGGAACTGGCCGGGCTGATCATTAATTTTGCGGCACTTATGTGCTCCCATACCGCAGCTTTTCATACAGAAAAGAATTTAAAAATGGCAGCGCTCCGTCATTTGTCCAGGATGCCAATGGGGTATTTTGAGGAAAATCCCAGCGGAAAGCTAAGAAAAATCATTGATGAAAACAGCGCCCAAATGGAGACTTACCTTGCCCATCAGCTGCCGGATCTGGTGAGCGCTCAGGTCACGACGGTTGCCAGCCTTGTGCTGATGCTGGCTATGGACTGGCGCATTGGCCTTCCGCTGATCGTTCTGATGCTTGCAAGCTTTGCCTGCCAGATGACAATGATGGGCGAAAAAACCATGAATTTCATGAAGCGCTATCAGGACGCTCAGGAGGAAATGAACCACGAGGCGGTGGAGTATGTCCGGGGAATCTCCGTGATAAAGGTATTTGGACAGTCGGTACATTCGTTACGGCGCTTCAAGGAAGCGATCAATGCTTATCGGGATGACGCACTGGCCTTTACTATGACCTGCAAGCCCGGATATGTGGGCTTCAATACTGTGGTCAATGCCGCTTTTCTTGTGCTGATCCCTGCCGCACTCATAGGCATGACTTCGGCGGCAGATTTGACTGCCTTTATAGAGAATTTCCTGTTTTATCTGATTTTTGCACCTGCATGCGCATCTGTTCTCAACAAGATCATGTACATGAGCAACTATAAGATGCAGGCTATGGAATCTATGCGGCGGATTGACGCAATTCTGCTTGCCAGAGAGCAGTCAGAGGCACAGGAGCCACAAATGGCACAGGGCAGCGACATTAGCTTTGAGCATGTGACCTTTACCTATCCCACAGGCGAACAGCCTGCGGTTTCAGATGTCAGTTTTACAGCAAAAGCCGGAACCGTTACGGCACTGGTGGGACATTCCGGCTCCGGCAAGACCACCATCGGGACCCTGGTCCCCCGCTTTTATGATGTGCAGGAGGGGCGTATTACGTTGGGCGGCGTGGAACTTTCTGAGATTTCCCGACAGGAAGTCATGGGAAAGATTGCTTTTGTCTTCCAGAATCCCAAATTACTGAAAACAACACTGGAGGAAAATATCCGCGGCGGCTGCAAAAATGCCAGCCGGGAAGATATCCTGCGGGCAGCCCGTCTGGCACAGTGTGATGATATTCTGGCAAAGCTGCCGGAGGGCATTGAGAGCATCGTGGGCGGGAAAGGCGTCTATCTTTCAGGAGGAGAAGTACAGCGGGTGGCTATTGCCAGAGCAATTCTGAAGGACGCACCGGTCATCATTCTGGATGAAGTCACGGCATTTGCCGACCCGGAAAATGAGGTACAGATTCAGGCAGCCCTGAAGGAACTGACAAAGGGAAAAACAGTCATTATGATTGCGCACCGGCTGTCCACCATTCAGGATGCGGATCAGATCCTGGTAATGAAAGCAGGGCGTCTGGTAGAACAGGGAACGCATCAGGAACTGCTTGGTAAGAATGGCGAGTATGCCCATATGTGGGCAGATTACAATCAGGCAATCGCCTGGAAGATTGACCGGAAAGAGGAGGTGAAACCATGCTGAAGAAATTATTCGCATTAAGCGATCAGGGGGAACGGGAATTAAAGCACGGGATTGTGGCAACTACGATAGGACATTTGTGCATCATGGCTCCCATTTCCCTCTTGATGCTGGTGACCATGGGACTTCTGAACAGGCTCTGCGGGGAGACTGGACTGACAATGCAGCCAGGAGTGATAGTTCTGATGGCGGCGGTTCTCTTACTTTTGATCTTCATAACCCAATGGGTTCAGTATAACCTGACTTATAAAGTGGCTTACGAAGAAAGCGCTAACCGGAGAATTACCCTGGCGGAAAAGCTGCGGCGGCTCCCACTGGCATTTTTCGGTCAGCGTGATCTGTCTGATCTGACAACAACCATGATGGGTGACTGCTCTAAACTGGAAAGAATTTTTTCCAATGCGGTTCCCAGTCTTTTTGGAACAGTCATTATGTTTGTGATTGTGTCCGTGGGGCTTTTGATCATGGATTGGCGCATGGGGCTGTGCATTGTTCTGCCGGTACCGGTAGCTGCGCTTATTTTGATAGCGGCCAGAAAGGCCCAGACAAAAGCGGAAAGCCGCAATTATGACGCTCACCGTGCCGCTTATGATGGGGTGCAGGAATATCTGGATACCATACAGGAGCTTCGCTCCGCCGATCTGGAACAGGAATACCTGGATGGAGTTGAGAAAAAACTGGATTATGTGGTAAAGTGTGCGTTTCGTAATGAGCTGGCTCCAGGTACTGCTGTGACGTTGGCGCAGCTGACAGTACGCTTTGGGCTGGTGGCAGTTCTGCTGGTTGGAGGTCTGTTGGTAGCTCAAAATATGCTGTCCGTCAATATGTTTATTCTTTATCTGTTGGTAGCAGGCCGTGTTTATGAACCCTTTGGTTCCTGCTTTATGCTGATGGCGGAACTGTTTTCTGCATTTGTCAGCATTGAGCGGACGAAGAAGATGGAAGCGACAGTGGAGCAGACTGGTCAGCCTGTTTGTAAGAACAATGGGTACGACATTGAGTTTAAGGATGTTTCCTTTTCGTACAATGATGAGCTTGTACTCAATGGGATTTCCTTTGTAGCGAAACAGGAGCAGATCACTGCGCTTGTAGGCCCTTCCGGCAGCGGAAAATCTACTGTTTCCCGTCTGGCAGCCCGGTTCTGGGATGCAGATGCTGGTCAGGTACTGCTGGGTGGCGTGGACGTGACGACTGTGGAGCCGGAAACGCTGTTTAAGAATTATGCCATCGTCTTTCAGGATGTGACCCTTTTTGACGATTCCGTTATGGAGAACATCCGCCTTGGTCGGGCGGGGGCGACAGATGAGGAAGTGCTGGCGGCAGCCAGGGCAGCTCAGTGCGAGGAGTTTGTTTCCCGTCTGCCTGGCGGCTATTACAGCAATATCGGTGAGAATGGCTGCGCCCTTTCAGGAGGCGAGCGGCAGCGTATCTCTATCGCCCGGGCGATCCTGAAGGATGCGCCGGTAGTTATTTTGGACGAAGCCACAGCTTCCATGGATGCGGAGAATGAGAACTTGGTTCAGCAGGCACTGTCCGTGTTGCTGCAGGGGAAAACTGTACTGGTTATTGCGCACCGTATGCGGACGATTGCAAACGTCGATAAGGTTGTTGTCCTGGAACAGGGCCGCGTCGCAGAGACGGGAACGCCGGAGGAACTTCTGAATCAAAAGGGATTGTTCTATCGTTTGGCTGAAGCACAGACGGTACATGGTTGTTAATAACTGTGTAGCATTTTATCGTTGTTGTTGATAAGGATATGAAAAGATGTCTAAAATAGAAGGAGAGCCGGATTGCTGCTCCGACTCAATCTTCTACATGGAAGACATCTTCCACCAATAAATTAAAGTATTTAGTGTCTGCTGATTTTGAGCTGGAAGCAGTTTAATCAGCAGACACTAAATAGTGCGTTGTATCAAAAAGCGGAGAAATATAGGAATTCTTTTGCTCATTATACAGGACCATCTACAGTTTCAAATAATTATATAATTCAAAAAAACAAAGAAGTTGAATTTCCGAAGATGCAAGAAGATGGAACAATAAAGATGATTAAGAAAAAAGCAACTGTTTTGTCATATAGGGTGGGGGATTATACATTTGTTGATGATATTATAAGCAACATATTAGAGTTTTCTGAGTTTACGGGGAAGAAAATAGGCAAATTGTTAACAGATATAGTTTCATAATAATGTATATTAATATGGAGGAATGGAAGATGGCTAAAAAGCATTATATTATTGAAGCTAAGGGACCTGAGTGTATATTGGGGAATAAAATAACAATTGAAGATTGTACATATATTAAAAAAAATCATAGAATTTTAGGAAAGGACGGAAAATACAGAAAAATTAATCAAGATAAAATTTCATTATCAGATAGAGTATCAATTTTTTTATTTGTGGTAGCTATAATTCTTATTTCGGTGACAATAGGTTGTTTTGCATTATTAAGAGATTACTTTGGTGAAGGGAATTCATACATTGATAACATTATTAGTGAAATAGGATTGGTTTTTGCAATTGTGTCCACAAAATATGTTAGGTCATTTATTGAACGAATAATTATGAAACCAAGAATATTGAAAAAATTAACTGTTTGCATTTTTGTTATGCTTGCACCGTTTTATATTAATGCATTATTTGCATTTCTAGGAATAAGCCAATCAATAAGCAATTGCATTAGTGTTGTTGGAATTATATTGAGTTTATTAAGCTATGAATAGTAAAGGAAGATTGGTGAAGCAGCGGATCTATGGGAGGTCTGGAAAGTGATACGATTGGAGGCTTCAATGGAATGCTTGCGAGACAGAAAAAGTGATTATCGTAATTATAACAGATGGAGTAGAAAATGCCAGTCAGGAATATTCTGCCAATATGGTTAAAAAAATGATTGGGCAGAAGCAGGAATACGGATGGCAATTTCTGTTTATGGGGGCCAATATGGATGCAGTTACAGAAGCAGAGAAAATAGGGATTCGTCCCAATCATGCTGTGAAATATAAAAATGACGCGAAAGGAGTTCGGTTGAATTATCAGGTTACGAATCAGGTAATGTCTTGTATGAGAAGAGATTTTTGTCGTGATGAAGAATTGGAAGTACGCATTCCAGAATTTTTGAAAAAAATAAGGAGATACGAAAAAGAAAGTGATTAATTTCATATTATAGGTAATGTGAGCGTTAAACCGCCAAAATAGAGTAAAAATACATATCCGACCATCAATTTCTCTGATAAGTAGAGCGCATTCTACGATTGTGGGTTGATTCTACGACGCTTTCTGATAGGATATTTAGTATGAAGTGCATGCCTTCTTAGAATGTAAACAGAGAGAAAAAGAGGATCATTATGAATCAGATAAAGATCGGAAATTTTATAGCGGAAGTACGAAAGCAGCAGAATATGACGCAGCGCGAACTGGCAGAAAAAATCGGCGTGAGCGATAAGACGATTTCCAAATGGGAGACGGGAAAAAGTATGCCGGAGCTGGGGTATCTGCAACAACTGTGTGAGATATTGCAGATCAATGTGAATGAGTTTTTGTCCGGAGAGCGTTTATCTGGTGATGATTATCCCAGGAAAGCGGAGGAGACAATCATGGCTTTAATGAAAGATAATGAGACAAACAAAAAGAAAAATATAAGAGATATGATCATAGGTATTGTACTGGCGGTTGCAGCATTTGCATTTATGTTTGCAATGACCCAGAGCGGGAACCCGACGTATTATGTGGATATGGGAAGTTTCGCGGTTGTTGTGCTGCTTTCCGGTGCAGCAGTGCTTCTTTCCAGGAAAAGGAATCTGGTCGGAGTTTTAAACGTATTAAAGGAAGTTCTGGTCCCGGTTGGCATGGTGGGCACATTGATCAGCTTTGTTATGATCATGGCGACTGCGAGTGATTACAGCGCGGTGTATCATAACCTTTCGGTGTGCGCATTAAGTGTGCTGTATGCGGTCATTGCGAAGATCGTTGTTGTTATCATGCTGGAAAAGAGACAGTAGGTGCGCGGTAAGGATATTTGAAATAATTGATATGGTTAAAAAAGCATCTGTCAAGGTGAGGCGACTGAGGTGACCCACAAAGGCAGATGCTTTTTTGTAATGACGACGAGGAAAATGGATGTCGCACCTGCATAGGCATCCATTCAACGATTGCTGATCAGAGTCAGAGGAATGGAACGCAAGTAATTTGTTTGTAAGTGCAGACTGACTTTGATATAATATTCTTATCAATTTCTCAAAGATATAAGAGAGAAAATTTATGCTTCAAAACATGCTTGTATAGGGAGGAATGTGAGCAAAATGGAGAAAGTATTTCTATACCACGGTACTTCTGATAAAATTGTGACACCTTTTTGGGGGGGAGGAGATGACAAACATGATTATGGGCGCGGATTTTATTTGACAGATGATATGGATCTGGCAAAAGAGTGGGCAGTTTGCAAACCTAATGAGGAAAATGGATGGGTTCATAAGTATGAGTTGGATTGTGAAGGTCTTGAAATTCTTGATTTTCAGGAAAGATCGATTATGTCATGGCTTGCAGAACTAATGAAGCATAGAGATGCAGCGGATTCAAAGCGCTATAGAGTGCTGGCGGCTAAATTTATCGAGAAATATGGGGTAGATACCAGCAGGTATGATGTGATAAAAGGCTGGAGAGCGGATGCTTCTTATTTTTACATTGCGAAAGAATTTGTCCGGGACAATATAGACGTAGAAATTCTTGAAGAACTGCTTTCTCTTGGCGGATTGGGAATTCAGTATTGTATTAAATCAAAGCTGGCGTATTCGAGATTGCACGAGATTAAGGAAGAATTAAAAGCTGTTGATTATAAAGAATTTAATGATAAATATAATAAAAGGGATGCGGAAGCAAGAAATAACATGAGGAAACTTGTTGATTCGGATGCAAATAAAGTAATAAATGTGTTTAGTACGCTTTTTTAGAGACGGGGTGATAATAATGGGAGCATATCCAGATGCATATTTAGGTGATGTTGTAGAAAATCAGGGAAAGCTGTTTGATTTTGTGGCACAGACATATCCGGATAAAGATACAGAAGATTTTATAAACACATATATGGTCAGCAGAACAAGGAAGTGTATTGATGAAGCAAAAGCATATGTGAACACCATGGATGCAAAAGAGCTGTGGAATTACTTTTTAAATACAGAAAAATATAGTCTGAAACCGGGAAATGCAATGCCAGGTTTTATGCCGGATTGGATTGGTGAATTTTATGCATATTACCAGTGGTTTTATAATATTCCGAGCAGTGAAGTGTTAAGAAAAATACCGGTTGATTTTTTGAAAAAAGCATATTTTGGACTTCATGATTTGGAACTTGATTTGGCAGTGAAGAAGGTCGGTGAAGAATAATGCGTGTTATTTGCTTTCATAATCCGGAGGAGGAAAATGGTTTTTTAAGTAACTGGTATCAATCTGATTTTGTGATTGATGGTGTCAGGTTTTCATCAATGGAACAATTTATGATGTATCAGAAAGCAATGTATTTTCATGATGCAGAGAAAGCACAGCATATTTTGGCAACGGATGATGTTTCACTTATAAAAGAATATGGGCGACAGGTGGCGGGATACAAGGAAAGCATTTGGAATGGAATACGTCAGATTGTCATATATGAAGGCTTGATTGCAAAATTTTCTCAAAACAGTGTCCTTTGTAAACAGTTGTTGGATACTCAAGATGCAATATTGGCAGAATGCGCGGTAAAGGATTTGATATGGGGAATTGGTTTATCAATGAAAGATGCAAAGAGACTAGAGATTGCACAATGGAGAGGGCAGAATCTGCTTGGATATGCGCTTATGATGGTGCGGAATAGACTTAAAACTGTTCGACAGTGACTATTTTTCAGAAGAATATTACTAAGGAGGCGTATGCGATGAAGCTGTTGATGAAACAACGTGTTTTTTCGTGGTCAGACACTTACGATGTCTATGATGAGAATGGCAATCCGAAATATTTTGTCAAAAACGAGATCCTTTCTCTGCTTCACAGAATTCATGTCAGCGATATGCAGGGCAATGAGATTGGAATGATAAAACAGAATTTTACACTGTTCATACCGCGCTTTGAGGTAGAAATAGGTGGAAGACCATATGGCGCGATTGAGAAGCAGTTCACTTTTTTCAAACCAAAGTATGATCTCAATTACAATGGATGGCGCTGCGAGGGAGATTTTATGGCGTGGAATTATGATGTGTATTCGGGCTGTAGCGCGGTTGTACACATATCAAAGAAGCTTCTCCGCTGGGGTGATACCTATGTGATCGATATTTTAAATCCGGCGGATGAGATCATGGCGTTGATGCTTGTTATCGCGATCGATGCAGCAAACTGCTCGCAGAATAAGAATGGCTGACCTGCATCAAAGTATGGAAAATAGCCATCAATCACTCTGAAATCTTGACAAATGTTCATACGGGAGAATCTGTCTGCCGCGGTACAGACCGCAGCCGTCGTTGATCAGGCTGTTGTCTGCGGCAGCGAACATATTGACATCCAGATCTTTTAATTCGAGTTGCTGCAATTTCATGCCGCGCTCATAAGCCTCGTCAAAATACAGGCATTCGCCCGTTGGGATAGCTCCTCTTCTTGCGCGGTCGTATTCCTGCTTCTTTTCATAACCGAGATGATTGGCGGAACCGATCTCCGCGATATCATCCATTTCCTTGGTGCGAAGCTGCACTTCCATGTAGCATCTGGCGCTGTTATCATAAAAAGTAATGTGCAGAGAACGATATCCGTTTGGGGTCGCGCTTGCGATGTAGTCCCGGTAATAAGGGCGCACGGAGTCGGAAAGAAGCGGGGAACTGCTTGCGCCGATCCCGCCGGTCGGCTCCACGGTAAAGCCACGCTCTTCCAAAAATTCCGGCAGGATATTGGCGATCTTATAAATATGATCGATCTCCTCTGTTTTACGGTCTTCCGGGTGCGCCAGATGGCAGCGGGGCACAGAGATCACGATCCGGTATGCGATCAGATCGCGGAAACAGTTGAGCCGGTTTTTCAGCTCTGAAATGGAAGGGTAGCACTTGTTTTTTGTATAATAATCATAAATAAATTCCACAATATAGCCATTAAATTTTTCTTCCGCGCGGATGAGTGACTTGATCCGCCCTTTAAACGTAAAGGAAAGATACGGATATTCGCCCACCATATAATTATAAAATTCACGGAGCTTCTGGGACTGCGCTGTAAGGAAATCATTGTGCTCTAAAAGTTCTTCGATCTGCAAAAGAAAATTGCAGTGGACAAGATCGATCTCGTTGTGATGCGCGATCGCGTCCTCATGCAGATCCTTTTTGTATTTTTGTAAGATTCGAAGCACCGTATCTCCGGAGTATAAATAGTCATTTAATGTAACCATACGATCACCTGAAATCCTTATTTTGAAAAGTATCCGTGTTCCTATACAAATAGTATATTCATTTGTCCGGAGACATGCAATCGCTATGTGAAAAAGAACAGTGTAAAAAAGTAGTTCGGTTGAAACCGAATCGGTGGTGGCCGAATAAAAGTGGATAAACGAAGGAAAAGATAAGAAAAATGTGCAGTTCCCGCCCGGAATGTGGTATGGTATGTATATATTTTCAAAGGAGGCTGCGAATGGAAAAACTCTTGGAAAAGCTGGATGACGCGGCGAAGCTTGTCGCTCCGATGCTGGAAGAAAAAATTTCAGAAGAGATCTACATAAATGCGCTTCGGGAACTGATCCTGGCTTTAAATGAAACAACAGCGGAAGAAATCGAAAAGCTTGAGATCGATTTTGCGGTAAAGAACAGTCTTGGCGCAGACAAAAGCCTGATCAAAAAATCGTTTCCGAAAGAGGCGGATCAGGTTTCCCTTATTTCCACACTTGTCACATATGAGGCATGCAGGCGGGAGGGAATGCCGGATCACAGCAGGATCTATATGGATCGGGTGACGGCACTGCGGCATCACATCGATCATTATTACGGGGAAAGATCACAGCAGTTCTGCGGAAGTTAAAAAGTTAAGCGCAAAAAAGGCGAAGATGTCAGGGGAAGAGCATGGGATTATTTAAAAAGAAAACGGAAAAGAAAACGTATGACAAAGAAAACAAAAAGCCGGTGCTCAAATGCAGCATTTGCAATGGCGAGCAGGTTGCCGGATTTAAGGATATCCATACCGGAAAATTTGAGGAAGTGATGCTCATCCGGGGAGCAGCAGATCTGGAGGCGTTTCGGAGTCAGTATGGAATTATGGAAGAGATAGAAAAAATTTACTGAGAGGGGATATTATGGTAAAAAAGATTGTAAGGGATCCGCTCTTTCTGGCGCAGAGATCCGAACCGGCAACGGAGGCAGACAAACAGGTCGTCACGGATCTTCTCGATACATTAAGGGCGAATCTGGACCGCTGCGTTGGCATGGCAGCAAATATGATAGGTGTGAAGAAGGCGGTTATAGTTGTGGCGACCGGACCGTTTCAGTTTGCAATGGTCAATCCGGTCATCACAAAAAAGACCGGAGGCTATGAGACGGAAGAGGGATGTCTTTCCCTGGACGGAGTCCGCCCATGTATACGTTATCAGGAGATTGAGGTGGATTATCTGGATGCGGATTTTAAACCACAGCACGGGAAATACAGTGGATTTACCGCACAGATCATACAGCATGAAGTGGATCATACAAACGGTATTGTGATATGATGTTCAAAAAATGAACAGGCAGTAAAGGATTATAGCATAGCTACAGATACAGGGAGCGAGGAGCAAATGAAGATAGCAGTATATTGCGGTTCAACGGCAGGAAACAGAGAGGCATTTACCATAGGGGCAGTCGCGCTTGGCGTATGTCGCGCTGCCGGGCGCACCGGGGACGCTTGATGAGATCTCGGATGTCATTGCGCTGGCGCGGCTTGGGATCGATGGAAAGCCATGTGTACTTTATGATCTGGATGGATTTTATCAGCCGTTAAAGAAAGTGTTTGAAAAGATGATCGACTCCGGATTCGCGTATCAGGAAGATTTCCGCAATGTGCTCATTTCGTCCGATATTGAAGAGATCGGAGCGTTTATCGAAAAAAGAAGGATGGAGAAAAGCATGCGGCATATTTTAAATACAATAACAGGGAACTGATCCGGAAAGTAAATAAGATCATTGACGCGAATGAAAAAAATCTGGTCGTTTATATCCAGAATGTGATGAAGCGGAATTTCGTCAATAAATTCATGCCGTTCCAGTCCTATGTGGGAACCGAGGAGGCGGAATTAGCAGAAGGGCTTCATGTTGTGTCGGATCACAGATGTATCAAATACAAAAGTGACGCGTTTTCAAATCCGGAACTGGATGCGCTGCTAAAAAAACATGAAATTGAGTGCGTGGAGGTCATAGGTGTTGACGGTGGAGCCTGTGTCTCACGGACTGCACTGGGAGCGATTGACGCGGGATATAAAGTGATCGTGAATGAAACCGGGATCGGAACAATGTTTTGTAAAAAGAGGGATAAGTATTTTGAAAAACTGCGGCAGGCAGGCGCGGAATTTATCTGAAACAGGTATGTGAATCACAGGAGAAAATATGAAACCAAGATCAGAAAAGAGCATGGAACTTTACCGGCTCATGGAACGGCGCGGATATCCGGAGAAATTCTGCGACATCGTGACCCAAAATCTGAATACGGATTTTACGGCAAGACGGATGATCGGGTATCTGTCCCATTATGACCATCCTCCATTGGAAGAGATTGCGGATGAAATGCTTGCGATATTAAGTGACCGGAACCGCATTATGCAGAAAAAAGAGATGGAGAGTACCAATGCGGCGTGGAACCGGATGCGGGCGCAGGGATTTGGTGAGGAAGAGTAACTTTTGAGCAGACGGATTTTAGTGTTGACGAATTTGGAAATCCGACATATTATAATATTATAGAATATTGTTTCTTATAAAGAAGAATCATATATGTCGGGTATGAGACAGAAAACCGTACCGTGTGGTCGGACTGGAGACCTAAAACCCATTCGAGTGTAGAGAAAACTACTAAAAATCGAAAGAGGAATGGCAATTGTCATTCCTCTTTTTACATAGGAGGCGAAATGTGTATCGTAAGTTTTAAGGAAAGGGTAAAGAATGAAGCGATAGCAAATGCAGGATTGTATGAAGCAAATTTTATCAATTTTGAATATTTAATTTGCTCAGAAGCTTTTGACGATCTTTATCATATAATAAAGTCGGACAAGGGAAATTATTTGCATCTGATTGGAATACATACAAATTTGACAGCAGAGGATTTTTTTGATAAATGTTATGATGGGCAGTTAAAAGAGGAGGATTTTGATTTTATAAAACCAAATAAATCGGAGAAATCCGTAAAGGGTTCTGTAAGAGAGAAGGTAAATGTTTTACCATATATGGTTAGATTATTTGAACAGAAATTATATGCAGAAGATAATTTCAAAAAGAATAAAATTGAATGTGCATTTGCAACAGCGGAAAATAAATATACCTTGGGATTTGCAGTTTCTGGTCGTCCGAAATCTTTGCTAAAGGGAAACAAATTAGAAACAACAAAAGCGAAAGAGGTAGATTTGATTTTTAAAAAAGTAAGAAGCAGTGAAATGCCGTATTCGGAACTGATTTATGGAAATGTGGCAGATATTATGAAATATAAAGAGAAGATAGCAGACCTTATATCAGAGGATTTTTTGGATTGATGGTCAGATAAAAATCAGAAGAAAAAGAAAGAGGCGTAGTATTATGGCAGGATATTTAATCAAAGACACAACAAAAGAAGAGAGAGAACAGATCGTGGCGGAGTCTCTCGGCAATATCGAGGCAGCCTGTGACGGCTGCATGAGCGGGCTTGCGGAAATGTATCAGGATTACATTGACGGCAAAAAAGAGCTGCGGGAGATCAACATGGAATTCAATGCGCGCTATGTCAAAGACGATGACATGCCGGGAAGAAGAAGCTGTGTGATGCAGTAAAATAAAAAAATATAAAACAGAAAATAAACAGAAAAATAAAAAAGAACATGGAGTTAAAAAGAATGACAGAACAGAAAACAAATTTGGCAGAACGGTTTGAATTTCGGGCGGTACGTCCCGAAGAAGCAGAGTGGGCGGCAGAGATCGAGCAGATCTGCTTTCCGCCGAATGAGGCGTGTTCGAGAGAGCGTATAATGGAACGGGTCGTTAAGGCACCAGAATTATTTTTCGTTGCGGTGGACAAAAAGACCGGAAAGATCGCCGGATTTTTAAACGGACTGGCGACTGACGAGGAAATCTTCCGGGATGAGTTTTTCACGGATATCACGTTGTATGACCCGAATGGAAAAAATGTGATGTTATTGGGGCTTGATGTACTCCCGGATTACCGTGGTCAGGGACTGGCAACGGAGATTGTGCGTGGCTATCTGGAAAGAGAGCGCAGAAACAACCGGGATATGCTGATCTTAACCTGTCTGGATGGCAAGGTGAAAATGTATGAGAAGATGGGATTTCTGGATCGCGGCATTTCCGGCTCTTCCTGGGGTGGAGAAGAATGGCATGAGATGGTCTGGAAGATCAGAGAGGGAAACTGACAGTTCCCCTCTTGACAGAAAATATAAATTATAGTAACGTAACAGTGTTATCTACATAACGCTGTTACGCGACAAGAAGGAGAGCAGTCATGAAGGAAGAAAAGGAAACGAAAGAACGGCTTTTGATCAGTGCAAAAAAAGAATTCGTGGAAAAGGGCTATCTTCAGGCTTCTTTGCGCAATATCTGCAAAAACGCGGGTGTCACGACCGGTGCGTTGTATTTCTTCTTCCAGGATAAGGAAGATTTGTTTGCGGCGGTCGTGGAAGAGCCGCTGCAATGTCTCCGTGAGATCATGGAGGAGCATTACGCGTATGAGATCACACACGGAGAGGGACAGATCAGTGATGGCGAAGTGGATGAGATGGATATCAACGCGACCGTACAGATCATCCATGTCCTGTATCAGTATTATGATGAGTTTCAGGTGATCCTGACGAAGGCGCAGGGTTCACGGTATGAGAATTGTCTGGATGAATTTGTAAAGATCTCAGAACATCATTACCGCGTGCTTGCGGATCGGATCACAAATGAACAGGGGCTTCCGAGGATCGAAGACTACATGATCCACTGGATCTCGCATTTGCAGGTCGATGTCTTTGTGCATCTGTGTACCCATGAAAAAGATGAGGCGGCGGCGATACGCCATATGAGCAGTATCATCAAATTTATGATCGCAGGCTGGGTGGCACTGTTTGCGAAATAACAGTGGAAATAAGAAAAAGATCAGGCAGAGCGTTCGGATTTTGAACATGCCTGAAATTTTTTTAAGCAAACATAACACTGTTATGTTAATGAGAATTTTTATAAATAAGGGAATGAGGAGGATGTTATGTACTTAGAAGTGAAAAATCTGAAAAAAAGTTATGGTGAAAAGGGCAGCTACATGCAGGTGCTGAAAGGAATCTCAACAGGAGTAGAAAAGGGTGAGATGTGCGTCATCCAGGGAACCAGCGGTTCCGGAAAATCAACATTTTTAAACTGTGTCGGCGGTCTGGATACGGTCGAGTCCGGTTCTATCTGCGTGGACGGGACAGAGATCGTCGGATTAAAGCAAAACGAGCTGTCGGAATACCGCAGGGCAAATCTTGGATTCATTTTTCAGTTTTATAATCTTGTGCCGAATCTGACCGTAAAGGAAAATATCCAGGTGTGTGAGTATCTGACAGATCAGCCGCTTTCACTTTCCGACCTTTTGGAGACACTGGGGCTCACCGAGCATCAGAACAAGTTCCCGGCGCAGCTTTCCGGTGGACAGCAGCAGCGCTGCGCGATCGCAAGGGCATTGATCAAAAATCCGAAGCTCCTGCTCTGTGATGAACCGACCGGAGCGCTGGATTCTAAAACATCGAGAGACATTCTGATACTGCTTGAGGAGATCAACCGGAAGTACGGCACGACCATGCTCATCGTCACGCATAACAATTCCATCAAAAACATGGTACACCGGGTCATTATGATAAAAGATGGACAGATCAGCCGGGAATACTGCAACGAGACACGGATCCCGGCAGCAGAATTGGAGGATTTGTAATATGCAGAAGATTTTACGAAAAAGGATCATCCGGGATCTGAAAGAAAATCTGTTCCGGTATCTGGCGCTTGGTGTCCTTATCATTTTGGGCATGTATCTGATCGTTAGCCTGGTTGGCGCTGCCGAGACTATCATTGAACAGACGGCATCCATTGCCGAAAAAAATCATCTGGAAGATGGGGAATTTGGTGTGTTTGTACCGCTCACCGCATCCGAACTGGACAAACTGGGAGAAAAGGGTGTGGACATAGAGCCTATCTGTTATCTGGACTTTTCGCAAGGGAAAAAGGGGACGCTCCGGGTATTTAAAAACCGCGAGAACATCGATCTGGTGGAACTGGATGATGGAAATCTGGCAAAAAAAGCCGGGGAAGTGGTTCTGGAAAAAAGATACTGTGAGGAAAATGAGATCCATGTAGGAGATAAGATAAAGATCGCGGGAACTTCCTATCAGGTGGTGGGCATCGGTTCCACACCGGATTATGACGCGCCATACCGCAATCTGTCGGACAGCAGTGTAGAGAGCAGTCAGTTTGGCACGGCGTTTGTAACGGCGGATGCCTATGAGACACTGCAAAGATCCGGGCAGAGCGAAAAGGCGGAACAGTATCAGTATGCTTACCGGTTAAATGGGAAAATGACGGATGACGTATTCAAAGAAAAGGTAAAGAAGCTTGCGTTTACACCAGAGGAAGTGGAGGATCCGTATTTTACAGAGTACTGGGACAGAACCGCAGGGAAAAAAGAGGATATGGAAAACGGCATCCAGGATCTTTTTACGGGTGCGGAAGAATTAAACGACGCGCTTGTGGAGCTGTCAGCGCACAATGAGGATCTTACCGATGGCGCGGGCGAGATCTTTGACGCGTTCCTTAAAGAGGCAAACAGCGGGCTTTTGCCGTATGGTCTGCCAAAGACACTGACCGAGGATAATTTTGAAGAAGTGTTAGAAGATATGAAGGCGGATTCAGACAATGCGCTGTTTCGTCTGAAATTGAACTCCATACGGGATGAGTTAAAGGCATTAAAATCCTATAAGGATGGAGTTGTCAGCTATACTGACGCGGTGGGAGAGACTGCGGACGGGAGTACCGAGTTAAAAGACGGGATCTCGGAATTAAAAGAGCAGTCCGACGAACTGTTTGATACTTATTTTAAGGTAGAAACGAACAACCTCACATTTTTCCTTTCCGCTGATGAAAATCCGAGAATCGGTGCGGCGGCGGACGATCAGCAGATCAACAAATTCGCGGGACTGGTCGCAGGTGTCATCATCATGATCCTGTTCACCTATGTGATCTCCGTGTTTATCATCCATGGGATCGAAAAGGAGAGCAGCGTGATCGGAGCGCTCTATGCGCTTGGCGTGACGAGAAAAGATCTGATCTTTCATTACCTTTCGCTTCCGGTAATGGTGACCTTTTTATCCGGGCTCATCGGTACGGTGATCGGATTCAGCAAGTGGGGCGTACCGGTACAGATGCAGGACTGCTATAACTATTTTTCCGTACCACAGATGCCGGTCGTATTCCCGTCGTATCTTCTGGTATACAGCCTGATCATGCCGAGTCTGGTCGCGGTTATTGTCAACTGTCTGGCCATCTGGAAACATCTTTCCAGACCGGTGCTCGCAATGTTGAAAAAAGAGCAGAAAGAGAGCAGGATCAAAAATCTCGACCTTGGAAATATGGGCTTTGTGAGCCGGTTCCGCATCCGTCAGATGCTGCGTGAATACCGGAGCGGATTTGCGGTCATCCTCGGGATGTTCATTTCACTGCTGATCTTAATGATCGGCGTGGACTGCTATGCGCTTTGCGAACATGTCAGAACCGGAAGCATCGAGGATACAAAATACGAGTACATGTACACCTACAAATATCCGGATGAGACAGTCCCGGATGGCGGTGAGGCGGCATACGCGAAAACCTTAAAAAAAGAGGTTCTGGGATACAATCTGGATGTCACGGTACTTGGGCTCGAGGAAAATAACCCATATTTTGATGTGACAGTGCCGGATGAAAAAAATAAAGTTGTGCTCGCGTCAGCCATGGCACAGAAATATGGACTGAAAGAGGGCGATGTGTTCGTCTTGCAGGACGAAGATACCGATATGGATTATGCGTTTGAAGTGGCAAGCATCACAAAGTATACACCTGGATTTTATGTGTTTATGGACATTGAACAGATGCGGGAGCTGTTCGGGGAGGACAAGGAATATTACAATGTGGTCTTTTCCGACCATGCGCTCTCCATCGATGCCGGAAAACTCTATGCGACCACGACACGGGCAGAGGTCGAAAAAGCGTCTGGCGTATTTACCAGGATGATGATGCCTATGATCTACATGATGATCGGCGTGTCTGCGTTCATATTTTTCGTGGTCATGTATCTGATGATGAAAGTCATGATCGACCGGTCGTCCTATGGAATATCACTTCTTATGGTATTTGGTTACCGCGGGAAAGAATTAAAGAAACTTTATCTGAACGGGAATTTTTATATGATCGCGGTGGGAGCGGCGATCTGCCTTCCGTTTTCCAAGATCGTGATGAATGCGATGTACCCGTACCTGGTGTCCAATGTTGCCTGCGGTCTGGATCTTGGTCTGTCCTGGCAGATTTACGCCGGCATCTATGTGGCGATCATGGTGTTATATTTTATCATCAATTACCTTTTGGTAAGGCGGCTTGGCAAGATCGTTCCGGCAGAATTTTTGAAAAACAGAGAGTAAAAACCTGCGAAAAAAATTAAAAAAAGTGCACTATCGCTTCATTGATTGACATCAAATGAAAGCATTGTATAATAAAAATGAGAATGAACAGAACCTGGAAACAGGCTCTGTTCGCTTACGTTAATTTAGGGAAAAAGAGAGTCAAAAGTAAAACGAAGGAGGGTTCTTTCATGAAAAAGAAATGGATGGAAAGTGCGCTTGCGGTAACCCTTGCATGTACCATGTTTGCCGGGTGTGGACAGAGTGCGCAGACGACAGCTGACGGAGAATCCGTAAGTGCTGATCTCGCGGCATCAGGCACGGAGACGGCAGCAGATGGAACGGAAGCGGAAGCAGACAACGGGAAGGTGACACTGACCGTATGGGCAGAGGAGGCAAATTTTCCGGTGCTGCAGGAGATGATCGACAGTTTTGAACAAAAATACGCGGGACAGGCGGATTTTGACATCCAGCTGGTAGAGAGTGCGGATGCGGAGACAAGAAATAATCTGCTCGGTGATATCCATAACGGCGCGGATGTATTCCCGCTGCCGGATGATCAGTTATCCAGTATGGTTGCGGCGGGAGCGTTGGAGCCGGTCCCGAACGCGGATGAGATCAAGGCGGCAAATTCCGAGGATTCGGTGGCCGCGGCATCGATCAATGATGTTTTATATGCGTATCCGATGACTGCAGATAACGGATATTTCTTATATTATGACAAACGTTACCTGACAGATGCCGATGTGCAGACGATGGACGGGCTGCTTGCAGCGGCACAGGCACAGGGCAAGAAAGTTACGATGGACTGGAGCTCCGGCTGGTATTTGTATGCATTTTTTGGCAATACTGGACTGGATTTCGGTGTCAATGATGACGGAGTGACCAATCATTGTGACTGGAATGCGACAGAAGGCGCGATCCGGGGGGTGGATATAGAGGAAGCCATGCTTGCGATCGCGGCAAATCCGGCGTTTGCAAGCTGCACGGATACAGATTTCATGGCAGGTGTTGAGGATGGATCTGTCGTTGCGGGAGTCAGCGGCGTGTGGAACGCTTCTGAAATCAAACAGGCATGGGGAGAAGATTACGGCGCAGCAAAGCTTCCGACTTATACCTGTGCGGGACAGCAGGTGCAGATGTCTTCCTTTACCGGATACAAGATGATGGGAGTAAACGCATATTCCGAACACAAGGAATGGGCATTAAAACTGGCGGACTGGTTTACTAATGAAGATAATCAGATGCTCCGTCTCGAAGAACGTGACCAGGGACCGTCCAACATCAATGCGGCAGCTTCGGAACAGGTAAAAAAAGTACCTGCGATCCAGGCGGTTATCGATCAGGCACAGTACGGTAAGTTACAGCGTGTGGGCAACAGCTTTTGGGATGCGGCAACCGAGTATGGAAACCTGATGGCGACCGGAAATACAGCCGGTGCGGATCCGCAGGAAGTCATGGACACACTGGTAAGCGGCATTACGCAGTCTACAGTACAGTAAGGGGGAACCGAACATGAAAAAGAATGTCAGTACAAAATTTATTATTTTGCTTCCGGTATTTATTTTGGGAATCGTGTCGGTGCTTTCCAACATCGTAGCGGTGATCAACATAAAAAGAGTCAATAACAATGCGACACAGATCGCGAACGGATATATGGAGTGCATCTCAGAACTGGGAGATATCCAGAAGGAAACACTGGACATCCACAGACTGGGACTTTCCCATATCGTTGCAACCGATTTGAATACCATGATCGACCTGGTAAGCTCCATCCGCAGTGAAGAGGATGTCTTAGACGGTTATCTGGATAATTTCAAGGAATATGTCAATGAGGAAAACCAGGCAGATTATGACAATCTGGTTTCCAACTATGACGGCATGAAATATGAACTCGCAAATCTTATGGCATACAGCGCGAACAGTGACAACGAGGCTGCGTATGCGCTTGCAAACGGAACAATCGCGGAGTATTCTTCCGCCATGCAGGAGAGCATTGCGGCGATCCGTGAAAATGTAAACGAGAATGCGGATGTGGCAAAACAGCAGCTGCAGACGGTATATCATACCTCACTTGTGACCGGCATTGTGGCGATCATCATCAGTATCGCGTCTCTTCTGGCGACACTTTTATGCGTGTTCAAGTTAGTCATCCTTCCGCTTGTAAGTACGCAGAAAGAGATCACAAATATCATACAGGATATTGATAAACGGGAAGGTGACCTGACGAGACGTGTGAGCGTATCCGCAAACCAGGAAGTCGCAGCAGTCGGAAATGGCATCAACGTTTTCATGGACAAGCTGCAGGATATCTTTAAGATGATCGTAAGCAACTCCAACAAGATGGAAGAAGTGGTCGGAGAAGTGCGTGACAGCATGGTGACATCAAACGGCAGTGTATCCGATCTTTCCGCACTGACGGAAGAACTTTCCGCCACGATGGAGGAAATGTCCGCAAATGCTTCTGTGATCAATGCCAGCACAGAGTCTGTCAAAGAGGATGTGGATCAGATCGCGGAGCGTACCTCAGAGATCAATGTGTACAGTAAGGAAATGAAAGAACATGCGGATTCCATGGAAGCTTCCGCGCGTGAAAACATGGAGTCTACCGGCGTAAAAGTAAATGAGATCCTCACCGTCTTAAATAAGGCGATCGAAGACAGCAAGAGTGTAAATCAGGTCAACAATCTGACCAATGACATTTTGAATATCGCAAGCCAGACGAATCTGCTTGCCTTAAATGCAAGTATCGAGGCGGCAAGAGCCGGTGAAGCGGGCAAGGGATTTTCTGTAGTTGCGACAGAGATCAGCCAGCTTGCGTCTGCCAGCCAGGAAGCGGCAAACCATATCCAGCAGATCAACCGGATCGTGACCGAAGCAGTAGAAAACCTTGCAGAACACTCCAATGGTCTGGTACAATATATGAATGACGCGATCCTTCCGGAATTTGAGACCTTTGTGACAGCGGGAAATGAGTACCGTGAAAAGGCAACTTATATCGAGAACAGCATGGGAGAATTTACGCAGAAAACAGATGGCTTAAAGAAGACCATGACAGAGATCGCGGATTCCATCAATACGATCGCGCATGCGATCGAAGAGGGTGTCAAGGGCGTAAGCAGTGCCGCGGACAGCACCCAGGTACTTGTCGGTGATATGGAGAGCATTACCCACCATATGGACGAAAACCAGCATATTGCCGCAGACTTAAAGAAAGAGACTGAAATATTCAAAAAGTTATAAGAGGCAGTAAATTGACTCCAAAGACAGTAAGAAAGACCGCCTTCATAAAATCAATACCGATCATGTGCAGTTATCTGTTTGTCGCCATGGCGTATGGCATGATGATGCAGGAAGCAGGGTTTGCATGGTATGACTCCCTGCTTGCAAGCCTTACGATCTATACCGGCGCATTCCAGTTTGTACTGATCACATTTTTAAGCAGCGGGGCATCCGTGCTCACGATCGCGGTGACCGTGCTGCTTATGAACAGCAGACAGGCTTTTTACAGCCTGTCTTTTGTTGATAAATTTAAAAAAATGGGAAGAAAAATGCCTTACATGATCCATACGATGACGGACGAAACCTATGCGGTGAACTGTACGCTGACCGAGCAGGGGGAAGAACGGCGGGAGGTTGAACGGCTCCTCGGCGGAAAAAGTCTGCTGCTTGGCTGTGTTTTCCTTGCGGACAAACTGGGACTTACACAGATCACAAAAAGCGGGTATCGGGATCTGTTTTTTTCTGTCACGGTGCCGTATGTGATCGGAGCCATCGTTTATTAGGTGTCCTTTTTTCAGGAAATACGAAAAGCAAACCGCATGATCCGGGAAATGCAGTATACGAAACAGCAGTAAAATGGTATAATGACGTCACTTGATAAGGAAAAAGGAGAAGCAGGCAGATGGAACAGGAGACACAGACCACGCACAAGAGGCGTGTACATTATAAAGGAAAATATCCAAAGAAATTTGAGGAAAAATATAAGGAACTGCAGCCGGAAAAATACGGGGACACGATCGCGCATGTCATTGAAAAGGGCAATACACCGGCGGGCATGCACATTTCGATCATGGTAAAAGAGATCCTGGATTTTCTGCAGATCAAACCGGGTGAGATCGGATTTGACGCGACGCTTGGCTACGGCGGACATACGAAGGCCATGCTTGAGCGCCTTGAAGGACAGGGACACATCTACGCGACGGATGTTGACCCGGAGGAATCCGCAAAGACGAAAAAACGACTGGCGGACCTGGGCTTTGGCGAAGAGATACTTACCGTTCGCCTGCAAAACTTCTGCACGATCGATGAGATCGCAAAGGAAGTCGGCGGCTTTGATTTTATTCTGGCGGATCTCGGCGTGTCTTCCATGCAGATCGACAATCCGAAGCGCGGTTTTTCGTTTAAAGTGGACGGACCGTTGGATCTGCGTCTGAATCAGGAGGCTGGGATCAGCGCAGCGGAACGCCTCGATACGATCACAAGGGAAGAACTTGCGGGCATGCTTTATGAAAATTCGGATGAACCGTACTGTGAGGAACTCGCGAAAGCGATTACAGACGAGATCCGGAAAGGCAACCGCATCGACACGACAACAAAACTGCGGGCGGTGATCGAGAAAACACTGGATTTTCTGCCGGAAAAGGAAAAGAAGGATACCATAAAGAAGACCTGTCAGCGGACATTTCAGGCACTTCGGATCGATGTGAACCGGGAATTTGAGGTTTTGTATGAATTTATGGAAAAACTGCCGGATGCGCTGCGGCCGGGCGGACGTGTGGCGATCCTGACCTTTCATTCCGGCGAGGACAAGTTAGTAAAGCGCGCGTTAAAAGAAGGCTATAAAGCCGGTATTTATGCGGATTACGCCAAAGATGTGGTGCGGCCATCCGCACAGGAATGTGTAAAAAACGGCAGAGCGCGTTCCACAAAGATGCGCTGGGCAGTAAAGGCGGAATAAAACGGCAGTGGAGGAGACGTAAGATGTTAGAAACAGAGAGGCTGACAATCCGCCGGATCACACCTGCGGATTATAAAGAGGCATTTGCATGGAGCGGGGACGCAAGGGTCAACAAATACCTGCTGCACAATGTATTAGAGAAGCCGGAGGACATGATCCCCTGGCTGGAAGGTCTGGATCAGAGTTCCGGGGATTCTTATATTACGATCCTGCATGAAAAAACAGATGGTCATGCGGTTGGGACCGTTGGGTTTTTCCGGGATCCTGAGACAGATATCTGGAGTTTTGCGTATAATATCCGGTTTGATGACTGGGGAAGGGGATACGCGACCGAGGCGGCACGGGCGATCATGGATTTTGTAAGGGAAAAGCATGGGGCGCATATCTTTGAAGCGGAATGCGCGGCAGAAAATATTGCAAGCGCAAAAGTCATGCAGCACCTGGGACTTACGTTTGACCGGAAATCTACTTATGCGAAGCATGATGGAAGTGTGGAATTCCCATCTGAAATATATCGACTGGAAGAATAGTTTTGTGGAAATACGGAAAGATAAGGAGTCACTCGGATGAGAAAAACTGCGGGCATTGACGTTACCTATGAGTCCATAAAGTGGGACAGGCACAAAATACCGTGTATCATTTTAAGCCCCAAAGAACAGAACGGCTGACTGCCGGGGGTACTTTGGCTGCATGGCGGTGTGCATGATGGCGAGAGATAAAGGAACGGTTAAGGTTGCGTATCAGATGCCGTTATATCCGATGCTGGATAATCTGGATACCGAAAGTTCCAAGAATAATCATGGCAGAGTCTGGAACACCAGAAAGAATCATCTGGCGTGGAGATTTTATCTGCGGGGCAGGGCAAAGACGGACGTGTCACCGTATGCGTCACCGGCGAGACAGACCGATTACCGCGATCTTCCGCCGGCGTATACCTTTGTCGGGACCGGAGAGCCGTTTTTTGCGGAAACCAAAACGTATATAGAAAATCTGAAAAAATGTGGCATTCCGGCCCGGATCGATATTTATGACATAGGACTTTCTTTTCGGTCAAACCGTGTCACGATCATATGCACGATATACGGCACCAAGATGACCGGAATGGCGAGATACGCAAGGAAGCTGTATGCTTTTTGGATCAGGGTCAGCAGTCCGAACTGCGCGATGCCGAAATCCATCAGACAGCAGATCAGTGCGATCACGATCTCGCGGGAGGAGATCTTCTTTTTTCCGGCAGAAGTGCCGGCGTGTGTCGCATATTTTTCCAGACCATCAGACACACGCTTGACCATGGCAGCAACCATATTGACTGCGGTGGAGACGGCACCAAGGATGATCAGGATGGAGATGAGCGGTGTCATCAATCCTTTTCCAATGCCATTTTGCACGATCAAAAGCGTCGGGACACTGGTATCTGCCATCTGTGGGCTGGCCGTGGATGATGTTTGGAATGTAAACGATCAAAAGTCCCGCAATGATGCAGACAGACAGCACCGAAGCCACGCATCGCACCAGATCGGTTCCAAAGATTGCAACAACAAAAATGAAAATGCCGATCATCAGTGTACATAACAGATACGGTAAGCCGGTCAGAGTGCTTAAAGTCGCACCGCCGGTAGCAAAGGCAACGGCAGGAGCCACGCACATCACGCAGATATAGAGGATTTCAAACAAATTGGAAAAACAGGCGCGAATTTTCCATAAAATGCATTGTTATACGAACGATAATCATAGACATTGTGACGGCGTGCAAACCGCATACCATAGGCGAAAAAGATGCTGTTGTAGAGCATGGCAAGTGTCGGCATGAGCAGACACCAGATGCCATAACGCACATAGTAGCTGTAGATCTGGGCGTCGGAAGCAAAGCCGCCGCCAAAATGTGTCGTAAACCAGACAAAAGCCACGCCGAAGATAACAGAAGACCTGCCGATGCCGGTGGGTGTTTTTTTGTTCATTTATCCTCTCGCCTCCCGTTCGTTCAGTTGCTGCATCGCAGTCGTCAGCATTTCCTTTGTTACCCTGTATGGATAATGCTTCACATCGGACATTTCCGGGATGCGGTTGATACTTTCTGCCCACTGTTCCTCTGTGATCTCGATTTGTGCGAGAGAGGTGGGAAGCCCAAGCTGTTTGTTTAAGGTATAGATCTTTTCAAATTCGTCGTACTGATCGTCTACGAGCAGGGCGAAAAGGACGCCAAAGCCGACGACTTCTCCGTGTAGGTGTTTTTCTTCGATCACCGGATAACTGGTCAGTGCATAGAAGATCGCGTGTGCCAGACCACTGTTGTAATCCGGTGTGAAATCCTTTGTTAAAAAGATGGAAGCAATTCCGGTCGTCACAACGATCGCAAGAACGATCTGCTCCACATCGTAGGTGCATAGTCCCTGCCGGTGATCGGCAAGTGCTTTGACTCCGTATTGTAGCAACGGATCGCGGCACATCACGCTGAGTGTAACACCAAGAGAGGTAAAATGCTCCAGACGCTCATTGCGGGAAGAGATCGTCGCTTCATAATATTTGGCATAGGTGTCGCCAATGCCGGCCCACATATACTGTATCGGAGCTTTTGCGATGATTTCCGTATCAATAAAGGCATGCATTGCCGGACGCACGAAAAAGTTTGGTTTTAAAAATGTGCCGTCGTCGTTATACATAATGGAAACGGAGGTGCAGGCAGCGCAGTTTGACGCAATCGTCGGAAATGTAAACACCGGCTTGTCATCCGTGATACACAGGCATTTGACGGTATCTAAAGCTTTACCGCCGCCTACGCCGAAGACCATGTCTGCCTGCTGATAGACCGGAAGCTGACGCAGCTTTTCCACGTTTGCGTAGGTACAGTCATTTCCGTATAATTCTACACCGATAATTTTAAGATTTGTTTTTTCCACATAGGAACGAATTTTTGTCTCAGCTGCGGCAAGCGCGCGCTTTCCGCCGATCAAAAGAACGGTTTTGCCGTACGATTCGCAGACCGGACCAATCTTGTCATAGATGTGATCGCCGATGGAATAGCTCGGCAGATGCACTTCATAATTTTCTAATTTCATAGGATCATCCTCCTTTGACTAAAAATTATACATGATTTTTGCATATATTTACAGCATCAAAATGGAATATTTGCAAGATTGTTTGTGTGAAGATAAAAGTTGAGGTTGGAAAAGTTGCAAAAAAACATGAAAAATGGGTTGGAAAAGTTGCAAAAAGTAATGAAAAACAGGTTGGAAAAGTTGCAAAATTAATGTATAATCGGGTTGGAAAAGTTGCATAATATAGAGCAGAGGTGAAAGAGATGATTGAAAGATCTGCAAAATCAGCAGTTGAGGAATGGCTTTCTAATGGAAAAGACGCCTTTTTGCTTACAGGCGCGCGACAGATAGGAAAGACATATCTGATCCGGCAATGTTTAAAAGAAAATGAGTATCCTTATCTTGAGCTTAATTTTATTGAACAGCCTGAGCTTATAGAGATATTTTCCGGAGCCAAGAATGCAAAGGAATTATTAATGAGATTGAGCCTTGTTGCCGGGAAAACACTTGAAAAGGGAAAAACAATTATCTTTCTGGATGAAATTCAGGAGTTTAAGGATATTGTTACCAGAATAAAATTTCTTGTAGAAGAAGGAAGCTTTCGCTATATTATGAGCGGTTCACTGCTTGGTGTGGAATTAAATGATCTTCGTTCGGCACCGGTAGGATATATGAGAATATATGATATGTATCCGCTTGGTTTTAAAGAATTTGCAAGGGCGGTAGGCGTCGGGACAGATATTCTTGAACTGTTAGAGAATAATTTTAAGAATAGAATTCCGGTTGATGACTATGTGCATACAAAGATGTTAGATGTATTTTATCTGTATCTGATCATCGGAGGAATGCCTGAGGCGGTAGATACCTATGTGAAAACAAATGATCTGGCAAAAGTGGCGCAGGTACATGAAAAAATAATCCGTTTATATAAGAAAGATTTTTCAAAATATGAAGTGAGATATAAACTGAAACTCCGGGAAATTTATGATGCGATGCCAGGGCAGCTGGATCAGAAAAATAAGCGTTTTCAACTGAACAGTATAGAAAAGGGAATCAGCTATGACAGAGTAGCGAATGATTTCCTGTGGCTGAAAGATGCCGGAGTGGTGATTCCTGTCTATAACGTCAGTGAACCGAAACTTCCGCTTGTGATAAACGAAAACCGAAATTTGTTTAAATTGTTCTTTTCTGATGTCGGACTGCTTACAAGCTGCTATTCGAATCAGGTAAAAATTTCAATCCTGAACAAGGACAGATCCATCAATAATGGAGCACTTTTTGAAAATGTTGTTGCACAGGAATTGTTGACAAAAGGACACAGGGAATATTATTTCAACAGTAAAAAGCAGGGAGAACTCGATTTTGTTGTGGAACTGGATGGAAAGGCAGTTCCGTTAGAAATTAAGTCAGGGAAGGATTATAAACGACATTCTGCGTTAAATAACGTTTTAAAAAATGCGGACTATAATATTTCGGAGGCATATATTTTTTCTGAGGGAAATATAGAAGTAAATGATAAAAGGATATATATGCCGATTTATATGATCATGTTTCTGGATAATACAAAACTGGATAATACCATATACAGGCTGGATATTGCCGGACTTGGATCACTTGGATCTGGGTTATGAAAACCTATTGACGTAAAACGTCATACATGGTAAAACTTGTTATAAAGTATATGTATATTTTCGAGACGAAGTTTGCAGGAAAATGACATTGTCTACCGAAGGAGTAAAACTCTCAGGTGCCGGAAAACCGGTGCAACTGTAAATGGATCGACTCTCTGGAGACGCCCGTATACCGGGGGCCGAAGGTGCAACATACGGATCGTATGAATCTCTCAGGCAACAGGACAGAGAAGAATATCTAACATTCTATCTTAAAGTCAGTGATGCAGTCCTGCATCTTTTTCAGGAGTTTTAGAAAATTTCATATGGAAGACAAAAGAAAAAGAGAGGCAGGAGCAGTTTTATGTGGGAAACGATCAATCATTTTCTCGGTGTAGTGGATAATTTTGTCTGGGGCGTACCGCTTATGGTGCTTATCATGGCAGGTGGAATCCTGCTTACGGTAAGACTTGGACTTTTTCAGATACGGAAGCTTCCGCTGGCGCTCAAATGGATGGTAAAAAACGAAGAGGGCGGCGACGGTGAGATTTCAAGCTTTGGTGCGCTTTGTACCGCACTCAGTGCCACGATCGGTACCGGAAATATCGTCGGTGTGGCAACTGCGGTCGGAGCAGGCGGACCGGGTGCGCTTTTCTGGATGGTAGTGGCAGCATTTTTCGGGATGGCGACCAAATATTCCGAAGGCCTTCTGGCAGTCAAGTACAGAGTGGTCGCGGAGGACGGACACAGCCTCGGCGGACCGTTTTATTATATTGAGCAGGGCATGGGTCCGAAATGGAAATGGCTTGCGAAAATATTTGCGTTTTTTGGCGTATGTGTAGGACTTTTCGGAATCGGAACGTTCAGCCAGGTAAACGGAATTTCGAGCGCGGTCAATAATTTCTTTGATCCAAACAATGCGCACAGCGTGAAGATCCTGCCATTTCTCGGATCCTATTCCTGGTCGGTGGTCATCGCGTCACTGGTGCTTTCCTTCTGCGTGGCAGCGGTGCTGATCGGCGGCGTAAAGCGTATCGCAAGTGTAAGTCAGATCGTTGTGCCGTTTATGGCGGTGATCTATGTTGTATTCGTACTGGTACTTGTGATCTGCAATATCACGGAAGTGCCGGCGGCGTTTGCAGTGATCGTAAAGGCAGCATTTTCACCGAAGGCAGTGACCGGTGGTGCGGTCGGAAGTATGATCGTAGCAATGCAAAAAGGTGTTGCGCGAGGTATCTTTTCCAATGAGGCGGGACTCGGAAGTGCCCCGATCGCAGCGGCAGCAGCTCAGACCAAGGAACCGGTGCGTCAGGGACTGGTCAGCATGACCGGAACATTTATTGACACGATCGTGATCTGTACCCTGACCGGACTTTCCATTGTGCTCACCGGAGCGTGGCAGGTGGAAGGACTGGAAGGCGTGCAGGTTACAACTTACGCATTCCAGCACGGGCTTCCGTTTCCGGCGGAGGTATCCTCCTTTGTACTGATGCTGTGTCTGGTATTTTTCGCGTTTACCACGATCCTTGGATGGGATTACTACAGTGAACGCTGTCTTGAGTATTTGAGCGGCGGAAAGATGGGATGCGTCAAAGTATTCCGCTGGATCTACATCCTTGCCGTATTCATCGGACCGTATATGACCGTAAGCGCGGTATGGACGATCGCAGATATCTTTAACGGGCTGATGGCTCTGCCAAACATGATCGCGCTGTTTGCGTTAAGCGGTGTGGTCGTAAAAGAGACAAAGCATTTCTTTGTGCGCCATAAGAACGGAGAAATCGAAGATTAAGAAAAATAGAAAAATGTGAAAAAATCTATTGACTCCTACGTTACGTCATAGACTATCCTGTACTTACACGGAAGGAGGAAACCAGAGATGAGAACAGTAAATGAGGTAAGTAAATTGACCGGAGTGAGTATACGCGCTCTGCAATATTACGACAAGATGGGATTGCTGGCACCCTCGGGGTACACAGCATCCGGTTACAGACTGTATGACGATACAGCCCTGGAAACGCTACAGCAGATTTTACTGTTAAAAGAGCTGGAATTCCCCTTAAAGGAAATCGCGAAGATTTTATCCAGTCCCGGTTTTGACAGGGAAAAAGCATTGGATCAGCAGATCGAACTGCTTCTGTTAAAAAAGGAACATCTGGAACAGCTGATTTCTTTTGCCCGTGAAGTAAAGGAAAAAGGAGAAATCAAGATGGATTTTACAGCATTTGATACCAAAAAGATCGAGGAATATAAAGAAAGAGCGAAAGCGCAGTGGGGCGACACACCCGCCTATCAGGAATATGAAAAAAAGAACGGACACAGAAGCGCGAAAGAGGAAAATGTCGTCATGCATGGACTGCTGGAGCTTTTTGTGGAGTTTGGCGGAATGAGGGAAATGGCTGCGGATGTGAGCGCAGTATTGACATCGTTCTTTTTCGTATGATACGATAAACAAATAAAAAAGTCGAAAAATGAGATCTCTGCCAAAAAGCAGCGATATCGGGTGTTCAAAGCACCGCCGCAGATACGGCACATCACAGAATGTGTGAAAGGTGAGGCTTTGAACACTTTTTTTCTTTCAGAAGGAGAACGACAGATGAGTGACGAAAAAAATAAAAAAACAGATGAAGGACTGCAGGGAAATGAGAAGATAGAAAGCGCGGTTGCGGCATTACAAAGAGAACCGTCCCAGGAGATGTTAGCGCATACCCTGACGGTGATCCGCAGACGCATGAACGAAAAAGGGCAGCTCATTTTGGCGGTCGAACCACCGGCGGGTGGCGGACAGTTTCTGGTCCAGGCGGTTACGACCGAGGACGGACAGACCTGGTGGACGGCGTTTACCAGCTTTGAGGAAGAAGTAAAAGGCTCCGGAAGCGTGATGTCAACATTTTTAAGCGACATGGAGGAGCTCTTTACGGCAGCAGTTTCAGAAAATGGGATAAGCGGCGTGATCATCAATCCATGGAACCGGACGATCATGCTGGATAAAATGCTTTTAAAAATTATTTTAGGAAGAGATGTATAATGGAAAAAACAGATGAGATAACATGTCCGGAAGATATTTTTAGCTGGATGGAAGAAAATATGGAGTATGGCTGGCTGGATACCGAGGGAAACAGACACATAAGAGAAATGAAGGATTTCCGAAAGAAGTATCGGACCATGTCTGTGGAAGAAAGCATGAAACAAAAAATAGGAACCTGCATAGAACAGGTCGCTGTCATGCATTTTCTGCTGGATAAGATACAGATAAAGAGCAAGATGTACTGTTGCAGAATTTACGAACCGGATGATTATGGAAATCTGGAAGAAGACGAACATATGCATTGCTTTGTGCTGTTTGAAAGAGACGGAAAAATCTATCATCTGGAGCATCCGAATCTGGAAAAGAAGGGGATCTATGAATATGCGACAGAGGAAGAGGCGTTAAAGACGATCGAAGATTATTATGTCGAATTGCGCGGCGGGAAAAAAAGCCCGACCACACAGTTTTATGAAGTGCCGGCCGGTATCAGCTTTAAAGAGTTCAATGCGTATATCAATCATCAGAGGGTACAGTAGTTGAATGGTAAAAGAGACGGCGCATCGATTTTTCACAACAAACATGACATACAGTTGTCGTGTTTGGACTGGTATGATCATTCGGTAAGTGAAAAGTATCATAAAAACAGACCGGATATAAGGAGAGAGTTATGCCAAGACCAAAGAATAAAAAAGATTTGATTACAGCAGCGAATACGGGTTATGAAAAGCTTCTTGCCATGATCGAAAACCGGACAGACGCGGAAAAAGAGACGGCGTATGATTTTTCATCGGATGAGAAGAAAAAGGAAGCGCACTGGAGGCGTGATAAAAATCTCAGGGATGTGCTGATGCATTTAAACGAATGGCACCTTTTACTTTTGGAATGGATTAAGAACCGGGAGAACGGAAGCAGTAAGCCTTTTCTGATGGAGGGATATAACTGGAAAACCTATGGTGACATGAACATGATCTTTTACAGGAGATGTCAGAAGATCACGGAAGAGGAAGCGCTTGCCAGATTTAAGGATTCCCATAAAAAAGTGATGGAAGCACTTGAGACATTTTCCGAGGAAGAACTATTTACCAATACGTTTTATCCGTGGGTCGGAGGCAGCTGTATCGGCAGCTATTTTATCAGCAATACCAGCAGTCATTATGACTGGGCGATGAAGAAAATGAAAGCGCACAAAAGGAAGATAGAGGAAAACAGAAAACCAAATAGGTCGAAAAGATCTTTAACCGCGACGGAGAATCCGGCAGCGGAAAGTCGACACTTGCAAAGCTGATGGCGCATCTTGAGGATAAAGAGCCAAGAGATTTGGGTATTTATGAGAGAGACGGAAAAAAGAAACTGCAAATATGTGTTTTTAGATACTTTCAGTTTTCAGGCTCCGGAATTTTATAAAAAATACGGATATCAAGAGCAGTTTGTGCTGGAGAACTATCCGCTTACAGGAAAGAGATATTATTACACCAAAAGCCTGACGCATGTGGCGGAATAGGGAGTGCATCATGGAGAAAGATTTACTGGATAAAATCATAGCATTACGGAAAAAACTGCATGAAATACCGGAGAGATCCCTTGCGGAAACAAAAACGAAGCAGACGCTGATGCAGTTCTTACAGGAGAACACAACACTTTCGATCGTAGACGGTGGAAAATGGTTTTATGCCGTACGGAAAGCGGATGTCGGGGACAGGAAGGCACCGGTTGCTTTTCGGGCGGATATGGACGCGGTGTGCGCGAAAGGCGGACAGCCGGGACATTACTGCGGACATGACGGACACAGCAGCATACTTGCGGGGCTTGCACTTTACCTTGATAAAGGAAAAACAGAGCTAAAACGGGATGTGTATTTTATTTTTCAGCCCGCGGAAGAAACCGGACAGGGGGCAAAGCTCTGTCTCCCATTGCTTGAAGAAAAGGAGATTGGCGAAATTTATGGGCTTCATAATATTCCGGGCTATCCGAAGAATCATATTCTGATCAAAGAGGGAACGTTTGCATGCGCATCGACCGGGCTTGAAGTCCGTATGACCGGGACACCGAGCCACGCGGCTTATCCGGAAGCAGGAAGAAATCCGGGATTTGCGCTTGCAAAGCTTTTGCTTGAGGTAGAAAAACTGGCGGAACAGGTAAATGAGACCGGAGGATTTGTGCGGATGACCCTGATCGGAATGGAGATCGGCAGTGACAGCTATGGAGTTTCGGCATCGGACGGAGTGCTGCGCCTGACCGTCCGGGGCGAGCGCGAATGTGTATTTGAAGAATATGTTGCCGCGATCAAAGAGCTTGCAAAAGAGCGGGCAAAAGAAGAAGATCTTGCGCTTGCGATCCATGAGATCGAGCGTTTCCCTGCAACAGAAAATCATACAGATTCCGTAAAAAAACTCCGTGCCTGCGCGGCGAAGCAGGGGCTTCCTGTTACAGAGTTAAAAGAGCCGATGCGCTGGTCGGAAGATTTTGGATATTATCTGCAGAAAACAGAGGGAGCATTTTTCGGGATCGGAGACGGAGAAGACCATGCCCAGCTGCACACGGAGCAGTATGAATTCCCGGATGAGATCATAGAGACTGCGGTTCGGATGTTTGGGGGACTGGTCTGATTATTCTGAAATTTATGAGTGACTCACAAATTTGCTAATATCTTGTTTGCCCCAAGCAGATTTCCTATAATGAGTTCATCTTAAAACAAAAGTGAATCAGGAGGGAATCTGAAATGTTAAATGAGAATGTAAAAAAAGTATTAAAGGAGAGTATGTGGGACCTTGCAACCTGTGCAGACAATGAGCCGAATGTGGTTCCGGTGGCGTTTAAGGATGTGACCGATGACGGAAAGCTGGTGGTCGGAGATGTGTTCCTTGAAACAACGTTAAAAAACATAAGAGAAAATGGCAGAAAAATCGCAATTTCCGCATACAGCGCAGAGAACCTCGAAGGCTATCAGATTAAGGGAACTGCTTCATATGTGACAGAAGGGGAAGTGGTCGCCACTTTTAAGGCAATGGTGGAAAAAATGTTTAACGGCGCGGCTACGGCAAAGGGAGCGCTTGTCATTACACCGGAGCAGGTGATCGTGACGACACCGGGCGCAGATAATAAAAAAGTCCTGTAGCAGAAAAATGGCGCAGAGTCAGACCGGCTCTGCGCCTGTTTTCATTCGTGTATGGCGTAGCCTGTTTTGGAAAATAACCACTCATAAATTTCATAGTTACTACAAAAAAGAAGGATTTTCGTATATGATAAAAGAAAAAGAGGTGAGTGCGTTGTATCAGAAAAAAAAGGGTGAGTCGGTGGTTCCGATCCTGCAGAAGATCTGCCAGTGGTCGGGCATATTTTACAGGGAAGATTCGGAGAATGTCATGACACAGTGCCAGAAGTGCGATTACAGATAAGAGGGATAACATGGAGATTAGATTTACAGAGGAAAAAGTATTTACCAGGTATTTTCAAGTATGATTTGCTGGGGATGTATGGTATAATAGCCTAAACAAGGAGGCGCAATCTATGACAAATACACAGGCATGGGATTATGCGATCGGAATGATCAAGGTTGACGGATTAGAACCTACAAAGGAGTTTAAGGAATACATTGAAAAAGAAAAAAAAGGTGAGATAACGATGGAGGATGCCAAGCGGTTTCTGGATAAGAAATACAAGATGAAGGAGTCATCCAATGCGTGATCCTTATCTTTATGAGGATGTTGCGGTATTAAGGAACAAACTTGATATTCGGCAACAGGAACTGCTGGATGAGGCGGAGGCGGATTATGTTGTATTCCGTTTAAAGGATCTGGCATTGAATCCGTTGCCGGGAGATTATCATATAGTACATTTTTTGAAAATGCATGAATTTATTTTTCAGGATATATTTGAATGGGCTGGTAAGCCGCGCACAATTTCGATATACAAAGAGGAAGATGTGCTGGGGGGACAATCCATAGAATATTCGGATCCATTTGATATTGTAAGGGATCTACATCATGTGTTGTATGATATGAGAGCCAAGGAATGGAAAAAAATGAGTCGGGAACAGATTTCATGTGAATTTTGTGATTCATTGGCAAAGCTTTGGAAAATACATCCGTTTCGAGAGGGAAATACCAGAACCACAGTTACATTTTGTTGCCAGTTTGCGGATGAAATGGATTTTTCGATAAATCGAAAATTACTTGAAGATAATGCGCAATATGTCAGGACAGCGCTTGTAGCCTATAATGCATATTTTTCTGATGGATCAGATTTTTCAAAAAAGGAATATCTGGAGCGGATCATATATGATGCATTCGGTCATTAGCCGCCCCATTCACATCGTTGACAGGATTCGAAATGACTACGGAATAGAAAAAGATACGGAAGAAGAAAGAGGAAAAATGAAAAAAGGCACTGCATACCGGGCTGGTATGGCAGTGCCTTTTCTGTGACATTTTAAAAAAATTTTAAAATGTCATCCGGCTGTTTACGCTTCGGTCTTGCCGGGGATTCTGTGCCATAGCCGACTGCAATGACGGCAACGATGGTCTCAGCTTCCGGGATCGAGAGCATTTCGCGGATCTTACCGGCATCACGGATGCCCATAACAAGCGTATCAAGCCCGAGTTCTTTTGCCTTTAACAGGAAGTTCTCGTTGTGGAGACCGAGGTCATAAAATCCCCATCCGTTTCCGCATTCGTTGTCCGGTGTGCCGCTGCGGTCAAAACCGGAGCGGTTCGCAATGAAGGTGGTAACGACAAGAGCTGCGCCGTCTGCGCTTTTTGCGTTGAATTCCGGGAGACAGTTCTTTAAAAAGTCGGCTCTTTTGGCTTCGTCCAACACACAATAGTAGCGTGCGGTCTGGGCATTTTTCCAGGACGGAGCCTGAATGCCCGCATCTACAAGCTGCCGGATCTGGTCTTCGGTGACAGACTTGCTGCCGTCGAAGGCGCGTACACTTCTTCTGCTTTCCAATAAAGTCTGAAATTCCATATGTTTCCTCCATGAACAATAACAGTTAGTTTGTACTAACATCTTATTCTACAGGGAGGAAAAAGTCAATAACAGACAAATTACAAAGGCGGAGAAAGTAGGATTTTTTTGGAAAAAATCTATCCCAGAAGTCGTATTCTGTGGTATGATAAAAGTACGATAGTACGATACATGGGGGAATATGTATGAAGGCAGTATATGGGGTACTTATTATCATAGAGATCCTTGCGCTCGGAGTGTGTGCGTTAAAGGCGGAAAAAAGAAGAGGAAAGCTTGCAAAGATCGTATTTTGCTACGAGAGCTTGGCATTCCTGTGCGGGATCATATTTGCGGTCTATACATTTGTACCGGGAGTTTTGGTGACGACACTCTGCAAGGGACTGACACTTGCCTGTTTCGACTGGCTTCTTATTTTGCTTATGTATTACACACAGTATTATACCGGGTTGTTTCACGGCGTCTGGAGCATCAAGATTCTGCTGGAGGCTTATGCGGCGCTTGAGACGGTCATGTTGATCGCAAACGCATGGACGCATCATATGTTTTCGGTGGGTGAGATAACCGGGGATATGATTGCGGTCGAGTTTGTGAAAGATAATTTATTTTACAAAATACACTTCATATATAATTATGCGTTGATCTGTCTGCTGATTCTGACGTATCTTTTCATGACTGTGAAAGCCTCCAGATTTTACCGGTTCCGGTATGAGGTTATTCTGTCTGCATTGGCGTTTAGTTTTATGCTTGATCTGCTTTCGATCCATTCCCGGTCAATCTATGATGTGTCGATGCTTATGTTTGGCATTATGTCTGTGCTCATCTATTACTTAACATTCAGTTATGTGCCAAATGAATTGATCGAGAGTACGTTATCTTTGATCATCCGTGACATGAACAACGGTATTATCTGCTTTGACAACCGGGGAACCTGCGTTTACTGTAATGATCTGGTGCGAAAACTTTATAAAGTGAGCGGAAGACCGGATGTGCTGGAACAGATGTACTGGAACTGGCTTTCGGATTCCGGTGAAAAACGTGCAGATCTGATGCGGTTTCAGATGCCGGTTGAGGAAGACGGCAAAGAACGGTACTACGAAATTGTGTACAAGCGCGTTTATGATGATAAAAACAACTTTGTCTGTGACTGCTTTATTTTTAATGACAGGACGGAAGAGATCGAGTCACTGGAGCATGAAAAATACCGCGCGTCCCATGACAGACTGACCGGTCTTTTGAACCGGGAACAGTTTTATCTGGATACGAGTGAACGGCTGCGCGAGAACCCGGATAAGAAATATTGTGTAGTGTGCAGCAATATCCGTGATTTCAAATTTGTAAATGAACTGTTTGGAATCGAAAAGGGAAATGATATCCTGTTAAGACAGGCGGAGCTGATGCGCACGCACACAGGGGAAGGAGCGCTGTGCGCGAGACTTCAGGGAGACCGGTTCGCAGTCTGCATGGAGCAGAAGGCGTTCCGCGAAGAAATGCTTTTTGAGATCGTGGAGAAAATACAGGAAGAGGTCAACAACAGTTCCTTCCGGCTACATGTATTTGCCGGCGTATACAATATTCAAAATCCCAAAGAGCCGGTCAGCATCATGTGCGACAAGGCAAATCTTGCCAGTGAAACGATAAAAAACGATTATCACAGCAGCCTTGCCTACTATGATGACGAGCTTTTGAAACGCTCGATCGAGGAGCGGCGCATCATCGGGGAATTTGAGCGGGCACTGGAACAAAATGAGTTCGTGATGTTTTTGCAGCCGCAGGTGAACGAAGCGGGAAAAGCCTACGGAGCGGAGGCACTGGTCCGCTGGGAGCATCCGGAACGCGGACTTTTATCACCGGCAGTTTTTATCGATATCCTTGAAAAAGCGGGACTGATCTACAAGCTTGACCGCTATATCTGGGAGAAGGCGGCAGAGAAGCTGGCGGAGTGGAAGAAAAATAATGCCGGGGCGTACCATATCTCGGTCAACATTTCGACCAAAGATTTTTACCTTGTGGATGTCTATGAGACGTTTACCGGTCTTGTGCAAAAATATGAGATCGACCCGGAGATGTTAAAGCTTGAGATCACAGAGACGGCGCTCATGTCCGATTTTAAGAAGAACATGGAGATCTTAAAGCGGCTTCAGGACTTTGGATTTAAGATTGAAATCGATGATTTCGGAAGCGGATATTCGTCCTTAAATATGTTAAAAGATATCAGCGCAGATGTGCTGAAAATAGATATGGGATTTCTGCGGGCTTCTGAAAATGAGGTGAAAGGAAAGGATATCCTGGAGAGCATCATCGTGCTTGCGGACAAACTTGGTATGGAAGTGATCACGGAAGGCGTTGAGACAGAAAAACAGCTTTCCATGCTGACCAGGATGGGATGTAAGATGTTCCAGGGGTACTATTTTTCCAGACCGGTGCCGGTGGATGAGTTTGAGGAGAAATATGGGATAAATTAAGTAAAAAGAGAAAGAGACTGTTGTCTGCGCACAGTATGATCGTGCAGCCAACAGTTTTTTTAAATCATAGGAAATTCCTTCCTATGATTTAAAAACGCTCCGCGGGGATGCGCAGCT
>OIZL01000065.1_pt1 | contig 91843 bp, 91 predicted proteins | sample 1588541 | NCBI WGS metagenome assembly OIZL01 (sample SAMN03283285) | human gut metagenome | biome: human-associated habitat; material: feces | host: Homo sapiens | place: Peru | collected 2012 | reverse complement strand
CTACTGGATGTAATACAAGCGACGAGAACGCAGGAGCGTCCCAAAACAAGCCTTTCGGGCTTGTGTGCTCTTGTCAACTGATGGTAAGAAAAAATTAACATTTTTTGGAGATGATTACAGTTCAAATTGAGTGCTTGCACGAAGTAATTAATTTTGCTATGCTTATCGTCAGAAAGGGGATTTGAATATGACTTTGGGAGAATTTTTTAAGGGGCTTGCAGAAAATCGCCCCCTCGTGAGCGCGGTAACGGCATGGGCTGTTGCGCAGGTTCTGAAAACGATAATAAACTATCTTATAAATAAAGAATGGAAGGCGGAGCGCCTTTGGGGCAGCGGCGGAATGCCCAGCTCCCATTCGGCAACGGTGTGCGCGTTTCTGGTGGCTACAGTCTTTAACTATGGCCCGGCCTCCTTTGAATTTGCTATGGCGGTCCTGTTTGCAATAGTGGTGATACACGATGCCCGGGGTGTGCGCCTGGAGACCGGCCGTCAGGCGGAGATACTGAATTCCATAACCCGCTTTCTGCGTTCCGGAAACAGCAAGATAGAGCTGCCGGAGGAGGAGCTCAAGGAGCTGGTGGGCCATACGCCTTTCCAGGTGGCAGTAGGCTCAGCCATAGGCATAATAGTGGGGCTTCTGATACATTAAAGCGGCGCGAAATGTGCGACATGTACACAGGGAATACCGAAAGAGGTATTCCTTTTTTGATTGATAATTGCGGCGAGGAGGAGTGTGGTGTTAATATATGTTCAGAACAAACGTTCGAAACAAATACAGCAGGAGGAAAACATGATACACAGGCAATTCGCGCAAAGGCGCAGGCTCATGACGGGGGAAACAGTTAAGACGGTCACGCTGACGCTTACAGGAAGCTTTGATAATTCCGGCCTGTTTGGTGAAAGGTATGTGGCTGTAGACGGGGAGATCATAACGGAACTGGGCACGTACAAGGTGAGGCAGGGCAGTACCGTAATACTGCATACAAAGATAAGCCCCATCATGGGCGGAAACGAGAAGTACGGCATATTCGTGAACAACGAGTGCGTGAGGACTGCTGTAAACTGCATAAATCACGGCCCGGACTACGAGTATACCGTCACATGCAACTGCACGATAAACGGTCAGGGAAAGGTACACGCAAGGGGCGGCTATGCCAGGATAGACGTCACGACTGAAGAATAAGCACATATTAACAAACTGTGAATAGCGGGCGGCAGGCGTTGACATATATAGAATGCCGATATAAGATATGTATAGAATTCCGATATATGAAGGGAGCGCATATGGACAAGACGCTTGTCACCCGCAGCACGGGTATGCTGCTGCTTAAGCTCATTGAAAACGAGGATATGTACGGCTATCAGATGATAGAGGAGCTGGCGAGGCGGTCTGACGATACCTTTACGCTAAAGGCCGGAACGCTCTATCCCATGCTCCACGACCTTGAGAAGGCGGGGCTGATAACCGCATACGAAAAAACGGCGGATACCGGCAGGGTAAGGAAATATTACAGCATAACAAAGGCGGGCAGGGCGGAGCTTTCCGCCAAAACCAGGGAGTGGCGGGAGTTTTCCCGCGCCCTTGACAAGGTGCTTGGAGGTGTGAGCTATGCCTTCTGACAGGGTAAACGAGTATCTTAAAAGCGTATGCGCCGAGGTACGCTGGAGGCAGGCGCACGATGCGGTGCGGGAGGAGCTTGCCGCACACATAGAGGATCAGACCGAAGCGTATATGCGCTCCGGCATGGAGAGGGAAACAGCGGAGCGGAAGGCAGTGGAAAGCATGGGGAGCCCGGCGGAGACAGGACTTCGCCTTGACGCGAGCTACCGGCCCAAGCCCCAGCGGGGGCCGGTGATCATGCTGACAGCACTGCTTATGATAAGCGCCGCCTGCAGATTTATGGAATATGGAAACGGCGGCAGTTCATTAGGCAAATTTATTATTGCCGCCTGTATAGGCTGCGGGCTGTTTGTCTGGCTGTATAATGCAGACCTTTACCGGCTGGCGGGGCTGTCGTGGCAGGCTTATATTGCGGTGATAGCACTATGCCTTGCTGCACTTCCGCTGTGCTATGCCAGCGGACCCAGCGAGATGATAGTGCTTCAGACGGCTGCCATAACCATACCGGCGCTGTTTGCAGGCTGGCTGTATGTATGCAGGGGCTTTGTGGGGCTGCTCACAGGCGGGGCGATGCTGGTGATACCGATAGCGGGAATGCTTATGGCTCCATATACGGGAGCAGCCGTTAACGTCGCCGCTGCGTGCCTTGCGGTAATAGTGTTTGCCTCGGTATGGGGGCTTTGCGGAAAGAGCAGGTGGCTGCCCATAGCGTTAAGCTGGGGCGGCGTGCTGTGCGGCGGCTATGGGCTGCTCAGGTCAAATGCGCACTGGTGGCAGCGCGTTGCGGTGATGCTGCGCCCGGAGGCGTTTCCCGAGGATTACAGTTACCAGATAAGGGTGATAAGGGATATGCTGCGCGCCTCGAGGCCCATAGGCCGCGGACAGGATACTGAAATGATGAGGTATTCCATGCTCTTTAAAAGGGACGGGAGCATAGACCGCGAAGCGTATGTGGATTTCATGCTCACAACAATAGCCCACCGTTACGGCTGGGTGATAGCCCTGATAATAGCCGCGGTGCTGATAGGGCTCATAGCGATGCTGTTCTTTAAGGCGCTGAGGCTTACGAGCCTGTTCGGCAAGATCATGGGCTGCGGTATCTGCGCGTCGCTTTTGATGCAGGCGGTGCAGTACATACTCGGCAACTGCGGCATTGTGATAATGGGCTGGCTGCCGCTTCCCTTCCTTTCCTACGGCAACACATCGCTTGTGGTGAATATGGCGATGATGGGGCTGCTTTGCTCCCTGATGCGCTCCGACGGGCTCTATGCGGACAAGGAGGCAAAGCCCTTGGTCAGGCTCAGGCTGCGGCTGGAGTGGGAAAAATAAATTAAGGGACTGCTGTTGCAGTCCCTTAATTTATTGCATATTTATTCGGCAAAGCTCACGACGAGATCCACCAGCACATCGGTTATCTGATCCAGGCTCCTTGCGGGTATCCATTCCCGCACGCCGTGGTAGTTGTAGCCGCCGGTGGGCAGGTTGGGGCAGGGCAGTCCATCCCATGAGAGATGTGCGCCGTCCGTGCCGCCCCGTATGGGCACGGTGCGGGCGGGTATGCCGTTCTTTTCAAAGGCGGCTATGGCCTTGTGGATGAGCTGAATATGGGGCTCTATCTTTTCCTTCATGTTGTAGTAGCTGTCCTTGACGACGGCCACGGCAGTGCCTTCGCCGTAGCGGCGGTTTATCTCGGAGGCGAGGGCGAGGAACAGCGCTTTGCGGGCCTCGAAGCTCTTTGCGTCGTGGTCGCGGATGATGTAGCGGAGGGTAGCCTCGGTCACGCTGCCCTGCATATCGTGCAGGTGGAAGAAGCCCTGATAGCCGCAGGTGTTCTCCGGCACCTCAGTCTTGGGCAGCATATCGTGGAACTCTATTGCGACGGTGGCGGCGTTGACCATTACGTCCTTTGCCTCGCCGGGGTGTACGCCCACGCCGTGAACAGTGAGCACGGCGGAGGCGGCGTTGAAGTTTTCGTATTCTATCTCGCCTATGGGTCCGCCGTCCACGGTGTAGCCGAAGTCGCAGCCCAAAGCCTTTACGTCTATGCCCTCTGCGCCCCGTCCTACCTCCTCGTCGGTGGTGAATATGACCTTTACTTCCCCGTGGGGCCTGCCGCTCTCCATGAGCCTGTCCACGGCTGACATTATCTCCGCCACGCCCGCCTTGTCGTCGGCGCCGAGCAGCGTCGTGCCGTCTGTGACTATCAGCTCCTCGCCCACATGCTTTGAGAGGCCGGGGCAGAGGGCCTCGTTCATTACCACGCCTGATTCCAAGGTAAACTCGCCCTCCGGGCAGGTGATAACAGCAGGACGGACGTTTTCGCCGGGTGCGTCCGGGGCGGTGTCCACATGGGCTATGAGCGCGATGGAAGGCGCACCCTTAACGTTGGCGGGCAGCGTGCCGTATACGTTGCTGTTGGAGTCAAATGATATGTCCTTTAAGCCAAGCTCCTCCATCTCGCGGGCAAGCTCGCGGATAAGCTCCTTCTGACGCTCGGTAGAGGGGGCGGTCTCGGAAAAATCATCGGACGTGGTGTAGTATGTTACATAACGAAGAAAACGTTCTCTTGGGGTCATAATATCCTCCGAAACAGGTTATTTTGCTTAATCAAAGGTTAGCGCATTTGCAGATCAAAGTCAACCTTTTGCCATATCGCCCAACTGATGGTATCATAATAACTGTAATGATTTTAAGGAGGGTATTTCTGTGCGGGTACTGGATATTGATCTGGACTTTTTCCTTGCGGGCTGCTGTCCTCTGGCCGATAAGGGCAGGCGGCCGGAGCTTTTTGGCCATGAGCCGTGGGAAAGCGGGCGAGTGCGGCGCTTTCTTGAGGGCAATTGCGGATTGAGCAAGGACAGACCCATACCCGGCAGGATATTTGAGACACATGACTCTGCGCTGGAGCTGTGGCGGGATATGCTGGAAGCAAAGCGGCTTACAGCCCCCTTTGATGTGACGCACATCGACGCACACAGCGACCTTGGCATAGGCTATCCCGGACCGGGGTATGTGCTCAACGGCGTGCTGCCTATAAGATACGACAAACGGGCAGACGCGAAAAAGTACAGAAGGCTCAACGAGCTGGACGAGGCGAATTATCTGCTTTTCGCTCTGGCCTTCAGGTGGATATCCTCTTTGGAAAATGTGCGTAATCCAAGCTCCCTACCCGATATGCCAAAGGAAATACTCGTGCCGGGCAAGGCAGATTCAATACAGCTGAGCTCTTTTACCGCTGCCCTTTCTCTGGGCATAAACGGCAAAGAGCCGGTGATACCATTTAATGTATATGAGGATTATAATGGGTTTAAGGCAGAGGAGAAGTATGATTTTATGTCCGTAGCCATATCCCCAAGATACTCCCCAAAGGAGGCGGACGTGCTTCTGCCGGTGTTTGAGGAATATATGACGCTGGTATAATTAGAGACGGATATTGTATAAAAATAAATAATATATTATTTTTGAAAAAGGTATTGACAGCTTGAAAAACACGGAGTAGAATGTAGCCAACATTTGAGAAAGGACGCGTAAGAAGATGAAGATGTTCGCTGCAATAAAGAACGCCGGCATTTATTACTATTACTTTTATGCCACAGGTAATGGTTGTTTGTGCTGCGCGTCGAAGGCGAACAGATAAAGCTTACGATGATAAAAAGGCCGCATGAGCAACCGCTCATACGGCCTTTTTGTTATATTTTAGAAAATTTAATTTTCAGGAGGAAAAAACCATGAAAAAGACACTCGCTATACTGATGGCGGCACTGATGCTGCTGGGCCTCACCGCCTGCAGCTCCGCACCCGAAGCAACCACTGAACCTGCGGCCACCGCAGAGCAGACCGAGCAGACTGCCGCTCCCGCGGAGGAGAAGCAGAGCTATACCGTAGGCATTTGCCAGCTGGTTCAGCATCCCGCTCTTGACGCTGCCACACAGGGCTTCAAGGATGTGCTCACCGAGCAGCTGGGCGACAGCGTGACCATCGAAGAGGGCAACGCCTCTAACGATATCCCCACCTGCGCTACCATTGTGAACGGCTTCGTTTCGTCTGAGGTAGACCTTATAATGGCAAACGCAACTCCTGCTCTTCAGGCGGCTGTAGCGGCTACCAATACCATACCCATACTGGGCACTTCCGTTACCGAGTACGGCGTTGCGCTGAATATTTCAGACTTCTCCGGTACCGTGGGCGGCAACGTATCCGGCACCTCCGATCTGGCTCCTCTGGATCAGCAGGCGGCAATGGTAAAGGAGCTGTTCCCCGATGCAAAGACGGTGGGCATACTCTACTGCTCCGGCGAGGCTAACTCCGTATACCAGGCAAACGTTGTGAAGGAATGCCTCGAAGCCGACGGCCTGACCGTAAACATCTTCACCTTCGCAGATTCCAACGACGTATCCACCGTAACCACCAGCGCTGTTGCCGAGAGCGACGTTCTGTACATTCCTACCGATAACACCGCCGCCTCCTGCACCGAGGCCATAGCGGCCGTTACTGTTCCCGCCGGCGTACCCGTGATAGCGGGCGAAGAAGGCATCTGCAAGGGCTGCGGCTTGGCTACCCTGTCCATCAATTACTACGACCTTGGCCGCACCACTGGTGAAATGGCAGTTAAAATACTCAAGGGCGAGGCCGATATCTCCGAGATGCCTGTAGAATACTTCCAGGGCCCCGTAAAGAAGTTCAACAAGGATATGGCTGAAAAGCTGAACGTAACTATCCCCGACGAATATGTCGCCATAGAGGATTAACAGGAAAAACTAAAAAGAAATTAGACAGAGCAAGAGGAGAAATGAGATGAACGCAGCGGTTTGTTTGGGGCTTCCCAGTATCGCCAACCTGATATCCAGAATGCCGGGCGGTATTGCCCAGGGAATAATTTGGGGCATAATGGCACTTGGCCTGTACATTACCTTCCGGTTGCTGGATATTGCGGACCTTACGGTGGACGGTTCCTTTGCAACCGGCGGCGCAGTAGCCATAATGCTTATAACCTCTGGCTGTCCTGCCTGGGCCGCGCTGATAGCGGCCCTTCTCGCAGGAACTGCTGCAGGGCTATGCACAGGAGTGCTGCACACCAGACTTGGTATTCCCGCCATACTTTCCGGCATACTCACCCAGTTTGCGCTGTACTCTATCAACCTTCGCATAATGGGCATGTCCGCAAACCGCTCAGCTAATCCGGATACCTTCAAGCTGCTCATCACCATGCGCAGCGTACCCAAAGCCATACTGACAGGCGCTGTGTTAGCTGCGGCCATAGTAGCGGTAATGTACTGGTACTTCGGTACAGAGCAGGGCTCGGCGATCCGCGCCACCGGCTCCAACCCCAACATGAGCAGGGCCCAGGGCATAAACACCGATAACATGAAGCTCATCGGGCTTGCCCTTTCAAACGGAATGGTGGCTCTCTCGGGAGGGCTTATGGCCCAGTATCAGGGCTTCGCCGATGTAAACATGGGCAGGGGCTCCATCGTTATAGGCCTTGCCGCCATAATAATCGGAGAGGTTCTGTGCGATGCCGCGTTCCGCAAGGGCTGTGAGTTTTACATGAGGCTGCTGTTTGTGATAGTCGGAGGCATAGTGTACTACATCGTAATGGTGATAATACTGTGGCTCAAGCTTGATCCAAACGACCTGAAGCTTTTTACCGCCATAATAGTAGCCGTATTCCTTGCGGTGCCCCATATACAGGCGGAGCGAAAGAGTTCCTTCAAGATGGCGGGTAAGCGCAGCCTCAATGGAAAGGCCTGATGAAAGGGGAGAGTAGATATGCTGAAGCTGGACAATATATGTAAGACCTTCAATCCGGGTACAATAAACGAAAAAAAAGCGCTGCAGAACCTATCGTTGACCCTTAAGCCGGGCGACTTTGTAACGGTGATAGGCGGCAACGGCGCGGGCAAGTCCACCATGCTCAACGCCATAGCCGGCGTATGGCCTGTGGACAGCGGCTCCATCACCATCGACGGCATAAACGTTACGGGTGAATGCGAGCACAAACGCGCCGCATACATAGGCCGCGTATTTCAGGACCCGATGCTCGGTACCGCGCCAAATATGCAGATAGAGGAGAACCTGGCGCTGGCAATGCGCCGCGGCAGGCGCCGCGGGCTGCGCTGGGGCGTCACAAAGGCCGAGCGGGAACAGTACCGGGACAGGCTGAAGGGCCTGGGTCTCGGCCTTGAGGACAGAATGACGGCTAAGGTGGGCCTGCTCTCCGGCGGTCAGCGTCAGGCGCTGACGCTGCTCATGGCGTCGATGCAAAAGCCGAAGCTTTTGCTCCTCGACGAGCACACCGCCGCCCTAGACCCCGCCACCGCCAAGAAGGTGCTGGACATATCCGACAGCATCATCAGGGAGAACGGCCTTACCGCACTGATGATAACTCACAATATGAAGGACGCCATAAACCATGGCACGAGGCTCATCATGATGAACGAGGGGCATATAATACTCGACGTGGAGGGCGAAGAAAAGAAAAAGCTAACCAAGCAGCAGCTGATGGAAAAGTTCGCCGAGATAGCGGGCAAGCAGGTAGAATCCGATAGGATACTGCTGTCGTAAGCTTCTGCTCAGACAGGTTAGGGGGCGCCGCCTAAAAAGCGGAGCCCCTTCAGTCTGTCGAAAAACCGTGGGGTTGTTAAGGGGCCGCAGCCCCTTAAGTTAATTCCGGCTTTGACGACATGTGCGTCAAAACGGATGAAAACCGGAGGTTTTCGCACTTTACGGGTTTTGCCGCCCGGGAACGAATGTGAGAGGCAAAACCCGCAAAAACTCGAAAAAGTGGTCTTTAGCCACTTTTTCGACACTCTGTAGGGCCCCGCCCGATAAAAGCGGGACCCCTTTAATATCGACATTTTTGCAGGGCAGCGTCACGCGCTGCCGAGCTTAAGGCGAATCTTACATATCCGCGCAGGGATTATTGGCCGGGCCCATGTTTAGGGTAAGGCCGGCGGTTATGCTGCTTTGCAGAATGTTCAGGCACTCGCCGAAGCGCTGGAAGTGAACTATTTCGCGTTCCCGCAGAAAGCGCAGGGGGTTAATTATGGCAGGGTCGTCCGTGAGCACCATCAGGTGTTCATATGTTGCTCTTGCCTTCTGCTCTGCTGCTGTATCAAAAAGGCAACATTTTTGCGGCCGTGTTAAAAGCTCCAGTGTATTTCCACAGGGACCTCCCAGCTGCCGGGAGAGCGCCTTCCGATGTATATGCGCTCTATCAAAGCTCCTGTGGCAGCGTTGTCCAGAGCTTCGAGCAGTACCGGGAGATCTTCATTTGCCGATGAGCGGCCGATTTGCTTAAGCTCTGCCGTACCGCTTGCGGCGGATAGCATAAGCCGCTGCTTTTCAGATGAAATGCGTTTGAGGGTATCTGAAAAGTCAGCCTCGCTTATGGAGCCTTCCGCCCTGTGGAGGTAAAGCTTTGCCATGGCTTCGGAATATATATCGATGCGTCCCTGCAGCTTTGAAATGCGCTTCGACAGCTGTATCTGCCGGGAACTGCTGCACTGAATGCATCGTTCTTTTAGCATATCCGCATCGAGGTGCTCTGAGGCGAGCCGGTTAAGCTCACACAGCACGGTATGCTCCAGACGCTTTACGGATATAAAACCACCGGGACAGGCCGCCTTTGATATATAGCGGCGGCTGCATCGAAGGTAGCTTTCGCCGTGGCTCCTTGCGGAGCGCATGGGACTGCCGCAGCAGGCGCAGTAAACCCTGCCGGCAAAAGCGCCTGCCTTATTGCCGGCGAAGGGACGCGATTTTTCGGATATGAGCCGCTGTACGGTCTGCCATTGCTTTTCATCTATTATTGCCTCGTGCGTGTTTTCCACCCTGAACCATAGTTCCGGGGGTTTTGGCATGTTGCGCTTGGTCTTGTAGGATACGCTGCCGTACCTGCCCTGAACCATATGGCCGATGTAGACCTCGTTTTGGAGCATGCGGGATATCGTGGCATACTGCCACAGCCCGCCGCCGGGGGAGGGTATGCCCCGGGCGTTGAGTTCCCGGGCTATAGACGTTTTTCCTTGGCCATTGGCGAATAACGAGAATACTTCCCGTACTGTAAAGGCCTTTTCCTCATCGATGATGAGGTGCCCTTTTTGAGCCGGATCCTTGGCGTAGCCGTAGGGCGCGGAAGAACCTATGTGCAGCCCAAGACTCCTTCGGCTGTTCAGTACGCTCTTTATGCTCTCGGACATGTCCTCGAGATACCACTCGTTCACGAGGCCGTTTATCTGGCGCGTCTTTTTGTTGCCCGGATCGTCGGTATCGCAGTTGTCCGCCACGCTTACGAAGCGTATGCCCAAAATGGGGAACAGGCCGTGTATGTACTTTTCTACCAGCTCCAGCTCCCGGGTAAAGCGGGACTGGGTCTTGCACAGCACTATGCCGAAGCGCTTTGCTTCCGCATCCCGCAAGAGCCTGTTGAATTCCGGCCTGTTCCTGTCCGCCCCGGCATAGTCGTCGTCGCTGTATATATCGTATATCTCCCAGCCTTGCGCGTCAGCGTACTGAGTGAGCAGCATTTTCTGGTTTTGTATGCTTCCGCTGTCCGCGCCATCGGCCTTGCCCTTATCCTCCTCGGACAGCCGGCAGTATATGGCGGCCCTCATATACTGCGCCTTTTGTTGAGCATTTGCAGCCATTTTTCCGCAAACAGCTTTTTATCCGGGAACCGGCCATTTTTGAATACGCTTTTGCACATGGGTGATTTTGCCAAAAAACAACACCTCCTGTATATAAATATTAGGGTAGGATGCCGGTTATAATATGGATTGCTGTCAGTTTGTGATATTGACATAATAGATAACAAATATCGCATTATCTGGAATTCGAATGAATAACTGATAGGAAAAGAATTTGCGTTGTTGTATACTATATGAGATTAAGGACAAGGTGGGTTTGATATGGACATCAGCCTTCGGCAACTCGAGGCATTTATAAAGGTAGCGGAGCACAGAAGCTTCTCAAAGGCTGGGGACGAGCTGTTTTTGAGCCAGTCTACCATAAGCAGTCATGTGGCACAGCTGGAACAGTCGCTTCAGGTGACGCTCATAAAGCGCCGCGAAAAGAAAAACATAGAGCTGACGGAGGAAGGGCAGCGGGCATATCGCGCAGCCCAGATAATAATCAATCAGGCGGAAATGCTGCAAAACATGTTCCGCAAGGAGGAGGCCGACCAGCCCCTCATATCCATTGCCGCCTCCACGGTGCCTTCGAGCTACATACTGCCGGGCATAATGACGGGATTTTCCGATATCAGGCCGGAATGCAGGTTCTCCGTTCTTGACGGGGACAGCTCCTTTGCCCTTGAGCGGCTGCAAAACGGCGAGGCTGTGTTTGCGTTTGTAGGAACCAGCAGCCGCAAGACCATATTCAGCTATCATACCGTCTGCCGGGACAGAATGGTGCTGATTACCCCAAATAATAAAGAGTTTGCCGAAAAAAAGGAAATGGGCGTGCTGGGCAAGGAGCTGCTGGAATGGCCAATGATAATGCGTGAGAGCGGCAGCGGCACTCGCCGGGAGACGGATAACTATCTCAAGAGCATAGGTATGTCCTCGGCGGATCTTAACGTGGCCGGCTACATGAACAACATTGAGGGGATAAAGAGCATGGTAGCTGCCGGAAAGGGCACCACCATACTTTCAGAGCGAGCGGCGGCGGACGCCATACGTGACGGCCGGGTGCTGTGCTTTGATCTTGAGGAAGACGGGCCGTATCGCGACATATACATCGCCTACCTTAAGAACCGCAGCTTTACCCAGACGGAACAGGCATTTTTGAATTACGTAAGGAACCGCAGCGGCGAAAAGCCGAAGCAGAACAAGAATAACAAGAAACCATTGAAGGAGGAATAACAAAATGGCAAACGTAAAAGTAAACGCGGTAGGCGATCAATGCCCAATACCGGTAGTAAAGGCTACCAAGGCTCTTGGCGAGTTCAAGGAAGCAGGCACCCTTGAGGTACAGGTTGACAATGAGATAGCCATACAGAACCTTACCCGCCTTGCCGACAGCAAGGGCCTCAAGAGCAGGAGCGAAAAGCTGGGAGATAATCTTTTTGCCATTACTATGGAAGTGAACGGCCCGCTGACAATGGGCGGCGAGGATCTTTCCTGCCATGTCGATAGCAGGGGCGATTTCGTTGTTGCAATAGATACAGATGCAATGGGCCGGGGCTCCGATGATCTGGGCCGCACACTTATGAAGGGCTTCATCTATGCCGTATCCCAGCTGGAGATCCTGCCCAAGACTATACTGTTCTACAACGGCGGCGCCAAGCTCACTACCGAGGGTTCCGTATCGCTGGAGGACCTCAGGAACATGGAAGCTCAGGGTGTGCAGATACTCACCTGCGGCACCTGCCTTAACTTCTACGGCCTTGCCGATAAACTGGCGGTAGGCAGCGTCACCAATATGTACGTAATAGTAGAAACTCTGGCTAAGGCCGGAAAGGTCATCAAACCGTGATATATCTCGACAATGCCGCAACTACCCTACATAAGCCTCAGCAGGTAATAGACGCGGTAGTACATGCAATGCAATCCATGGGCAACTGCGCCAGGGGCACCCATGAGGAGGCCCTTGACGCTGCCCGTACCGTATACGACGCCCGCGTAAGGCTGGCGTCGCTTTTCGGTTGCCCGCGGGTGGACCATGTGGCCTTCACTGCGAACTCCACCGAGGCGCTGAACATGGCTATAAACGGGCTTATCGACCCGGGCGACCATGTGATATCGACTGACCTTGAGCACAATTCCGTGCTGAGGCCCCTTTACCGCCTTGAGGCGGAGCATGGCGCAGAGCTGAGCTTTGTGCCGGCGGATAAGCTTGGCAATGTGGATTATGCGGACTTTGATCGGCTCATGAAGCCAAATACAAGGGCCGTAGTATGCACCAACGCTTCAAATCTTACGGGAACCGTGCTGGATATAGAGCGCATAGCAAAAACAGCCCACAGCCACGGCGCGTTAGTGATAGTGGATGCTTCTCAGACGGCGGGCTGCTGGCCCATCGATATGAAAAAAATGGGCATAGACGTGCTGTGCTTTACCGGGCACAAAGGGCTTATGGGCCCGCAGGGTACCGGCGGTATATGCGTTAAAGAGGGTATAGAGATACGCCCCTTTAAGGTGGGAGGTTCCGGAGTACAGTCATACAGCAGGACGCAGCCGGCCGAGTACCCCACCCGTCTGGAGGCTGGCACGCTGAACGGCCACGGTATAGCAGGACTTGGAGCTGCGGCAAAGTTTATATCCGAGACCGGCGTAGAAAATATACATGCGAAGGAGCGCTCGCTTATGCTGCGCTTTTATGAGGGAGTGAAGAATATCGAGGGCGTCATGGTCTATGGCGACTTTACAAAGGACAAGACCGCTATAGTCGCGCTTAACATACGGGATTATGAGTCCGGAGAGGTGTCTTATGAGCTTTCGCAGGGCTACGGCATAGCCACCCGACCTGGAGCCCACTGCGCGCCTCGAATGCATAAGGCCCTCGGCACGGCTGAAGTAGGTGCGGTGCGGTTCAGCTTTTCCTTTTACAATACAGAGGAAGAGATTGATGAAGCGGTAAGAGCGGTAGCGGAGCTTGCGAAATGAGAGAAAAGAAGCTTTGGCTTATAATAACCTTCCATACAACTACGGCCGCCATGGCCATGGAGAGTCTCTGTACCGAAAAGGGATTGCCGGGGCGGCTTATACCCGTACCCCGGGAGATAACCGCCGGCTGCGGAATGAGCTGGCGTGCGCCGGTGGAAAACAAGGCTGAGCTCATCGAGGCCGCAGAGCAGGCCGGCATAGCTACGGACGGCGCATATGAAATAGTCATCTGACGACGAATGCATATACGGCTCGGCAGTGCGATAAAAAGAAAAGGTATTTCAGGCTCCCGAAAGGGGGCTTATTTTATAGCGTAATAACCGACCTATCAAGTCGGTGTTATATATGTAACCAATAACAGACAAATCTCATCTAAAATATGATTTGTAAAATAAAAACGGTTTTGATATTATTTTTACGAATCCCATCGGGGTAAAGCTTACTCATTCAAATTTTATAATATCATCAGGAGGTACTATCAATGCATATCAAGAATGAAATCAGCCCCAAGAAGGTACAGAAGGACGCAGAAGATAATTTCCGCAACGGTTTTTTCTGCTGCGAAGCGTTAATGCAGGCCATACGCGATAATTTTGAGCTGGACGTACCCAAGGAGGTAATAGCAATGTCCTCCGGCATGGCGGTAGGCGTAGGCGGATCCGGCTGCATCTGCGGCGCGCTCAACGGCGGCGTAATGGCGCTTGGCATGTTCTTTGGGCGCACTGAGCCCAAGGGTCCGAAGGATCCCATCGTAGTAAAGTGCAAGGAGCTGACCCATGAGCTGCACGACTGGTTCAAGGCCAACAACGGCAAGAACGCCATATGCTGCCGCATACTTACCAAGGAATTCGATATGGGCAAGGGCGAGCATAAGGAACAGTGCATACGCTTTACCGGCCTGGTAGCCTGGAAGGTAGCGGAGATAATCATACGCGAGCTGGGCCTCGTAAACCTGGATGAACAATAAAGCTTATTAAAAAGAGGAAAAACATATGAAGGACGCGATCAAGAAAGTTCCGATCCCAATTTGCGGCGTTATGCTGGGCATGGCAGCCCTCGGTAACCTTTTGCAGAGCTATTCCGAGGGGGTAAGGTCCGCCTGCGGTATAGTTGCGGCGATACTTATGGTGTTGTTTCTGCTGAAGGTCATCATGTTCCCCAAAATGATAGGGGATGACATGAATAACCCCATTATGGCCAGCGTATCCGGCACCTTCACCATGGCGCTGATGCTTCTGGCGGGCTATGCAAAGCCCTTCATGGGGGTGGCAGCCATGTATATATGGTTTGCGGCCATAGCGCTGCATGTGGCGCTGATAGTCTACTTTACTGTCAAATTCATATTCAAGCTGGATATGAAGAAAGTATTCGCAAGCTATTATATAGTTTACGTCGGCATAGCTGTAGCCGCCGTCTCCGCGCCTGCATTTGAGCAGCAGGGCATAGGCGCGGTCACCTTCTGGTTTGGCTTTATCACATTTCTGGCCCTGCTGGTGCTTATCACCGCAAGGTATGCAAAGTACAAGGAGATACCCAACCCCGCAAAGCCCCTGTTCTGCATTTATGCAGCCCCCGCCAGTCTCTGCGTTGCGGGCTATGTGCAGTCTGTGGCTCCCAAGTCCTACGGCTTCCTTATGGCCATGTACGCTCTGGCGGCAGTGCTGTATGTAATTGCGCTGGTCAAGGCCATAGACTTCCTTAAACTCCCGTTCTTTCCCAGCTACGCAGCCTTCACATTCCCCTTTGTCATAAGCGCCATAGCCTCCAAGCAGACCATGGCCTGCGCTGCAAAGATGGAGATGCCGCTGCCAGTTCTCAAGTATGTAGTGCTTATCGAGACGATAATAGCCACAGTGCTGGTTCTGTACACACTGGTGCGCTTTATGACGTTCATATTTGCAAAGCCAAAGGAAACGGCCGCAGCTAAGTAAAAAAACAATAATAACCTTAATACCGGGCGTTATCGGCATGAGCCATAACGCCCCTTTTAATATCGTTTGTATGAATTTTATCAATATCGGGCGCGATGGTATAATAGTATTATCAAGGCGCGTGCGCGCCGCTTATCAGTCAAAAGATCACCATCAAAAATCAGAAGCAAAAAACAAATCACACGGAGGTATTGTAAATGTCAGATTATGTACAGATGTGGAAAGACCTTGGAATGGATCTCGAAAGCCATGATATGCTTTGTCAGGTGCTGCCTACGGCGGTAGGGGATGTTTTCCTCACCCAGAAGAACAGGCCGAAGGCTATGGATTTCTGGGATCTGGTAATATCCGAGGTACACGGCATCCGCCCCGCCGAGCTCATAGCCGCGCAAAAGGAAGGCCGCAAGGTATTCGGCACCTTCTGCGTATATGTCCCGGACGAGGTCGTCATAGCCGCAAACGGCATAGTCACAGGGCTCTGCGGCGGCAGCCAGTTCTGGGTACCGGGCGGCGAGACAGTGCTGCCCAAGAGCACCTGCCCTCTCGTAAAGGCCTCCGTGGGCGCCCGCCTCGGCCGAACCTGCCCCTTCTTCCGCATAGCGGACATGTACGTCGGCGAGACCACCTGCGACGCCAAAAAGAAGGCGTATGAGATACTGGGCGAGGACGTCCCCATGTATATAATGGACGTCCCCCAGATGAAGCGCGAGAAGGATATAATCAAATGGAAGGACGAGATAGCGGAGTTTGCGAAGAAGGTGGAGGAGTTCACCGGAAACAGCATAACCCCCGAAAAGCTGGGCGAGGCGATCAGGATAATAAACAACAAGCGCAAGGCCATGGCGAGGGTATATAATGCGCGCAAGTCCGAATGCCTGCCCATATCGGGACGCGACGTGCTGCTCATGACGCAGATATCCTTCTTCGACGATCCCGTCCGCTGCGCGGAGATGTGCAACAGGCTGGCGGACGAGCTGGAGCAGCGCATAAAGGACGGCGTATCCGTGGTTCCCGAGGGCACCAAGCGCATACTCGTCACCGGCACCCCCATGGCGGTACCCAACTGGAAGCTGCATAATATAATAGAGACCAGCGGCGCGGCAGTCGTATGCGAGGAGATGTGCACCGGCACCCGCTATTTTGAGAACCTGGTGGACGAGACCAAGACCACGCTGGACGACCAGTTCATGGCGCTGTCCGAGCGGTACATGAAGACCAACTGCGCCTGCTTCACCCCGAACCATGGCCGCATAGACGATCTGCTCAGGATGGTGAAGGAATACAAGGTGGATGGCGTTATCGACTGCAGCCTGAAGTTCTGCTGCCTGTATGATACCGAGAAGTACAGCGTGGCCCGCGCCCTCAAGGAAGCCGGAGTACCAGTGCTCGGCCTTGAAACGGACTATACCGATACCGACGCCGAGCAGCTCCGCACCCGCATAGGCGCGTTCATAGAGATGCTCAACAACAGATAATGTCCGACGTAAGGTACTATGTGCTCTTTGCAAACTATGAGCAGGGGCTGAAGCTGCACGGCATACTGGATGGCGCCGGTGTGCAGAACAGGATAGCGCCTGCGCCCCGCTGCATACAGGGGGAGCTTTCCTGCGGTATGTCGCTGCTCATCGAAAAGGAGCACATCGACGAAGCCAGAGAAGCCATAAAAGCCTCCGGGGCGGAGTATCACGATATCGTTCCGCTGGAGGGGCAGATGAAGGCGCATAGGGATAAGTATTGTTAGGGATACGGCGTTATCGGCTTTGTCGATAACGCCTGTTTTGTTATCGTTTGTATGAATTTTATCAATATCGGACGCGATGGTATTATCGTGAAACAGATATTCGCCGCTTATGAACGCGCCCATTTGACTGATGCCGCAGGGTGGGCCTGGTGTTCCAGAGTCCGTCGCCATTCCCGTTTTCCATTTACAAAAACATGACCTACGGGTTAAAATACTACGGTAAAACCGGCAAGAAGGAGCTGGAGAGCGCAGTAATAGAGGATATGCTGTCGGAAATGAAGAAGGATTACTCCATAGTGACAGTGACCCACAACATCGCTCAGGCAAAGCGTATAGCGGACGAAGTTGCTGTGATATTCGATGGCAGGCTAATAGAGAACGGATCAGCAGCTGAAGTCTTTGAGCTGCCCAAACAGCAGCTCACCCGCGAATTCCTTGCGGGAATATACGGATAGGGAGAAAGCATGATAAGGATAGACGTACCCGGACGGGAGATCATAGAGATAGAGCATGTAGTGCTGGATTACAACGGCACCATAGCCCTTGACGGGCAGCTCATAGAAGGCGCGGCATGGCGAATAAGGGAGCTTTGTAAGAGTGCCCATGTTTACGTGCTTACAGCCGATACCTATGGCACGGTAAGGTCACAATGCGACGGCTTAGGTGCCGAGGTGAAGACGTTCCCAAGGGCTAACGCCGCAGAATGTAAGGAAGAGATAGTGCGCGCCCTTGGCGGCAAGGTTGCCTGCGTAGGCAATGGATTCAACGATATAAAGATGTTTGATATAGCGGATTTGTCCATTGCCATCATGGACGGCGAGGGAGTGTGTGCCGGCCTGATAGCTCACAGCGATGCATTGGTGCGCAGCGCAGAGGAAGGCCTGGACTTGCTGCTTAAGACGGACAGACTTCGTGCGACTTTTAGGACATGATCTGGCATAGAAAGAAATATAATTGATAAAAACGATAACAGCCAACATAACATCACACCTGTGTATTTGTAATAAGTCAAAATAAGTGCTATTATAGATGCAGATAAAGAACCGGCTGAAACAAAAACCTCTTATTCTTATTTCTTACTTATTAATACAGCGGAGAAAGAAACACTGCCATGCGGGGCAGTGCTTCTTTTTGCGCAAAATGTTGTCTTTTTGGCGTAGCAGCATCTGCTGCCATGTCCTCGGTAATATCGGCTATTGGGTCGCCTGTGCACTGCAAATAGGCCGCAGTGAAGGGAACACCGTTGGGGTCGGCAGGGTATACACCCTTGGAGTGCATGGTGTAGTAACCCATTAGTCCCGCGGCTTCAATGTCCTTTAGTGTAGCATCGCGCAGGCACTGATGGATCATGGTTCCTATCATTTCCCAGTGGGCGATTTCTTCAGTACCTATGTCGTTACAGGTGGCCTTTACCCGGTTATCCGGCATGGAGAAGCGTTGGGTAAGGTAACGGCAGCCTGCGGCCAGCTCTGTGTGAGCCAACGAAGAGCATATTTTTGACGGAGCTTCAATTCACCGTTCCACCGAGTAAAATTCAGGTGAAATGGAGCCGTCATTTGACCATACAGGTTTATTTGGAATGCGCCTAAATAATGAGAAAGCGTCGAGATTTTCGGCGCTTTTTTGTTTTGTAAACCTACACGAAAAGGAGGAACATATGCAATCTCAAATCATCGCCATTGCCAATCAAAAGGGCGGCGTTGGTAAAACCACCACCTGTGCCAATCTGGGCATTGGCTTGGCGCAGGAAGGAAAGAAAGTGCTGTTGGTCGACAGCGACCCACAGGGATCACTCACCATCAGCCTTGGTTACGACCGTCCTGACCAACTGCCAATCACCCTTTCCGACATCATGGAAAAGGTCATGGATGAAAATCCTATCGCACCCCATGAGGGTGTTCTTTCCCACGATGAAGGCGTTTCCCTTATGCCTGCCAATATCAGCTTGTCCGGCATGGAGGTATCCCTCGTCAACGCTATGAACAGAGAAAAGATACTCAAACAATATCTGGATAGCGTGAAGCGCCAGTACGACTATGTGCTCATCGACTGTATGCCTTCCCTTGGTATAATCGGCTGGGCTTTTCCATCCACGACTTTTTCTTTGCAAAGACATTGGATCAGGTGCGTCCGGGCGGTGTGGTGGCTTTTGTCACCTCCCGCTACACCATGGATAAGCAGTCCCCCGAAGTCCGAAAGTACATTGCACAGCGGGCAGAACTGTTGGGTGCAATCCGTCTGCCCAACAATGCGTTCAAAGCCAATGCCGGCACCGAGGTGGTATCCGACATCCTGTTTCTGCAAAAGCGGGATCGGCCCATTGAGATCGAACCCGATTGGGTACACCTCGGACAGAACGCAGACGGCTTTGCCATCAACAGCTATTTTATTGAGCATCCCGAAATGGTGCTTGGACGGCAAACCTCCGAAAGCACGCAATATGGGAAGCAGGACTTTACCGTTGCGCCGCTTGAGGGGGTATCCCTTGCAGAACAGCTGTCGGAAGCCGTAAAGAACATCCGTGGCACCTATCAGGAAGCGGCGCTGCCGGATCTTGGTGAGGGCGAAGCTATCGATACATCCATTCCTGCCGACCCCCATGTGAAGAACTATTCCTACACCGTGGTGGACGGCGAAGTGTACTATCGGGAAAACAGCCGCATGGTAAAGCCCGAATTGAACGCTAGCATAGGACAAAACCCTCGGTTCGTATCTATACCAAGGGGGTGTTTTCTTGAACGAACTGACCATTGACTGGAATCGTATTGTAAAATCGAAAGAACAGCTTCAAGGCGTTATGATTGAAGCCTTATATAAGCAGGGGCTGCTCACAGAAGAACAACGGCGAAACCTCCGGCAGATCTTACGCTGTGACATCTTGGACAACAGCGAAAGGAGCTGATACTGTTTAGGCAACAACATATATCGGAGGCGCATATGTACAAAAATATAGAAGAAATCAGGACGGCGTTGTTCTGTGGAAAGCGCATCTATGACATTCCCTTGCGCGTGACATTCTATGGCCGCGTCAGTACCGATGAGGATAAACAACTCAACTCACTGGAGCATCAGATCGCTTATTTTGAAAGCAAGATCAAGAGCTGCGAAAAGTGGGAGTATGTTCCGGGCTATATAGATGAGGGCATTACAGGGACCCGAGCCGATAAGCGCCCACAGTTTTTGAAAATGGTGAGGGATGCAAAGGCGGGGGCTTTTGACCTTATCCTGACAAAAGAGGTTTCCCGCTTTGCCCGGGACATCGTGGACTGTGTGCAGACGGTGCGGGAGCTGCTTCGATATGATGTGGGCGTGCTGATCGAGGATATCAACCTCAACACCATGGATAAGGATGCGGAGTTCCGCCTCTCTATCATGGCTATTGTTGCCCAGGAAGAAAGCCGCAAGACCTCGGAACGGGTAAAGTTTGGCTATCGACAGACCATGAAAGAGGGCAAGCGCCACGGCGCGACACCGCCCATCGGATACCGCTTTAATAATGAAAATAACGGATACTATGTGGATGAGCAAAAGTCAAAACTCGTCCGCTTTGTATTTGAAGAATACGCAAAAGGCGAGCTGGGTACCCGCCGCATTTCAGAGCTGCTGGTGCAAAAAGGCTTTTTGAATGATGCAGGGAATCCCTACAACCCATCCACCATTGAACGAATGATACGCAACCCGGTCTATCTTGGATATATCGTCAATGGCAAAACCTATAAACCACACTATCGCGAAGATAGAAAAGTTGCTATTTCCCGTGACCAATGGCAGCTCCATTATGATCCAATTCGTGTGCCGCCTCTTGTCAGCGAGGAAGTTTGGAAGAAGGCCAATTATGTGCTGGGAGAACGCAGCAAACGTTTGGACGGCGTGGATTGTTCCGGAAAAGACGCAACAGGGCTTGGCAAATATGCCTATTCCAATCGTATCGTATGTGGCGACCATGATTGTGGGTACCATCGTTCCACATCTCGATGGACGGTGGACGGAGTGCAGAAGCGAGTGGAATACTGGCGCTGCTGCCTGTATAAGAAGTATGGCCGCAAGCAGTGCGAAGCGCCGATTTTGTACAAACGGGATTTGGATGAGATCATGCGCAAACTGTTCTCTACCTTGATTCCGTTATTGAAGGATGCCTGCGGTTCGCTCCATGGTGCGCTGGCGCAGGCTTTGGAGGAAAAGCAGACGGAAGATATCCCGGAATTGGAACGACAAATCGTTGTCTTGGAGCAGAAGAAAAAGAAGCTGTTGGATGGCTGGATGAACAGCGTGGTGTCGGACAGCGATTATCAGGATATTCGTAAAAGGTTGGAACAGCAGATCGAGGAGCTGAACGAGAGAAAGTCGCAAAGCAAAAATGCATCTGCAGAACCGAATGTATCCGCAGCATCCTTTGCTATTATGCAAAAGGCCATCGGCAATACAAACTTGGATTCGGAAGAAATGCTGGATGAGTTGGTGCGCTGCTTTGTCTATAAAATCGTGGTAAAGCGTAAAGAGGACGCTGAAACATCGGGCAAAAAGATTCCCTATATGCTTGAAATATGGTTGCAAAACGCCCAAACACCGGCGAATTTTGATTTAGCCCTTTGTGAGCGCACACGTCGCTGTCCGGTCCGCCGTACTGGGCCATGAGCGCCTTTGCCATGCGGGGGTTGGGAGTGGTGATGTTTACGGGGTATTCAAGCTTTTTCTGATAGATCCACATTTAGTCTTTTCCTCCTTAATCCCAGGGCCATTCGCTGCAAACGTAGCAGCCCGTGGCAGTCGCCGAGTGGCCGAAGTTCATAAGCGGGCCGTACTGCTCCTCATAGGCGGCAATGAGCTCCTTAAGCCGGGTGGAGTAGTACAGGTAGTCGCTGCGGGCAGCGGCGTCCCCGGGGTGAGTGTCGAGATACAGGTTCAGCTCTACGGCAACAAACTGATATTCGCTTATGGTTTTAAGCAGTTCACATCTTGTCATGTCGTCCATTGCGGCCTCCTTACATTACAAGCTCAGGAAAGAGCGCGCCGTTGTTCAGAGCCTCGCAGGGGCAGAACCCCTGAAGGTAGGCCTGATCCGGGAAGTATGCGGCAGCAAGAGGAATGCTGCCTGCGGCTGATGCAAGGTTGACGCCGCTGTCCCAGCCGGAGCAGGGCTGGGTGCTTGCGGTGCCGGCAGCCACAAGTATTCCGCTGTCGGAGCAGGTAAGCTCTGCGCAGCGGCATGTGTTGTTTTTTAGATTCACGGTTTTGCCTCCTTAGCGCCCTGTTACATGGTATTACAGGGCATTTATATATGGCATAATATGCGGGCCACATATGGTATGGTTACACAAAGGCAAACAAAAAAGAGCCGGGGATGACCGGCTCCTTGGCTGCGGTTTTTTGCGTTATGCGGCGGCCTGATCCGTTGTGGCCGCGCCGTCCTGCTCTGCGGGGGTCTCCGCCGTCGCGGCCTCAGTTGCCGGGGTCACGGCGGGCGCGGTGTAGGTAACGGAGGGGATAAAGGAGAGCGCCATATACTCTTCGCCTGCGGCGGAGTCCAGGTCGATGTGAGCTATGGTAAACTGTACATCGGTCTTAGAGCCTTCCTTCAGAGCAGCCTCATGGTAGAACAGGCGGAAGCTGCCGTCCTTGAGCCGAACCAGCAAGCCTATGGGCTTTTCGGGTGAAGCTACCGTCTCGGGGGCCGCGGCTTCCTCCTCGGTTTTCTTTTTCTTATCCTTCTCGGAAGCGTCATCTTCCTTGGCCTTCTCTATCTGTACGGATACGTTGGGGAAGCCGTTGAGGTATACCACGCGGAAATCGCCCTCGGTAATCCACTCGGAATAGCTTGCCCAGTTATTGCCGGACATGGATTCCATTGTCAGGGCGGGGCTGCCCTCGGTGTAGCTGACGAAGGAGCCGGCAGGCGTGGCAGCAGTCTCGGCGGCGGCAGCTTCGGTTTTCTTTTTATCCTTGCTGTCCTTGCCGTCCTTGGAGGTATCCTCGGCGGGTTTGGGTTCGCCTATGGTGCCCTTTATATACGCGGTATTTACATTGGTGGCAAGTGTCTCCAGCAGCTGCTCACGGTTGGCAGAAAGGCTGTACAGCTCAGAGTTCAGGCTGGTAACGCCCTCAAGGGTGAGGCTGGGCAGGAAACGCTGAATGTAGGGGGCGTAATCCTGATTGGACATATAGGCGGAAGCCGCGTCTACGGTGCCGAGGGCCAGGGCGCTGGTGCGGAAGTCCGCATATGCGTTTGCATCGGCGAAAGAGTCGAGAGCTGTGCGGAAGGCTGTGTCGCCGGTGCCGGAGGCTGCCTCCGCAACGGCAGCTATTGCAGGACTTTCAATGCCGAACTTTGACAGCTCCTTTACCTGATCCGCGTTTGCGAGGGCCTCTGCAAACAGCTTGTCGGTAGCATTCATTGTTATCACCACACAGCCGTCGGCAATGGTAAACTGGGTCAGGTCATTCAGGAATGGGTGTATGCTGCGGCTGATCTTTACATTGAGCGCAGAGGGCTCCACATCGAAGCGGTTGCATACGAAGTTCATGGGAAGGCCCCAGCCGTTTCCAAGCTTTATGCTGTTTACGGAAATAGTGATGTCGGTATCGTCTACGGACACACCGCAGTTGGCAGATAGGGGAATGCGGACGCTGCCGAAGCAGGTAAGCTCAACATTTGCAGTAAGGGCATTGTTGTCGGTGGATATTCCCATGCCGGAGAGGCGAATGTTCTTGTCGGCCAATGCGGTATCCATCTTTTCCAGCTTCTCAATGGCGCCCGTCTGGTAGAGCAGCCACCACAGGTCGTTCTTGTCAAGCCTTACGGACATTGTTTTATCCGCAGATGAGAAGGCATAACGCTGGGTGAAATCCATGGGCTGGCTCTGTACGCATTCGGTGATGTTATCGTACTCGGCGCCGCACTTCTGGAGGTAAAGCAGGAAACCGGCGAACGCAGCTACGATGACCAGTATTACTGCAAGCACTATGAGCAGCGCTGTCTTTATGCGCTTTTTCCTTTGCTTTTTCTTCCTGCGCGCTTCGCGGGCGGCTTCTTTGCGTGCCGCGCGCTCCGCAGCTTCCTCGTCTGTAAGTATTCTTTCAGTTTCCCGTACGGGGGTATCGGTTTCCATAGTTCAACTATCCTTTCATTGTTCCGGCACAGTACAAAGTGTGAGTTGGCCGGTGCAAATAAATAATGGTAACGACATATATAACTACATATATGTACATTGTGCATTTTATCACGTGAAGCCCAATCTAACAAGAGTGTAGTGAAAATTGACATATTTTGCCGGTGAAAAAGGACGAGAAACAGGAATAATGTCGTCGTTAACCGCAGAAAATAATTCCTATTAAAAAGGTGGGAATTATTGACACGGCAAGCTGACGATGATATACTTAGCCATAGAAAATCATAGTATACAGGTGGGAATTGAGGTGATGTGCTCATGAAGCTGTCTACAAAGGGCAGATACGGCCTGAAGGCCATGGTGGATCTTACCGTAGCATACGGCAGGGGATATGTGAGCATAGCTACTCTGGCACAGCAGCAGGGCATAAGCGAATCCTATCTGGAGCAGCTGATAGCCTCCTTGAAAAAGGCGGGCCTTGTTGAATCCGTAAGGGGAGCACAGGGCGGATACGCGCTGTCGCGCAAGCCTGAGGATATAGATGTGGGCGAGGTACTGCGCGCGCTTGAGGGCAGTACTTCCATAATGGGCTGCGTGGACGTGAACGGCGCAAGCTGCGACAATGCTTGCAGCTGCAGTGCCAGGCCCCTGTGGCTCAAGCTGCAAAAGAGAATAGACGAGGTACTGGATACGACTACACTCGCCGATATGGCGGAGGACTATAAAACACAATTGAGACGCTTTGACAGCGCTCAGGAGAGGAAAAACTGACATGAGAAGAGTATATATGGACAACGCAGCCACAACGGCCCTTGCACCGGAAGTTCTGGAGCAGATGATGCCTTACCTTACCGAAAAATACGGCAACCCCTCCAGCGTACATTCCTTCGGGCGGGAGGCAAAGGCGGGAGTGGACAAAGCCCGACAGCAGCTTGCCAAGGCCCTCAACGCAGAGCTGGACGAGATAATCTTCACCGGCTGCGGCACAGAGAGCGACAACACCGTGCTGCTGGGCGTTGCCGAGCGCTACAAGAGCAAGGGAAATCACATAATAACTACAAATATCGAGCACCACGCAATACTTCATACCTGCGAATACCTTGAAAAACATGGCTGCGAGGTAACCTATCTTCCCGTGGATGAAAACGGCATGATAACGGCGGAGCAGGTAAAAAACGCCATCAGGGACAATACCGCACTGGTATCCGTAATGTTTGCAAACAACGAGGTGGGAACCATAATGCCCATTGCCGAGATAGGCAAAGTGTGTAAGGAAAAGGGCGTGTTCTTCCACACGGACGCAGTACAGGCGGTAGGCCATGTGCCCATAGACGTAAAGGCCATGAATATAGACATGCTGTCGCTCTCCGCCCATAAGTTCCACGGGCCAAAGGGCGTGGGTGCGCTGTATGTCCGCCGGGGCATACGACTTCCCTCCCATATAATGGGCGGTGCGCAGGAGCGGGGCCGCAGGGCCGGCACCGAAAATACCGCAGGCATCGTTGGCCTCGGCGCAGCGATAGAGCTTGCATGTAGCAATATGGAAGAAAATGCCAGGCGCATGACTGCACTGAGAAACAGGCTCATGGAGGGCATAGAGCGCGAAATACCCTATGTAAAGCTCAACGGCCACCGCACAGAGCGCCTTCCCAACAACGTGAACTACAGCATAAAGTTCATAGAAGGAGAGTCCATACTGCTGATGCTGGATATGAACGGCATAGCGGCCTCATCAGGCTCTGCCTGCACCTCCGGTTCGCTTGATCCCTCCCACGTGCTGCTGGCCCTGGGACTGCCCCACGAGATAGCACACGGTTCCGTGAGGCTTACTCTGGGCGACGACACTACCGAGGAAGATGTAGATTACGTAATAGAGGTACTGAAGAAGACCGCAGAGCGGCTTCGCGCCATGTCCCCCCTGTACAAGGGATAAAATAACAAAATAAAAGGAGAACAGCCATATGTATACCGAAAAAGTACTCGATCACTTCAGCCATCCCCGCAACATGGGCGAGCTTCAGGACGCAAACGGAGTAGGCATGGTAGGCAACGCCAAGTGCGGAGACATCATGCAGATGTTCCTTAAAATAGACGACGACGGCATAATTGAGGACGTGGGCTTTAAGACCTTTGGCTGCGGCGCTGCCATAGCCACCAGCTCCATGGCCACAGAGATGATAAAGGGTAAAAGCATAAACGAGGCGCTGAACCTTTCCAATGCCGCGGTAGTTGAGGCGCTGGAGGGGCTGCCCCCCCAGAAGATACATTGCTCCGTGCTGGCTGAGGAAGCAGTAAAAGCCGCCCTCGAGGATTATTATAAGCGCAAGGGCGTCGAGATGCCTGAGGAACTTAAGAAAAAGGCAGAGCACAAGGACGTACACGAGGTTCAGGAATAAAGTCTGGCAGTGCATACATAACTTAACATAGTTGCCTCGCTCCTTTGTGGGAAGAATAAGCCCGAAAGGAGTGAGGCTTTTTTATGAAGACCGTATCGTTTATGGCGGGAATGGCAGCCGGCATGGTAATGGCGGGCGCGGCGCTGTCCGCAGCATACCCCGATGTACCCAAGAGAATGGGAAGGGATGCCAAAAAGATGGTTCGTTGTGGCAGACGCATGATGAGCAGCGTGCTCAAATAAGGCCGCAGACCGGCGAAAAGATGACCTGTTTGTGAATAACGGGTCATTTTTTGTGTAATGCCTCTTTGCCGGTTTACAAAAATATGGTAAAAAGGGTATAATTTAGGTGAATGGAGGGTTCAAGATTATGGGCGACCAGACAAACGAAACCGTACACTTCAAGATCCAAAAGGAACGTACCAAAGCTGGCGACGTGCTCATGCGGGTATATGAGGCCATGTCAGAGAGGGGCTACGATCCCGTCAACCAGATAGTTGGCTACCTGATCTCCGGCGACCCTACATACATCACCAGCTATAATAACGCCAGATACCTTATACGCATGCTGGAGCGGGACGAGCTTCTGGAGGAGCTGGTAAAGTATTATGTGGAGTCCCACGGTCCTACCATCAGTTGACAAGGACACACAAGGTTTTAGGAGCCAAACAGCACGGCATAACTGTGTCGTCCTCATTTGAAATACAACCAGTATTTCTGCACTCGTCCTCCTTGCTCTGCCATACTCTTTGACTTCTAAAACTCAAAGACCCTAAAGAACTTGTTTTGAGGGCGATCCAAGGCCGAGGAGCGCAGTACTACTGGGTGTAATACAAGCGACGAGAACGCAGGAGCGTCCCAAAACAAGTCTTTAGGGCTTGTGTGCTCTTGTCAACTGATGGTATAGAAGGCGAATAAGCGACATAAAATACGCCGCGTATTTTTCGCGGCCTTTTTAGAATAATTTAAGGAATAAAACTGATATTATGATGAGAGTGCTTGCCCTTGACATAGGGGATAAACGCATAGGAGTGGCGGTGAGCGATCCGCTGGGCATTACCGCCCAGGGCCTTGAGACTTACACCCGGACGGGCGACCTGGATAAGGACACTGACTACCTTATAGCGCTGGCCAACAAATACAAGCCGGTGCGGCTGCTTTTCGGTATGCCCCGCAATATGGACGGAAGTTACGGCTTTGCAAGCGAAAAGGTTAAGGAATTTGCTGCAGCTATGTGCGAAAAGTGGGACGGAGAGCATACCTTCTACGACGAGCGGCTCACTACCGTTCAGGCGGAAAGGGTGCTGTACGAGGCCGAGATGGATTGGCGCAAGCGACGTAAGGTGATAGACAAGCTGGCGGCTGTGGTAACTCTGGAAGGCTACCTTGCTACCAACCCAAAGCTTTGACAGGGAGATGAAAAGATGAAAGACAGGAATATAATAGATCAGATAGGCGAAGACGTAGTGCTGCTGGATGAGGACGGAAAGGAGAACACCTTCGAACACATACTTACCTTTATGTATGAGGGTAAGAAATATGTAGCGCTTTCTCCCATTGCGGATGAGGAAAGCGCCATGGACGACGATGAGGCGGAGGTGGTGCTGTTCCGGATAACCAGCGAAAACGGAGAGGATACCTACGTCAGCATAGACAACGAGGTGCTGCTGGACGAAGTATTCGCCGAGTTTCTCGACCTCATGGACGAGATAAACGAGGAAGAGGAAAAGAACGGGGAAAACGAGTAAGAAAGCGTGAATAAAGGCCGGGAAAAGAAAATTTCCCCCGGTTATTGCTTTTTTTGCCGGCATATATTTTGAGCAACAAAGCGTTGCTCTTTTTTCTTATCGCTGCTTAAATTTAAAAATGGCTATGATAAAAATGCAGAAATATTGATGAATTCCGGGGGCAAATGCTCATGGTCGATAAAGAAGCTGACAACAAACAACACACAAAGACAACCGCCCCGCGTTATTCCGAAGCATGGAAACATGGTAGAAATGTTCACAGCTTTATACTATTATATACATAGTGCAACCAGCCGGAGCAGTCAACGGTCAAGATGAACGGGCTTGACCGCCGTTGACAGCACCGCCCGGTTTCGCAGACGGGTAATCAAGGGGCGACAGCAAAGAGTGCTGCCGCCTCTTACCAATGCTGATACGAAAAAACAGAATTTAATTGAGAGCATTTTTAAGTTTCAGTTTGACCGTTGGCATAGATTTTCGTACCGAAACATGATAGAATAAAACTAGTTACAAATGCGAATTTGTGGGAGTATAAGATTATGAAAATAATATCAGCTTATGGACATGAAAAAGAAATGCTGGAATTAGTAACTGAATATACAAATACCATTTTAGAACAAGGAGCGGAAGTGGCAAGTTGTTTGAAATCTCAGCATTTAGATGATGAATTAAGGGATATGAAAACGAAGTATGGATTGCCTTATGGAAGAATGTATTTGGCACTTGTTGAAGAAAATATCGCCGGTTGCGTTGCATTAACAAAAAATGACGAGGATTATTGCGAAATAAAAAGATTATATCTAAGACCACAATTCAGAGGGATGGGTATCAGCAAGGCGCTTATCGAAAGAATTATAGCTGATGCAAGGGAAATAGGATACAAATATATGAGATTAGATACTTTTCCTTTTATGAAATCGGCTATCAAGTTATATGAAAAATATGGTTTTTATTTCATAGAAAAATATAATGATAATCCAGCTGAGACAGCTGTTTATATGCAACTTAATCTGTAAAGACAAATCCCAGTTTACCGAACTGAAATAAGCAAATACAACTGAATAACCGCCGTCCATTACAGCGGCACACAGAAGCAGTAAATCTGAAAAAGGTTTGCTGCTTCTTTTGCGCCCATTTCTCCTAAAGTGTGCAGCATTTGAAAAAAGTTTGCCGTTCCGTTTGGCAAAATCGCAAGTTGTCCGTAGTAGGACATAACAGGAGAAATTGAGCAGAAAGTACGCTGAGCCGGAGCGTGCTTTTCTTAGAGCAAGATTCTACCACGGTGCCAAAATTCGCTTATCGCTCCTTTTGCCCCGGTGGGAATCTTGTTGGGGAGTGCCTTCCCCAAACCCTGCTTATGCGCCCTTTTCAATGGTCAGGATAATCGATACTCCTTCGGAAGAATACCGGCTGTTAAACGGGAAAACAACATTTTATGTTTGCGAAGGCCATACCTGCCATCCGCCCGTCAATAAAGAACAGTTTTATGCCGCTCGACAATTGTAGTCCTACACGGAAGTATGGGGTTTTTTAATTTTTACGGTTGCGCGCGTGGCGGGAGCTGTGGTATACTGACAACCGTATGGATATGCGAATGGAACGCATATATCACACACCCGGATGGACCGGCGGTTCGTGCCTATGACATGGGTTGCCCGCACGGGAAGAAGCCCGGGGAGGAATAAATAACGAGGAGGATCATAAAATGTCAGTTATTTCCATGAAGCAGCTTCTTGAAGCAGGCGTACACTTTGGTCATCAGACCCGCCGTTGGAACCCCAAGATGAAGGAATACATCTTCACCGAGCGCAACGGCATCTACATCATCGACCTTCAGAAGACCGTTAAGAAGGCTGAGGAAGCCTATAATTTCGTCCGCAGCGTTGCTGAGGCGGGCGACAGCATTCTGTTTGTCGGAACCAAGAAGCAGGCTCAGGAATCCATTGAGCAGGAAGCTAAGCGCTGCGAGATGTTCTATGTAAACCAGCGCTGGCTGGGCGGCATGCTCACCAACTTCAAGACTATCCAGACCCGTATAGCAAAGCTCCGCAAGATCGAGAAGATGGAAGCGGACGGCGACTTTGCGTATCTCCCCAAGAAGGAAGTCATCAAGCTCAAGGCCGAGCAGGAAAAGCTGGAAAAGAACCTTTCCGGCATAAAGGATATGAAGAAGCTCCCCGGCGCCATGTTCGTAGTTGACCCGCGCAAGGAGCACATCGCCGTCATGGAAGCCCGCGCTCTGGGTATCCCCGTAGTGGCTATCGTTGATACCAACTGCGACCCCGACGAGGTGGATTACGCTATCCCCGGCAACGATGACGCTATCCGCGCGGTCAAACTCATCGCCTCCAAGATGGCTGACGCCGTACTGGAAGGCCGTCAGGGTGAGCAGATGATAGACGCAGCAGCCGAAGAAGAGGCCGCTGGCGACGATTTTTAATCTTAAACGATACTTTTAACAGGAGGTCAAGCATATATGTTTACCGCTAAAGACGTAATGGCTCTGCGCGAAATGAGCGGCGCCGGCATGATGGATTGCAAGAAGGCCCTCACCGCCTGCGAAGGCGATATGGACAAGGCAATGGATTATCTTCGCGAGAAGAGCCTTGCCGCTTCCGCAAAGAAGGCTGCCCGTATAGCTGCCGAGGGTATTGTAAGCAGCTATGTTACCGATGACCACAAGGTCGGCGCTATCGTAGAGGTCAACTGCGAGACCGACTTCGTCGCCAAGACCGACGACTTCAAGGCTCTGGTAAACAGCGTTGCCAAGCTGGTAGTTGAAAAGAACCCCGCCGATGTAGACGAGCTGATGGCTCTGGACTGCGGCGACGGCACCGTTGCCGAGATGGTCAACCGCGCAGTTGCCAAGATAGGCGAAAAGATAACCATTCGCCGCTTTGCCCGCATGGAGGGTCAGCTGGTGGATACCTATATCCATCTGGGCGGCAAGATCGGCGTTATCGTAGCCGCCAAGACAGCGGATGCCGAGAAGGCCAGGCCCGCCGTACATGATGTAGCGATGCACATCGCCGCCGCGAAGCCCGGCGTGCTCCATCGCGACGAGGTGGATCCTGCCGATCTGGACAAGGAGCGCGAGATACTGCGAGCCCAGGCTCTGAACGACCCCAAGCCCAAGCCCGCAAACATCATCGAGAAGATGGTGGAAGGCCGTATTGCCAAGTACTACAAGGAGGTTTGCCTGCTTGAGCAGCCCTTCGTAAAGAATCCCGATCAGAGCATTGAGCAGATGCTCAAGGAGCACGGCGATGTGGAGCTGGCAGCGTTCGTCCGCTTTGAGATGGGTGAAGGTCTCCAGAAGCGCCAGGATAACTTCGCTGAGGAAGTTATGGGCCAGATGAAGAAGTAAGATATGATTTTAAAAGGAACACCTTTCCGGTGTTCCTTTTTTGTTATATAATGTATCTGGTGAAAATCGGTCCAGACCGTAATAATAGTTTTAAGGAGCAGAAAAATGCTGAAATACAAGAGAATATCACTGAAGCTCTCCGGCGAGGCCATGGGCGGCGCACAGGCTGTGGATTTTGACAAGGCGGAGGCTATAGCGAGACAGGTGGCGCGGCTTCACGAGCTTGGAGCAGAGATAGGTATAACCATAGGCGGCGGCAATATATGGCGTGGCCGCAGCTCCGGCGATATGGACCGCAACAGGGCGGATCAGATGGGTATGCTGGCGACTGTCATAAACTCTCTTGCCGTTCAGGACTGCCTGTTAAAGCTGGGGATCCCTGCCGTGGTGATGTCCTCAATAGATATGCCAAGAATAGCGGATAGCTATTCCTCCCGGGCTGCACATGCCGCCCTTGATGCAGGTAAGGTAGTCATATTTGCAGGCGGCAGCGGTCTGCCCTTCTTCTCTACCGATACCGCAGCTGCCCTCAAGGCTGCCGAGATAGGCGCGGACGCAATGCTCCTTGCAAAGAATGTAGACGCAATCTATTCTGACGATCCAAAGAAAAACCCGAATGCCATAAGGTATTCGCACCTCACCTACGACGAGGTCATCGAACGTGAACTAAAGGCTACAGACCTTACTGCCATAACCCTCTGCAAGGAGCAGAACATACCTATACTTGCCTTCGCCATGGCGGACCCGGACAACGTGGTAAAAGCCGTTCAGGGCGAGAGCATAGGTACGCTGATAGACAACGTGAAGTAAGGTATAAAGCGGGCGATACTGTGAACAATCTCTAATTGGGGATTGTGCGAAACAGGCATTTCCTGTAAAATATAGCTGAGCTTTTTATAAGATAAACTTTCAGGAGGTTCAAATATGGACGCTGTCGCAACCGCAAAAGAAAAAATGACCAAAACCGTAGCCGCTTTGGAGCGTGACCTCGGAACCCTCAAGGCCGGGCGTGCGAACCCCCAGGCTCTTGACCGCATAATGGTTGACTATTACGGCTCTCAGGTGCCGATAAACCAGCTGGGCAATATATCCTCCCCCGAGGCGAGGCTGCTGGTCATCTCCCCCTATGACGCCACTATGATAAAGGAAATAGAGAAGGCTATACAGAAGTCCGACCTGGGCATTAACCCCAGCAACGACGGCCGCCTCATACGTCTCGTATTCCCCGAGCTCACCGAGGAGCGCCGAAAGGAGCTTGTAAAGCTGGTGCGCAAGAAGGGCGAGGAGTCTAAGGTAGCTATACGTTCTATCCGCCGCGACGCCATCGATACCATTAAGAAGGCCAAGAAGGACGGCGATATAACTGAGGACGACCAGAAGCGCCAGGAAGAGCAGGCCCAGAAGGCTACCGATGAGTTCATAAAGAACATTGACAAGGTCATTGCTGATAAGGAAAAGGAGATAATGACGGTTTGATATCCGTACTTGGATACGAGCTTGGAAGGGCGAAAGAGCTGCTGGAAGCCGAAGGATACAGCGTGAGGTGCGTAGAGACCCGCAGCCGCAAGGGACTTAACGGCAACGAAAAACGGGTGATAAGGCAGCGTACTGATGGCAATGCGGTTGAGCTCATATGGGCCCTGTTCAAAACAGACTGCGAATATGGGGGATAGCGGTTAGTTCCGCATCCCCTTTTGTATCGGAGGATATTTTTACACAATGGCAAAGATACAGCCTCAAGGCGTAGGCTTGGCGCCGGAACTGCCACGGCATATAGGCATAATAATGGACGGCAACGGCCGTTACGCCACGCGGCGGGGCCTGCCGAGAAAGCTTGGCCACCGGGCAGGAATGGAACGGCTGCGGGGGCTTATACGTTTTTCATCGGATATAGGTATTGAGGTGCTGTCGCTGTACGCCTTTTCCACCGAAAACTGGAAGCGGCCCAGGGAAGAGATAGGGGCGCTGTTCGATCTTTTTCTGGAATACTTTATAAGCGAACTGGACGAACTGGATAAAAACAACGTCTGCATACGCATAATGGGCGACATGTCCGCATTTCCGGAAAAAATGGGGCAGGAGACGGACGAGGCCATGTACAAAACCAGAAACAATACCGGCCTTAAGCTCAATATTGCATTGAACTATGGCAGCAGGGCGGAGGTGGTACGCGCCTGCAATGCCCTAATGGAGCGTGGAAAGCCCGTAGAAGAAGCTGATCTTATGAACGCCCTGTATACCGCAGGGCTGCCGGATCTTGACCTGATAATCCGTACGGCGGGAGAGCAGCGGTTATCCAACTTCATGCTGCTTCAGGCAGCATACGCCGAGCTGGTGTTCACGGACGTGACATTTCCCGAGCTTACGGACGAAAAATATGCGAACTGCATAAGAGAATACCAACGGCGCACCAGAAGGTTCGGTGCGGTGACAGAATAAATAATCAAAAAGGAGAAGCGTCGTAATGGATAGCGGCAGGAAAACCAGAGTAATAGTAGGCGCGTTGCTGGGGTTGCTTTTCGTGGGCATAGTGGCTCTCGGCAGCATATTCCGCACCGTGGTATTTACCGTGGCGGCGGTGATAGCGGTATACGAGATGTCCAGCATGATCTATAAAAAGACGGAAAAAAACATATTCGCGGCGCCCGCATACGTCTTTGCGGCGCTGTGCTTTCCGATAGCTGCGGCGGCGAAGGAAAACGCCGCTACCGCAGTGATGCTCCTCGGAGCGCTGTGCCTGATGCTCATTGCGGCGGAGAGGGTATTCAATAAGCTGCGCACCACGGAGGAGAGCATATACTCCGCGTTCATGCTCATATACCCCATGTCGCTGTTTGGGATGCTGGCGCTGATAATGCCCGCTGACGGGCTCACCTCACCGAAAAACGTGGGCCTGCTGCTGGTATTCATATGCCCGCTCATGGGCGACATGCTGGCCTATTACATAGGCTCCTCCATGGGCAAGCGAAAGCTCTGCCCCGAGATAAGTCCTCATAAGACGGTTGAGGGAAGCTACGGAAGCTTTCTTGGCGGACTGCTGGGCGGCTTTGTATGTTTCCTGCTGCAATTCATATGGGGGCTGCGCCTGCCAATACTTCCCATGCTGCTCGTAGGTATTATCTGCGGCGGGGTAGGGCAGATAGGCGACCTGTTTGCGTCCGTCATAAAACGCTGGGCAGGGGCAAAGGATTACGGCAACATATTTCCCGGCCATGGCGGGGTGATAGACAGGTTGGACAGTGTGCTCATGTGCGCACCGGTGGTGCTGTGTTACGTATGGCTCAGCATGCTGGGCTAAAGGAATGCAATAGATAATGAAGAATATAGCTGTTTTGGGCTGCACAGGCTCCATAGGCAGGCAGACCCTTGACGTTATCAGGGCTAATCCGGATAAATTCCGGGCGGCCGTGCTTTGCGCGGGCAGAGATGCAGACGCCATGTTTAAAGCGGCGGAGGAATTCCGCCCGGATTATATTGCCATGGCGGACGAGGCTGCGGCGGATAAGCTCAGGCAAAGCGGAATAAAGGCAAAAATAGCCGGCGGTGAACAGGCGGTGCTGGAAGCGGCGGCCTATGAGGGCGCCGACATAATAGTAAACGGCATGAGCGGCTTTTCAGGAATGAAGCCGCTGCTTGCAGCGCTGGAAGCGGGCAAAACCGTTGCCCTTGCAAACAAAGAAAGCATCGTCTGTGCTCACGACCTGGTAAATGCCGCGCTGAAAAAGGGCGGTGCCATAATACCGGTGGACAGCGAACAGAGCGCCATATTCCAGTGCATGGCGGCGGGAAACCACGGCGAGATACAAAGGCTCATACTTACGGCCTCCGGCGGTCCCTTCAGGGAATATACAAAGGAACAGCTCAAAACCGTCACGCCGGAGCAGGCAGGGCATCACCCAACCTGGAAAATGGGCATAAAGATCACTATAGACTCCGCCTCCTTTTTCAACAAGGGCCTCGAGATAATGGAGGCGAGCTATCTTTTCGGCATACCCGGGGAAAGGATAAGCGTATTGGTACACCCGGAGTCCATAGTGCATTCCATGGTGGAATACACGGACGGATGCAATATGGCACAATTATCCAGGCCCGATATGCGGCTTGCAATACAATATGCGCTGACATACCCGGAGAGGACTCCCGGCGAGTTTGGAAGGCTTCGCCTTGAGGACATGGGCAAAATAACCTTCTATGCGCCTGATACCGATAAATTTCCGGCAATACCCATGGCGTATGAGGCGCTGCGCGAGGGTGGGGCGCTGCCCATAGTTTATAACGGCGCAAACGAGGCGGCGGTGGATATGTTCATACGGGGCAAGATACGCTTTGACGAGATAGCCGACGTGGTCGGATACGCCATGAGCAGGGCGGACAGGGGGAATATACTCTCCCTTGAGGACATAATAAAAACAGACAGGCAGGCGAGAAGGCTTGCATTTGAGAAAGGAAACGCATAAATGACGCTGTTGTCAATTGTTGGCGCGCTGCTGGTGCTTACGGTGCTGGTATTCGTACACGAACTTGGGCATTTTTACGCGGGCAAAAAGCTTGGCTTCAGAATAGACGAGTTCGCCATAGGAATGGGCCCTGTGGTGTGCAGCAAGGAGAAAAACGGTACCCGCTTCGCGATCCGGGCGCTGCCCATAGGCGGCCTATGTGCCTTTCACGGTGAGGATGAAGGTGTATCCGATCCCGAGTGCTTCAATGCGCAGCCGGTATGGAAGCGCATGATAGTGGTGCTGGCCGGCCCGTTTATGAATATACTTCTGGCAGTGGTGCTGGCCGTGATCATACTTATGACCTACGGCGAGTATATGCCGATGATAAACGACTTTACCGCAGAGAACACCCCTGCGGAGGCCGCGGGCATACAGGTAGGCGATATCATAACCGAGATAGACGGCAAAAGCATAACCTACTATGCGGAATGCACGGATTACATACAGCAGGCTGATCCTGCGAGAATAGAGGTTACCGTACGACGTGACGGCATGGACGTGACTCTTACTGCCCACGATATATACGATCCCGAAAGCGGAAGCAATAGGCTGGGGATATACATCTCCCCCGAAAGGCTGCGCTACGGCCTGCTTGAGGCTGCGACAAATTCGGTACGTTACACCTGCTATATTGTAAAAGAGATGTTCAAGGTGCTGGGCGGCCTGTTCACAGGAAGCGTAACCTCTGACGACGTCGCCGGGCCGGTGGGAACCATAAGCATAATAGGTCAGGCGGTAAGGGCCGGCTTTGAGGTGGTGCTGCGCCTCGGAGTGCTTATCAGCATCAACCTTGGCATAATGAACATACTGCCCATTCCGGCGCTGGACGGGGGAAGGTTTTTGTTCATGGTGATAGAGGCGGTTCGCGGCAAGCCCATACCTCCCGAGAAGGAGGGAATGATACATATGGCGGGGCTGGTGCTGCTCTTCAGCCTTATGATACTGCTTACGGTAATGGACGTAAGAAAGCTGTTTTAGCCGCATAGCGGCAGACCGATTTGTGGGGGAAGGATGAAAAAAACAAGAAAAGTTATGGCAGGGGCGGTGCAGATAGGCGGCGGCGCCCCCGTCACCATACAGTCTATGACCAATACAGACACGGCGGATGCGATAGCCACCGCCGATCAGATATTGGCCCTTGAGGAGGCGGGCTGCGAGATAGTCCGCTCTTCCGTGTACAATGAAGCATGTGCAAGGGCAATACCCGAGATAAAGAGCAGGATACACATACCACTCGTCGCGGATATACATTTTGATTGGAGGCTCGCCATAGCCGCCATGGAAAACGGCGTGGACAAGCTGCGCTTCAATCCCGGCAACATAGGCGGAGAGGAAAACGTAAAAAGGCTGGTGGATTGCGCCAAGACCCATCATGTTCCCATGCGCATAGGGGTAAACGGCGGTTCTGCGGAAAAGGAGCTTCTCCGAAAGTACGGAGGCCCAAAGCCGGAAGCGCTGGTTGAGAGCGCGCTGAAGCACGTCCGCATGCTGGAAAAACAGAGCTATTATGACATGGTCATATCTATTAAATCCTCCAACGTGCCGAATACAATTGAGGCTTACAGGCTTATGAGCAGGGAGTGCGATTACCCCCTGCATATAGGTGTTACGGAAGCTGGCGGCGGTGAAATGGCCCTTGTAAAGGCTGCGGCCGCCATGGGCGCCCTTCTTGTGGACGGCATAGGGGATACCATGCGCGTATCCATGACCGGCGACCCTGTACAGGAGGTTTACGCAGCGAAGGAGATACTGAAGGCCATGGGCCTCAGAAAAGAAGGAGTGGAAATAGTCAGCTGCCCAACCTGCGGCAGAACCTGCACCGATCTTCTCAGCGCCGCCAACAGGGTGGAGCATGAGCTTTCCAGCCTGATACCCAAGGGAAAGTACCTTAAAGTAGCCGTGATGGGCTGTATTGTAAACGGCCCCGGAGAAGCGGCTGAAGCGGATATAGGCGTGGCCTTCGGCAAAAGCGGCTGCGCCCTGTTCAAGGGAGGCAAGCTCTTCAGGACAGTTCCTCTGGAGGCCGCCGTAGACGAGCTGATAGCCGAGGCGAAGGCCATGATGGAATAGACTATGGAACAGAAGCTTTTGACTATATTTGAAAAATACGGCCTTGGAGACGGCGAGATAACAGATGCCGGACTGAACAAGCGTGAAAATCTGCTGACCGTTACCGTGCGGTGCGGCCATATAACCAGCGCCGAAAACATAGCCTGTCTTGAGAGGGAGCTTTGCGCCCTCATGCCGGGCTGCCGCACAAAGGTAATAATCAGGTGCGGCGGGCTTTCGGGGCTGCTGTCCGCCTGCGACGAGGATACGCTGAACATACTCAAGAAAACATGGTGCGACATACTTCCGGTATGCCGCCCCGCGATACACAGCTCCGTCTGGGATTATGAGAGCGGCACGATCAAGGTAAAGATACCCGGGCAGGTGTTCGAGCTGGTCTCGGATCCGAGACATAGGGAAACGGTAAAATCATATTACCTCGATCGGTACGGCATAGAGACTGACATAGAGCTTACAGCGGACGATACCATGGAGCTGACGCTGCCCAAGGAAGAGGAACGGCCCTCCTGGCAGCCTAAAAAGGCTGCGGAGGCCAAGAAAAAGGCACTCCCCGACAGGGCGGATGCGATATATGGCAAGCCCATAAAAAAGACCGCCATAATCCAGCAGCGCGACGTGGACGAGACTATGTGCTACGTCACAATAAAGGGCGAGATACTAACCCTGGAGACTACAAAGCAGAAAAACGGCAGGACTATACTGACATTTGCCATAAGCGACCATACAAACACGATTCCCTGCAAGATGTTTCTCGAGGAGGGCGAGAATGGCATCGTCGATACCATAGCCGGCATACAGAAAAAGAAGGATATACTTATCGTCGCCGGAAAGTATATGATGGATCAGTGGCTCAGGCGAATGTGCGTATTCACGCGGGACGTGGGCTGGGAGCCAAGAGCGGTGCGCACGGACAAGTCCGAGGAGAAGCGCGTAGAGCTGCATCTTCATACCAAGATGTCCAGCATGGACGGCCTGACAGACGTTAAGGAAGCCATAAAGACCGCAGCCCGCTGGGGCCATAAGGCAATAGCAATAACGGATCACGGCGTGGTACACGCCTTCCCGGATGCGGTGGCACAGGCAGACAAGCTGAAAAAGGACGGCAAGGACATAAAAATACTGCTGGGCGTCGAGGGATACCTCATGCCCGACAGCGAGCTTATAAAGCGGCCGGAGCAATACGTGGCGATAGGAGTGGTAGCATATCCCGGCGTAAAGGAGGACGACGTATTCGAGATAGCCGCGCTGCGCTTTGACGAGAGCGGCGAAAAGGAAGGCTTATCCATAATAGTCAACAGCGGCGCGGCGCTGACCGATGCCATGGCCCAGGAGACAGGGCTTACACGCGAAATGATAAACGGCGGCGTGAGCCTGAAGGACGGGCTGAAGCAGCTGTATGACTTTATAGGCGATGGAGTGAAGGTGATACACGACCCGCTGGAGCTGAATAACCTCAGGCAGCACGGCCTGCGCTTTGATATGGAGCTGGACGCGCACTGCGTAAGCACCTCCATGCTGTTTCATTACCTGCACAGGGAAAGCAAGCAGACAGATATGAGGACTGCGGCGGAGGCGCTGGGCGTGGAGCATTGCGGCGGCAGAGCTATGGAAAGGGCGAGGACTGCGGCAAAGATAATGAACGCCGTACTGTCCGAGATGACCGCAAAGGACATAGAAAAGCTGCCGCTCATAGACGCGGTTCCCAAGGAAAAGGGAAAGGGCCGCAGGCTCACCTACCATATAATCATAATGGCCAGGAACCACGAGGGCCTTATGAACCTTTACCGCCTCGTGTCATATGCTCACCTCGAGCACCTGCGCAAGGTACCGCAGATACCCAGAAGCCTTCTCAATATGCACCGTGAGGGCATTATAGTAGGCTCCGCCTGCGAGGCAGGAGAGCTGTTCCGGGCGGTGCTAAGGGGAGAGAGCGAGGAAAAGCTCATGTCCATAGCGGATATGTACGACTATCTAGAGATACAGCCCATAGGCAACAACGCCTTCCTTATGCGAAACGGCACAATGGACACGGAGGAAGGGCTTCGCGATCTCAACCGCAGGATAGTAGCCCTGGGCGACAAGATGGGCAAGCCTGTGGTGGCCACGGGGGACGTACACTTTCTTGAGCCGGACGACGCGCTTTTCCGCAGCATAATAATGCACGCAAGAGGCTTTGACGACGCGGAGCAGCAGGCTCCCCTCTACTTCAAGACCACGGATGAGATGCTGGAGGAATTCTCCTATCTGGGCGAGGAAAAGGCGAGGGAGGTAGTGATAACCAACCCCAACATGATAGCCGACAGCTGCGAGAGAATGAAGGCATTCCTGTCAGAGAAGGGCACCTATGCCCCTACGTTCCCCGGCGCAAACGACGAGCTGAGAAATATGGCGCTGAAGAAGGCTCACGAGATATACGGGGACGAGCTGCCGGAGGTGGTGCAGAAGCGCCTTGATAAGGAACTGAATTCCATCATAGGCAACGGCTATTCCTCGCTGTACCTTATGGCACAGCGCCTTGTACACAAGTCAAACAGCGACGGGTATCTCGTCGGTTCCCGAGGCTCAGTAGGCTCTTCCTTCGTGGCCAACATGGCGGGCATAACCGAGGTAAACGCATTGCAGCCCCACTATGTCTGCCCCAACTGCCGGCACAGCGACTTCGACATAGACCGTACCAAGTATGCCTGCGGCGTGGACATGCCGGATAAGGACTGCCCCGTCTGCGGCGCAAAATACAAAAAGCTCGGCTACGAGATACCCTTCGAGGTGTTTCTGGGCTTCAAGGGCGACAAGACCCCGGATATAGACCTTAACTTCTCAGGGGATTATCAGCCTGTAGCGCATAAGTACGTTGAGGTGATGTTCGGGGAGGGCCACGCCTTCCGGGCCGGCACCATATCCGGCGTAAAGGACAAGATAGCCTACGGCTACGTCCGTTCCTACTGTGAGGCAAACGGCATAAACGCCGGAAAGGACGAGATGGACCGCATGGTGCAGGGCTGCACAGGAGTTAAGAAGACTACCGGCCAGCATCCCGGCGGCATAGTCATAGTGCCAAAGGAAAACGATATAATGGAGTTCACCCCGGTGCAGTACCCGGCGGACCGCAGCGAGGGCGATACCATAACCACCCACTTCGACTTTCACGCCATGGACGACAGGCTGGTAAAGCTGGATATATTGGGCCACGATGATCCGACGGTGCTTAGAATGCTGAAGGATATTACCGGCTTGGATCCCCAGACAATACCCCTTGACGACCCTGAAACCATGAAGATATTCCGCACCAGCGAGCCTCTGGGCGTTACGCTGGACGAGCTGGACTGCGACGTGGGCAGCATAGCAATACCCGAGTTCGGCACCACCTTCGTGCGGCAGATGCTCAAGGACACACGCCCTACTACGATGGAAGAATTGCTCAGGATCTCCGGCCTTTCCCACGGTACCGACGTTTGGCTGGGCAACGCTCAGGAGCTGGTATTGAGCGGCACCGCGACACTGTCGCAGGTAATATGCACCCGAGACGACATAATGAACTACCTTATACTCAGAGGCGGCGACCCGTCCATGTCCTTCAAAACCATGGAGAGCGTCCGCAAGGGCAGAGGCCTTACCCCTGAGATGGAGGAGCATATGCGCTCCATAGATACGCCTCAGTGGTTCATAGACTCCTGCAAAAAGATAAAGTACATGTTCCCCCGCGCCCACGCAGCGGCCTACGTCATGATGGCCTTCCGAGTGGCCTACTACAAGGTGCATATGCCCCTCGCCTTCTATTCCGTTTACTATACCGTCCGAGCGGACGCCTTTGACATAGCCCAGGCGGAGGGCGGCGCCCAGAAGGTGCTTGCCAACATAAACGCCATAAAGAAAAAAGGCAACGATGCGGATAAAAAGGAAGAAGACCTGCTGACGATACTGGAGGTGGTCTTTGAAATGAACAAGCGCGGCATAGAGCTGCTGCCTGTGGACCTGTATAAATCCAAGGCCAGCCAGTTCATAATAGAAGACGGCAAGATACGGCCGCCCTTCTCATCGGTGGCGGGCGTGGGAGCCAACGCCGCCATAGGCATAGCCGAAGGCGCAAAGGGCGGCGAGTATACCTCCATAGAAAATTTTCAGGCCCGCACCGGCGCCAACTCCGCAGTGATAAAGGCGCTTGCGGAGATAGGCTGCCTGAACGGGCTGCCCGAGACGGATCAGCTCTGCCTGTTTTAAAGAAGCCGGTATGTGCGGCGCTTTGATGCGAAATAATATGCTTGCATTATAGTGCCGCATATGGTACAATTTTGCTGTTGGTATATGGCAAGTTTGCTGTATTTTAGTTTTCAAGTAAGAGTGGGCGCGTCCTGCTCTTTTGTTTTGAATAGCGGAGGAATAGCATGAAGACCACCCAAACAGTGGAAGCTCTTCTCCGGCCGGTAGTTACAGGCATGGGCTACGAGCTGGATGAGGTAGAGTTTCAGAAGGAGCAGGGTAATTGGGTGCTGACCCTGTACATAGAGCATCAGGACGGAAGAAGCGCCACCATAGATGACTGCGAGGCGGTGAGCCGGGCCGTAGACCCCATATTGGACGAAGCAGACCCAATAGAGCAGGCATACTACCTCAGTGTGTCCTCCATAGGCATCGACAGGCCGCTCAAAAAGGATAGGGACTATCAGCGCAGCCTCGGCAGCCCCATTACGGTAAAGCTCTATGCCCCGCTCAAGGGCAAAAAGGAATATACGGGCGAGCTTTTGTCATATACGCCCGATTCCTTCACCATAAGCGTAAAGGGCGAGGAGATGACCTTCCAGAAAAAGGACGCTTCAAAGGTGCAGCCCTATATAGACTTCAAGGCTCTGGAAAAGGACCTTGACGAATTAGAAGCAGATTTTGAAAATATAGAGACAGAAGAGGAGAATTGACAATGAACGCCGAATTCATAGAGGCACTGAATGCCATAGAGAAAGAGCGCGGGATAAGCAAGGATATACTGATAGACGCATTTGAATCCGCATTGATAGCGGCATACAAGCGCAACTACGGCGCAGTGGGAAACGTCCGCGCCACAGTGGATAGGGATACGGGAGAGGTGCAGATATTCGCCTCCAAGACCGTCACCGAGACGGTGGAAAACCCCTATGCGGAGATATCCCTTGCCGAGGCGAAGAAGATCAATTCCCTCTATGAAGTGGGCGACGTTCTGGAGGAGGAGGTAGACCCCCGCAAGTTCGGCCGCATAGCGGCCCAGACCGCCAAGCAGGTGGTTGTGCAGCGCATTAGAGAGGCCGAGCGCGGCGTCATATTCGATGAATTCGTAGAGAAGGAAAACGAGGTGCTTACCGCCATAGTCCAGCGGGTAGAGAAGAACGGCATCTATGTAGAGCTGGGCAAGACAGACGGCTTCCTTGCCGCCTCCGAGACCATAGCGGGGGAGACTTATAACACCAGCGACAGGCTGAAGGTTTACGTCCTTGAGGTGCGCAAGACCAACAAGGGCCCGCAGGTAATAGTTTCCCGTACCCACCCCGGCCTTGTTAAGAGGCTTTTCGAGCTGGAGGTTCCCGAGATACAGACCGGCATAGTCCAGATAAAGTCCATAGCGCGGGAGGCGGGCTTCCGCACCAAGGTGGCCGTTTATTCTTCCGACCCTCAGGTGGACGCCGTGGGCGCCTGCGTGGGCCAGAAGGGGATAAGGGTAGAGCGCATAGTAAACGAGCTGCATAACGAAAAGATAGATATAATAGAGTGGGATCCCGATCCGGCAGTATATATTGCCAAGTCCCTTAGTCCTGCCCGTGTTATGATGGTATACATCAACGAGGCGGAAAAGGCCGCGAAGGTGATAGTGCCAGACAATCAGCTTTCCCTTGCTATCGGCAAGGAAGGCCAGAACGTCCGCCTTGCCGCCAAGCTCACAGGCTGGAAGATAGACATAAAGAGCCAGAGCCAGGCCGAGGAGGACATGGATATAGCGGACGCCGACAGCGAGGCGGACGGCGGCTTCGAGGAATAGTTTTGGAGGATCAGCAATGCCTGCTAAGAAGGTGCCTATGAGAATGTGCGTGGGCTGCCGCGAGATGAAGCCAAAGAAGGAGCTGCTGCGCATAGTCCGCTCTCCCGAGGGCGAAATAAGCGTGGACCGCACCGGCAAGGTCTCCGGCCGCGGAGCGTACATATGCGCCAACGCGGAGTGCCTGAACAGGGCCCGCAAAATAAAAGCGCTGGAAAGGGCGCTGGAGCACGGAATAGAGGACGAGGTTTTTTCAAGGCTCGCTTCGGAGATAACCGGCGATGCAGAATGACCGTCTGCGTACAGCTCTGGGCTTTGCGGCCAAGGCCGGGAAGTGCATATCAGGCGACTTTGGCGCGGAAAGAGCCGTTAAGGACAAAAAAGCCCTCATAATAGCCCTTGACAGCGGCGTGTCAGCCGCAACGCGGGAGCGCTACGAGGGGATGTGCCAAAGAGCCGGCATACCCTGCGTGTATCTCGAAGACCTTGGCAGGGCGATAGGAAAGGATAACCGCATGATAGCCGCGGTGACAGAGGCGGGCTTTGCCCGCATGATAGAAGAGACGTATAAGACTTCACAGCAAAAGTAACATACCGGGGGGTAATATCTATGGCAAACAAGACAATGGATTCCGCACGGGAATTTGAAACCCAGGCAAAGGAGCTTCTGGAACGAGTAAAGCGAATGCAGAACGATCTGGGAGCGGCCCTTCAGTCCGTAAAGCGGGCGGAAAGCGAGCTTATAGATAAAGAAAAGCGCGCCGAAAAGGAACGCATGGAAAAAGAAAGGGCAGAGAGACTCCGAGAGGTCCTCACCAGCGAGGGCGACCTTGCCTTCCACGTAGGCGACGACAGGGCGGAGGAGCAGCCAGCCCCGGCAGAGAGCAAGAGCGAAGTAAATGAGAAGCCGAAGCCGGAGCCGGTGAAGGAGCAGAAGGCGGAGGAAAGCGTACAGGCAAAGGCGGAGGAACCTGCAATGGCGGATAGGAAGCCTGAAGAAAAGCCCGAAACAAAGGCGAAACCCGCACCGGCAAATAAGCCTGTACAGCAGCAGCGCCCGGCCTATGAGCGCAGGGAACCTCAGCGCAGAGAGGACGGCAGGCAGCAGAAGCCACGCACTGACAGGCCGCAACGGCCCGCAGACCGCCCGGAGCGCACAGACAGACCTCAGCAGCGCCCCGTACAGGGAGGCTACCAGCCTAAGCCGGCGGCCCGCACCATGGAATCCGCTGCGCCTTCCGTAAGGGATCAGGGCAAGGGCCGGAGCCAGAAACCCCAGACCAGAGATGAGGAGCGCAAGGCGCCAAAGAATAAGAAAACCATTATGAAGGAAAACACCAGAGCAGCAGGCAGCTGGGACGACGACGCCCCAATGAGCCGCAAGCAGAAGCGCAAGCAGCAGGCGTTACATAAGCCGGAGCCGGTAAAGATCGACAAGGCCGTGCTGACTACCGAGACCATAACCGTAAAGGATCTTTCCGAAAAAATAGGCAAGCCTGTGGCCGAGATAATCAAAAAGCTGTTTATACTCGGCATAATGGCTACCATCAATCAGGAGATAGACTACGACACCTGCTCGCTCATCGCCGCCGATTACGGCATAGAGCTGGAGCTCAACATAGCCAAGACCGCCGAGGACGTGCTCAACGAGAGCGTTGAAGAGGCGGATTCCGAGGAGAACCTCGTACCACGCCCGCCGGTAGTCACCATAATGGGCCACGTGGACCACGGCAAGACCTCGCTGCTTGACGCCTTCCGTGAAAGCAGCATAACCGCGGGAGAGGCAGGCGGCATAACGCAGCATATAGGCGCGTATACCGTATCCTGCAAGGGGCGCACCATAACCTTCATAGATACTCCGGGCCATGAGGCGTTCACCTCCATGCGCGCCCGCGGAGCCCAGGTTACGGATATAGTAATACTGGTTGTGGCGGCAGACGACGGCATTATGCCGCAGACCATCGAGGCCATAAACCACGCCAAGGCGGCGAACGTTCCTATAATCGTCGCTATCAACAAGATAGATAAGGACACCGCCAACCCGGACCGGGTAATACAGCAGCTCACCGAGTACGGCCTCGTAGCCGAAGAGTGGGGCGGCGATACCATATGTGTGCCCGTTTCCGCGAAGAAGCGCATCAATTTGGATACGCTGCTCGAGATGGTACTGCTTCAGGCGGACGTTCTGGAGCTTAAGGCAAATCCCGACAGGGCGGCTCGTGGCACCATAATAGAGGCAGAGCTGGACAAGGGCCGCGGCCCTGTGGCTACCGTACTGGTACAGAACGGTACCCTCAAGATAGGCGATCCCATAGTTGCAGGCACAGCCTTCGGCCGCGTACGCGCAATGATGGACGACAAGGGCCGCAGGGTGACTTCAGCCGGGCCGAGCCAGCCTGTAGAGGTACTGGGCTTTGGCGAGGTGCCCTCCGCAGGCGATGTAATGAACGTTGCGGAGGTAGATAAGCTGTCCCGCCAGGTAGCAGAGGAGCGCCGCGACAAGCTCAAGGCGGAGCAGATACGCAATATGTCCAAGGTATCCCTGGACGATCTGTTCAGCCAGATAGAGGCGGGCAACGTCAAGGATCTGAACATCATAGTAAAGGCAGACGTGCAGGGCACGGTAGAGGCCATAAAGCAGGCATTGGAGAAGCTCTCCAACGACGAGGTAAGGGTGCGCTGCATACACGGCGGCGTAGGCGCCATAACCGGCTCGGATATAGTGTTTGCCTCCGCCTCCAATGCGCTGGTAATAGGCTTTAACGTGCGCCCGGACGCCACGGCTCGCGAGGCCGCAGAACGCGAAAAGGTGGATGTGCGTACATACAGCGTCATCTACAACGTAATTGAGGATGTCGAGAACGCCATGAAGGGCCTGTTTGCACCCGTATACAAGGAGGTCGCTCTGGGTACAGCAGAGGTGCGCAATACCTTCAAGGTATCAGGCGTCGGCACTATTGCGGGCGCATACGTCAAGGATGGCAAAATCACCCGCTCCGCTCAGGTGCGCGTAGTTCGCGGCGGCATAGTGCTTCACGACGGCAAGATAGCCTCCCTCAAGCGCTTTAAGGACGACGTCAAGGAAGTGGCGTCGGGCTATGAATGCGGTATCGGAATAGAAAACTACAACGATATCCGCGAGGGCGACATGATAGAAGCCTACACCATGGAGCAGATAGAAAGATAATCAGAAAGGCAAAAAGATGTCCATTCGTTATGAAAGAATGAACGAGGAGATAAAGAAGACCATCAGTGAAATCATAAAGGACATGAAGGATCCTCGAGTCTCCGATATGACCACCATAATGTCAGTGGACGTGACCAACGACCTGAAGCAGGCCAAGGTGCTGGTAAGCGTTTACGACAAGGACGACGAGGTGCGCAGGGGCACGGTGGAAGCCCTCAACCACGGCAGCGGCTTCATAACCCGCGAACTGGGCAAGCGCATGCAGCTGCGCGCCCTGCCAAAGCTGAACTTCAAGCTGGACAACTCCATTGAGTACAGCGTGCATATTTCAGAGATTATCGACAGCCTGCACAAAAACGAAAAGTAGCTTGCTCTGGGCGGTGATGTGAAGCGTCATCGCCCGATTTTTTAGGAGGGAAGGCTTATGAAGGGCAGCATGGAGGAGATACTCCGCTTTGTAGAACAAAACGACGCTTTCAGCATAATATCCCACGTAGCGCCGGATGGGGATACCATCGGTTCGGGAACGGCACTGTCAAGGATACTGCGCAGGCTGGGCAAGCGTACGGAAAACGTATGCTGCGACCAAGTACCCGACGCATATAAGTTCATACCGGGTGCTGAAGAGATACTGCTGCCGGAGGATGCCCGGGGCTTCGATGCGGTAATAGCGGTAGACTGCGCAGATAAGGGCAGGCTGGGCAGTGCCGAGGGTATATTCGACAGGGCGGGCGTGACGGCCAATATAGACCATCACGGCACCAACGCCACGTATGCCGATAATAATATGATTGAGGAGACTGCCGCCTGCGCAGAGCTTATATACAGGCTTGGCAGGGCGCTGGGGGCGGAGATAGACGCGGCGACGGCTAATTGCCTCTTTGCCGCCCTCGTGACGGATACCGGCTCCTTTGCCTATTCCAACGTAACGAAGGACACTATGACCATAGCCGGCGAGCTTATTGCGTCAGGCGCTGATAATTCTCTCATAAACAGGCTGGTATATCACAACGAGCCGGCAGGCAAGGTGAAGATGCACGCTTACGCGCTGGAGAGGCTGCATTTATATTCCGAAGGGCGCATAGCCACAGCAATGCTTATGGAAAGTGAGATGGATCCCTTTGGCCCCGAGGCCTACACCGAGGGAATAGTCGAAAAGCTGCGGGATATAGATACGGTAGAGATAGCGGCGTTTTTGAGGCAGAAGGGAAAGGACGTAAAGGTAAGCCTTAGAGCTAAGAAATACGCCGACGTCGCCCGCGTAGCAGCTTCAAGAAAAGGGGGCGGCCATCCCAGGGCAGCCGGGTACACCGAATATGACATCACTGTGGCTGAGGCCGAAAAGATAGCGGTGCAGCTTGCCGAAAAGGAGCTTGAAGAATGCTGGAAGGAGTAGTAAACGTATTAAAACCGCCGGGAATGAGCTCCAGTGACGTGGTGACGGACATCCGGCATATATTCAACATGAAGCGGGTAGGCCATACGGGCACACTGGATCCCGGCGCAGCCGGAGTGCTGCCCATATGCATAGGTCGGGCTACCAGACTCTTCGATTATCTCGTGGACAAGGAAAAGGAGTACATAGGCGAGATAACCTTCGGTATAGCTACGGATACCCAGGACTCCTACGGCGCGCCGGAAGGACGCTCCGATGCTGTAGTTACCGGGGAGATGCTCATGGAGACGCTGCCTAAGTTCACAGGCCCTCAAAAGCAGACCGCGCCTCTGTATTCGGCCCTTTCGGTGGACGGAAAGAAGATGTACAAGCTTGCCCGGCAGGGCGTTGAGGTGGAGCGCAAGGTTAGGGATATAAACGTGCCGGAGCTTTCGTTCATATCACAGACCGGCTGCAACAGATATCTCGTAAAGATCGTCTGCTCCAAGGGTACATATGTGCGCACGCTCTGCCACGACATAGGCGGGAGCATGGGGGTTCCTGCCCACATGTCCTTCCTGCTGCGCACACGCTCCGGGGCGTTTGAGCTGGACGGCAGCTTTACAATAGACGAGCTGAAGGAGCTTAAAGAAAAGGGCGAGCTTTATAAGGCGGTCATACCCATGGAGCAGGCGCTTATGCATATAGGCGAAGCCCGAATGACCCTGAACAAAAAAGGCGAACGGTTCCTGACTCATGGCGCGGAGGTGGTCTGTCCCGGCATAGAAGAACTGCCAAAGGATACCCCTCTCAGGGCATACTGCAACGGCAAATTTTTAGGAATAGCCAAATCAAACGGCGAGGCGGTGCATATATGCACCTTCCTCGGTCAGGAAGAAGAATGAATAAAACAGCCATAGCTTTCGGCACCTTTGACGGGGTACACAGGGGGCATCAGGAGATAATAAACGCCATGCTCTCGGCGGCGGAAGGGAGAGGGCTCGACCCGCTTATATACACCTTTTCCAACCATCCGGCGGGGCTTTTCGGCAAGTCCTTTTCCATGATAATGACGGACGGGGAGCGGCTGGCCGCCCTTGAACGCCTTGCCCCCGTTGCGGCGGAAAGGCTGGACAGGCAGCTCGCGGCGACGGAGCCGGAGGACTTCGTTCGGCACATGGCGGAAAAATACCGCATGAGCGCAGCCGTCGCGGGCTTCAACTATACCTTCGGCAGCAGGGGGGCGGGGAACATGGATACGCTCCGCCGCCTTGGTGAAAAATACGGCTTTGAGGTATACGAGATACCCGCGCTGATGTACGGCGGGGAGCCGGTATCCAGCACCCGGATACGGGCCTGCATAGAGCGCGGCGACATAGCCGGCGCCAACGCCATGCTGGGCCATGAGCTTGAGCTTAGCTGCAAGGAAACGTCGCAAAACGGACACGCCGTGCTTAAAGTGGCTGATGGGCTCGTGCTGCCAGCCCCCGGGAGGTACATTACGGAGGCGGAGGGAAGGCGGCTCGTATGCGGCGTTTTGCCCGATGGCAGCATCGAGCCGGAGGAGCCCTTTGGGGAGCCTAAAAAGCTGCGGTTTATAGGCAGGATAGGCTGAAAAAGCTATTTACAACGCAGTGACGCTGTGGTAAAATAAAAAGACCTTGAACCGGGGGCTGTGTTTTCCGCATCTCCAAGCGCAATACTCGGTTTCCGGCGATTTATAAAAAATATGGAGGAAGTAAAAATGACCAAAGCTGAAATCATCGCCAAGTACGCGATTCACGAGGGCGACACCGGTTCCCCCGAGGTGCAGATCGCTCTGCTGACTGAGCGCATCAACCACCTGAACGAGCACCTCAAGGAGAACAAGAACGACCACCATTCCCGCCGTGGTCTGCTCAAGATGGTCGGCCGCCGCCGCGGCCTTCAGAACTACCTTAAAAAGACCGATATCGAGCGCTACCGCAAGATATGCGCCGAGCTTGGCCTGCGCAAGTAATTGAGTGAGCATAAGAGCAGCCTTTAAGGCTGCTCTTTTCTTATTCGGCACAGCATCTTGCGCCGCATTGCGGGGAACGGCACGATTCGCCGAATTATTTATATTTTATTCACAGATTAGCTTTGGTATATTCATACGCAAAGGGGTATAATATCCTTAGAAAAGAAGCTGGCAAAGCAAAAAGCGAGGGAGGCCTTTTTATGAAGAAAAGATTATTTGCCATTATGTTGGCTCTGGCCATGCTGCTGGCCGCAGTGCCTGCGCTGGCAGAGGAAGGGGAATTATCAGAGGTTCCTGAGACTCCCCAAAAGATAATATGCAGTAATTGTAAGAAAGAAGTAAAATCAGTAGATGAAAAGGGACTTTGTGAAAATTGCGCTGCGAATGTAAGACCGCAAAGTGAACAAAACCCTACGGAAGAAAACAAGAATATCCAAGAGCCTGCTGTTAAAGAAAACAAAGATGTTCAGGGATCCACTGTTACCGATGATCCTAACCAGAACCAGCAAAGTGACAACATAAAAAAGGTAGCTACGCAGAATAACGTACTTGGTAATCCTGTTCAGCCAGACATCGAACATGTTTGCGAGTTGAGTTATATATTTGATAATAGTTATCCGAATCATACCTGTGCGCATACAGTTACTTGTAAAACTGAAAATTGCACAGAATATCCACAACCAAAAAATGAGGATTGTATATTTGATACCAAGGGATGGAGCATTAGCAACCCCAATTACGATGCTAAGGATACAGTAAGACCCACGTGCGAGAAAGACGGTAAAGGTGCCGTAAAGTGTAGTAAGTGTGACCATGTATCATATATGGAAACTGCCAAGCTCGGACATGATCTGGAAAAAATAAATGAAAGTCCGGCAACATGCACCGAACCCGCGCATGGAACTTACTGGAAGTGTAAGAGATGCAACGCTCTTTTTAGCGATGCTAATGGAAACAAAAAAATCGATAAAATACCTACAATTGATGGTAGTAATCCGTTAGGTCATCAATATGAGTATCACTGGGGTACATGGGATTGCAAAACCAAGACGATTACAGCTTATCGCACGTGCAGTCGTCCAGAGTGTGACCTTAATGAAAAGCCCACTACCATTTCGTTCAGCGAAAAAGACAGGGATACATGGTATTCCTGCGGCAAAAAGTACACTACCGTATCCTATGAGGTAACTGCCGCATATAGTGACGCAACCGTCAAGTATGGTGGAAAGGCTGAATGCACCTATTCCACTTCCGACTATTGCCGTCCCGACTGGTACTATGACCCCTGCTACTACAACAACCCCTGCGGTCACTGGGGCTGCGGCAACGTATGCACACGCTACAGCAACTGCGTACCCTGCCAGAACTACAGGACTACCTTCCGCGTAGGCGGCTATAACTGCCTTGCGACACCTAAGACCGGCGACGCTTCCGTCATGGCTCCCGCCATACTCGCCCTCATAGGCGCGGCGGGCGCAATGCTGGGCAAAAAGCGCAGATAAACCCTAAGCGGCTTTAAAAGGCTCTTCCCCAAAGGAAGGGTCTTTTTTTTGTTGCTATATGCCGGCAAATAATGTATAATAAATTGGTTTAGAATAAGAGAGTATGAAAAGGAGCATGAACATGCAAGGCAAGACATTCACAATGGAGCTCGCCGGAAAGACCCTTACCATCGAAACCGGTAAGTACTGCGAGCAGGCAGGCGGGAGCGCATTCGTCCGCATGGGCGACGCCGTGGTTATGGTCAATGCAACGGTGGCCAAGCAGCCCCGGGACGGCGTAGATTTCCTTCCCCTGTCCATCGAATTCGAAGAAAAGATGTACTCCGTGGGCAAGATACCCGGCGGTTACATAAAGCGCGAGGGCCGTCCCTCTGAAAAGGCCATACTGTGCAGCCGCCTTATCGACCGTCCCCTCCGTCCCCTGTTTCCCAAGGGCTTTTACAACGACATTCAGGTAATAGCTACCGTACTGTCAATGGATCCCGACGTCCAGCCCGAGATATTGGGCATGATAGGCTCTTCCGCGGCTCTGGCCATGAGCGAAGCCCCCTTTGCAGGCCCTACCGGCGCTGTGGCGGTCGGCATGGTAGACGGCAGGTATATCATCAATCCCACCCTGGAGGAGAGGCATAAGAGCAAGCTGAACCTTACAGTTGCAGGCACCAAGGACGCTGTCATGATGGTGGAGGCCGGCGCAAATGAGCTTTCCGAGAAGGAAATGCTTGACGCCATACTGACGGCTCACGAGGAAGTAAAGAAGATAGTGGCCTTTATCGAGGGCATAGCGGCCGAGTGCGGCAAGCCCAAGATGGAAGTCAACATATATCATCCCGACGAAGCCTTCACTGAGCTGGTACGCGAGTACGCAAGAGACAAGGTGGAGTGGCAGCTTGACACCTTTGAGCGCAAGGTACGCGAGGAGCGCAGCGAGCAGGTAAAGCAGGAGGTCATCGAGCACTTCGCAGAGGAATACCCCGATTCCGCAAGCGATATAGACATGATACTCTACAACCTTACTAAGGAAATCGTAAGGGATAAGATAATCAACCGCAAGATCCGCCCCGACGGACGCGCACAGGACGAGATACGCCCCATCTGGAGCGAGGTGGGCATACTGCCCCGCGTACACGGCAGCGGCGTATTTACCCGGGGTCAGACTCAGGTAATGACCATAGCCACCCTTGCGCCCCTTTCCGAGGGACAGGAGCTGGACGGCATTGATGACGTCACCTTCAAGCGTTACATGCATCAGTACAACATGCCTCCCTACAGCGTGGGCGAAGTACGCCGTGTCGGCAGCCCCGGCAGGCGTGAGATAGGCCATGGCGCACTGGCTGAGCGCGCTCTGGTACCCATGCTCCCCTCCGAGGAGGAATTCCCCTATGCCATGCGCCTGGTCTCCGAGGTAATAAGCTCTAACGGTTCCACCTCACAGGCCTCAATCTGCGCCAGCACTCTTGCGCTTATGGACGCTGGCGTCCCCATAAAGAAGCCCGTGGCAGGCGTTGCGATGGGTCTCATCAAGGACGATTCCACCGGCAATATCGCCGTATTGACCGACATACAGGGCCTTGAGGACTTCCTCGGCGATATGGACTTTAAGGTAGCCGGCACCCGTGAGGGCATCACTGCCATTCAGATGGATATAAAGATAAAGGGTATAGATGAGCAGATACTTACCCGCGCCCTTGAGCAGGCACGCAGGGGCCGTCTGTTCATACTGGACAAGATGGCAGAGACCATCAAGGAGCCCAGGGCAGACCTGTCCCCCTATGCTCCTCGCATCATGCAGTTCAGCATACACCCCGATAAGATACGCGAGGTAATCGGATCCGGCGGAAAGACCATAAACGGCATAATCGCAGCGACCGGCGTAAAGATAGACCTTGAGGACGACGGCCGGGTATTTATCGCCTCCCCCGATGCTGAAGCCGCAGCTGCCGCCAAGCGCATGATAGACGATATCTGCCGCGATATAGAAGTCGGCGGCGTGTTCCTCGGCAAGGTAGTGAACATACTGCCCATAGGCGCACAGGTAGAACTCAAGCCTGGTAAGAAGGGCCTGGTGCACATCAGCCGCCTGGCAAATCACAGGGTAGAGAAGGTTGAGGACGAGGTTCAGATAGGAGACGAGATACTGGTACGAGTCATAGCGATCAAGCCCGATGGCAAGATCGACCTTACCCGCAAGGAGCTCCTGCCCGACGCGAAGAAATAATAAAACAGCTTGTGTGTGCGGGCGGATATTATTCCGCCCGCATGTTGATTTTTAAGGCGTATGTTCTTAAACTGCCTGTACCCTCATAGATTGTCTACATGGGGGGTACGGGGCATATGCGCAGAAAACTCAGCTTTTTAAGCGGATTGTTGACAAATATTTTCCTTGCGGCGTTGATAATAGCGATGTATCATGCTACACAGCCAGGTGGCGTGCTGCCGGTTTCGGCGCCTCAGTATCGTGGCAGCGGCGAAAGGGCTGCATTGCAGTTCGCGGTGAGCTGGAATGCGGCAGCCATACCGGATATATTGGATATACTAAAAGATAAAAGCGTCAAGGCTACGTTTGCCGTAAGCGGAGAATGGGCTGAAAACAATCCCGCGCTGCTTATGCGCATGGCCGCAGAAGGCCACGAGATAGCCTCCATGGGGTATTATCCCGACATGGATGGCAGAATAGGCTGGACCGTAAAAGACGTGAGGAGGGCCAACGAGGCGGTAAAGAAGATATGCGGCGCAGAGCCTGCGATATACTACGAAGGCTCGCGCAATACCGTAACGTCTACGCTGGCAGCAAAAAAACTGAAATTAACAGCGGTATCCTCGACGATAGACCTGCTGACGGCCAAGGGCACTGCCGCGGACATACTTTCCCGCCTGCCTGAAAAGCCTATTGAGGGAAGCATAATATTGCTTCGGCCTACGGCGGCCTGTAAGGAGGCGCTGGGCAGCATAATAAATGCGATAGAAGAGAAAGGAATTGGGCTTACATGCACAGGCGATGTGCTGGGCCTATCGGAATAGGGCAAAAGGTGATAGTAAGAGAAACGCTTCCAAACGGTGTAAAGCTCATAGCTCAGGAGATGACCGGATTCCGCTCGGTATCCATGGCGGTATGGATACAGGCCGGTTCGGTGTATGAAATAGGCGCCGAATCCGGCATATCCCACTTTATAGAGCACATGGTGTTCAAGGGGACAGAAAGCCGCAGCGCATCTGACATAGCGGCGGAGATGGACGCGGTGGGCGGCAGCATAAACGCGTACACCGCCAAGGAATGCACCTGCTTTTATGCTAAGGTGCTGGGTGAAAACATCGACCTTGCGGCGGACATGCTAAGCGACATAGCCTGCCGCCCAAGGCTCGACACTGCGGATATAGAGAGGGAAAAGGGCGTCGTGTGCGAGGAGATACTCATGCTGGAGGATGACCCGGAGGACCTTGCCCACGAGACGCTCAGCGCCGTAATATACGGCGACAGCCCTCTTGCAAGGCCAATACTGGGCACACAGGACACAGTACGGGCATTTACGAGAGACGATATACTTTCATATATGGACAAGCGGTACGTACCCCAAAACATGGTGGTGTCCTGTGCGGGCAACTTTAAGATGGAGGAGCTGCGGGCCGCGGTGAATAAGCGCTTTGACAGGCGGGGCCGGGGCGACAGCTACGTACCCCCAAAGAACCAGCTCATAAAGGAAAAACGCTTCAGGGCGGTGGAAAAGGACATAGAGCAGGTGCATATATGCCTGGGCTTCCCCGGGTTCCCAGGGGATACCGAGGAGCAGTTTGCGCTGCTGGTGCTCAATAACGCCCTTGGGGGAAGCATGAGCTCCAGGCTGTTCCAAAAGATACGCGAGGAGCACGGAATGGCATACTCCGTGTACTCATACCCCACGAGCTATTCCGATACCGGCTACTTCACCCTCTATGCCGGCACCGGGGAAAAGCAGGCCGCCAAGGTGGTGGAGCTTATGCTCAGGGAGATAGATTCCGTCAAGAAGGACGGCATAACCAAAGAAGAATTCGCCCGCAGCAAGCAGCAGCTGAAAGGCAATTATCTCTTAGGCCTTGAGAGCACTGCTTCCCGCAGCAGCTCTTTGGGACGCGGCGAGCTAAGAGGAAGGATATACACCGATGAGGAGCTTATTCGCCGTATTGAGGGCGCTACGATGGAAAGTGTCCAAGACATCATTCCAAGAGTACTGGACACAGAAAGAATGGCGGGAGCATTCGTTGGCAGGGTAAACAAGAGAGAAACCGAAGTAAAGAGGATATTCGAGACGGCGTAAGCCGTATATAAAAGGAGCGCAGATGGCGAGGAGAAGAAAAGTAAGGTTCAGCGGAAGGTTTTACCTTACCATGCTGGTGCTGCTGGGCATAGTGGTGGCACTGGTGCTGATAATACCCAGCGGCGGGGGCGGTACGCTCAGAAACGCCACTATGGAGGCAAAGCTGATGCCGGAGACCGTAATAATACGCAATGAGAGCACCGTAGCGGTGGACAAGTTCGATATGGTGGATCACCTTGTGGACGAGGGCGCCAGCGTAAATGCCGAGGTGCCTGTGGCGACGGTGTACAAATGGGGATACAGCAGTGAGCTTGCCCAGTCCCTCGTTACAATACAGAAGAAGATATACGAAAAGCAGCTTTCAATATTGGACGGAATAGAGTCCACCGAGCTTACCTCGGTAAATGGTCAGATAGCCGAGCTTAAAAGCAAGATAGCCTCCAACGTGTCAGAGGGCGGCGATGATGATCTGCTTGAGCTTGAGCGCAGCATGAAGGAGCTGCTGAACCAGCGTACCGTATACCTGAAAAATTCCGTACAGGCGGATGTTGAGCTGAATTCCCTCTATTCCGAGGAAACGGCGAAGCTGGCCCAGATAGCCGAGTACACCAGCACCGTGAACGCCAAGATGACCGGCCTCGTGAGCTTTTATTTCGATGGCTATGAGCTGGTGCTCAACGGGGAAAAGCTGGACGTGGTAAGCGCAGACGTCATAAAAAAGATAATCAACGGCGAAAGCGGCGTCAACGCCGCTACAAGCGAAAGCCTTCTGTTCAGGCTGGTAGATCCAAACAAATGGTACGCCGCATTCATAACCTCACCCTCAGAGGGAGCCAGCCTTATGGGGGGGCAGACATATACGGTGACATTTGACGGCATGAAGGATATCATGTACACGGCTACCGCACTGGAGCCTGTGGTGTGTGACGGCGGCATAGTCAATATGCTGGAGTTTGCCGAGAACATAGGCGAGCTGCTCAGCATCCGCGTGATAAAGGCGACGGTGACGGCACAGCTTACCGGCCTTGAGATGAACGCCGCCGCGGTAAAAACAAAAAACGGCGAGAGCTACATAACCACCAGCACCGGCGACGTGCCTGTGACGGTGATAGCCCTAAACGGCGACAAGGCGCTGATAACGGGCGATGGCCTCGTAGAAGGCATGAGGTATAAAAAGTAGCGGTATAAGCGGCAAAGACCGAAAGGACGGTGGCGTATTTTGAGCATAAGGGACAATTACCTGACGGTGATGGAAAACATCGCGTCCGCCTGCGCTCAGTGTGGGCGAGGCGAAGGCGAAGTGAAACTCATAACCGTTACAAAATTTGTAGATACGGGGCGCATAGCCGAGGCGGCTGCCGCGGGCGCGCGCCATGTGGGCGAAAACAGGGCGCAGGAGTTCAGGGACAAGCTGGATTTTTTCAAAGAAAACGGCCTTGACGCGCATTTGATTGGACAATTGCAGACCAATAAGGTAAAATATGTAATAGGCAATGCAAGCCTTATACAGTCCGTGGACAGGCTGGAGCTTGCCAAAGAGATAAGCCGCCTTGCGGTAAAGGCGGGCATAACCCAGAATGTGCTTGCCGAGGTGAATATCGGCGGCGAGGCTCAAAAGGGTGGGATAGCCCCATGCGAGCTTAAGGACTTACTTTCGATAATTTCCGAGCTGCCCGGCATAAGGGTGAAGGGACTCATGTGCGTGCCCCCTGCTGTGGGAGAGGAGGAGGCGCGAAGGTACTTTGCCTCTATGAGAAGGCTATTTGAGGATATCGCATCGGCGGGTATTCCCGGCGTGGATATGCGGGAGCTTTCAATGGGCATGAGCGGGGATTATAAATCGGCCATAAAGGAAGGCGCTACCATGGTACGGGTGGGAACGGCCATATTCGGCGCAAGACCGGCGGCTGTGGCAAGGGCGTAGAGACAGAGAGCCCCGAGCCTGACAATTACCACAGTGTTTTTCTCCAAGCGCCAATTAAACAATCTATTTTATTTAATTGAATGGAGGACAACATGGCAGGAATTCTTAACAAACTGATGGACTTTATCGGCATCGAGGATGTGGACGATGAAGGGTACAACGAAGATTACTTCAACGATGAGCAGCAGTCTATGGCTGAGGACAACGTAGTCAGCCTCGGCAACCGCGGCAGGAGAAAGACCGCCGCCGGCAATAACGTGGTAAGCCTTCCCACGGCGGCGCCCATGAAGATGGTGGTGTATCATCCCGTAAGCTATGAGGATACCCAGAACATCATCGACAACCTTAAGAGCCGCAAACCCGTTATCGTCAATATGGAAGAGCTTGAGATCGACTGCGCACAGCGCATACTGGACTTCATGGCGGGCGCTATCTATGCACTCGATGGAACCATCTACAAGATCTCCCGCGGTATATTCGTCGTAGCTCCCACCAACTATGACGTTATCGGCAACGATGACCGTACCGACGTTGACGTGATCTGATAAAGGCTCCCATTTCAGACTGTGCGGGGGTTATCCCCGCACAGGGCTGCAATTGCAAAACTCAGAGGTAGCATGAAGAAGAGCGATATAATAGAAAAGCAATTCAACAGAGCCTTTTGGGGCTACGATATAGTCGAGGTGGACCAGTTCCTCGACGAGATAGTTAAAGAGCTGGAGCACATGGAGCAGGAGAACAAGCTCCTTGAACTGCGCAACCAGATGCTTCTCGACCGCATGGCGCGGGACGGAGTATCCCTTAGCGAGGAAGATAAAAAGTAACAAAAAAAGCACAACTACGAATAAACGGCCGGCACTGTCCGGCTTTTTGTATGTTAATTTTTAAGCCCCCTGCCAATACTAAAAGGACCATGCAAAACACAGGGAGGCTACAATGCTGCCAAACAGGACATATAACGAATTAAACGAGAGCTGCTTTTCACAGACCGAGCTAAGCGAGGAGGCGAAGCTTCGTGCGGGCCTTTCCGCCAGAAAAAACAGGCGAAGCTCGCTTCAGCTCACCGCCGACAGGAAGGCGCTTATTGCCATATACAAAAAAATGCAGGAAAGGGAGGAGCAATGGGGCGCACTCGAAGCATTGTTTCGCGATTTTTATATAGTTGAGCGAGTATTGAACGACTGCGATGAAAGGCCCAAGCGCCTGCCGGTGCTGCTGCACGGCAGCCATGCCGGACTCCCGCGGATATACGATATAGCCGCCTGCATGGCCGGCAGACGGGACGGACGTATAGACGAGGCTACGGTATACGCCTTCATGGAGGCGTATCAGAGCGTAACGCCGCTGACGATGGCAGAGGTGGCGGAGCTGCCCAACATGCTCAATGCGGCGCTGGTAAAGCTGCTTACGCTGGAATGCGAAAGAGCCTTAGAGGCGGAGAATTCCATGGAAACAGCAAAAAGCGCGGCTGCCCAGCTGGAGAGGATAAAGGAACGGGCGCGGCGGGAGGCGATTATAGACAGGCTGAGTCTCGGGGAGGATCCGGTGCTGTGCGAATGCCTGTATGGCATGATGAAGGAGCACGACGAAGGGATAGCGGAGCTGATAAACGCAAAGCTGCAGCTGGAGGATAAGAGCATAGACGGGCTTTGCGCCAAGGCGGCGGCGATGCGGCGGCGCAGCACTCAGCGGGCGGATAACGTCATAAGGAGCCTCAGATGCATAGGCGGTATGGAATGGAATAAAGCCTTTGAGGACCTGAGCGTTACCGACAGGGAGCTAAGACGGGATCCGGTATACGGCAAAATGGACGGACGCAGCAGAAGCTACTACCGCGCCTCTGTGGAAAGGCTTTCGATGCGGCTGGGGGCTGCGGAGCAGGTTATAGCCCGGCAGGCAGTGCGCCTTGCCCAGAGCGGAGAAGGAAAAGAGGGTCAGGCGGGTTGGTATCTGTTTATGGAGGGCAGGGAACGGCTTTATAACGTACTCAGGCCAGACCTGCGCTTCAAGAAAAGCAGCGAGGACAAAAAGCTCTGGAAATTCGAGATTTTCAATATAACCCTTGCCCTGCTCCTCGTATGGCTTGGAGCAACGGCGGGCATAGCGCCGCTGATACTGGCCATTATTCCCGCGTGGACGGTGGCCTCCGGCATAAGCGTAAGGCTGTGGCTGAGGTTCAGCCCGCGCCGGGTGATACCCAGGATTGCGGAGAAGAACCTTACCGGCGGCAATAAGACCCTTATAGTGATACCTGTGCTTGTGACAGACGAAAAGGGCCTGAGGGCAGTATTTGAGCACGTTGAGAACCATTATCTCGCCACCAGACTCAAGGGCTGCTATTACGCCGTACTGGGGGATTTTAAGGACGGCCCAAAGGAGCGCGAACAGGGTGAGGGCGGGCTTTTGCGAATGGAAAGGGAGCTTACGGCGCAGCTGAATAAAAAGTACCTTTCAGGGGATGGAGAACCGCTGTTTTACTGCCTGCACAGGCAACGCAGCTTTGCCCCGGCAGATGGCATATATATGGGCCGGGAGCGCAAGCGGGGAGCCATATGCGACCTTGCCAAGCTTATATGTGAAGGGGACAAAGAGCCTTTCTGCCTTATTACAAATGAACTGCCGGAGGGTATAGAATACTGCATAACGCTGGACAGTGATACCATACTTCCCCCCGGAGCCGCAGCAGAGCTGATAGGCTGCATGGAGCACCCCCTGAACGCTCCGGAGATATTCGGCGGAACGGTGCGCCGGGGCTACGGAATGATAGCGCCGCGCATGGCATCTACATCGAAGGGCGCAGCAAAGAGCTTTTTTGCGAGGATAATATCGGGCTCTACCGGTGTGGACGGCTATTTTCCTACAGCGCCTGAATTCTATCAGGACGTGTTCGGCCGCGGTTCCTTCGGCGGCAAGGGAATATTTCGCATACGGACATTCATGGATACCGCCATGCGGTGGATACCCGAAAACACCGTGCTGAGCCACGATATGCTGGAGGGCTGTTTCTGCGGCTGCGGTTACGCAGGGGATATCGCGCTATACGACAGCGAGCCGGACGCGTTCATACCCTGGTGGAAGCGGCAGCACAGGTGGCTCAGGGGCGACTGGCAGCTGCTGCCCTTTTTGAAGGACTGGGTAAAGGACGCGGAAGGGGTGAAACGGGATAACCCTTTAAGCTGGCTTTCCAAGCGCAAGATACTTGATAACCTGAGAAGGTGCATGCTGCCTGCCAGCGTGCTGTATGCGGTGCTGCTAATGCCGTATACCGGCGGGGGGTGGCATATAGCGCTGGCTCTCTTCGCCCTCTGCGACGGCTTCTTTACGGAGCTTATAACGCTGCCGTTTCGGGCGGCGTTTACCCGCAATGCCGATCCTTTGGGAATGGCGGCTGATATGCTGCTGCCGGTTGCGCGGGCGGGGCTGGACATAATGGCGCTGCCATACGCCTCAGCGCGATCGGCGGACGCCCAGAGGCGCACGCTTTACAGAATGCTGGTGTCCCACAGGCATATGCTGGAATGGCAGACCGCAGCTCAGACCGGCTCAAGGCCAAAGGGAGTAAACGGCTACTATGGCGCGCTGTACATATGTCCGGCCATGGGCATAGTCATGGCCGCGGGTGCAATACTGGGCAAAACGCCGGCCATCGCGGCGCTTTTTGCCGCGCTGTGGTTAGCTATGCCGGCGGCAATATGGGCGCTGGACAGGAGGCTCCCCAAAGAGAAACCAAGACCTGACGAAAGAGAACTGCTTGAGGATATTGCGGAAAGGACCTGGGCGTTTTTTGAGACATTTGCCGGAGAGGGCAGGGGATATATACCCCCGGATAACTTTCAGCAGGAGCCGGAAAAACGCCCCGCAGTAAATACGTCGCCCACAAATATAGGCATGGCAATGGCGGCGGCGGTGTCCGCGGCGGAGCTGGGGCTTATTACGGCTGATGAACTGGAAAAGAGGCTGTCCGGCACAATGGATACTGTGGATAAAATGCAGAAGTGGCACGGGCACCTCTACAACTGGTACAGAACTGATACGCTGGAGGTGATGCGTCCGCGGTATGTTTCTACCGTGGACAGCGGCAACTTCTGCGCCTGTCTTATTACAGGCTCAATGGCTCTTAAGAAATACGGCCGTGAGGATACGGCGGCGCGCCTTGAACGGGCGGCAAGGGAAACGGACTTTTCGGCGCTTTACGATACGGAGCGGAAGCTTTTCAGAATAGGATACGATGGCGATGCCTGCGAGCTGTCAAATTCGTGGTATGACCTTCTTGCCTCGGAAGCGCGCCTGACGAGCCTTATAGCGGTGGCTCTCGGCAGCGTAAAGCCGGAGCACTGGTTCAAGCTCGGGCGTCAGATGGCGCCGGTGCTGGGCGGTACTCTGGTATCCTGGAGCGGCACGATGTTCGAGTACCTTATGCCGGTGCTGTTTACTGGGGCGGTACCCGATACGCTGCTTTACAACAGCTGCCTGAACGCCGTAAAGGCGCAGAAACGGCAGCGCTATGGCGGCGTATGGGGTATATCCGAATCAGGCTACTATGCATTTGACCGCAACATGTACTATCAGTACCGTGCCTTCGGCTTGCAGCGGCTCAGCCTTATGAGCTGCCGGGAGCGCAGCAGGGTAATATCGCCGTATTCGACGATGCTCGCCCTGGCCTTTGATCCCAGGGGCGCATGCGAAAACATAAGGCGGCTTACAGGGGAGGGCGGATTGGGCCCATACGGCATGTACGAGGCGCTGGACTATACCGAGGGCCGGTCAAATCCGGAAAAGGATCACGCCGTAGTTCAAAGTTTTATGGCGCACCATCAGGGCATGAGCATGTGCGCCATAGCAAACGCGCTGTGCGATGGGGCGATAGAGAAGTACTTTATGTCATACCCTGCAATGCGCGCGTTTGAAATACTTACAGAGGAACGCGCTCCGGCCAGGGGCATACGCATAAAACCGCTGCATTCGGCTGAAAGCAGGGTGCAGAGGAACGGCGCGCGAAAGGAGGCGCGGCCGCGTATAATACGCGAAAGGTACAGTATACCCGAATGCCAGCTGCTGACCAATGGCAGCTATACGCTGTTCGTGACCGAAGACGGAGACGGCTTTTCAAAGTGCGGCGATATAATGCTTACGCGCTGGCGGCCTGACCATATACGCGGCCGGAATGGCGTACGGCTGGTGGTGCGGAACGGAAGCGATGCATGGGATGTTGCAAGGGGCGCTGAAGTCGTGTTTTACCCGTACAGGGCGGAATTCAATAACGCCCGCGACGGCATATCCTGCCGGATGGAGATATGCGCGGCAATCGGGCAGAACGGCGAGGTGCGGCGCATCACCGTAAAAAACACCGGCACAGAGGAAAAACATATAGAACTGGGGGCGTTCTTTGACGTGTGCCTGAGCACGCAGGCGGCGGATACGGCTCACCCATCCTTCAACAGGCTGAAGGTGGATGCCCACATGAGAGACGGCGCGCTGCTGTTTGAAAAGCGGGGAAAGGCTGCGGGCTGGCTGTACGGCAGGCTGATATCAAAGGGACAGGTGAATTACTGTGCGGACAGGTTAAAGGCGCTGGGGAGGCTGAAAACACCGGAGCAGGCCATGATGCAGCCAATGCTGCAAACAGAAAACGCCGAATGTCCGGTGTTGCCGTATTTCGGGGCGCGGAGCGAGGTGACGGTAGCTCCCGGCGAGGGACAGGAGCTGTGGTTTATCATGGGTTATGCCGAGAGCGAGGAGCGGGCGTTGGAGGACTGCCGTGAGCTTCAGGGGCGGCTCAACGATTGCTTCGCCATGAGCGAGGCGCAGACTGACGGGCTGCTGAGGGAGACGGCTACGGAATACGGGAAGGCGGAGCTCTTTGAAAGGATTGCGGCAAGGCTGCTGCTGGAGATACCCATAAAGTACGGCGCCGTTGGGCCCGGGGGGACGGAAACACTGTGGAAGCACGGTATATCCGGCGACAGACCTGTGCTGCTGGTAGAAATACAGCGCATTACTGAGCTAAGGCTGCTGCGCTCCCTTATGGAGTTTTCGAAATACATGGCAAAAAGGCTGCTGCCCGTGGACATTATCGCGGTGGGCCGCTACCCGAACGAATATCGGAACGAGCTGCGGGAGCGTATGGCGGCTATAATGGCGGAGGAGATAAGCTGCGGCAGGGCGCACCTTATCAACGGCTTTGAGCTGAAGGAGGGGGAGGAGGCGGCGCTGCGCTGCGCCGCTATGGTGGAAATAAAGGCGGACGTGAGCCTGAACAGGCAGTTTGCCCCCTCTGCCAGGAGGGAGGCGGAGATGCGAAGTTATAACGGCTATAAGCATGGCTGCATAGACATAGGGCGGCCGGAGCTGAGCTTTGATAACGGCCTCGGGGGCTTTGATAAAAACGGAGAGTACGTCATCACCCTTGAGGCGGGGCAAAGCCTGCCTATGCCCTGGTGCAACGTGATAGCCAACGATACCTTCGGCTGCATAGTTACGGAACGGGGGGGCGGGCATACATGGCGGGGAAACAGCCGGGAGCATAAGCTCACCCCGTGGTACGATTCCCCAGCCGATGATATGCAGGGGGAGTTCATCCTGATAACCGATACGGTAAGCGGCGAGACGTTTTCGCCCTTCGCGAGCCTTATGCAGGGGCGGCGCATAATACGGCACGGCTACGGTTATTCGGAGTTTTTGTCAGGAGACTGCGGGCTTAAAACCAAGCTTACGGTGTTCGTCCATGAGCGGTTCAACGTAAAATACTCGGTGCTGAGTATAGCCAATCCCGGCAGCTCAAGGCGGGAGCTGAGTATAATGTACGGAGTGGAGTGGGCGCTGGGGCCGGTTCAGAGGAGGCATGGGATACACGCATACCCGATGGAATCCGGCATATGCGCAAGGAACCTGATGGATAAGGACAACGACGAGACGGCGTACATTGCCATCGTAAATGGTGAAGCCGAAAAGTGCTCTGACAGGGAGATTATATTCGGCCGGGGCTGGGACGCCGATGTACTGACTGGCGATAGCAGCCGGAGCGGAGCATCCGCCCTGCGCAGCGAGGTGAATGTTGCCCCCGGGGAGGAGATACGGCTGGTGTTCGCGCTGGGCGAAGGCGGCGAGGAGGAGATCCGGCAATGCTTGAATGAGGACACGGACGCAGTCCTTGATAATGTCAGGACGCTGTGGAAGCGGAGGCTCAATGGCGTTGAGATACACACCCCGGACGCAGCCATGGACGCCATGATGAACGGGCGGCTGCTGTATCAGGCCTTTTCCGCAAGGGTGCTGGCTAAATGCGGCTACTATCAGTGCGGCGGCGCCGTGGGCTTCAGGGATCAGCTTCAGGATATGCTTGCCGTGATGCACACTGAGCTCGAACGGGCAAGACGGCACATACTGCTTTGCGCCTCAAAGCAGTTTAGGGAAGGGGACGTGCTGCATTGGTGGCATTGGCCGAGCCGGGGCGTGCGCACCCGCATAACCGATGACAGGCTGTTCCTGCCCTATGTATTGTGGGAGTACGTTCACCTGACGGGCGATCAAAGCATACTCACCGAGCAGGTGAGCTACCTTGAGGGCAAGGCGATACCCGATGGGGTCAGAGACGTATACGATGACTTTGCGGATTCATCATACACGGAGACGTTGTATCAGCATTGTGTCAGGGCGGTGGATAGCATAGGCTTCGGCAGCTATGGATTGCCCCTTATGGGCGGCGGTGACTGGAACGACGGAATGGACGAGGTGGGGCGCGACGGCGGCGAAAGCGTATGGCTGGGCTGGTTCCTGCTGGACGTACTGGACAAAATGTGCTGCTTAGCCGAAATTTGCCGCAAGAAAGCGGACGGTAAGCGCTTTGCCGAAAAGGCCAGAAAGCTCCGCCACTGCGTAGAGCAGGCGGGATGGGACGGCGCGTGGTACAGGCGGGCGTATTACGGCAGCGGCGAACCGCTTGGCGCAAAGGGGAACGTTGCCTGCGAGATAGACTGCATATCCCAGGCCTGGGCGGCAATATGCGGCGGTGAACATGCCGACGAGGCGGTGAACTCAATGCTCAGCATGCTTTACGACGATCAGGAGGGCATGATAAAGCTGCTCACGCCGCCATTTACAGGGCAAAGCTGGCAGCGCCCCGGGTATATCGAGGATTACATTCCCGGAGTGAGGGAAAACGGAGGACAGTACACCCACGGCGCCGTATGGGCAGTGCAGGCCTGCTGCAAGCTGGGCATGGGAGAGAAGGCTCTTGCGTTGTTCGATGCGCTGAATCCCATAAACCACGCGCTCACGCGGGCGCAGGCGGCAAAATACAAGGGGGAGCCATATGCCGTGGCGGGGGACGTGTATTCCGGACTCAATGCCGGACGGGCGGGCTGGACGTGGTATACGGGGGCCGCAGCGTGGCTGTATAAGATATGCCTTGAGGATATGCTGGGCATACGGAGGGAGAAGGATGCGCTGCGCATAGCGCCTACGGTGCCATTTGAGGAGTACACTGTGAAATACAGATACGGCGAAGCAGTATACATACTGCACCTGAGCGGTAAAAGCCGGGGCATGGTAAAGCTGGAGGACGATAAAATGGCGCATGAGATCACACTGTAATGATAAAGAGAAATGCCGCAGTCCAAATGGGCTGCGGCATTTCATATGGGGGGAAAAGTTATAATAGGGACTTTTTATTTATTTTAAGTACAGCTCCAGCTCGACCTCGTCCTCATCGCTGCGGCCGGACTCATTGAAACCGAGCCTCTTATACAGGCCATAGGCAGCCTTATTATCGGGTGCGCAGGTGAGTGATACATGGTTTGAGTTTCCGAAGGGCTTAGAGGCTATGTAGCTAAGTACCCGCTGCATGGCGGCCTTGCCGTAGCCCCTGCCCTGATAAGCCTTATCTATCATCATATGCCAGATGTTGTAGGCTTCCTCGTCGTAGTCGTATATTACCATGACATAGCCTATCATGGTATCATCGGCGTACACTCCGAAGGGCTGGCACTGATCGCGGTAAACATAGGCCTGAGCCAGACTGCGTATGGGGTGGGATACGAATTTATCCTGCCCGTCTCCAAGCCGGAGATTGAAGCAGTCGATAAAGTTGGATTCTTCTATTGGCCTTAAAGTAATGTCCATAATCTGTTCTCCTTAGGGAAGCTTGCAGTACTCGACGGCTATGCGGGAGGCGACCCGGGCGTTGTTGTAGGCCAGCTGCAAATTGGAGGCCAGAGACTCGCCGCCGGTCAGATCCTTTATGTGGGCGAGCAGGAAGGGAGTGGTGTCCTTGCCATGTATGCCCTGCTCCTTGGCCATGGACAGAGCGCGGTTGATAACGGCCTCCATCTCGTCAAAGTCAAGCTCATACTCCTTGGGTATGGGGTTGGCTATGAGCGCGCCGCCCTCCAGGCCCACATCCCATTTTGTTTTGATTATGCGGGCTATCTCATTGGCGTCCTTTGCGTTGTAGTCTACCCTGAACCCGCTCTTGCGGCAATAGAAGGCGGGGAAGTCATCGGTATCCACGCCAACCACCGGTACGCCCATGGTTTCAAGGTATTCGAGGGTCAGACCTATATCCAGTATGGACTTTGCGCCTGCGCAAATGACCGCAACGGGGGTATGGGCCAGCTCCTGCAGATCCGCGCTTATGTCCATAGTCTCGGTAGCGCCCCTGTGTACGCCGCCTATACCGCCGGTGGCGAATATACGTATGCCGGCGAGGGAAGCTATGAGCATGGTGGTAGCAACTGTGGTGGCGCCGGTCTTGCCGGTAGCAAGGTATACAGCCACGTCCCTGCGGCTGACCTTGCCTACGCCATTTGCCTTGCACATTATCTCAAGTTCCTCGGCATTGAGGCCTACCTTCAGCTTGCCGCCGATTATGGCGGTGGTAGCGGGTATAGCGCCTTCCCCACGCACTATTTTTTCTACATTATGGGCGAATTCGAGGTTTTCGGGGTATGGCATGCCGTGGCTGAGAATGGTGCTTTCGAGGGCGACTACGGGCCTGCCCTCGTCTATTGCCTGCTGTATTTCGGGTGCAACGCTAAGGTAATCTTTGATGGTCATGGAATTTATCCTCTCTCAATAATTATTTTTTCTATAAGTTCAGGGCTCATTTCGGGATTGATCGTCGCAGCCGCCGATACGGCTACGGCCCCTGCCGCAAGGGCGTAATCTATGGTGCGGTTTATGCCGAAGCCCTTTAAATAGCTGTATATCACGGCAGCTGTGAAGGCGTCCCCGGCGCCGGAGGCATTGGCAATGTTCTCTATCGGGCTTAGCGCCCGCTGAACCACGTTGCCCTCGCTGTCCATATACAGGCAGCCCTCGTGGCCCATGGATACGAATATGCGCTTTACTCCGCGGCAAAGAAGCATCTCACAGGCGGCCTTTACGCCTTTCGGAGTATCGGTATCATGGCCTGTCAGCACCGTAAGCTCCATTCTGTTGGGCTTCAGGGTATGTACCTTGCCTACGTAGGGCTTGAGCCGCCGGGCGTATGCGGAGGATACGGGGTCGCAGAACAGAGGCAGCGCGTCGCCGTACTGTGAGGTTATGCCCTCAACTACGGCTTCTGGCAGCGCCGGGTCGAATACCAGCAGTCTCGCACCCTTTATCATGCTTTCCCTGCGCCTGATAAACTCCATATCCATGCGTTGGAGCACCGACATATCGGATAGCGCCACATACATCTCGCCGCGCTCATCAAGCAGCGACATATAGGTGGAGGAGGGGTGTCCTTCTACCGTCATGCACTGGCTCATGTCAACGCCGGCGGCAGTGGATTCCTCCCGTATCATATGTCCGTAAAGATCGCTGCCCAAAGCCGAAATGAGCTTTACGCTGCCGCCCAGCCGGGCCAGGTTCTCGCATATATTGCGGGTAACGCCGCCCAGGGATATGCTCATGGCGCCGGGGTTGCTGTCCGCCATTATTATGGGGTTTTTGCTGCGGCCGCAGATATCCACATTGGCCGCACCTATGCCCACGGCGTAGTCAAAGTCATTTACGAGGTATATCCGCCCGCTGATATACCCCTTTTTCTGAAGGTTGGATATATGCACCGCAACAGACGCACGGGCGATATTGAGGCGGGAGGCTATCTCGCTCTGCTCGATATCCGGCTGCTTTTTTATTATCTCAAGTATTTCACGTTCCCGGTTGGTCATGGCGGCCACCTTTCACAACTTTTGTTTATTAAAAATAACTTTTGTTTAATATACTACTGCGAAGCCATATTGTCAAGAGCGCCGCAATAAGCGGTTGTGTTGCGACGCAAAAAAAGGTATAGTGTTTTTAATAATCCCTTTAATAAGGAGAAGTGAAGTATGTTCAGTGACGGAAGGTTACTTATAGGCAAGGGTGAAAAGGAAGTATATTTAGAGCCTAAGATGGCCAACAGGCACGGCCTCATAGCGGGCGCTACGGGTACGGGAAAGACCATAACGCTGAAGGTCATGGCGGAATCATTCTCGGATATGGGCGTTCCGGTATTTCTGGCGGATATAAAGGGCGATCTGGGCGGCTGTGTAAAGAAGGGCGTCGAGAATGAGAACATAACAAAGCGCCTGGATTCCATGGGCATAAGCCGCGATGAATTCATATTCACAGGCTATCCCGTAAGGTTCTGGGATGTTTTCGGAGAGGGAGGCCACCCGGTGCGCACTACCGTAAGCGAGATGGGCTCCACGCTGCTTTCGAGGCTGCTGGGCCTGACGGATGTTCAGAGCGGCGTAATGGATATAGTATTCCGCGTGGCAGACGATAAGGGCTGGCTGCTCATAGACTATAAGGATCTTCGGGCAATGGTGAGCTATGTGGCGGAGCATTCCAAGGAGCTTCTGAATGACTACGGCAATGTCACCAAGCAGTCCGTAGGCGCTATACAGCGCTCACTCCTGCGTCTCGAGGATGAAGGCGCGGAAGCTTTCTTCGGTGAACCGAGTATAGATATAAGCGACTGGATACAGACCAACGAGAAAGGGCAGGGGTACATAAATATACTGCATTGCGTTAAGCTGTACCATTCCCCGCTGCTTTACTCGACCTTCATGCTGTGGCTGCTGAGCGAGCTGTTCGAGACGCTGCCGGAGGTTGGCGATCTGGAAAAGCCCAAGCTGGTGTTTTTCTTTGACGAGGCCCATCTGCTGTTCAAGGGCGCGCCTACCGCCCTTGTAGACAAGATAGAGCAGGTGGTAAAGCTCATACGCTCAAAGGGCGTTGGCGTGTATTTCATAACCCAGTCCCCCTCGGACGTGCCTGACACGGTCCTTGCACAGCTCGGCAACAGGGTGCAGCATGCGCTCAGGGCATATACTCCCTCCGAGCAGCGTGCGGTAAGAGCTGCGGCGCAGACATTCCGGCCAAATCCTGCATTCAGCACGGAAACGGCCATAACCGAGCTTGCGACAGGCCAGGCGCTGGTAAGCTTCCTGGACGCAAAGGGAGTACCCGGCATAGTTGAAAAGGCAATGATACTTCCTCCTCAGTCTGCCATGGGCCCCATAGACGATGAGCGCAGGAAGGCCGAGATAGAGGCGGACGATCTCTACGGCAAGTATGAGGACGAGGTGGATAACGAGTCCGCATACGAGATAATCAACGCCGAGCGGGAGGCCTTGCTGAAGGATGAGATAGCCGCGGCAAAGGAGCAGCAAAAGAAGGCCGCCGGCGGGGCAAAGGAAAAGAAGCCGGCCTCGGGCGGGAGGAAGAAAAAGACCGCCGCCGAAAGGATGGCGGATCAGGCCATGAACACCATAGGCCGCGAGATAGGCAAATCCATATCCCGGGGGCTTCTGGGTTCGCTCAAAAAGTTTATGTAAGGGACAGGAAGCGTCATAATCCGAAAAAAAACCGCATAGCCTGATATACCGAATAAAATTGGGGGTAAGGCTATGATACAGGCGCTGCTGGAGCTTTTTGGCGGGATATTCGCCTTTGCTGGGCATATTACCGGAGGAAGCTCATTTCCGGAGCCACTGAGCCCCGAGGAGGAGAAGGACTGCATAGCACGGCTGGAGGCGGGGGATGCGGAGGCGCGGCGGCTGCTGATAGAGCATAATCTGCGTCTGGTGGCTCATATCGCCAAGAAGTATACCACGCCGAAGAGGGACGCGGACGACGTTATATCCATAGGGGTGGTTGGGCTGATAAAGGCGGTATCCACCTTTAATTCGCAAAAGGGAAACACACTGGCAACATATGCCGCCAGGTGCATAGAAAACGAAATACTTATGTCGCTCCGCTCGGAAAAGAAACAGGCAGGGGAGGTGTCATTATCCGAGCCGATAGGCATGGATAAAGATGGAAACGAAATATCCCTTTCCGAGGTGCTGGGCTCTGACGAGGACGAGATACACAACGCCGTGGAGCTTACCGTGGCGGGAGAGTACCTCAGAAGGGCAATGGATACGGTGCTGACGCCCCGGGAGCGCAAGGTGATAGAGCTGCGCTACGGCCTGACGGGCGGCAGGATAGTGACACAGAGGGAGATAGCCAAGCTACTCGGAATATCGCGCAGCTATATTTCAAGAATAGAGAAAAAAGCGCTGCACAAGCTGAATAAAGAGCTGGGCGGCGATAAAGCTTAGGAGAGATAAAAATGTCAGATATACAGAAGTCAAACGCAAAGTTCGGTCCCGCGGGGAACAGCGACAGCTTTTATCAGGAGGGGCATTCCGCTACGGTGGAGATGCCAAAGTGGATTTCAGAAAGGGGGCTCGATTGCTTTGAGTATTCCTTCGGCCGCGGAGTGCGCATGGGAGCTGAGGGCGCCAAGGCCATACGGGCCGAGGCGGAAAGATACGGCATACAGCTCAGCGTACACATGCCGTACTTCATAAACCTTGCTGTGGAGGACGAGGAAAAAAAGAAAAAGAACCTTGGTTATTTTGTCGATTCCCTTAAAGCGGCAGAAGCTCTCGGCGCAAAGCGGGCTGTGTTTCACCCCGGCTCCGCGTCAGGCGGCAACAGGGGGGAGATACTGGAGAGGGCCTGCGGCTTCTTTAAGGAGATAATAGCCGCGCTGGACGAGATGGAGCTCATGAATGTCACCCTCTGCCCCGAGACTATGGGGAAGATAAACCAGCTGGGCGACCTCGATGAGGTAATAGCCCTCTGCAACGTGGATGAGCGCATCTGGCCTACAATAGATTTCGGCCATCTCCACTGCCGCGGCCTCGGCTCGATAAAATCCAAGCAGGACTATGCCGATATACTGGACAGGCTGGAAAACGGCATAGGCACGGAACGGGCGAAGACCATGCATGTGCACTTTTCACGGATAGAGTACACAAAAGGCGGGGAAAAGATGCACCATACCTTCGCGGATACACAGTACGGCCCTGAGTTCATGCCGCTGGCGGAGCTGGTGGCCGAGCGGGATTACAGCCCGGTTTTCATCTGCGAGAGCAAGGGAACCATGGCGGAGGACGCAAAAGCCATGAAAGATATGTATTTTTCCGCTGCAAAAGCCTTGTTGAAGTAGTGCGACCTGTGATATAATGCAAGATGGTTATACATAATGCAGTGTAGGTAATATACACGATACTTTTTACTTTGGAGGTAATTCCTTATGATCATGGCTGGCGATTTCAGGAAGGGCGTAACCGTAGAGATAGACGGACAGGTCTGGTCCGTCGTCGATTTTCAGCACGTTAAGCCCGGTAAGGGCGCCGCGTTCGTACGTACCCGCCTTAAGAACGTTATGACCGGCGCGGTGCTCGAGCGCACCTTCAGCCCCACCGACAAGTATCCCACCGCTCACATTGAAACAAAGGAGATGCAGTATCTCTACAACGATGGTGACCTGTATTACTTTATGGACACAGAGACTTACGAGCAGCTGCCCCTGAATCACGAGCAGGTAGAGGATGCTATCAACTACATCATCGAAAACGATACCGTTACAGTTCGCTTTTTCAAGGGTAATCCCTTCTCCGTACAGCCTGCCAACTTCGTAACTCTTACCGTTACCGAGTGTGAACCCGGTGTCCGAGGCGATACCGCCACCGGCGCAAACAAGCCTGCAACCGTTGAGACTGGCCTGAAGATAGTCGTTCCTCTCTTCGTAAACGAGGGCGACAAGGTGCGTATCGATACCCGTACCGGCGAATATATGGAGCGCGTATAACGCATTCTAACAGAAAAACAAGGAGGTCAACTATGGGTTATATGAAAGAAAAGGTCGCATATCTCAAAGGTCTTGCCGAGGGTATGAATATCGGCGGGGAAGGCCAGGGCAAGCTCCTGAACGCCATGATATCTACCATGGACGAAATGGCCGACGCTATCGACGAGAACGAAGCCGCCATGGCCGAGATAGATGAATGCCTGGATGACATCTATGACGAGCTGGATAATATCGATGATTATCTTTCCGACGATGAAGATGAAGATGAAGACGAGGATGAAGAGGACGACGATTTTGTAGAGCTTCAGTGCCCCGAGTGCGGCGAGACCATCTATTTCGACGAGGACATGCTGGAGAGCGGCGAGGAGCTCCTCTGCCCCAACTGCAACGCCTTGTTGGTACCCACCCTTGAAGAGGACGATGACGAGGAAGAATAAGCACCTTCAATCCCAATAGTACACTGTACAAAGCTGAGGCCCGCGCTTTGCGCGGGCCTTTTGTGAAGGCCAACGGCAACCGTTATTTCCAAGAATATAAAAACAAAGGAAAAGTGTCATGCTTGCATATATAGAGTCCGCAGCCTTAGGGTATATAATAGGCAACATCCAGTTTGCAGTAATATTCAGCCATCTGCTGCATCGTGATGACGTGCGCCATCATGGCAGCGGCAATGCCGGCAGCACAAATATGCTGCGGGTATACGGCAAAAAAGACGGTATAATCACCTTCGCGGGAGATCTTTTGAAGGGTGTCGCGGGAGCGCTGATAGGCAGGCTGCTTGGCGGCGAGAACTGCGCCTATATGGGCGCCATGGGCGTCGTGCTGGGTCACTGCTATCCGGCGTTCTTCGGATTTCACGGCGGGAAGGGCGTGGCTTCGTCCTTGGGCGCGGTGTTCGCCCTCAACCCGCTTTATGGAGGTATAGTCTCGATAGTAGCCGCCATAGTAGCGATAGCCACAAAAACCATATCCGCAGCTTCCCTTTCAGGCACCGCGGCATACCTAATCATAGCGCTTATATGGGGTACTAAGGAGAATAAGCTCTTTGCGGCAGCCCTGTTTATCCTGATATGTATACGCCACAGGGAAAACATAGCCCGTATGATCGCGGGCAGCGAGGGGCGTGTGCTGGAAAAATTTAAAAAGGAAAAATAGCCTGAGGGCTTTGGCTTTACGGAAAATGAAATACGGATACGTTGTATTTGACATGGACGGTACCCTCATAGATACCTGCGAGGCGATACAGCAGTCGCTTAGGGATACCATTGTAATGCTTACCGGCAAAACGCCTGCAAAGGCCGAGATGCGCGCCACCTTCGGCACGCCGAGCGATGTAGGGCTAAAAATGCTGGGAGTGAGGGACGAGGACATCCAGCGGGGCATATTGCTCTGGAGCGAAAATATCAAAAAGTACGAGGATACGCCGAGGGCGTTTCCCGGCGTGCGGGAGCTTATGGACGGGCTTAAGGCGGGAGGCTGCCGGATAGGCATAGCCACCTCCAAGAACGCGGCGGAGCTTGAGCACAGCCGCGAACAGTTCGGGGATATTGTATTCCGTGCAGACTGCGTAATATGCGCGGACGATACGGCAGAGCACAAGCCTGAACCGGGGCCGCTGCTCAAGTATATGGAGCGTACCGGCGCGAAACCGTCAGAGGTGCTTTACGTGGGCGATACGGTGTACGACATGCGGTGCGCCCGGGGAGCGGGCGTAGATTTCGCCCTTGCGCGCTGGGGCAATCCGGACGGCAGGGTGGATGCGGATTACGACGAGCCGACGCCTCTGGCGCTGCTGGAAAAACTCAGATAAAAAGCAAAGGCAGGAATGGGGAAAAGCCCGCATCCCTGCTTTTTTGTTTTAGCCTATCTCGGATATTGCGGCCTCGCCAAAGCTGTTATCGACAAGCTCGGAAAGCTCTATCCTCGCGGCAAGCTCTCCGGCGCCATCGAGTATATCCTGAAGCCGGGTGAAGGCGTCCTCGGTCATTGTGGGAACTCTGGTCCAGGAGTCGGTAGCCCGGTAGCTCTTTGCCACGGCAGACAGCGTGGCGATATCGGTATCCGGGAAGTAAGACTGCATTGCGTAGGCGACCTCCTCGTCGCCTGCCGCCCATACCCACTTCTGCGCCCTGTATATGGCTCTGACGAAAGCCGCCGCGAAGCCGGGCTCATTCTCTATGGTATCCTTGCGCATCATGAATGTGGTATAAGGTACTTCGCCGCTTTCAAGGCCCATATTGGTGACGATGTGGCCCTTGCCCTGTGCAGCGAAGGCAGAAGCGGTGGGCTCGAACAGCGTCACGTAGTCGCCTGTGCCGCTTTCAAATGCGCCGCCCATAAGGTTGAACTGTATGTTGCTTATTACCTCAACGTCACTGCCCGGTTCAAGGCCATGCTGCCTTAAAACATAGAGCAGGGTCATATACGGCATCCCGCCTGGACGCCCTGCGATAATGGATTTGCCCTTCAGCTTGGAAAAATCAAAGCTGCCGTCCGCTTCTCTGCCGAGCAGGAAGGAGCCGTCCCGCTTGGTGAGCTGGGCGATTATCATAGGGTGATCCGCCTTGCCCTGATTGGTCACGTATATGCCTGTTTCGGGGCCCATGAGAGCTGCATCCGCCTCGCCCGAAAGCAGAGCCGTCATGCTGGCGTCGCTGCCGCCGCCTGTGACGATGTCAACCTCAAGGCCTTCCGCAGCAAAGAATCCCTTTGAGCAGGCCACATAAAGGGGAGCGTAGAATACGGAACGGGTGACTTCGTTGAGCGTTACTTTGCGCAGGCCGCTTTCGTCTTTGCTGCAGGCGGTAAGTGCAAACAGCATAATAAGGCACAGCAGCAAAGCTGTCAGTCTTTTCATGATAAGCATATTCCTCCATATCAGTTTACTGCTATACTATGCCGGAAGTGCAGATTTGGTGCACGGAAAAGGCCGCCCTCATGAGGCGGCCGGCGTCTTTACGGCAGGAGGCTATGCCTTGCGGCGCATGAACTGAGTGCGCGCATAGTGGCCGAGGGCTATGAAGGAGCATACTATGGACATACAGAACAGCGCGGTGCTGAGGCCGCATATACGGCGAAGCAGCAGCGGAAGCGGGGATTTTTCCAGAAGCGCCATGGTTATGCTGGCGCAGAACAGCACGGTGGAGGCCTTGCCGAAGCGGTCGGAATAAGCCACCACATTGGAGCGGAGCATTATCAGCCCGCCGATTATCATAAGGCTTTCTTTTATTATCACGGCGGCCAGCATGGGCCAGATTATCCAGCCCTCGGTATAGAAGCAGACTGATACCACGAGAAGCGTTATCTTGTCTGCAAGGGGATCCAGCACCTTGCCGAGATCGGATACGCAGCCGTATTTTCTTGCGATAGCTCCGTCCAGCACATCGCTGACCATAGATATGATAAAAGTTATCACACAGGCGTTGTACTGATGGCAGACGAAGAAATAGGCAAATACCCCGGCGCAGGCTATGCGCACAAGCGTGAGTATGTTTGGCAGATTTTTCATTGGCGGTATCACCCCCAGAATAAAACGCTTTTCACTATAAGGATAACCCATATGGCGGCTAAAAATAAAGCCTTTATCATAATTTTATATAAAAACAGCCGGTTTTGACCATTGGAATTTTTAATGGGTGACAATCCGCAGCCGCATGAACGGAAAAATTGCGGCATTTTTTAAAACAGACCGTTATTCCGTTGACATGGCAGGTGCTAAAGTATAAAATAAATAAGGTTTGTATACTGCCTGTTTATCGGGCTATCAACAAGAGATAAGGAGATTTTCAATGCTTAAGAACAACCGTATCCTCCGAGTGCTTGCGGCGGTGATGACCGTTATAATGGTTGCCTGTGCCTTTGCAGGCTGCAGCGCAGTTGTGCAGGATCCCGTAGTTGCAAAGGTAGGCGACGTTGAGATACTGTATTCCACATTTTACAATGCATTCAGCACCTATGCACAGTATGGCATCATAGATACCAGCAACTCCGAGACCGCAAAGGACGGCCGCCAGATGATAATGGATATGCTGGTGAATTCCGTAGTACCTGTGGCGGAGGCGCATAAGCTGGGCATGGAGCTCACCGAGGAAGAGATGAACGAGGCCAAGGAGAACGCCCTCTCGGCCGCAAACAGCTATCTCAGCCAGTATGAGGACAGCGAAATAGAGGACGAGACGGAGCGCCGCGAGAACGCCATAAAGGCCTTTGACGCGGCGTACAAGGCCAACGGCTACTCCTTTGCGGCAATACTCGCCGATATGGAGCAGCAGTATGTTGACGAAGCCCTGGGCCAGAAAATATTGAACGAGCATTACTCTACCATAGCAGAGCCTACCGACGAGGAAATACAGGCCCGCTACGACAAGGAGCTCGCAGCCGATAAGGAGGCTTACGAAAAGGATCCCTCCCAGTACAATACCGATGAGAGCTACTATTCCTACTACGGCAATCTCAAGCCGCTGGTAGCCCCCGCGGGACTGTACTATGTAAAGCATATACTCATAAAGAACGCCGAGAATGCCGATGAGGACAAGAAGGACAGGGACTACAAGGCCCTTGCGCAGGAAGTGCTGGACAAGGTAAACGCCGGCGAGGACTTTGAAGCCCTTATGAAGGAATACAATGAAGATCCCGGCATGGACAGCAAGCCCGATGGTTATATCGTAGGCGAAACCTTTGAAAACGTATATGACGAGGCTTTCCAGAAGACGGCAGCTGCCCTGAAGAAAGAAGGGGACGTTTCCGGCTTGGTAGAGGGTACCTACGGCATACATATAATCAAGCGCTATAAAGATGTAAGCACCGACGTAGTTCCCCTTGAGGACGTAAAGGACGATATAAAGAATCTTATCATGAGCGAAAAGAAGGACGAGATGTACGATCAGCTCATGGAGCAGTGGAAGTCCGAGCTGGATGTAGTTACCTACGACAAGAGAGTGCAGTATGTGGGCGTGAACCAGTAATAAAAAGCAAAAAGGTAAAGCAAAAGAGCGGCGAATGCCGCTCTTTTGACGTTTTTATCTTACCTTGAAGCCGAAGTCGGCGCCGTAGCCCGTGCCGTTGAAGTCCGGGCAGTAATAGAAGATGTAATACTCTCCAGGCCCGTCTACCGTTATCTTGTCTCCCGTTATGGTCTCGCCCTCCTGCCCCTTGGGAACGGAGTATTCCCAATGCTGGGCGGTGTGAACCTTTGCCTTGCATTCCTTTGAGTATACCGGCGCCAAGACCTTTATATCCAGCGTGAGCGGGAATTCCGTAACGCCGCTTACGCTCTTGGGCAAAAACTCCGCGCCGGGATAGTCGAACATCGAATGTCCGTCCAGCCTTGCGTCGTTCGGGCGGGTGATGAGCTCGCAGGTGCAGGGTATCTCCGCGTCAGAAGACGCAGTCTCCACCGCAGTCTCCACCGCAGGCGGCGCTTCGCTGCGCGTCTGCGCTTCCTCCTCCGGGCGCACCCCCCTGCCAGCGGCAAGGCCGGAGCAAAAGCCGAGCAGCAGCGCAAGAATGACGGGCACGGCACGCATAACGGCGGGATTTTTCTTTTTAACGCCCAGTTCCTCAAGCAGCTCGTCCGCAGAGGAATACCTGTCCCTTGCGCTGAATTCGAGGCATTTTTTTATTATCCGCCCCATAGGGCAGCTTATCTCGGCCCCCGCGGCGTATGGCTTTCCCTCCGCCGCCTCGTATAGCGTTGCGCCCAGGGAGTATATGTCGCTCTCCGGCCCGGTCTGACCGAAGCCGTACTGCTCCGGCGCGGCGTAGCCGTTGGTGCCGAGGGTAACGGTATCCGAGGTAGCCTCCGGCTTAAAGAGACGGGAAGCGTCGAAATCTATCAGCACATACCCGCCGCCATCGGCGCATATTATGTTTTCAGGCTTTATGTCCCTGTGTATTATGGGCGGGCGGCTGCTGTGCAGCAGAGAAAGGGCGGAGCATATATCTATGGCGAGCCGCCTGAGCTCTTCCTCGCCAAGCCTTCCGTTATCCAGCGCCCTTCGCAGCGTAACGCCGTCGATATACCCCTCGGTCACCACCGCCCCCTCATCGTCCTCCCTTACGGATATCACCTTGGGCAGCCTCGGGCTGTTCAGACCCATGAGGGCAGAGTACAGCGGCACGGCGGAGCTGCTTATCCTGCGCTGGGTAGCGCATACCCTCCCGTCGGCTCCGTATACGAACGTGATCGGGCTTTTTGCGGCAAAATCGTCCTTAAGCGTCACAGAGTATCCTCCTTTATATCGAAAAGCAGATCATTGCACCGGCTCAGTCCTATGCCTCTTTCGAGGGCGAAGATAAGCGCGCCATCGCGGTGAAAGCGGGGATCGAGCAGGGCGTGGCGGCTGATGCGCAGCAGCGTCTGGCATTCCGATAACGTAGAGCCAATGGCGAGGCAGAAGGCCACCACGGTATCCCGCCCCGGAGTGCGCTCATCGTTGAGTATACGGTAAACGTAGTTGCCGGTGCCGGTGCGCGCAGATATATCTCCCGGACGCAGCCCGTACTTATCCAGCAGGGCGTAAAGGCAGCCGCCCGGCGTTTCCTTTATGAGCTCGTCTTCGTATTTTTGAAAAAAAGATAATAAATCTGAAGTCTGGCTGAGGAAGAAAAGCAAATTGGAAGTACTTATGCTCAAGGGCTGTCCCTCCCTTCTTGTATCAGAATAAACCAGATGTGCGCCCCCTGTCAACACAAAAGGCAGCGTGCCGCTTTTTCGCCTCCTTGTCGAAGAAAAACGCCGTTTCCCGATGGTATGATTTTTATGAGATGTACTCATACTGATCCCATATCATATCTAAGGAGAAACGCAGAGATGAAAAGAACAGCCGCCTTGATGCTCCTCATAGCGCTTTTGGCTGCGGGCTGCGCCAATGCGGAGGCGGAAAAGCCGATATTTAATATGGAGCCCGCCGCCGTGACCGCTGCGTCCACGCCGGAGCCTACTCCCGCGCCCACACCGGAGCCTACGCCGGAACCGACGCCGGAGCCCATACCATTTTCGAAATACGCGCCTACCGTGAACATGTCCTTTGAGGAGCTGATAGGGGACGATGGGGACAGGAGCCTGCCGAAGGGATACCCAAAGGCGGGTACGTATAAGATAATAGTCGATATAGCGCATCAGATGACGATGGTATACAAGGCGGACGAAAGCGGCGAATACCGGCCGGAAAGGTATATGCTCTGCTCGACCGGCGTAAACGGACGCACGCCGAAGGGGACCTTCAAGATGGGGGCGTACAGGGTGCGCTTTTCGAAGTTCGCCCGGGACGGAAGGTACGGGCAGTACTGGACGCAGATACGCAAGGCGATTTACTTTCACACCACGCTGTACACCGCAAAGGACGTGAACGCATACGAGGCGGCCTCCTTCAATAAGCTGGGCGTGGCGGATTCCCACGGCTGCGTGCGGCTTACGGTGCCGGATGCGAGGTGGATGTGGTATCATATCGCCCCCGGCACGGAGTGCGTGATACGGGAGGGGGACCCCGATGACGCAGAGACCGCCGCGATAAGGGCGGGGCTTACGATAGCCAAGGCGCCGGAGGAGCGCGTAGAGCTTTCGGCGGGGACTGCGCCGTATACCGACGATTGGCGGGTGGGGGATATACCCATAGAGGAAAGGTTCCGCCAGGGCAGCCAGAACTAAAAACCGCATATTGAGACACCCCGAGGCTGCCCGAAATATCGGGACAGCCTTTTTTGCGCTGTTGCAATTTTTGGCCGGTTTTTGTATGCTATAAGCATATCTGAAAGGACATTGGTGCTTTATGACTAAAAGGGCTTATTACGCTAACGGCGCGCTGGAGTGCGAGGCTACTGTGCTTAGGTGCAGAGCCGTAGAGAACGGCTTTGAGATACTTACCGATGTTACCTCTATTTTTCCGGAAAGCGGAGGACAGCTGTCAGATACGGGCTTTATTGGGAATTCCCGCGTGACCCACGCCCGCGAGGAGGGCAGCGAGGTATGGCATCTCTGCGATAAGGCCGTAGAAGCGGGTGCAAAGGTAAAGATAGCCGCCGATGCCGGGCCCCGCCTGGACCACACACAGCAGCACAGCGGAGAACATATACTTTCCGGCATGGCAAGTAAGCTATTCGGAGCCAAGAACGTAGGCTTCCACATGGCGGAGGACTATGCTACCATAGACCTCGACACACAGCTCACCCATGAGCAAATAAAGGAACTTCAGCGAGAGGCTAACCGCGCGGTGCAGCGCAACGTTCCTGTTACATACGAGACGGTTCAGGGCGAGGAGCTTGAGAATATCACGCTACGCAAGCAGGCCAAGGGCCTCAAGGGAGATATCCGCATAGTATATTTTGACGGGGGAGAGGTGGATTCCTGCACCTGCTGCGGCACACATGTAGCTTTTTCCGGCGAGGTAGGATACATAAAGATAACCGCCCATATAAAATACAAGGGAGGCACCCGCATATGGTTCGCCTGCGGCATGCGCGCCGTCGAGGATTCGCTGAATAATCAGGATATCGTGGATTCTCTTGCAGTTCGCTTCAGCGCAAAGCAGGAGGACGTGCTCAATGCAGTTCTGCGTCAGGGGGACGAGCTCACCGCCGCAAGACATCAGCTCAAGGAGCGCACCGAGAAGCTAAACGAATTCATCGCGGCGGAATTGCTCGGCAAGGCGGAGGTGATAGGTGCCACAAAACTTATAATAGATATGCAGAAGGGCAGATCCATGAACGAGCTGAAGAACCTTGGCGATATGCTCATAAGGGACGAAAACGTCCTCGCGATGCTCTTTGGCGAGAACGGGGACAGCCTCGTATATCAGCTGGCACGCGGCAGGAACGTCAAGACCAGCATGAGGGAGCTTATAAAGGCGGTGAACGCAGCGGCAGGCGGCAAGGGCGGTGGAAGAGACGAGTACGCTCAGGGCAGCGCTAAGATAACCAGCGCAACGGATGCCGAGGGCAGCATAGAAAGCCTCAGAGGTTATTGCAGGAGCATGCTGAAGGCATAAAAGCACAGAAAAACAGCGAATATACTGTTGACAAATATCCCGAATGTGATATAATAACCAACGGCAAAGCAGAAGCAGCCCGCTTCTCACCCGCCGGCAGAATTCAGTCAGGCGCGGTAAATACAGGCAAGGATTTGAGCTAATGTATTCGGCGGGTCTTCAGGCCCGCTGAATTTTTTATATGGAGGTGTCCACCATAGCCAAGGAAGAACTTCAGATCAACGAGGAGATCCGCGATAAGGAAGTGCGCCTTATCGACGAGAACGGCAACCAGCAGGGCGTTGTTCATAGCGACGTCGCTCTTCGCATGGCCGAAGAAGCGGGGCTTGACCTCGTCAAGATAGCCCCTCAGGCCACGCCGCCCGTATGCAAGATAATGGACTACGGCAAGTACAAGTTTGAGCAGGGCAAGCGGGAAAAGGAAGCCAAGAAGAACCAGAAGGTCATCGATATAAAGGAGATACGCCTTTCCGCCACTATCGATACCCACGATATGGAAGTTAAAGCCAAGGCAACCGAAAAGTTCCTCAAGAACGGGGACAAGGTAAAGGTGAGCATCCGCTTCCGGGGCCGCCAGATAAAGCACGGCGACCTGGGACTGGACGTAATGGACACTTTCTACGATATGGTCAAGGACAGTGCTGCGATCGACCGCCCTGCTAAGCAGGAGGGACGCAATATGTTCATGATATTAACACCAAAAACCAATTAATACAGGAGGAATACCCCATGCCGAAAATCAAGACCCATAGGGGTGCCGCAAAACGCTTCAGCGTTACCAAGTCCGGCAAGATCAAGAGAGCAAAGGCCTATAAGAGCCACATTCTTACCAAAAAGACCACTAAGCGCGGCCGCAGACTGCGTAAGGGCGGCTTTATTGCCGAGTGCGAAGCCAAAAAGGTTCGCGAGCTGATACCTTATAAGTAGGAGGAAATGAATCATGGCAAGAATAAAGAGAGCAGTTAATGCCGTTAAAAAGCGCCGCAAGGTCTTTAAACTTTCAAAGGGCTACTATGGTGCTAAGAGCAAGCAGTACCGTGCAGCTTCCCAGCAGGTAATGCGTTCCATGGCTTATGCCTATGTCGGACGCAAGCTCAAAAAGCGCGAGTACCGCAAGCTTTGGATCGCCCGCATCAACGCCGGCGCACGCATCTGCGGCACCACTTACAGCCGCATGATCGACGGCCTGAAGAAGGCTGGCGTGGATGTGAACCGCAAGGTTCTGGCCGATCTCGCCGTAAACGATATGGCGGCCTTCAAGAAGCTGGCCGATATCGCCGTCGAGGCAAGGGCCTAATAAGCTTAAATAAAATAGCGCAGTCAGAAACGGCTGCGCTGTTTGATTAAAGGGAGGATGCGCCAATGCTTATACAGAGCACCCGTAATCCAACGGTAAAGCTTGTACGTTCACTGCTTACCAAAAAGGGCCGAAGGGAGACGGGACTGCACCTGATAGAGGGCGAAAGGCTTGTTGCGGAGGCCGTTTCCTCAGGCGCGGAGATAGATTCGCTGTTCGTCGAGGAGGGCCGTGAGCCTGTGTATTGCCCGAATGGCAGCGTGTATCAGGTGACGCGGCATGTCCTGGAGAGCATGACGGATACTGACAACCCGCAGAGCGTCTGCGCGGCGGTAAAGACCCCGGATATTAAGCTCCCGGACGAGTATCCGGAAGGCCTTATAGTGGCGCTGGACTGCGTGCAGGACCCGGGCAATATGGGTACCATAATACGCACAGCCGATGCTATGGGCGCCGCGGGGCTGCTTTTGAGTTCCGGCTGCGCAGACCCATTTGGCCCAAAGGTGCTGCGTTCTACAATGGGCAGCATATATCACCTGCCCATATGGCAGGGTGAGCTTGCTGCTGAGCTTGTAAAGCTGAAGTCTGAGGATTTCAGGCTGATATGCGGCCACCTCGCAGGAAATGAGATATTGCCCGAGCCCGGCCGCCGCTGCGTGCTTATAATAGGAAACGAGGGCAACGGAGTGTCAGATGCTGTGGCGGAGCTGTGCGATAAATACAGGCTGCCCATGTTCGGAAGGGCTGAGAGCCTCAACGCCTCAGTGGCCGCTGGCATAATGATGTACGAAATAGCTAAGGAAATGCGAAAATAGGCGCTTTTAAAAAAGAAGGTGTGAGCTGTATGTGGCTTGTATGCGCCATACTCAGCGCGGTGTTCGCCGCCGCGACGTCCATACTTGCCAAGGTAGGCATAGAGGGTGTTGGCTCCAACCTCGCCACGGCCATACGCACTATGGTAGTTGTGGTGATGGCGTGGGTCATGGTGTTAATCACCAACCAGCAGGGCGGAATAAGCGGGATAACGCCGAAGAGCTGGCTGTTCCTGTGCCTGTCCGGCCTTGCCACCGGAGCGTCGTGGCTCTTCTATTATAGGGCCATACAGATAGGCGAGGTGAGCAAGGTAGTGCCGATAGACAAGCTGAGCGTAGTCATAACGCTGATACTTGCGTTTGTGTTCCTGCATGAGAAATTCACATGGAAAAGCGCGGTGGGGGCCGCGCTCATAACCGCGGGGACGCTTGTAATGGTGCTGTAAAACTTCCAAGGATACCATCAGTTGACAAGAGCACAAACACCGTTTAAAAAGCAGGAGGTAAAGTGGACAACAAAAACAACTGCATTATTTGCGGAGCCGAGCTTGAGTATTTTAATTCGCCGAAAACGATAGAATGCGAGCTGTGCCACAGGAAATTTCAGACTAACGCCGCCTGTAAGAACGGCCACTATATATGCGATAAATGCCACAGTACCAACGCTGTGGAGTTGATCCGCAGCGTGTGCGGCAGCACAAAGAGTAAAAACCCAATAGAAATAATGCGGAAGCTGATGGCACAACCTGCGGTGCATATGCACGGCCCGGAACACCACATACTCGTGGGCTCTGCGATTATATCTGCTTTTCATAACTGCGGAGGCGATGTGGATCTGAATGCCGCATTGGATGAAATGAAAAACAGGGGAGAGCAGGCGCCGGGTGGGATATGCGGGTTCTGGGGCTGCTGCGGTGCAGCAGTCAGCTGCGGAATGGCAATAAGCATAATAACCGGAGCAACGCCGCTTAGCGGGCAGGAATGGGGGTTAGCCAACCTTATGACGTCCGAAGCACTGGAAAGAATAGCGGCCATAGGTGGCCCACGGTGCTGCAAGCGGGACAGCTTTACAGCTGTAAGCGCTGCGGCGGAGTTCATAGAAGAGAAATTCGGTATAAGGCTTGAAATGCCGGAAAAAATAATTTGCGGCTTTTATCCTATGAATGGACAGTGCCTTGGGGATAGATGTCCGTTTCATCCTTAAAAAAGCTAAAGATAAACAGAGAAGAGCCCAATTTAGGTGAGGCTCTTTCATATGCTTTATATTATGTTCTCGCCGCCCTTTGCCAGTCCGGGTATATCCCCACCTTGGCGAGCATATGGTACAGCTTGTGCATGGGCATACCGATTATGGTGAAATAGCAGCCCTCCACCCGCTTTACGAACACCGCGGCAGGGCCCTGTATGCCGTATGCCCCCGCCTTGTCGAGCGGCTCGCCGGAGGCTACATAGGCGCGTATGTCGGCCTCGGGTATAGCCTCCATGGTCACCTCGGTGGTGTCATGGCAAACGTCGCAGCCCTGATCGGTCAGTACCGCAACGCCGGTGTATACCGTATGCGTTTTGCCGGAAAGCTTTTTCAGTATGCTCACGGCGTCCTCGGGGTCCCTGGGCTTGCCGATTATTTCTCCGTCGAGCCATACTATGGTGTCCGCGCCGACCACACAGGCGCCGGGTTTATCCTTCTTTACGGCGCCCGCCTTGCGAAGGGCAAGCTGCTCTACAAAATCCCCGGGCTCGGTAAAGGGTATGCTCTCGTCGGCGTCGCTGGTTATGGCGGTGTAATCGAGGCCCACAAGGCTGAAAAGCTCCCTGCGGCGGGGAGACTGGGAAGCGAGAATAAGCTCCATACATTTCACCTCAAAAAATTCTCAAAAAATCACATATTGTAGAATATCACAGCCTGCGGCCAAACGCAAACCCGGAGGGTATATCTGTAACAATATATGGAAATACTTTTTTGTGAAGATCACACGGAGGTATTTCTATGCTTGGAATAAAATTTTTGAGGGATATATTCGGCGAGGCGGTGGCGTTGGATCTTGGAACCGTGAACACCCTTGCAGCCATAAGGGGCAGAGGAATAGTGCTTAGGGAGCCCAGCGCCGTGGCGGTGTCCACAGGCAGCGAAAGGGAGATACTCGAGCTGGGCGACAGAGCCATGCAGATGCTGGGCCGCACCCCGGGGCAGATAACCGTAAGCTACCCGATGAGGGACGGCGTGATAGCGGACATGGCGCTGGCGGAAGCCATGATTCGCTTCACCATAACCGAGGCGCTGGGCAGAAAAGCGGGGCCGGTAGGCATACGCCTTGGGCTTTGTCTGCCCCTCTGCGTAAACGATATAGAGCGCAGGGCGCTGATGGAGGCTGCAAAGAACGCGGGCGCAAGGGATATGATAGTGCTGAACGAGGCCCTTGCCGCCGCCATAGGCGCAGGACTGCCTGTGAGCGATCCTGTGGGCAACATGGTGGTGGATATAGGTGGAGGAACTACGGATTCCGCAGTGGTGGTGCTGGGCGGCATAGCCTGCCATAAGTCAGTCCGCACGGGCGGCACGCACATTGACAAGGCCATAGTGGAGTACATAGCCAGGGAATATAAGCTCAGCATAGGCGAACGTACTGCGGAGCAGATAAAGCTCACACTGGGCAGCGCCCTCATGGGTGGGGACGAGCATATGGAGGTGCGGGGAAGAAGCATGGATACCGGGCTGCCCCAAAGCATAGTCGTAGGACAGGGTGAGATAAGCTATGCCATAATAAAGCCGGTGCGCCGCATAGTGGGCGCAATAAAGGATACGCTGGCGGAGACGCCGCCCGAGCTTGCGGGGGATATATATACCAACGGCATAACGCTGACCGGCGGCGGAGCCATGCTGGACGGACTTGCAGAGTATGTGAGCCGTGAGACTCATATGGAGGTGCGCGTAGCCGACGAGGCGGAGAACTGTGTAGTGCTGGGTGCGCTGAAGGCGCTGGACATAAAGGACAGAATAGACTGCATACAGGACGGTGAGCTGACCGCATAAGCATTGCAATATGGCAAAATCCGGCCTGGTTTTTAAACAAATGTAACGTTTTGCCGTCATGCCTTGCGCATGGCGGTACTTGCATTTATAATAATTATCGGAGTTTTATAATGAGTTTGTATATAGCGGTCGTGGGAAGTTTTTCCCGAGGCGTAACGATAAGGAGCAGGTAATGCACGATTTTTTTCGCAGCAAGGGCTTTTTGATAATCCTGATAATAGTAGCTGTGCTGTCTATATTCATAGCGGCCACATACCGGGACAGGGCAAAGGTGTCCTTTATTGAGGATACGGTAAACTCTGTGGTCAAGCCGGTACAGAGCTTTTCCGTTAAGGCGTCCAATTCCATAATACACTTTTTTGAGAGGGTTTTTAGCTCTACGGATCTTGATAAGGAAAACGAGCAGCTTAGGGTAAAGCTGGCTCAGTACGAGATAATCGAAAGCGAGCTGGAGACGCTGCGTGAGGAAAACTCGCGCCTCAAGGATCTTTTGAATTACACGGATATTACCGATAACTACAGCTATATAACCTCTACCGTAATAGGCAAGAGTCAGGGTATATGGTTCAGTGAATTTACGGTAAATGCTGGCCGCAAGGACGGCGTAGAGGAAAATATGGCGGTGGTGAACTCACAGGGGCTGGTCGGCCGCGTAAACAGCGTCAGCGCAAATACCTGCAAGGTAACCGCTATAATCGACAGCACCTCTGATATAAGCGCCATGGTGGAGCGCACACGCGACTACGGCTTTGCGCGTGGTATACTTAATACCGACGAAAAGGAGACGCTGGAGCTTTACTATCTGCCAAGCGGCTATGACCTGGTTCCCGGCGATACCATAGTTACCTCGGGCATAGGCGGCACCTTTCCAAAGGGCATAGCCATAGGTACGGTGACCGAAGTATCCCGCTCCAATGATGACGCGGAGGAAAGGAACGCCATAATCGAGCCGGCGGTGGATTTCCTCAGACTCGAGGAGGTAATGATAGTAAAGGTCGATACCAAAGAGGAGGAAACGACAGAGTAATGTACCGGCTGTATGCGGCTATAAGCATAATAATCGGGATGTATCTCGATTCTGTGCTGTTCGCAAAAGTAAATATAGCCGGCGTAGTGCCGGACTGCGTGCTGGTGGTGATAGTATGCATGGGAATACAGCTGGGCGCCACCGAGGCTGCGGCGGTTGGCTGTGCTGCTGGGCTTGTCATAGATATACTTTTCGGCAAGGCGGTAGGCATAAACGCCATAGCCTATATGGTTGCCGGCTCCGTGGGAGGCATATTCTATAAAAAATATTTTGCGGACAATATGATTATCCCGGTGCTGACGGTTGGCGTATGCGCTTTCTTGAAGGAAAACCTCATGGCAATACTCACCAGGATGGTGGGCGGAAGGTTTTCGTATTTCGGTATGCTGATAACCTATATGGTGCCCTCGGCGCTTATGAGCGCGGCGCTGTGCATACCGGCGCACGCGCTGCTCAAGCCCAGGCTGATGCTTTCCGCCAAGAAGCGCTATGACAGAAGCGCCGGAGGAATAAAATAATGAAGAACAGCATATCGAGGTTCATAATAATATCGTTGGTTCTGATGTGCCTTATGGGCGCGCTTATATATAAGCTCCACGAGGTCACCATAGTAGAAGGCGCACAGTATGCTGAGGCGGCCGCGAATACCAGCACCAGCTCAATAGACATAAAGGGCACCCGCGGCAGGATACTCGACCGCAACGGGGTGGTATTGGCATACAGCAAAAACAGCTATAATGTGGAGTTCCTTCGGGATGCGGACAACCGTACCGATTACGACTCCGCCACATATACCGATTCTCTCATCAAGGCCATAAAGATAATAGAGGACGGTGGCGGTAAGACCATCGACACATCGTATATACGCCTGGGTGAGGACGGCAAGCTCAAATATGAGTGGGGTGTGAAGAGCAGGGCGGCACAGGTGGCCAGGTACAAAAACTTCTGCCAGTCCATGGGCTTCAATATAACCGAATCCCTGAAGAAAAACGAAAAGATAGAGGACAAGTCCCAGTGGGACACAAGTACATGGCCCACAGCCGAGGAAGCCTATACAAAGCTTCGCGCCCTGTGGTTCATACCGGAAGATCTGTCCTTTGAGGACGCCAACAAGGTCATATCCATACGTCAGGAGGTATTGCTAAACAACTACCGCGCCTATGAGCCTATTACCATAGCCTACGATGTGAGCATGGAGGTAGTGGCGGAGATCAAGCTGCGGGCGGACGAGCTTACCGGCTTACAGACCAGCCAGAGTACTACACGCGTGTATCCGCGCGGCACTACGGCGGCGCACATCCTCGGCTATCTTGGCAGGACGGCGACGGAGGAGATGGTAAAGGAGAAGGGCTATTCCTATGACGACTATATAGGAGTATCCGGCATCGAATACACGATGGAGGAGTATCTGACAGGCTCAACCAACCAACGTAAGGGAGAGCGGGTGCTTGAGAAAAACAAAAACGGCAGCGCAATACGAGAGCTTTCCTATACGCCCGCAAAGGACGGCGACGATGTTATGCTCACCATAGATATAAACCTCCAGACCGTCGTTGAAAAGGCCCTTGAGGACCTCATAGCCAAGATAGACGAAAAGGAAGAAAAGCAGCTTCTGGAGAGATATGCGGATTACGAAAAGGCTACTAACGACGACGTGGAGGGCATAAAGACGGCAAAGACCGGTGCCGCTGTGGTCATGAACGTAAACACCGGGCAGGTACTTGCCATGGCATCCTATCCCTCCTTCAACCCCAACTGGTTCATAGCGGGCCTCAGCCCTGAGCAGAATCAGGAGCTTTTCAACAGCGAGTTTTCTGTGGAAACCACACCCACCCGAAACAAGGCAATATCCACAAAGCTGGCGCCCGGATCCATATTTAAAATGGCCACCGGCGTGGCGGCGGCGGCAGAGGGAGTTCTGGATATTAACGAACGCATAAGCTGCGACTATCAGTACATAATCAAGTATACCGATGAAAATGGCAATGAAAAAACCATAGAGCAGAACGCTCCTAAGTGCCACCTGAATAGCAGGAGCAAGATAGGCCAGCACGCAAACCAGACACTGGCGGACGCCATAAAAAATTCCTGCAACTACTACTTCTGCGAGGCGGCGTATCGCCTGGGCATAGATAAACTCAATGAATGGGCGGGCAAATTCGGCCTCACCAGCCGCACCGGCATAGAACTCACCGGCGAGACAGAGGGTATCGTGGGTGGCCAGAAGGTACTGTTTGACAATACACTTACGGGAGAGGACGGCACGCTGGACATTGCAAACCAGAAGACAAGCCTTCCCGGCTTGGTTTACCGCAAGCTGAAGGAAACCCTGGTAAAGTTTGTGGAAAGCCGAAACGCCGAGGTAGACGAGGAGGCAATAAACCGCTGTGCCAAGCGCCTCATGGAGCTTCAGGATGGTGACATAACCAACAAGGGTCCTGAGATACGAAGGATAATAAGCGAGGAGATAGACATTCCCGAGGGTATAACTCAGATGCGCAAGGACTGGATAAACAGCATTTCCTCCCTGCTCAACGAGATACAGTGGAAGCCCACTCAGACCATCCGTGCCGGGTTTGGCCAGGGTACTACGCTGGTCACGCCCGTCGCTGTAGCCCGCTATGTAAGCGCACTTGCCAACCGCGGCACGGTGTACGACGTCCACATAGTAGATAAGGTGATGGACAGCAGCGGCAGCACCGTAAAGAATGTTGCTCCCAGCGTGTACAACCAGATAGAAATCTCCGACGACATTTGGGACGCGGTGAGCAGCGGAATGAAGGGCGTCGTATCCCCGGAGGATGGCGGCACAGCCTCCAGCGCCTTTAAGGATTATCCGGAATTCCGCAAGAAGTATATCGATACCGAAATGTTCGGCGGCAAGACCGGCTCTGCTCAGATAGGCCGACGGGCAAAGAACATAGATATCGAGAACACCTCGTGGTTCGTTACCTTTGCTCCCCGGGAGCAGCCCGAGATAGCAATAGTGATATGCGTACCATACGGCCTTTCCGGTTCCTCCAGCGTTCCCGCCATAGTGGACATACTGACCTATTACTTCGGCCAGTCAGAGAATGCGGCACCGGAGAACCTCGTAGCCATAAACGGGCTCACGGAATAACAGATAACATAAAAGACCGGCTCAGCCGGCCTTTTGTGGAGACTGTCGAAAAACCCAGGGGTTGATAAGGGGCCGCAGCCCCTTATGGCTTT
>OIZL01000064.1_pt1 | contig 92230 bp, 90 predicted proteins | sample 1588541 | NCBI WGS metagenome assembly OIZL01 (sample SAMN03283285) | human gut metagenome | biome: human-associated habitat; material: feces | host: Homo sapiens | place: Peru | collected 2012 | reverse complement strand
AATAAAGATGAGTAATTTTATCAAATTTATAATACTAGGATAACTATACTTTTTTTATGCGATTGCCATATCCATTTTTTCAGAAAAAATGACAAGAAATTAATCTTGCCATTTTTATAATACTTTAACTTAGTCTAACTTCTAATGTCTCCTTTTTATTTTTTTTACTAGCATTTTTAGAATAAATTTTATCAAGCTCATCTCTTGTTAAAACATATTTTGAAAGTAATGCTTTAGCGATGGCCTCAATTCTATCCAAAAAAATATCTACAAACTCTTTTGAAACTTTAAATTGATCATCTAATATTTTTGATACTGCCTCATTAACCTTTACCTTAGTCTTTTCATCAAGTTTTAAAATCTCGTTTCCTTTTTCATCATAAAAAATAGGTGAAATATGAGATTTATAGTCACTGAGTGAAAATTCTAGACTTCGGTTAACAATTAAACTTTTAGCAATTGACGTTGCATGCATAATATCACCTTCTGCTCCTGTCCCCAGTTTATGAAATTTTAGAATTTCTACTGCACGACCTGCAAGTAAGACTGTTATCTTATCAAGATAATCTTGCTTAGTATAAATGACAACTGATTCATTGGATTCTAATATATTTACTCCTAAGCTATCAGTTGTTGGTAATATAGATACAGCAATAATATTTTCTTTTTCTTCAAAACCTGTCACCTTACTTACAACATAATGAGCTGCTTCATGATACGCTGTCATTTCATTTGCGCACTCATCTATTTTCTTGAATTTTTCATATGAATCTTCGAAAACTCTTTGAACATGTTTTCTTGTAACCTTTGATGAATTAGAACTTTCAGCAATAGCCATAGCTCTATCACATAAGTCAAGTGATTTATCAGGATTTGAACTACTCGACGAAAAACATGCAGAAGTAGTAATGATATAATCAAGTACATTACTGCTCATTTTTACTCCATGAAATTGTTCAAGCGCAGCAACCTTAAGTTTAACCATCTTTTTTACCTCAGAATATTTAGGCTCACAAACATTAACCCTTTCAAATCTCCTTTTATATGCAATATCCCTTGCTATGAACCTATCATACTCCTCATAAGTTGTAGTTCCTACAACTATAACGTCACTTCTTGCTAAAATCGATTTTAATGCACCACTTAGATCGTTTGAATTTCCTTCAGTTGCGCCTACTCCTACTGTTGAATGTATTTCATCAATAAAAAGAATTACATTCTTGTTTCGTTCAAGGAATTTTTTCAAAGTGGATATTTTTTGCTCAAACTCTCCACGATATTTAGTTCCTGCAACAGAAGCTCCAACATCAAATGACAAAACAATATAGCCTTTAAATTTCTTAGGACAAGTTTCGTTTATAATGTCCTGAGTTATTGCTTCAATTATTGCTGTTTTTCCTACTCCTGCACTTCCTACTAAAATTGCATTTCTTTTAGTTTTCTTAGAAAAAATATTCCACAACTGTTGCTTTTCTTTATCTCTTCCAAGTATTTCAGAAATTTTTCCTTTCTCAAAGCGGTCATTAAATATTTCACAACAACCTTCAATTGATGATGGAAGCGTTAGGCCTAAATTTTCCTTATCTCTCATTATACTGCACTCATTTTCTAAAAATGTATTAAACTCCTCAATTTTTGTATCTGTTGTTTCTAATAACCTACTTAGTAATTTATATCCGCTACAGTCTTCCATTTTTAACATTGTATAGAGCATATTATCCGCATCTATTACATCAATTTTTAGATTTTGCAATCTTGTTATTGTATCGTTTAATAATTTAACTAAATCTTTTGAATAATATACATTTAGGTCAGGAATATAACTTTCTATTTCTTCCATTAATTGTGCTTCCATTTTTTCTTCATGCAAAGCTTTCTTTACTGCATCTGCAATATATTCATCTAAGTTTTCCTTTTTTGCCTTCTTTTTACTCTCTTCCTCTTTAAATTCTTTCTCTTCTTCATCACTTGAAGGATAAAAAAACTTCTCCATTTCTTCTTCGCCATATAGTTCTTCAAAAAAAGATGGTGAGCTCATTATTGTTTTAGCTACAATATCAGCATTTAAAATAAGGCCAAATTCAATAAAATAATTATATAGTGCCGTATTATTTGATTTAATTAACCCTATTAAAAAATGTGAAGTCTTAACATACTCAGATTCAAATTCCTCAGCCACTATCAATGCTGTTTCAAATGCTTTCCGAACACTATCTTTAACTGAAAAATCATATTCCTTCTTTAAAGTTTTATTCATAATATACTACCTCTACTTTCCTACTTTTACATTAATAAAAGTATAAAATATTTTTTGTAAACATATTATATAACCTGAACATGTAAAAGTCAACTAAAAATCATATAATATGCAAAAATACACTCATTTTACTTTGAGTGCATTATTAATTATTTATTTTTTATACTATTAAGAATAACTTCATTCCAAGAAAAGTATAATTTTTCAAATGTATATGATGCATTTGTAGGGGATGTTGATGGTAAAGTATAATAATTAATCCCTATATAATGTTCTAAATATTTACTATACACTTGAGATGCCTTTTTCCCATTAAAGATAACTGTATTTATTTTTGTTTTTCTTAATAGATTACAAATATCATTAACCTTAGGATCTTTTATTGAAGTATCTAACGATCCTTCAATTTCACACGAGTAAATAACATCCCAAATTGCAATTTTGTTATCAATCAATAATTTCTTTTTTTCATCTAGAGTAGTTGGAACAGCTGAACTTAAAATTTTAGCTATCAGCTTCCAAAATCTATTATATGGATTTGCATAATAGAAATTTTCTTCTCTTGATTTTATAGATGGAAAACTTCCAAGTACTAGTATTTTACTATTAGAGTCATATACTGGCTCAAATGGATGTATTATTTTCATTGCATTTCCTCACTTATTTAATTCATAACAATTATCTAACAATCTATCTGCTAATATTTTTATTTTATCTTTACTCTCCATATCTTCTTTATTAACATATATTGGAGTACCATATATAATTTTAACTTTTGAAAATATCTTAGCGTTTTTAGTTATATATACCGGTACTATTGGCACTTTTGCTTTGTATGCAATATATATTGGCCCAACTTTAGCATCTCCTCTTTCTCTATCTTTTTTTATTCTTTGTCCTTCAGGAAATATTAAAAGTTTTCTTTTGTCTACACCTTTAAAAAGATGTATAGCATGTATTAAGCTTCTAGCATCATGCTCCCCACGCTTTATAGGGAAAACATTAAGTCTTGTTAAAAAAAATTTATTGAAGCGGCTCTCAAATAGTTCTGCTTTAGCCATTATTGCAAGGTCATTCGTTTTAGAAAATATCCATGCAGGTTCAACTGTATTAGAATGATTTGGACATATCAAACACTTATCTAATTTTTCCTCATTTTCTTTGCCTATAAACTCAACTCTATAAAAAATTTTGCAAAGGAAAAAATTTGCAAGAGCTTTTGCTAATTTAATCATTATTAGTCTATCCTTTCTTTTAATAATTCTATTACTCTATCTACTGTTGTATCATTTGTTAGTTCAGTTGTATCAATTTCTACTGCATCTTCTGCTTTTTTTAGAGGAGACTCTTTTCTAGTACTATCTTGTAAATCTCTTTTAATTAATGCTTCTTTTACCTCTTCAATATCTACTTCTTTTCCTTTTTTCTCTAAATCTCTTTTTCTTCTTAATGCTCTTATATCAATTGAAGCAGTTAAAAATATTTTTAGAGTTGCATCAGGAAATACAACTGTGGTTACATCTCTTCCTTCTAATACAACATTTTCATCGCCCGCCATTTGTCTTTGAAGTTCAACAAGTTTTTCTCTTACATATTTATTTTTTGAAACATTTGAAGCTCCCATTGATATTTCTTCTGTTCTAATTTTATCTGTTATATCTTCATCATTTAAAAATACTATAGTTTCTCCATTTACGTATTTAAGTTTTATTTCTATTAAGTCCAAATTTGCCTTTATATTTTCTTCTGTCATTTCTATATTTTTAGATATAAAATAATAAGCAGTGGCTCTATACATTGCTCCCGTATCAATATATAGGATATTTAATTTTTTAGCGATCCCTTTTGCTAGCACTGATTTTCCAGTTGCTGCTCCTCCATCTATTGCTATGACAAATTTTTTGTCTAAACTGGTCATTTTTTTATTCCTCCTATTTATTTTTTGCTTAAAATATGATATCATATATATAGATTTTTGTAAAGAATTTTTAAAGGAAGTTGGTGAAAGTTTTGATAAAAGATTCGAAAGTATTTGATAACAAATTGATTGTATTATATATACTTGAAAATGCACATATGCCTCTTGATATTACTCAAATACTAAAATATTGTGAAGATTTTGAAGATATTACATATTTTGATATTTCTGCATATATTGAATCTTTAAAATCTAGTAACTACATTGAAGAAATTTTAAACGGGGGTAATGTTTATTTTAAAACTACTGAACTTGGAAGTGATACACTAAACAAATTAGTTGAATTAGTTCCTGGAATTAATCTTCATAACTTAAAAAAGATGTTAAATAAAAATGCAGTTGAGGTAAAAACTGATTACTCTATTGGAACTAGTATATATCCATTAAAAGAAGATGAATACAAAATTTCTTGCTTTATAAAAGACGGAAATTATGAACTTGTAAATATTACCATGTATGCTGCTACAAAAGATCAAGCTAAAAGCATATCTAAAACTTGGAATGGTAATGCTGAAGAAATTTACTCTAAACTTTTAAAACTTATGACTAAAGAGGATTAGTAGAATATAATTAATATTATAATTATTTAAGGGATTTTTTCCCTTATTTTTTTGATTTTTCACAACTTTACTTGAATTTATCTTTTGGTAATAGTATAATATATACTGAAATTTAAGGAGGCGTTTTATATATGTTAGATATAAAATATATTAGAGAAAATAGTGAGCTAGTAAAAAAAGCCGCTGCTGACAAATTAATTAATGTTGATATAGATAGATTACTTTCTATTGACGTTGAGATTAGGAAACTAAGTCTTAAACTTGATACACTAAAAGAAAAAAGAAATAAACTTTCAAAAGCCATTCCTACACTTTCAAATGAGGAAAAAAACAAAGCTATATTAGAAGTAAAAGATTTAAAATCTGAAATTGCAGAACTTGAAAAAGAAATTTCACCTTTAAATGAAGAATATAAATCTTTAATGTATATGGTACCTGGAGTACCGCTTGATGAAGTACCAATAGGAAAAACTGATGAAGATAACGTTGAAATAAAACGTGTTGGTGAAATTCCTACTTTTGATTTTGAAATTAAAGACCATGTAGACTTAGCTGAATCTCTTGATTTAGTAGATATACCTAGAGGTGTAAAAGTAGCTGGTTCTCGTTCATATTATCTAAAAAATGAAGCTGTATTACTTGAGATGGCACTATGTAGATATGTTGTAGATAAATTAGTAAAAAAAGGCTTTACTCCTATGACAGTACCTACTCTTGTTAAAGAGGCACCTATGTATGGTACAAGTTATTTTCCAGGTGGACGTGACCAAGCATATGCTGTTACAGAAGATAATCTATACTTAGTTGGTACTTCTGAAGTTGCACTTGTTTCATATCATAGCGACGAAACTTTTGAATCTCCTGAGGTACTTCCTAAAATGTACTGTGGTTATTCTAGTTGTTATAGACGTGAAGCTGGTACTTATGGAAAAGATACTAGAGGACTATATAGAGTACACCAATTTACTAAAATTGAGCAAGTAATAATGTGTGAAGCTGACTTTGATAAACAACATGAACTTCATGACTTCTTATTAAATAATGCTGAAGAAATCATGCAAGATTTAAAAATACCATATAGAGTTGTAAAAGTATGTACTGGTGACATGGGAATTGGACAAGTTAGAAAACATGACATAGAAGCTTGGATGCCAAGTCGTGGAAAATATAGCGAAACTCATTCATGTTCTTCTTTTAACGACTTTCAAGCTAGAAGAAGTAATATAAAATACAAAGATAAAGATGGAAATACAAAGTATTGCTTTACATTAAATAATACTGCAATTGCTTCTCCAAGAATTCTTATACCTATACTTGAACTTAATCAAAATGCTGATGGAAGTGTTAATATTCCAGAAGTACTTATACCATATATGAATGGAATGACTAAAATTATGCCAAAAAAATAGACCGCATTTGCGATCTATTTTTTTAAACTTTAGCTTTACTCTGTATACTCTTTAGCAAACCTTGTTAGCGTAAACAAAAAAGTAGAATTACTTACCCTAAAAAGCTCTTCAGATTTATTGAAAACAAATAAACATACACCTTTTTCTTCATCGGTTATTTTATTATTTTCAAAAATGTACGAAATAGCATATCGTATTCCACGTTCTACTCTGCTTGAGCTTTTTGCCTTGCATATTTTTGCTACTTGAGGATAGATTTCTTTTACTATGTTTCTATTATAGAAACAAGGATCATCCAAAAGTATTAAAACAGATTGTTTAATATACTCATATCCTATAATAGAAGCCGGTATTCCCATACTATTTAGTAAATGATTGATTGCTTCTTCCTTGGATGTGGCAATTTCGAAAATTTCCGTTACGATTTTCTTGTAATAAGATTTTGGTTTTAACATTTTATTCTTTCCTTTCATGTAAATTATTCTACGCACTCATTGAATATCGAAGAGCTAACTTCATACGCTATTCTTTCTTCAACACTTCCATCTTCTTTATTTTTTGAGTAATTGCGAGATTGAATACGACCATGAATTTTAATCTTCTCCCCGACATTGAAATTTGAAACATATTCTGCAGTTCTTCCCCAAAAAATCAAAGGTATATAATCTGATTTGTTATAAGAGGGTCTGTTTACCGCTAAAATTACGTCCGCAATTTCTCTTCCAAGAGGTGTCTTTCGATATTCTGGCTGCCTGCAAAAATATCCCAATAATACAATTTGATTTTCATAAGTTTCGGTGTCTAATAATTTGATTTTTTTTGCAAATACGAACAGATCAAGTCTATGTTCTTGTGTATTATGCGATCTGAATTCACCCGTAATTTGTACAAAGCTATCCATTTTTACAAAGTTAATATTAGTTACTCTTTCAGAGATGATAATAGGAATAGTATCAAAAACCCCACTACTTCTTTTTACTGCTAGCTTTGTAGAATAGAAATTTTCACCAAAAGTTGAATGATTAAATTCCAACTCCTCCAGCACTCTTCCACTAATTACCGTTGAATTGCTTTCTTCTTTTCTGTTGTTAATCATTTTAGTTCCTCCTAAATTTAATTATAAATTTACATAAATATATCATGTACTATTAATTATAGCACTTTTTTATTATTATGTCAACATAAATGTTTATATATTCTTATTTTAACTATTGAAAAAACACACTAATATATGTTATAATATATAAATATATTAGGTTTATTTTAGAAAGGAAATAGAATGTTAAAAAATATTAAATTCAAAACTTCAGTATTTTCTACAAAACAATTATTTGATACTGATCTTAAACAAATTGTACTTGTAGGAAAATCAAATGTAGGGAAATCTTCTTTTATAAATTCTCTTGCTAATCAAAAATCATTAGCTAAAGTAGGACAAAGGCCTGGAAAAACCAAAAGTATTAATTTTTATAATGTAAATAATGAGTTTTATTTAGTTGACTTACCAGGATATGGATATTCAACTATGACAAAACAAGAAAAAGAAAATACATCAAAACTAATAGAAAAATATATTAATAATAATTCTAATATTAAACACATTTTCTTCCTGGTAGACATTAGACATACTCCTACAGAAAATGATAGACAAATGTATGAATGGCTTTTATCTAAGAGTATTCCTTTTACAATTATAGCGACAAAAGCTGATAAAATAGCAAAAACAAAAATAGATTCTTATCTTTTAAATATTACTAAAGCATTATTTTCCACTGAAAAAATAATAGCATTTTCAAGTAGTAATAAATTAAACTTACCACTAATAGAAGATATAATTAACCAAATTTAATATATTATATACTGAGTTTAAATAGTAAAAACTGATATATAGAAATCTCTAAATATCAGTTTTTACTTTATTTTTTTATTCTTCAAAATTAGCCAATATTGGTTTTACCCTTTTTTCAAGTACTTCGTCATAAGAAATATAGTCATCAACATAAGTTACGCTATATCTTTCTTTATCAATTCTTGCTACTACCTTTTCAATACCAGCATTTATGATTACACGTTCACACATAGCACAAGGAGAAGCATTACCTACATACTCACCTGTTTCATTTTCTTTACCAACAAGATATAACGTTGCTCCTAACGTATCTTTTCTTGCTGCTGATATAATTGCATTTTGTTCTGCATGTACACTGCGACAAAGCTCATATTTTTCTCCGCTTTTGATATTTAACGCTTGTCTTGCACAATACCCAAAATCTGAGCAATTAATTCTTCCTCTAGGCGCGCCTGTATACCCAGTTGAAATAACTTCATCGTTTTTTACAATTACAGCTCCATAGTTTCTCCGAAGACAAGTTCCTCTTTCAAGAGCTACTTCTGCTAAGTCTAAATAATAATTATTCTTATCTTTTCTAATCATTAAAGACACTCCTTTTTTTAATTAAATTTAATTAAAGTTAAATAGAATTTACCTCATAAGTATTATACCACATATGTCAAGTTCCCGCGTTATATTCTCTTACCAAGAGAGGCTTCCTTTATATTTTCAATAATTTCATTATTTATTTTTTCTTCTGATTTTAACTCAAACATATTTTTAAATATACTAATTGCTTCCCTTGTTTTTTCTCCATACACACCATCTATTTTAACCTTTGGTATTCCTTTATAAAAATTTGATGCTTTGTTTATATTTTCTTGAATTTCTTCTACTAAATTTGGAGTTAAAGTAACTTCTAAATTTTCGTCATTTTTAGTACTTAAATTACTTTTTCTTTCTAGTTCATTTTCTTTTTTTACATTTGATTTCATTGCACTTTTTTGGCTATGTATTAATTGTAACTTATTCCAAGTAACTGTATCTACTATTCCAGTATCATATATTCCCATTAATTCTTGAAATCTTTTTACTGATTCAAATGTATTTTTTCCATAACATCCATCTTCATCTAATTCTTTTATTGAAGGATAAAATTCAACTATATCATTTAACATTTCCTGTAATCTTCTAACTTTATCTCCCTTATCATTTTGTTTTAACTTAAAATTTCTGCTATTTGAAATAGTATTTGCATTTCTGCACATAGCTTGTTTCATAGATAAATTAACTCTTCTTTTTCTTTTAAACATATATATAACTCCTTTATTAATTCTATAGATAATCATTATTAAAATTGCATTAACTTTTAATAATATTTATTAATATATAATACGAAATTAATCATAGTTTATGAATATTTAAATCATATTTTGTTGAAATTTTTTCTCTCTCGTTATATAATATGTGATAAGGTGATTAATAATGAAACACGTTATACTTGCTAACCCAGTTTCTGGTAATAGAAAAGGAAAAAGACACGGAATTGCAGTACAAAAAATCCTTAAAAAAAATGGTATTAATTCTGAACTTCTTTTATCTGAATATCCAGGTCATCTAACAAAAATCGCTAAAGAATTTTCTGAAAAAGAAAATTGTAGATTTTATGTAATTGGTGGCGATGGAACTCTTAACGAAGTTGTTACAGGAATGCTTGGTACAGATTCTGAAATAGTAGTTATTCCTTCAGGTACAGGTAATGATTTTATAAAAAACATATCAAAATATATGAGTTTAAGAAAAATAGTAAATCTTTCTATAAACGCTAAATCTAAAAAAGTAGATATTATTAAAATAAATAACAATAAATACTGCGTTAACGTCTTAAATGCCGGATTTGATGCGATGGTTGCTAAAAACGTAGATTTATTTAGAAAAGTTCCTTTCTTATCTGGAAAAGGAAAATATAATTTATCTATTTTCTATACTTTAATGCAAAACAAAAACTTTAAGTTTAAAATAAGATGTGAGAATGATAATATCTTAAAGGGAATGTTTACTTTAATTGCTATATGTAATGGAAAATTCTATGGTGGCGGCGTTTCTCCTTGTAAGGAAGCAGATATATCTGACGGCTTGCTTAATGCTTGTATTATTGACTCTACTAGAGTAAGACAAAAGATTGTACTACTACCAAAATACAAAAAAGGTGAACATTATGGTCTAAGACAAGCACATATTGTATCCTCCAAGAGCTTTTCTATAGTATCTACTAAGAACTTTCCCGTTAGTATTGACGGAGAGATGATTTATACCAATAGATTAAAAGCATCTATTCTAGAAAAGGCTATAAACGTTGTATTTATAGAAAAGTAGAAAATCTATAATAATTAAGATTTAGAATTAAAATAATATAAGGTAATATAAATAGTAAAAAATAAAATGGATTATATAACTTTAAAGCTAAAAATCCATTTTATTTTTTTATTAAAATTGAATGTTATTTTCTACTACGTTTTGTACTTTATCATTTGATTTATCTTCAGTAGAAATTTTAAAATATTCTTCCATTATTGGTCTTACAACATGAGCTGTATATGTTCCTTCTCCACCGCCTTCAATTATTGCGACTACTGCAATTTTAGGTTTATCGTATGGAGCAAATCCCACAAATATACCGTTATTTTGTTTACCAGCAACTTGTGATGTACCTGTTTTACCGGCTACTTGAATATTACTATTTCTAAATATAATACTTGCTGTACCACCTACTTCATTTGTAACAGATAGCATTCCTTTTTTTACAGCATCTACATATGCTTTTTCAAGTCCTACATCTTTACTTTCAAAATTAGTTTCAGTAAATGAGTTTGAATAATTCTCTATTTCATTTAAAGATATCTGCTCATTCGTATCAGATGAAGTTACACTTTTAATAATAGAAACCTTATTTAATCTACCACCATTAGCAATTGTAGATATATAATTTGCAAGCTGAACTGGAGTATATAAATTATATGATTGACCAATAGATGCATTTAATGTATCACCTAAGTACCATTCTTTTTCATTTTCTCCTGCAATTTTTCCAGTAGATTCACCATATAACTCTATTCCTGTTTTTTGTCCAAGTCCAAAAAGTTTTGTAGTTTTTACAATTTCATCTATTCCTATTCTTCTTCCAACTTCATAGAAATAACAGTTGCATGAGCCTTTAATTGCTCCTTCTAAATTAACATATCCATGAGTTGTATGATATTGAGAATATATCCAACACTTTGGTTTATGTCCATATGGATAAATTCCTGGGTCTAATATTTTTTCATCTAAAGTTATTTTTCCAGCTTTTAAACCTGCTATTCCTACTAGCATTTTATATGTTGAACCGGGTGAATAAGTTCCAGAAATTGCTCTATTATACATTGGTTTTAAAGGGTCGTTAAAAAGTGAACTTAACCTTTCTTTTGATATTCCAGACACCATATCATTTATATTATATGTTGGATAATTTGCCATAGCTAATGTCTCTCCGCTTTCAACATCAAGTACTACAACACTACCAGCGGAAGCTTCTGATATTTTTTTACCAAGTAAAGTTCCATCTTTTAGACCATTAATTACGTTTACTAAAGATTCTTCTGCTGTCTTTTGAAGCCTATAATCAATTGTTAAAGAAATACTATTTCCAGACACTGGTTCTTCAGCCACAGTTTCAGAAGAAACATTTCCCTTAGAGTCAGTTTCTGCTTTTATAACGCCATCTTTTCCTTTCAAGTATTTTTCAAAGGCTTGTTCAATTCCTGCCTTTCCTATAATACTGTTTATATTATATCCCTCATCTTTTTTAGTTTTGTACTCTTTGTCACTTATTTTACTAACATACCCAATTACATGAGCTGCAAATTCTCCGTTAGGGTAATATCTTTTTGGAACCGAAATAACATTCACTCCATATAATTCTGATTTTTTTTCTTCAATTTGAGCCACCGATTTTTCAGATATATCTTTTGCAACTAAAGCAGCATTAAATAACGAATAACCATTTAGATTTCCTTCATATTTTATCATTATCATTCTAATTTGATTTTTTCTATCTACAGCATAATCTGCAAGGTCATATTTTTGTATAAATGTATCTATCGTTTCATCAAATGTAGCATCTTCTTTCAAATTCATTTCCTTTTTCCATTTTTTAGCCTCTTCTTCTGTTTCAAAATTAAATGAATCTAAAGTATCGTTTACAGGGAAAGTTGAATATATATTATCACCGTTTGAAAGTAAAATATTAATAAGTTTTGCTATTGCCTCATTTTGTTCTTTTGCACTTACTTTTACTTTATATAAGTCTACATCAAATGAAAGTTTATTACTTGCAAGAACAACTCCATTTCTATCTGTTATTTCTCCACGTGAGGCAACTTGTGTTTCTTTTCTTAACATCCTTTTTTCTGATTTTTCTCTATACTCATCTCCATGTAATATTTGTAGGTTAAAAAGTTGAATTATAAAAATAACAGATATTATACCTATTATTATATTTAATATTAATATCCTATTTTCGAAAAAAGCTGAAACTTTTTCTAATATTTTCTTCAATCTTTTCACCTACCTTATATTATAATCTAAATTGCACTATCTCTTCTTAAATTACTCTCAAATTTTTCCATTATCTTGTATATTATACCGTAAACAATTACTACAATAGTAACGTTTAATATAGAGCTTATTATAACTTGCTTTAGTAAATAAAAGAAACTACTGTAAACTCCTGTTAAAATTAAATACTCAATATACTGTATTAGTTCAAAAACAAATGTAAAAATTAATGTAACATATATAAGAGATAACTTATTTTCTTTTCTGTAATTTGTATTTATTATACCAGTTATTGCACCAGTTATCGTATACGCAATTGTAAACATACCTGTGGTACTACCAAATACAAAATCAGTTATAACTCCAATTATAAATGCAAAAATTGTACCTGTATATACTCCATACCATAGACTTACAACAATTACTGTAATAAGTATAAGGTTTGGTTTTACTCCAAATAATGTTTTGGTATCAACTACAAAAAGTTGAAGAAAGTATACAAGCACAATAAAAAGAATTATATATAAAAACGTCAATGTTTTCTTTGCCATAACTTAAAATTCCTTTCTAATTAATGATAATTCCGACCTCAGATATAGTTCGTATATTAACATTAGGTTCGACAATAGCATATCTATTTGTATCGTTTTTATTATTTACGACTTCTATTACCTTTCCTACGGGTATTGCGTTAGGATATGTAGAACCCAATCCAGATGTATATAACATATCTGATATTGAAATTTCTGCATCAATTGGAATAAATGTAAGTTTTAATCTATTATTAGATTTTAAGCTTAAATCTCCTTGCAAAATTGCCGGTTCATTAATAGTACTAATATTAACGCTTACTGATGAAGATGGATCTAAAATTGTAGTTACTGTACATCTTTCTTCACTTACTTCAGATACGTATCCCACTAGCCCCTCTTCATGAACAACAGCTTGATTTAAAGCCACTCCATCATTTGAACCTATATTAACTGCAAATGTTTGAGTCCAATTATCATGTTCTCTATATATTACATTGCCAAGTTTTATGTTAAAGTGTTGAAATTTGTTATTTATTTTAAGCATGTTCTTTAATGATTCATTTTCTTTTAAAATTCTTTCTGATTCTAACACCTTGTATTCTAAATCTTTTTTCTCACTTTCTAATTTTTCTTTTTCTTCATTTATTTTTTTCTCATTTGCAAAGTGAGAAGAGATTCCGTGAGTAAAATTTGAAGTTGCATCAAATACAATGTCTATTGGTTTAGTAACAATTCCAGATATAGTTCTAATTACTGCATTATTACTATTTTTAAATATTAAGCTCGCTATAACAATTACAACTATACATATAACTGCTACAAATATAATTTTTTTAAATTTATCTTTTTTTCTAACATCTAATCCATAGTTGTAACTATACTTCACTTAAAAATTCACCTCTTTTTATCTCTTTCTTGCAAGAGTTGTTTTCTTCAATATTTCTATACTATCAAGAGCCATTCCTAAACCTTTTAATACACAGCATTCAGGATTTTCTGCTAAAAATACTGGCATTCCTGTATTTTCTGATATAAACCTATCTAAATTTTTAATTTGAGAGCATCCTCCTGATAGTACAATTCCTCTTTCCATAATATCTGCTGCTATTTCTGGAGGAGTTTCCTCTAATGTTAATTTTACTACTCTTAAAATTTCATTTAAAGCATCACTCATAGCTTGATTTATATCTTCTGTTGTTACAGTAATTGTTTCTGGCAAGCCTGTTGTCAAATTTCTGCCCTTAATGCTCATTTTTTCCTCTGTCATTGCAGCAGTTGCAGCACCAATTTGTTTTTTTACTTCCTCGGCTTCTCCCTCACCAATTAACACATTAAATTTTTGTTTTATATATTCTATAATATCTCTATCAAGTTTATCTCCAGCAACTTTTATAGAATTAGTAACTACTATGCCTCCTAAAGAAAGTACAGCCATTTCACTTGTTCCGCCACCAATATCTATTATCATTGAACCTTCAGGTTGTTCAACTTTTATTCTTGCACCAATTGCAGCAGCCATAGCTTCTTCCATTAAAAATACATCTTTTGCTCCTGCTTTATATGCGACACCTTGAACAGCTCTTTCTTCAACATCAGTTATACCTGCAGGTATAGAAACCACAAGACGTGGTTTAGAAAAAAGGCTTTTTGGAACTACACGAGATATCAAACTTTGTATAAGCATTCTTGTACCATCAAAGTCAGCAATCACACCATCTTTCAAAGGTTTTACAGCAACTATATTATCTGGAGTTCTTCCAACCATTTCTTTGGCTTGATTTCCAACTGCAAGTATTTCACCTGTTATCTTATTTATAGCGACAACAGATGGCTCTGAAAGTACCATTCCTTTTCCTTTAACGTGAATTCTAATATTTGATGTTCCTAAATCTATTCCAATGTCTTTTGATATTATTCCCATATTTTTTCCACCTTTTCTGTTTTTTTTTATATTTTAAAAATATTTTTCTTCTTTTAAACTTATATATTTATTATTAGCAATTATTATATGATCTAACAACTTAATATTAAATATTCTAGAATTTTCTTCAATTTTCTTTGTAAAAATTAAATCTTGTTTACTAGGAATCAAACTTCCCGCAGGATGATTATGCGTAAGTATAATAGAATGAGCCATTTGTTTTATAGGTTCAGACAAAATTTCTTTTAATGAAATATTTATACTATCTGTTGCACCTATTGCATTAGTTATAATAGACAATACTTTGTTTTGCTTATTAAGTAAAATTGTTTTCATTATCTCTTGCTTTTCAAAAGCATATGAAGCTGATACCAAATTAAATATATCCGCTGGAGTTAAAATTTTTATTTTAGTTAAATCTTTTTCATAATCTTTAGCTATCCTTCTTGCTAGCTCTACTACAGCTTTTATTTCAATTGCTTTTACTCTTCCTATTCCTTCAAAAGCTTTTAATTCTTGAATTGACAGTTTACTTAAATACTCTAAATCACTCATTTCTAATCTCTTAGAATTATTTAATATATTTCTTGCAATATCAATACATGAAAATTTCTTTGTTCCTGTTTTTATTACTATAGCTAAAAGTTCAGAATTTGTTAAATTTGACGGACCTACTAGTTCCAATTTTTCATAAGGTCTATCATTTAACGGTAAAGCTGTTACAATTTTAGCCATCTAGTTAATTTTTGTGATATAAATGCAAATAGTAACATAAATATGACCCCACCAACACTTACTTTGCACCATATACCTAAAGTTAATTTTAAGAAGCTAAGATCCAATGTGATTGGATTTTGAAATCCTATTTCTCCACCTATTGCTAGCCATTTAAGATACCCCACCTGACTAAAAGCCTCTCCAAATGCTACTCCTACTATCATACCTAAAATAGCACAAATAACAACAATAACTTTTTTCATTATTTTACCTCCTATGAAAACTATTATGTATTTAAATCTAAAGAAAAAATACACAACAATTTGTGTATTTATTATATAACTTTTTTCCAAATATTTCAATATTATTTCAAAAATATGTTAAGAGAATTGTATTTTCTAATGTCAAGTTTTTGTATTCGTTAATTCTTTATCCTCTAACAAAATATTATTTTAAAAATTTATTACTATTTTATTATTTAATATTTTAGAATCAAATCCATTTTCGACATTCCAATTGTTAAACTGCTTTAAATACTCATTTGACTTTTCACTATCATATTCGTTATATAGCATAACTTGCTTTTTATCAAGAATATATGTAGGTGTCATTTCTAATGATGTTATTTTCATATCTTTATTTACTTCTATGGTAAAGATAAATCCCTCTTTAGCTACCGTATAATCTAAATCTGACATTAAATATCCTGTACTATAAATTATAGGTTTATCTTTATATTTAGTTATTGGATAAACTCCTAAAGCGTGCGAACCAATAACCATATCTGCGCCACTATCAATTGCTCCTTTAGCTATCTCACGCATTTGATTTGTGACACCATATGTGGTATCTCTTCCCCAATGAATATCTGCAATTACAATATCCGCCGCTTCTTTTGCCTCTTCTATATTCTTCTTTAAATTATCTTTAGTGTATACACTAATTTCATTATTTGTATAGTTTTTAGCTGTCCCAATTATTACAGAATTAGTTGAAACAATAGCAATCTTTTTACCATCTTTTTCAAAATATACTGGTGTATTTTCTCTACCAGCTACAAATATATTTGAACTCTCTAAAGTACTAATTGTGCTTTTTAATACATCTGATGGAAAATCAATTATATGGTCAGACGCTATACTTACAGCATCTAAACCTAAGGCTTCTAATGCACTAATTATATTTTTTGTAACTATATACTTACTCTTAGGATTTTGTATAGTTTCTAGATTGGTTATATTTGTAGAAAAGTTAGCATAAGTAAAATCAGAAATTCTAGCCAAACTATATATTTCTTTTATTCCTTCGCTATAATTGTAATTTAAATTGCTTCCAACCTTTCCTCCCATCATTATCTCACCAAGTATATTTAAAGATATACCTGATGTTTCTTTTTTTTCTTCAGATATATTAGCAAATACCTCTTTTTCTGTACTTTCTTCATCTATATTATTTTCATTACTTGTGTTAGTAGATGAATTTTCTGCTTGTGCTTTAGCTACTTCATCATTACTTTGATTTTCTTCACTATATACTATAGTGGATTTAGCTACTTTTTTTCTTAAAGCAGTAGCCGTAATCATTGACACTGTGAAAAAGACTACTGCGAAGGCAGCAACCAATATACAAGTATTTTTTATTGTAATAATTTTCCTAAAATTAAATCTCCTTCTATTGAACATAACTCTACTTTTGTAAGAGTTCCCCATAGAGCCTTATCTCCTTTTACTTTAACTTTTATATAATTAGATGTAAAGCCATAAAGATAACCATCTTTATATGACTCGAATATTACATTCATTTTTCTATTTAAGAATTTTTCCATATATTCTTTTTTGTTTTTACTAGCAAGCTCAATTAATTTTTCACTTCTTTTTATAGCAGTTTTACCATCTACTTGATTTTCCATAGTTGCTGCTCTTGTCCATTTTCTTTTTGAATACTTAAATACATGCATTTCATAAAAGCCTATTTTTTTGGCCATCTCATATGTGTTTAAGAATTCTTCTTCAGTTTCCCCAGGAAATCCTACTATAACATCGCATGTAAAAGATACATCTTTCATTTTTTTCCTTATTTTTTCTATAGTTTCTAATACATAACTTGCATTATATTTTCTATTCATTCTCTTTAATACATTATCGTCTAAGCTTTGAACAGATAAATGAAAATGATGACATAATTTTTCAACATTTGCAAGTCTTTCAATAACTTCATCTGTTAAAACACGTGGTTCTATTGAGCCAAGCCTTATTCTGTCTAAACCTTCTATTTTATTTACTGCTTCTATAACATCAATAAGAGAAGTGCTATTTTCTAAATCTTTTCCATATGATGCTATCTCTATTCCCACTAAAACAACTTCTTTTACCTTAGACTTAACTAAATTTTCAACTTCTTGAGTTATATCCTCTATCTTTCTGCTTCTAACTCTTCCTCTTACATAGGGAATTATACAATACGAGCAAAAATTATTGCAGCCGTCTTCTATTTTAACACTTTCACGTATATTTATTCCTTTGTTTAAGATTTTAGTATCAGCATATTTTTTTACTTTTGAAATATCAGATATATACTCTAATTTACCTTTTTTAGCAATATATTCTTCTACTATTTCTACTATTTTGTTTTTTTCCTCATTTCCAATAATTATATCTACATTTTTTATATCAGTTTTATCTTTTATCTCTTGAGCATAACAACCAGCCAAGACAACAATTCCGCCTTGCCTTTTAGCTTTACTTAATTGTTGTCTTGTTTTTCTTGTTGATAAATTTGTTACTGAACATGAGTTAATAACATATATATTGGCTATATCATTAAAATCTACTATATTATATCCATTTCTTTCAAAACTTTCGCGCATTAAATCTGTTTCATAAGAATTAACCTTACATCCTAAAGTACAAAAAGCAACACTTAAGTTTTCTTTGGACAAATTAATATTTTTTTGTGTTTTATACTGCATTTATTATCTTCCTTTTAATAATTAAAGTTAAACATTAGTTTTTAATAAACTAATTACCATTTTATCATTATTTTCTACTGAAAAAGCAGAATCTTTTATTGATGCCATAAGCATTTTTACAAGGTATATAAATGATGGAGGAAGTTTAGATATATTTGCAGAAGTAATATATATAAGCCAAGTATTTTCATCCTCAGTTATTGATAAATCAATCTTATCATTTTCTTCCGATTTATCTAAAATCTTCTTTATTATTTCACATGTTAAAAATACTATATCATTTATATTTCCTTTTATATAACTATTAGGTCTTAAAGAAACATTTGTTGTAAAATCTACTTTTTTAATTTTTACATCATTTTTAAGTATCAAGTTAGCAAGTGTTATAACTTCTTCTCCAGCAATAACAAAGTCTTCATCTTCAGATGATTGTTTTATAATTGCTGTAAGTACTTTATCTACATTTTGTAAAGTATTTTTGTTATTTACATATATATCATTTAATTTAGTTAATTCTTCATCACTTGCAATATCCTTTGAAGATTTAACAAGCATATTCATAAGTTCTATAGAGCCACTTATAGATAAAAGATCTGATTTAATTTCTTGAGCAATACCAGTTACCAAAGCACCAATTGCATGTTGTTTATATTTTGCAAGCTCGATTTCATTTTGTTGCTTAAATATCTTAACAGCTGATATAATCTCAAGATGTAATCTATCAATTCCTTCTGTTTTATCAAAATAGTTTTGAATGTTTAATCTTTGCATTGTTTCAATTGGAGGTTTTTGACCTGAGAAACCTGTTTGTAATATTATAATAAGTTGCTTATTTGTTTCTCTTACCTTTTCTATAACTTCTTCACCATTAAACTCAGGCATAAAATAATCAAGTAATGCTATTTGGTAATCTTTGTTTTCAAGTGCCTCTATTGCTTGTTTACCATCAGTTACTTTATCTACTTTATATCCTTGTGATTTCAAGAATGAATATGTCATCAATAAATAATCTTGATCATCATCAGCAAGTAATATATTTATGTTTTTCTTTATTTCATCATATGTCATCATAATACCAAATCTCCTTTATTTTTAAACCTTTAAGTCTAAATTAATTTCATAACTATATTATATATTAATTTCATTAAAAAGGAAAGCTAAAACTAAAAAAATATCAAATAATTTGTAAAATATTTATTCGTATATATAAAAAATTCAATCAGTAATTTTCAACCGATTGAATTATTATATTTTTTTAGAAAAAGAATACTTTTTTTGCAAGTACTATAATTGCTATTATCACTCTATAATATGCAAACACTGCAAAGTCATGTTTCTTTATGTATTTTAGTAAGAATTTAATACTTAATATTCCTACAATTGCTGCTGTTACAATACCTACTATTATTGAAATATCAAACCCTATAAATAAGTCTTTTACTTTTACAATTGCTGCTCCAAAAATTATTGGAGTTGAAAGTAAAAATGTAAATTTAGCTGCTGCTTCTCTTGATATTCCCATAAGTCTTGCTGCAAGTATTGTTGTTCCAGAACGTGAAAAACCTGGTACTACAGCTAATGCTTGTGAACATCCTATAATAAATGTCTGTTTAAATGTTAGGTGTTCAAAATCTGTTTGATTTTTATATTTCTTTTCTGCCCATTTATCTCCTAGATAAATAAATATTCCCATAAGTGCAAGTAATAGTGCTATTATTACCATATTATTACGCACAACATCTTCTATAACACTCTCAAAAAGCATTCCAACAAGTGCTCCTGGAATAGTGGCACAAACTAAATACCAAAACATTTTTCCATTAAATGTTTTTTCTTTTTTAGTTAAATTTGTGAAAGCTCCTTTAAATAAATCAAGCCAATCTCTCCAAAAAACTGCAAGTACTGCAATTAAAGTTCCAAAATGTAATGCAATGTCAAATGCTGTTTCAAATGAAGCTTCCATTTCTGGAAAATTAAATAAATATCTTACTATTATTAAATGAGCTGAACTAGATATAGGTAAAAACTCACCTATACCTTGAACAATTCCTAGTATTATTGCATGTAAAATTCCCATTTTACTTCCCCCTAAATATTATTTTATTTGTTCTCAAGTAATTCTGTTGAAATAAGTACATTGTTTGAAGTTCTTAAATACATTGTATTTCCCTTTATAGCTTCAAACTTAACATATGTTGAATATTTTCCTATTCGTTTATATGGATCCTTTCCAGCTACATTTAATACATATGTTGGATATACTAGATAAACTCCATAATTGTTTGAATATGTTGTTACAAGATCAGCATCACTAAGTTTTATAGTATTAGTAATTGTATTATTATTTACTTTGTATACTGTCTTTTTCTCTTGCTTATCAATAAAATATAAATTATCTTCTTCGTCAAGCCCTATCATATCTACATCTTTTTTAAATAAATTCATGTAGCCTGCAGATGAATAAATATTTGATTTTGAATCTTCGTAATATATTCTATCTCTACGTTGAAGCATAATCAATTTATTTATTATAACGCCTGACTTAACTTGTGACATACTATTAAATAAATCTATTCTATAAAGTACATTATTTGTATTTGTTCCTGATTTTGTTTCAACATTAATATATAGTATGTTTATAACTGGTGACATATTCATGTCTTTTATTTTAGAAAAGTTATTTACGTTAATTGTATTAAACTTGTTTTTCTTTTTATTAGCTATTTCATAAGTATTTAATACCAACTTAGACGAATTATTTGTTTTATTTTCTGTAAAATATATAATTAAGTTTTTGTCGTATAATAAATTATAATAACAAATCGGTAACTCTTCTTCTATTGTATCTACTAAAGCCCCATCTTTTAATGAGTTTATAACTACCTTTCCATCTTTTAGATAAGTATAGTATTTATTATCAAAAGAGTACTGTATATCTGATACATCAGTTGGCAATTCTATCTTTTTCCCATCAGTAATTTTAGAGCCAGATGTTGCAACATTTGATGTAATTGCACTTGTTTGACCTAAGTCAAATATAAAATTATCTACTAGTGTTAGTGCAATTATAGTAATTAAAGTACCTGTTGCAAAGAATACTGATAAATATAATAAAAATTTTCTCATTCTTCCTCCTATATATTCCTAATTTTTATTAGGTTTTGTAATTATAAACGCACAAGGAACATATCTTTCTCCCATTATATCACTTGGGTTATTTACAAGTTTTGAATTATAGTACATTGTTGTAGAAGCTCCACCGTCTAAATTAAATGCATTGTAAGCTCCATATTGTAAAAATATGTCTTGAACATTTTTTAATGTGGCCCCTAAACTATCTGATTGTCTTCCATCGATTACAAGCATAAGTATAGTTCCATCTTTTTTCTGTCCTATAGCAGTTCTTGGTTGAATTCCCCAACCTCCATCTCCAGACCTTATTGTTGGTTGACCGTTTATTATTATAACTGGTCCAAAAGATACAGCACTTTGTAGATTTAACTGTTTCATTCTTGAATATGACATGGAGTTTGAAACAACCATTTTATGTTCTGAGTCAAGACCTACAACGCTATATGAACCACCTTGGTTTGTTGTTTTAAGTTCACCATCTGTAATTAATATTCCACTTGGTTTACCTCCTGTTCCAAGCGCATCATCAGCAAATCCTCCTGCGTTTATTCCACCTATTGCATCATAAGCTTCTACAATTTGTGATGTTGTTGAGCCTACTTTTCCAAGTTTTGGGGCTGCAGCAAGTTTTACACGTGATGGATCGTTAACGATTAACAAATAGCCCTTAAAAGTTTTAGAACTTACATCTACAAGTTCTATTCCATCAGTATCTCCTTCACTAGATTGTGATTTATTTATTTCGATATCATCAAGATTTTGATCTGCCAATATTTCTTCTGGTCTATTACGCTTTAATATTTCCTGAATTGTGTCATCATCTAAAAACAAAGTTGCAAAATATTGATGACGCATAGTTGTCATTGCAGTTGTTACAATCATATCTCTTGTATTGGTATATGGTCCATAATATATAAGTAAAATGCATAAAAGCGGAATGTATATTATTTGAAATAATAAAAATCCACCAAATATTTTTAAAAATTTCTTCATCATTGTCTCCTTTTTAACTTTATATTAACATATTCAATTTTATCAAATAGTACAACTTTTTTCAACATAAATATATATATTTTTTAAAAAATGTTACTTTTAGATTTACACGAATAAATCGTAAGCCTTAAGTTAGCCTACGATTTATTCTTTATAGTTTAGTGTGTATTTGTATTTTTATTAGTACTTTCTGTATAAATATTCACATCAGAATTATTTTTTACTGAATTTGCTGTGTGAAGATCACATTTATCTTTTGGTACCATATATTGCCAATCACTTGGTTTTGTTGGTGGATCATAATCTCTTGAAATATATGATCTTTCTTCAGTATTTTGGCAATACTCTGTTGCAAGTTTTCCTGTATCTTTACATACTTTTACACGTTTATGTACTGTACATGTAGCAGTTGGAACTGAACCTTTAGCTAAAAGATCTGTCAAAGTTCTATCTCCTCTTGGATCAGTTTTGCATGCCTCTGTTGCAACAAGTCCTGAGTCTCTACAAAGTGCTCCGTCTATTACACTTGAAGGTCTTTCAAATTGTTTTACTTGTTGACCTTTAGATATTTCGTTTACAACACTATTAAATAATTTCATTGAAGTATATGGATATGAACCATATTTTCTATATCCTATCGCTCTTGGATCATCATAACCATTCCAACAAGCTATTGTATAGTATGGAGTAAATCCACAGAACCATTGGTCTTTATCATCATTTGTGTTACCTGTTTTACCCGCAACCGGCATTCCATTTGTTGCCTTAATAGAGCCTGCACCTGTACCAGATTTAACAACAGTTTCCAAACAACTTGTAAGCATATATGATGTTGAGTCTTTCATAACACGTTTAGCTTCTGAATTTGAAGTTAATATTTCTTTTCCGTTTCTATCTAATACTTTAGTGTATAGTTTTGGTTCTATATATAGTCCTCCATTTGCAATTGTTGCATAAGCATTTGCCATCTCAAGTGGTGTAAATCCTTTAGTTACACCTCCAAGTGCTAAAGAAGCTGCACTTTCATCATTTTTAGCTTTATTTTCTTTAGCTGAAACTAAACCTTTAAGTCCACAATTTTTGGCAAAGTTAAATGCAAATGAAACATCAACTTTCATATTTGCTCTTGCAGCAGGTAAATTCATTGATTTAGCAATCGCATCTCTTGCTGTAACATAACCATTAAAATATCCATAATAGTTTCCGGGATTCCAAGTTCCTTGTGGAAGTGGTGAATCATCAAGTCCTGCACCAGGAGAGGAAACGCCTTGTTCAAAAGCTGGTCCATATGCTCCAAGTGGTTTCATACAAGAACCTGGTTGTCTTCTTGCTTGAGTTGCTCTATTAAATTGCAAAGCACCTGTTTTTTCTCCAGCTCCTCCTGAAAGTCCTACTACATCCCCAGTAGCTTGATCAATAACAACCATGGCAGCTTGCATGAAGTCTCCGTTTCTTTCAGTGTAGAAAAGTTTATCATTATTAAATGTATTATCTATAGCTGTTTGAACTGTTGGATCTTGTGGTGTATAAATTTTAAGTCCATCGCCATATAACATCTTTACAGCTACACCTTCATTTACACCCTTTTCTTCCATCAAATCTTTTTTTACTTGTTCAAATACTGCATCTACATAATAGCTTTGAATATCTGCATTTACTACTACTTGCTCTTTCTTAAATACTATTTCTGTATTACATGCTTCATTATACTCATCTTCAGTGATTTTTCCAAGCTTTTTCATTTGATTTAATACTATTTTTTGTCTATCTAAAAGCTTTGTTTTTGCCTCTTCACTTTTATATGGGTTAGTTGATTCAGGAGATTGAATTATAGCTCCAAGAACTGCTGCTTCTGCTATATTTACATCTTGAATTTTCTTTCCAAAATAGTTTTGTGATGCCACTTCTATACCATATGCACCATCACCCATATATATAGTATTAAGATATGCAACTAGTATATCTTCTTTAGACATTTTTGTTTCAAGTACTGTAGCTCTGTACCATTCTCTTATCTTTCTAGTCCAAGAGCTTTCCTTATCCGAAGTAACATTTTTAACCAACTGTTGAGTTATAGTACTTCCACCAAAGTTTGACTTTCCACCATTGAAGACATACGTTACAACGGCTCCTAATGTTCTTTTTACGTCTACTCCTTTATGAGTAAAGAATCTTTCGTCTTCTATTGAAACAATAGCATCAACTACATGCTTAGGCAGATCTTTATACTCAATTGTTATTCTATTTTCAGAATCGTAAAGCTTTCCAATCTCATCACCATTTTTGTTATATACAAACGATGTCAAATTATATGCTTGTATATCATCAAGACCTATGCTATCAGTTTTATCAATAATTCCAGTTATCACACCTACTACAACTCCAGTGCCAATTATAACTAAAGCTAGGAACACGAAAAAGCAAATTTTTAATATTTTCTTTTTCTTAGAATTATTTTTCTTTAATTTTTTTCCTTTTCCTTGTGTACCGTTTTGAGTACCATAACTATTAGTAGATTTAGATTTATTTTTTAATTCCTTCTCTACTTTCATTAAAGCTTTAGGTTGTAACTTTTTCTTATGATTATTATATTTCTCCATCTTTTTCACCTCTGTTAAAGTTCATTTTGCCTTTTTAGTAATATAGAAAGATCTGAGATTTCACCTCTAATACTAAAATTAATCTTTAGTGCCTTTTTTATTTTATCTATATACGAAATCGGTAAATGACCAACCTTTTTTATAACCCTTATCTTATCAATTGTTCTTAGTTGTTCTACGAGTATAATAGAATTACTAGGAAGATTAGAACAAGATTTAGGTATATTAATATGAGTAGGCAGCTTTATTTTTGTTTTTGTTGTCAGTGGTGCTACAATTATGGTTGGACTATGTTTATTTCCAACATCATTTTGCAATACCACAACTGGCCTTATGCCATCTTGTTCACTCCCTATAACAGGCCCAAGGTCAGCATACAGTATATCGCCACATATAATATTCAAAACACATCCCTACTTTCATATATTATACACTAAAAGACAAAAAAAGCAAATATTTTTAATAAAATTTATTTAATATCGAACAAACTATATTCTATATCAACAAATGCTTTATCTAAATCATCATAAATTGTATATTCAAGTGGCTTTCCGTCATCATTTGAGACACTTAGTTCCATCTTAGTTATTTTTTTATTGCTATTTAAAAGGTCACTATAACTTTTAAATATTTCATCATATCCATTAAATATTATTCTAAATATTGTTTTTTCCTCTTTAGTTTCAACTTCAATTTTTGTATTTAGTTCTTCGCAAGATTTTTTTATTAATTCTTCTATATCATTATATAAAGATATAAAGGTTGAAATACTTAGAATATTAGTCTTTCTTACTAAATAATCACTTAATATATATTCGCTTACTTGAGAGTTACAACTTATCTTTAAATTATTTTCTAAAATTTCATAAGTAATGGTATCTTGAGTTTCATTTTTGGTTATTATTTTAAATCTTTCTTTTCCCTCGTCATCTTTTTCATATTCTTCTTCAAACTCATATTTATTTGTTGTTTTATTACCAATAATTGTAGCATTATATTTAGCATTATATTTTTGGGTATTAAATACTCTTTCTCTTTTTAAACTACCTATTTGGTTTATATGTTCAAAATCTGAATTATCTTTTAAAACTATTTTCATAGTTATCATAATTAAAAGTGCAGCTACCGTTAATGCTGTTAAAATAATTAACCAAAGCCTTTTATTTCTATCATTTCTAACATTTAATTTTATTACCATATTTTTTCTTTCTCCTTAAAAATATGTATATGTTTAGATGAAAACAAAAATACCATATACACTTTTAAAAGTATATATGGCACAAAGCTTACTTTTTCATCTCTTTTACAGCAGCTAAAGCTTCTTTTACTGCATCTAGTTTATTTTTAATTTCATCAAGTTCGTTATTTTCTAAATTATTTTTCAAATCTAATTTTACTTTATTTGTCATATCATCTACATCTTGTTTTAAGAAAGATAATAGTTCAAGTACATCAAATCTGGTAGATTTATATTTTGGCATTTTGTCTTCTAGTAATGTTCCATTTATATCAAAGCTTTCCTCGTATGAAGGAATTACGCAAGGAATTCCAAATTTTTCTTGTACTGCATTTTTAAATGCTTGTTGAGCTGGATATTCTCCATGAACAAGAAAAATATTTTTAGGTTTTTTATCCATTTTTTCTATCCATGTTAAAAGTCCATTTTTATCTGCATGACCTGAAAATGCATCTAGGTATTGTACTTCTGCATTTACTGCAATTTCTTCACCAAATATTTTTACCAATTTTTCTCCGCTTAAGATTTTCTTACCTAGAGTTCCTTCAGCTTGAAAACCTACAAACAATATTGTACACTCTGGTCTATACAAATTATGTTTTAAGTGATGCTTTATTCTTCCTACTTCGCACATACCACTAGCAGATATAATAACTTTTGGAGTTCTATCTTCATTTAATGCCTTTGATTCTTCTGAACTAGTTACAAAATGCAAGTTTTCAAATTCTAAAGGATTATCACCTTTTAGTAAATATCTTAATGCATCCTCATCATAGTAACTAGGATTACTTTCAAAAATCTTTGTAGCATTTACTGCTAAAGGACTATCTACATATACAGGAATTTTTTTCATTACGTCCCCTATTCCTTTCATTGCAGCAAATTTATTTATTTCGTATAACATTTCTTGAGTTCTTCCAACAGCAAATGATGGGATTATAACATTACCTCCACGGTCTATGGTGTCAATCAATATTTGTAAAAATTTGCCTGATTGGTCTTCCATTGCGCCATGCAATCTATCACCATATGTTGTTTCCATTACTAGATGGTCAGCTCCCTCAATATATGTAGGGTCTTTTATTATAGGCATATTTAAATTTCCTAAATCTCCAGTAAATACAAGTTTTTCTTCTTTTCCATCTTCCTTAACATATACTTCTACTATGCTAGATCCTAGCATATGTCCAGCATCACGAAGTATAAATCGAATATTTTTATCTATTTTTATTTCTTCGTCATATTCTATAGGATAAAAAAGATCTAAAGAATCTATACCATCTTGTGCAGTATACATAGGTTCTGTTGGCTTTTTACCTGCCCTTATACGCTTTCTATTAACCCATTCTATTTCTTTTTCTTGAATATGTCCACTATCTGCAAGCATTATTGAACAAAGGTCAACAGTTGCACTAGTTGCATATATCTTTCCGCTATATCCTGCTTTGAATAATTTTGGAATTCTTCCACTATGGTCAATATGTGCGTGAGTTAAAATCACAAAATCTACGTCCTGAATATTAAAAGGAAAATCTTCATAGTTTAACATTTGGTCTGTAAGTCTTCCTTGAAACATACCACAGTCTACTAAAAATTTCTTACCTGCTGCTTCTACCATATGACAAGAACCAGTTACAGTTCTAGCAGCTCCATAAAAAGTTATTTTCATAAATATCAATCTCCTACTTTTTCTTACGTTTTTATTAAATTATTTAAAATTTATATTAAAATTGTATATTAAAAAAAAACTTTTTTCAAGTGTATTTCTTTAAATATTTTCTATTTACATTCAAAAAGCATAAGTAAAGAATTTCTCTTAAACTTATGCTTAAAATTTTTTGCTTAAAAAGCTAATTTAAGTACATGAAAACATAAATGTACCTAAAAATATTATGAGTAAATTATTTAAAATTTATACACCTCTTTACATATTTTTTTAACTTAAAAATATAGGGTTCCTTACTACATTCATATTTACATCTTTGCTACGTACTTTATTATACATATTAATTTTTGAGTATAGTTGTCTATATAACTCAGTAGAAGATTTTGTTTTTATTATTATATTCATTCTATATTTATTATTTATTTTTTGAACAAATGGACTTCTTGGAGAAAATACGTTATACAATTTATTTTTGTCATTTGATAAAATTTCATACATTTTATTTGCATCTTTTTTCAAATTATTTAAATTCTTTGAAGAAAATTCAAATAAAAATATGTCTATAAAAGGTGGGTAGCTACATCTTTTTCTAAATTCAATTTCTTCCTCATAAAAACCAACATAATCATTTTTTATAACGTTCTTTAAAATATAGTTTGTTTCATCTGCTGTTTCTATATATACTCTTCCTCTTTTTTCCGCACGTCCCGCACGTCCTGCAACTTGTGCTATATTTTGAAAGGCTCTTTCAGCAGAAGCATAGTCATTAATTGCTATCATAGCATCTACACCTAAAATGCCAACTAAGCTAACATTTGGAATATCGTGACCTTTACTTATCATTTGTGTTCCTATCAAAATATCAGCTTCGCCTTTTTTAAATTTCTCTAATATCTTATGATGTGAATCTTTAGCAACTGTTGTATCAGCATCCATTCTTAGAATTTTTATACCCGGAAAAATTGATAAAAGCTCTTCCTCTAATTTTTGAGTTCCAACCGTTCCAGAAGAAAGATTTTCACTACCACATTTAGGACAAATAGAGATATGCCTTTCTACATGTGAACAATAATGACAAAGAAGCAAGTCGTTATTTTTATGATATGTAAGTGCAACATCACAATTTGGACATTTAAAAATATGCGAGCACTCCTTACAAGTAAGGTATGAAGTATATCCTCGTCTATTTAAAAAAATCATAGTTTGCTCTTTTTTTTCTAAATTTTTACCTATCTCTTCTTTTAATTTATTGCTTATATGTAATGTATTACCACTTAACCTATCTTCTTTTAAGTCTATAAGTTCTATATCCGGTAATACAGCATTTCCAGGTCTATTTTTTAATTCAATAAGTTCAGATTTATTATTCTTTGCGTTATAATAGCTTGAAATTTCAGGAGTAGCAGAACCAAGTAGTAACACTGCACTATTTTCCTTACATATATACGACGCCACTTCTTTAGTTGAATATTTTGGAGTACTTTGAGAATAATAGCTTTGATCGTGTTCTTCATCTATTATAACAATACCTAAGTTATCTATAGGTGCAAAAATTGCAGAACGTGCACCTATTACAATATCAACTTTCCCTTCTTTTATTCTCTTGTATTCTTCTTTTCTTTTCGAAACAGTCATTTTACTATGTAATACTGCCACATTATTTCCAAACCTTGATACAAATCTATTTACTGTTTGATAAGTAAGTGATATTTCTGGTACTAGTACTACCGCTTTTCTTCCTTGATTTAAAACTTTCTCTAACACTTGCAAATATACTTCTGTTTTTCCACTTCCTGTAACTCCAAAAAGTAAACATTGTTTATATTCTTCTTCATATATATGATATGATATTTTCTTTATAGCATCTTCTTGTTCTTTAGTAGGTTCCTTTTTGTAAGTTCTTTCTATATTATAGTCACTTAATAGGTCTGGTTCGATTTCATATTTTGTACAGAAAATATATCCATTTTTTTCTAAAGTTTTAAGTATTGCTCTTGATATATTTAGTCCCTCCACAATATCATTTATTACCACAAAAGAGTTCTCAATTAAAAAATTTAATACTCTTATTTGCTTTGCACTCTTAATAGCACCCGAATTTATTTCTTGCATAATCTCATCTTCAGATTTTGCTAGCTCTACTCTAATATCATATTTTGAATTTAAAACTTTGCTAGACTTTTTTGAATTAGTTCCAGGTGGTAACATTAACTTTAGTGCATCATATACATTACAAAAATATATATGTGAAATATACTTAGCAAGTTTTAATCTTTTTTGATCTATATATGAAACTTCGTCTAAAACCGAAATTATATCTTTTAATTTATATTCTTTAATTCCTTCTTTTTTTTCTATTTCAGGTTCTATTTTTACTATAATTCCCTCAGTTGTATCTTTTCCTCTACCAAAACTTACTTCTACTCTTTTACCTATTTCTGCATCATGTAAAAGCTCTTCTGGTATATTATAATCATAAACCTTATTCAGACTTTTTACTGTTGTATTTATAAGTACTTTTGCTATCATAATTTTAACCTCTAACATATTATATAAAACATTAGTTTGAAAGTCAATAACAATTATACTATTAAGAAAAAATAATAATGCAAATAAAAGTTACTAAAAATATATTACTATTCTTAATAACTTTTATTTTAATATTAATTACTTGACTATTTTATTACTCCTTCTTTTTTTAATACTTCTTTGTATTTTTCAGCATTTTTTATCTCATCATATATAATACTTTTATTAACGCCACCTCTTCGTATAGTTGAATAGAATTCTCCTATATTAATACCTTTATATTCTTCTACACGTTTTAGTACTCTTTTTTTCTCATTGCAAAATTCCAAAAGCAATTTAATTTTATCACCTTTATTCATAACAAATCCTCCTATTACTTTATTAAAAATAATAATTACTATATTATAATAATAAAATTATACCGCTTCAATTACATTATGTCAATCATTTTAGGCTAAAGTATATAAAGCAAAAGCTATTTAAAATATAAATTAATATTTCAAATAGCTTTTACACATATTATTGTAGATTATCTTATAATATAAGTTCTTGGAGTTTTATTTTATATTCTTCCGGAACATTAACTCTACCAAGCTTTATATTCATCCAAAAATATCCAATGTTTTGTCCTTTATAGCTTTCATCTTGCTTAGGAGCTCTCATATATGTATTAAAAAACTCTATTAGCAAAAGAAGTTTTCTTTCAACTTCTATATTACGCTTATTTTTTAATATATAACCAATTCTTAAAAGTTCGTTATAGTCCTCTTCAGAAAGCTTAACTACATTATATCGAATATTTCTTAAAAAGACACCCAACTTAACATCTTTATATATTGTATTATGCACAGGTTCTTTATTATATTTAAGATAAAATTCTTTTAGCAATTCAACTTTTTTGTGAACCTCTTTTTTAATATCCAAAGAGTTAAGCCTATAACCTATCGCTAAAAGTTTTTTTTGCTCGTGAGGTTCAATTCTAGTGTTTCCTTTTTTTATTGAACATAAAAACTGTCCTATATTTTCACCTTTAAATTTTTCTCTTGATTTTGGTTCTCTTCCATAAATTTGATAAAACATAATCAAAAGATCAACTTTTTCCCGTACTTTTTCATAACTTACCATGAATAATTATCCTCCTTTGTAATATTTTATTTAAAATAATTATAATATATTTGCATATTTATATTATACCAAATTTATGCATCAAAGTCAATATTATGCAATCTATCAAAATACTCTAATAAAAAATGAAATGAAAATACAAAAGTACTCCCATTTCATTTTATTTCTAATCCTTTTTAATAATATCTTAATTACATTCCTCTATAAACTTGTTTACAACTCCTAAAAATTCTTCTTTCATAGTCTCAAGTCTTTCTTTTGTATCAGCTTCAAACCTTATTGTAAGTTTTGGAGATGTATTAGACATTCTAATTATTGCAAAGCCGTCATCAAATTCAACTCTTGCTCCATCTATAGTTGATGTGTTATATCCTTTTGAAATACAATATTTCTTTACTTTTTCTACTATTAAAGCTTTGCTTTCTTCTGATACAGTTATTTTAAGTACTGGAGTTGAATAATATTTCTTTAGTGTAGCTTCTATTTCTGCTAGAGTATGTGTTTCATTATCTATTACTTCAATCATTCTCAAACCTGCATATATTCCATCATCAAAGCCATAAAATTTATCTTTAAAGAATGTATGACCTGATATTTCTCCACCAAAAAGTAATCCTTCTTTTAACATTTCTCTTTTAATATATGAATTACCTGTTTTATATACTTTAGGCTCTCCACCATTTTTTCTTATCTCATCAGATAATGTTTTAGAACAACTTACATCAAACATTATTCCTTTATTTTGAACAGTAGGTAAAATATACTTGCTCATGATTGCCATATAATAGTCACTTGATATTATATTACCTTTATTATCTACACATCCTACTCTATCTGCGTCACCATCAAAAGCAACACCTATATCAGCATTTAGCTCTAATACCTTTTGCTGCAAAGAAACCATATTTTCAGCTTCAGCTGGATCTGGATGATGATTTGGAAAGTTTGGATCACTCTCACAATAGATATATGTAACATCTAAGTTTAATTTATCAAATATGTCTTTTACGATAATCGATGATGTACCATTTCCTGCATCTACTACTACTTTTAATTTTTTCTTAAAATCAAATTTTGATACAAGCATATTTACATATTTTTCTTTTATATCTACTTTTTCAAAAGTACCAGTTCCTTGTATAAAGTCTGCATTTAATACAAAATCTCTAAATTCAGTTATTTCTTCGCCACATATTTCACCTTTTTCATCAAAAGCTATTTTAAAACCATTATATTCTTTAGGATTATGACTAGCTGTTACCATTATTCCTGCACGTATGTCATATATTTCATTTGCATAATATAGCATAGGAGATGTTACGACACCAAGATACATAACATCCACACCTGTAGACAATACTCCTTCTATTAAAGCTCTTGCAAGTGCAGGTGAAGAAACTCTATTATCTTCGCCAATTATTACTTTATTTCCATTAAATTTTGTTTTTAGATAAGTACCATATGCTTTTCCAATAGTATATGCTGTACTTTCAAATAAATCTTCGTTGTATATTCCTCTTATATCATATCCTCTAAAAATATGAGGATTTATTTTCCTTGTTATTTCCATATAAAATAAAGATAACAAAATACCTTAAATAAATTTAAAATAATTTGTTATCTTTGCACCACCTTTCAAAATAATTATTATTAACTACTATATTTTAATTTCTACTATTTTTCTTCTAACCATTTTTTATATTCTTTAAGAACGATTTCGTTTACTTCTTCTATTGAAAGATTAGAAGTGTCAATAACTAAGTCATAGTTTGACATATCTTCTCTTTTAATACCATATGTTTTAAACCATCTAACATTTTCTTCGTTATATCTGTACCTAATTTGTTCTTTTACTTCTTCAATAGTTTCGAAAGTTTCTGTATCTTTTCTTTTTTCATCATTAAATACTCTTTTAGCAGCTACATCAATGTCCACTTTTAAATATACCTTGAATGAATCTGGTATAGCATACCAACCAAGTTTTGCATCAACAATCAAATTATCATGAGTTGCAGCATACTCACTTGCACTTTTTTCAATTTGTCTATCTAATTCTTCATGTTCATTAAGATATGTTTGAAATTCTACAATAGTCATTCCCATTTCTTTTGCTAACTTTCTTGCATATTGACCATTTCTATATATCTCATATCCAAGTTCTTTTTGTAAAGAATTAGAAAGTGAACCTTGACCACTAGCATGTTCTCCTGCTATTGTTATAATATGTCTTTTATTCATTTCTTACTCCCTATTATATAAATAGTTTAATTCATCAGTATCTACTATATCTTTTTTTATATCAGGCTCAATTACATATTGACCATTTTTCTTTACATATGCTTCTTCGTTTGCAATTTCTTCTGCTGCTATATCTACAGCATCCCTTATATCACTACTACCTTCCATTACTCTTCTTTTTTCAATATCTCTAGCTCTTTTAGCAATAGCAAGAGCTGATTCATATCTGTTACCTACTTTTGGCATTATTTCTTTAACATTAGGTTTTGCTAACATTTTATTTCCTCCTTTAAATACATATATATATTTTAGCACAAATATTTTGTTTTGACAATACTTAAATCAAAACAAATTATGTAACTTAAAACTTGTAATTAATCAACAAAATATTTGTAGTATTTTGTCTACTATTAAATCATAATAAATATAATGAATATAATGTTCAGATTCTCCCACATTTAAAATATATGATTTTTTAAATTTATTTTGTATACTCTCATTATACTTTAAAGTACTGTTTCTACATATAAGTATAGAAGTATCAAAAGTTCCTTCTCTTACACTGTTTAAATATTTATTAAAGCTATCTAATTCTTTAACTATATTTTTTAATTCGTTTTTTATATCTTCGTTTGGTATTTTATTTTTTTGTACATAAATAGCTTCATGCTTTATTTCATCTGGTATATTTCTATCGAACATTTTACTTATGCTTTTATCAAATATTGTTTTTAATTTAGTTTTACTAAGTAAAAAGTATATGTTATATGCAAGCTCTGTAATTTTTAACTTAACTTTACTTTCTTCTTGCATATCAATTAATATAGTTCCTAAAAGAGGAACTTCTTTATTTAAAGCAAGTGCATAAAAACAAGAGACTGAATGAGCAACTATTAAAGTATTTTCTGATTTTATATTTAATATGTTAAATACATATTTTATCTCTTCTGTTATATTATGTATATTTCTAGTATTATTTATAACGTCACTATCTCCATAGCCAAATCTATCTAATACTATTACTCTTAAACTTAAAGACAGTTTACTTGCCACCTCATACATATCTGCTATTCCAAGAGGTGTACCAAAGCCAGATAAAAACACAACCGTTTTCTCCCCATATCCAGCCTCATAATAACTCATATATTTTCCATTTATATTTATTTTATTTTTAACAAACATTTTTTTATCCTTTATTTTTTCTTAAAACTCAACTATTGTCGTTATACCACATGGTAAAAATACATCTTCTCCTTTTTGTTTTAATCCTATTTCATCAAAAGATATATTTTTTATTTTCTTATCCTTAAAAGCATACTTGGCAGCAGTTGTTATAACAGTACCTGAAAGTCCACCTGTATAAGTATTAATCATAACAAATAATGGGCTATCAGATAATACTTCATTGCACAATTCTAAAAGTTCACACAAATTTTTCTCTATAGACCATACTTCGCCATTTTTTCCTCTTCCATAAGATGGGGGATCCATTATTATTACATCATATTTATTACCACGTCTTATTTCTCTTTTTACAAATTTTATAACATCATCTACTAAAAACCTTACTTTTTTATCTTGAAGATGACTTGACATAAGGTTTTCTTTTGCCCAATTTGTCATACCTTGTGAAGAATCGACATGACAAACCTGAGCATTTGCATAAGCTGCTGCTACACTTGCTCCTCCAGTATATGCAAATAGATTTAGTACCTTTATTTCTCTTTTATTTTTTGTTTCTTTTGATATTTTATCTATAATATAGTCCCAATTAGTGGATTGCTCAGGAAATAGTCCAGTATGTTTAAATCCCATTGGTTTTATATTAAAAGTTAAATCTTTATATCTTATTTGCCAATCGTTTTTAATTTTCTTTAATATTTCCCAGTGACCTCCACCGCTACTACTTCTTATATATCTAGCGTGAGCCTCTTTCCATAGGTTTGGATGTGTTTTTTTTGTCCATATAATTTGTGGGTCCGGCCTTATTAATATGTACTCTCCCCATCTTTCGAGCTTTTCACCGTTTGCCATATCTAATAGTTCATATTCTTTTAAATCTTTGCTATATCTCATATTTTCTACTCCTTTATCATAAATATTACTGATGTAATATGAAAATAAAACAACAACTTAATTTATTTAAAGTATATAACTTTACTCCAAATAAAAGAAATTTTAAAAATATATTTAAATTATTGCTATTTTTTACTGTACTATGTCTGTTACTTATATTCTCAAAAACAAATTTCGAGTCAGTTAAAAATAGTACAAATATTTTCCTTAGTAATATATTGCCCTCTCTTTTTCCATTTATATTATTTACGGAAATTATACTTTCATCTAATATAATAGATATGCTATCAAATATATTTGGTTTTATAACAAAAAGTATTTTTAAAATAACTAAAAATTGTACACCAGCAATAATTATAGGATTTCTATGCGGTTATCCAATGGGAGCTAAAACTATAACACATCTTTATAACGAAAACGAAATATCAAGAGAAGATGCAAATAAACTTATTACTTTTACAAATAATTGCAATCCTGTTTTTATACTTTCAACTATTGGAATAAGTATTTTTAGTAATTTATACATTGGTATTATTTTACTTTTATCTCATTATATTAGTAGTATTTGTACTTTCTTTTTTGTAACACATACATCTATTATACACGAAAATTTAAGTTTAGAAAAGACTTTTTTAAAAAATGATACTACAAACTCCTTAAAAAAAAGTACTGAATTAACATTCTTTGAAATAATAAAAACTTCAATATTAAAGTCCTTTATAACACTTGGTATGATTTTTGGATTTATAGTATTATTTAATTTAAGCTTTAGTATTATAAATGAGTTTTTAACTAAACTAAATATTTCCCAAAAGACTATATCATTTCTTAGTGGTATATTTGAAGTGACAAAAGGCTCTTTAAACGTATACTCATTAAATTTACCTATAGATTTAAAGATAATAGCAATTTCATTTTTACTTGGATTTAGCGGTTTATGCATTATTTTCCAAGTATACTCTGTACTACAAGAAAATAAATTTAAATTTAAAATTCTATTTTTTTCTAAGTTGGTACAAGGAATTATTTCTGCATTTTTCACATTTATTATGTTAAAAATATTCAACATTCAATATGTTAATTTAGCAGTGTATAATAACATTTCAAATACTATTACATACGATGAGTTCATACATAATATTATTCACTCATACACAAACTCAATTTTTTTAATAATACTTGGGCTTTGTATATTTAACATTGTTTATATATTAAGGCATAAAGAAAAATAGACAACCAATTTCTCTCTATATATAATTGATTGTCTATTTTAAATTTATATTTGTCCTTTGCACTACTTTCCTAATGTAGTATTAATTTTTGTTTTTGCAGCTTCAACTGTTGACATATCTGGTATCATAACATATAGTTTTTGTGAACCTGCAGAATATGTAGTTTGTGAAGCACCTGTTCCGTTAACACTAATTGTTTCAAATTTCCATCCAGACATATCATTTAATTGATCCTTTACAAGTTTACTTATGTCTTCTTGTGCTATGTTTGTTTGGAAACTTCCTGATAAAGAGTTTAGTATTGAAGTATATTTTGTAAGAATTGTTGTACTATTTAATACTTTTTTCATAATAGCTTCCATTACTATTTGTTGATTTTTTACTCTTTGTCTATCTCCATCTGCAAAAGCGTGTCTTTCTCTACTAAATGCTAAAGCCTTCTGACCATTTAAATGATTAGTTCCTTTCACAAATTTGTACCCTTGAGCAGTAAAGTTGTAATCAGAATTTACATCTATTCCACCTAATGTATCTACCAATTTAATAAGTGTAGTAAAGTTTACTCTAACATAGTAGTTAATGTCTGTACCAAATAAGTCTTCTACCGTAGAAACAGTTTCTTTTACTCCATATATTCCAGAGTGAGTCAATTTATCTTTAGCTTTTTTAGAGTGAAGTGTAACATAGTAATCTCTTGGAATTGAAGTTAAAAGTACAGTTTTTGTTTTAGTATTTACAGTAGCTAAAATGTTTGCATCACTTCTTGAAACATTTGATATTTTTCCTGATGTATCAATACCACTAATATATACATTGAATATTCCATTTTTTATATTTAAATTACTATTCTTATCATTTATATCAGAAGTATCCGCATTTTTTATTTTATGTGATACAGTATATATTATTTTTGTTTTGGTATCAAAGCCTTCATTATCATCTTTTATCATTTCATATTGAGAAGCACTTACAAGTGCCACATAGCTTTTCCAACTTAAAATATCTTTAGCAAGTTTTTCTAAACTCTCATCTTCTTTGAAAGTTACTTTTACTTTTGATGATATATCATTTTTTACATCTTCATAGTCTTCTGTTGTACTAAATACATGTAAATTCTTTCCATCAATATCCTCTATTTTATTTAACTTTCCATTATTTAATGTTATAACATAATAATCTTCAGTTTCCTCTACTTCCTGTGACATTGTACCGATAAATGACATTGTTGCATGCAAATAATTAAATGCATACGCATATATCGCCATTATACAACAAGCAAGTATTGTACATATTATATTTTTAGTAAGTTTTTTATGTTTCCTTACAATACCTAAGCATATCAAACCAGTTATAACGAAATCTAATCCAGCAAGTATACTTAAATATATTGTTGGTAACATATTCATTTTCACTACATACCCAAAGAATAATATACTTACTAATAAATAGATAACAAAAAAGATTTTAAAAAAGATCGGAGTTTTTTTCTTTTTCATACTTTTTCCTCCACCATTACCATTACCATTAGTATATTCATTTACCTGAGTATTATTATATTTTTGTATATTTGTACTACCAGCTCTTGGCAATTACATCTCCCCCTTTATTATTTATAATTCTCAAAAATTAATAATATCCAATATCATAAAGAATTAATTAAAATTTCACTTGTAAAGTTTATTGACCTTATAAATTGTATAATAAAAACTCAATATCTAATAAATTTCTTACTATAAAACTATTGTTTTTTTAATAGTTTAGACATAACTCTGTAAATAATATTTTTAATAATATTATTTTTATTATAATACTTTCTAGCCAATTGGTCAAGTGTAAAACGTTCACTATCTTTAAAATAATTGTTTCTATTGATTGGCATATCAACAGATCTAACAATACATGGATTATTTTCTATTGCGAAATCTAAATTCTCCTTTTTAAAAAATATCTTATTAAGAATTTTATTATATAATTCAAGTCCTTTGTGCGAATTTACGATAACCAAAGAAGTTCCCGTATCATCATCCAAAGTTGGATCTTTATCTTTTATCCCCCAGAAATCCCCTAATGAAATATCTGCCACTCTTGGAATCGAATTAAACTTACATTCATAACAAGATGGACGTAAATATAAATTTTGCAAAAAACCTTTTATAAAAACATCATCAAATGCAATTTTCCTATATTTTTTTCCATCTTTAAATATACATTTCATAGAAAATTTTTTCCAGCCTTTTGTTTTATCTCTAAAATATATTTCACTTAATTGAGATTCATACTTTTTTTCTATTTCAAAAATATATTTTCTGTATATCTTAGGTGAAGGAACACCATGGCATACCAAATCAATTGTATACAGATTTTTATAATTCTCACCTAAATAACAATACAAACCAGCTACTTGACAAGGAGTTCCAACAAACAGTACTTTTCTTTTTGATTTAAGAAAATCTTTAACTTTTTCAAAAGAATTTCTAACATCACATTGCACATATTTTGAACCTTTGAGTAATATTAAATCCTGTTCATTATCTATATATTTAAATACTACATTCATATGTTCATCATAACCTGCACCAAATACCACACCACCATATTTTAAAACAATTTTTGATAATTCCGTGAATATTCCGCCTGATGAACTTTGCATTTTATTTTCTATGTCTAGACTCCATGCAGCATATGCATCAGGCTTACTAAAAGTATCCGTTCTTTTATAATCACTTAATATAGGACAAGATTTTTTACATAATTGACAATTGATACATTTCTCTTTATCAACACTTGGATATTTAAAACCTTCTCCATCTTCACGCATACTTATTGCTTTTTTAGGGCAAATATTTTTGCAAGCTGAACACCCACTGCATTTTTTTTTATCATTAATTATTATCATAATTTATCCCCTATATTTTTAAGTTTGATTAATTGGTTAATTATTTTATCCAAAATTTTATTTTTAGCAGTAATATATATATATATATCATTTTTATTTAGAAGTTTTTCATTTTTTAGTAAATTGTACTGTGAATTTAGCAACTCTTTATCGTCAAATTCTTTAGCAATTTGTAACTTTTTATGTTTATACTTGACTTCTATTAAATCCAAATATTTTTTCTCTTCAGGAATATTCATATTTTTTATAGTATTAATTAAAATTTTTTGATATTCCTCTATCTGTTTTAATTTTTCTTGTAATCCCTTTTGACTAGTAATATTAGAAACGCTATTTTTTCTATATACAAAGGTAAAAAGATTTTTATCAATATAATATGTATCATAATAATATAACATTGGCAATAATAATTGCCAATTCTGCCCTTCTCGTGATTCATATATTTCTCTTCTTGGATTTACTTTTTCAAAAGCTGAAGTTCTTAGCATAGCACACCCAAAATGAAAGTCAACTTCCATAATTGCATTATAAAATAAATTCTTTATTTTTTTCTCTTTCTTTCCATTCCCTAAATGCCCTATGACTTTATTGACATTTTCTTCGTTTACTACATTTCCACCACACCTTAAGATGTTACATCTAGGATTTTCCAAAAAAAAATTTACTTTTTCATATACATACTCGGAAGAATAAAAGTTATCTGAATCACACCATGTAAAAAAATCACCAGTTATTAGCTTTAATCCCGTATTTATAGCTGCCCCTAATCCCTTATTCTTTTGATATTTATATTTAATTTTAAATCCATTTCTAATTATTTTTTTCTCATTACTTTTGATAATTTCTTCTGTTGAATCAGTTGATCCATCATTTACAAAGATTAATTCAATATTTTTATATTTTTGTTGCATAATGTAATCTATATATCTTTGAATATAACTTTCACAATTATAGCATGGAGTAATTATACTAACTAATGGTTCTTTTGACATTTTTTTCTCCTTTCATTAAAAAACGTTATAAAAATATTATTTAAATAATTAAATTCATTGGTATTATAAAAAAATAATAAAAATAATAAATTTGGTATAGTTAAATTTAAAACTACCATTATAATAAATCTGCTCAATGAAATGCTAGGAAGTACTGTTTTCGTTAAAATAAACATAATTGTCCAAGCAATAACTATACTCAAGAAGTATTGTACATATTTTTTGAAATATTGTATACATGAAATATTAAACATTTTTTTATATATTATTATTGGTCTTACTACAGTAGCTAAAATTCCACTAACAATTGTTCCAATATATACTCCAGGTAATCCTATGATTTTAACCAAAATAATAGACACTATTAAATTTATTATTGCTTGAAAAATTGATAATAACTTATCTTCTTTAAAAATTCCTCCTGCTACTTTTACATTATTAACTGCACTCCTTTGTCCAACCATATAAAAGTCAATACACATTAAATTTACGCAAATTCCGCTTATTACTTTGTCACTTCCCCACATTAAACTAATAAAAGGAGAAAGCAAAGTTGCTAGACTTATCGTGCAAAACCCATAAATCCAAAAGTTTAAAAAATTATAACTTTTAAAGACTTCATACTGATGTTCTTGTTTTTCAGTTGCTATTAAATTTCCCAAACTAGAAACCGCACTGTTGAAAATTTGACTAACTATAGAATTTATTGAAGTTATTATTAATGTATAGTTTGAAATCAATCCAGTCATAGTTACATTTATAAAGCTAGATATAACAATATTATCTGTTTGATGCACAGCTACATCACCAAATTTATGGTAAATTAAAGCTTTGATATTCTTTTTTATTACTTTTAATTCTGATTCTTCCAATTTTCCATTTACTTTTTCTTTTAAACAAGGATATAACTTATTTAAATAAATGTTCAACATTATTTTTTCTATTATTCCAACAAATGCTCCCACCAATAAATATATAAGAAAATTTTTATATAAGAGTAAAACAATTATTTGTATAATAGTAGTAATAATTTTAAAAAATAATTCAAATCTTGTGTATATATAATTTTTTTGATTTGCATTTAATAAGCTTGATTTATATGATACAAAATATGAAATAACTGTATTAAATAAAAAAATCAAATAATATAATGAGATATTTCCTACATCTCCGACATCCTTAGCTAAATAATGTAAAAAAGGTAGAATAGCTAAACCTAATATAGTTATAATAATTGCAATTAATCTATAAGCATTTTTATATAATTTCATCAATAAACTGATTTTTTGTTGATTATTTTCGGCAACAGGTTTATATAAACTAAAATTAATTGCCGTCCCAATCCCAAGTTCTGTAAAAGACAATACTGATAAAATATTAGTAAATAATCCATTTAATCCTAAATAAGTGGCTCCCAAAACGTTTATAAAAATTGTTCTAGAAATAAAACTCAAAATTGTTGTTAATATATTATTTACCCAAGCATATGTCATATTTTTTATTGTGTTTTCAGTTCGTGCCATATCAATTCTCCTTTTTTAACTTTTTTGGTCAAAAGCTTTTTTAAGAAATTCTTCAGCTTTTTTTCTTTCTTTTTTTAAAATCTCTTGACAATGTGAAAAATCATACAAAAATACTTTTTCAGTTAAACTTCCATTATACTTTCTATCTTGCATTTCAAACTTACATAATAAAGTTTCTATCCTGGAATTCATATTTTTATTTTTATCTATCCTATCGAACACTACAAAAGGAGTTTCCATTAGTATTCCAAAAACACAAGAATGAAAAGAATCTGTGCATATAAGTTCTGCATTTTCCTCTAGATAGACGAATTCAGATGGACCTATCCAAGTTTTTGGTTTCCCATTTTCCATAATATCTATTATTTCTAAATTATTATTTTGGGCATAATTTTCTAACTCTTCTTTAACTGCTTTATCTAAATCTCCCAAAAAATAAGTTAATATATACTTTTTATTATTAAAATTTTTAGGCTTTTTAGAAATTTCTTGCCATTGTTTCCTGTCTAATAACATGGTTGGATCAAGTAATACTTCGATATCTTGTCTATCAGTTAATCCTTGAACAATCTCTTTAGCTCTTTCTTCCCTTACTGAAATATAATCTAATGAGTTTAATCCTTTACGATATTTATCTTGTTTTTCTTGTGGAATCTCATCTACACCAATACTAGCTGAAAAAGCTATTTTATTTTTATTAGTAAATTTTAAAAACGCAAATTTCTCATCTAATCCAAAATAAGGATTCCAAACTTGATCACTACCAACTATAAAATAATCATACTTTTTATTTAATCTTTTGTTATTCTCATTACTATATACTTCATATTTATCCATCAGTAAATGTTGTTTCTCAAAATCCAAAAATTCTCTATTTATAAACATTTTTTTAGACGAAATAAAATGTTTTATTCTTCTAATAAAATTAATAATTAAAACTATTACATATTTTTGTTTTTTTTCATCTACTGTATATGTTTTTATTGATTTAACTTTAAAATTAGACTCTAAACACTTTTGCTGCACAGCATAATTTTGAAGTCTATTTCCTAAGTTAAAATTACCATACAATGTAACTATACAAACTTTATTCACGCTATCCCTCTATTCTTTCCTACTAAATAATAAATCTTTTAACTTGCTCATAAAAGATCTAAATTTATAAAATACAAATATAGCATTATTTCTTCTTTTTTGAGCAAGCAGTATTGGCAGCTTAAAATACATTGGTATTTTTCCAATACTTGATTCTTTTAAAATTTCTTTAAATTCTTCATTATCAAATAAATTATTAACTTCCCTAATTACTTTCTTCTTATCATAATTAGAGTTTTTAACTAATTCAAACAAATATTCCATAATTATTTTTATATGTATGGTATTTAGGTCTTGTATTCTTTTTATATTATTAAACTGACTGTTCTCTATTATATTTTTAAGATATTTATTGACCTTTATAATATTATACATGTTTCTTATATAATATTTTCCAGATCTCATACAGCTATTTTTATTACTGTAATAGTGATAAGTAACCTCGTCTAAAAAATAAACATTTCTTACACTGCCAAACAACTCATTATAGAAAATAACATCCTCCATTACATAAATATCTTTTTTAAATAATGACGTTTTTAATACATACTCTTTTTTTGTTAATAATAATACAACATAACAAGGCAAGGTCCCATCTATTAACTTATCAATTACTTGCTTTGGAAAATCTTCTTGACTAGTGTATAATAATTTATTAGCTAGATCAGCTAAATTTCCTTTTGAATCATCTTTATCTTCTTTAAAATTCCTGCAATAATTTGCCCTAACAACATCTGCTCCTTTTTTTATTAATGTTGTATATAACAACTCTATGGCATTTAATTCCAACCAATCATCAGCATCAACAAAAGTTATATATTTTCCTGTACTTTTTTTAATGCCGTCATTTCTAGCAGAACTTACTCCTTCATTCTTTTTATCTATTATAATAATCCTGTTATCTAATTCTTTATATTCTTCCAATATTTTTAAACTATCATCATTTGAACCGTCGTTTACACCTATAATTTCTATGTTTTCATATGTTTGATTAATAACAGAATTTAAACATCTCTTTATATACCTTTCAGAATTATATATTGGTATTATTATACTAATTTTTTCTTTTTGCAAAATTTCACTCTCCAATTTTATTTATATTATTTCTCAGTATAAAACTTTTGAATGTTCTTATAAGAATGAATATGGAATTATATTATACATTCTTATAGAAAAAAATATATATTGAATTATATTTAAAATTATAATTATTAAATATATTATATCTTTTAATGAAAAAATCTTTTTCTTTATCATTATTTCTTTTTTTACTAAATTAATAATATTTGGCAAAAATATTATTATAAAAATATAAAAGTACCAAATTATCCTATTAACCATACTAATTTTGTAAGATAAAGATTGAAACAATAATGATATATATATTATAATAAATAATACATTGTCATTGTTTTTCTCTTTATTTTTATATTTTTCATAAATAATTACTCCTAACACAAAATATATTAGTATTACAAAAGTTTGAGTTAAACCACTCCCATCTGCCTGTAAATAACCTGGATAATAAAATTTTTCTACAAAAAATTCCATCAATGGTAATCCACATAACTGAAAAAGTAAAAGGATAACACATCCTATAATTAAGTTTTTCTTATCTATTTTCAAATCTTTTAAAAAATACACTGGCAAAAAAACCAAAGCACTTTTATGAAAAATTGCAGCCAATAATACTGTAAAAAAGAATTTAATTATATTCTTCTTTTTAATAAAGGTGTAACTATTTAATATAATTATAACTGCTAGCATTTGTCTTAAAGCTGTAAAAGATAAAGTAAAAAATTCTACTCCCATAAAAATTATAACACTTATAAATGGATTGTCTGAGTTTTTATATATAAAGTACATTAATCCACCATTAATTATAACTGCAACAATAATTATAAAAAAGCGAGTATTTAAACCTATCAATGAGCATAATTTCATTAGCATGCCATATCCTGGTTCAATAACCCAATCAGATTGTAATAGTACCTCTTTTATAGACATGTTTTTTACTAAGCCATAAAATTTCACATAATTTTTTGTATCACTTCCAACTTGATAAGATCTTAAGCCTTGTATCAAAGAAAACATAACAAAAACTGCTATACAAAAAATTTCTCTAGAATATTTTGTTTTAATTATTTTAAAGAGTAAAATATATAATAATATAATTATTAATAAACAAATAATATATATTTCCATCAGACCTCACCTTTTTTTAAGCAATCATGATATAATTTTATATACTCTTCAAATTTTTCATATTTATTATATTTTCTTGATCTTGCAAAACAATTTTCTCTCGTTTTACTATTAAAATCAAATGTTTTTATTGCATTAACCATCTCCATAATATCACCTTTTTTTACAATACATCCACATTTTGGGCTCACAGCTTCTGAACTTCCACCTGTATCATATGTAATAACCGGAGTTCCACAAGCCAAAGCTTCTAAATTAGTAGTTGGGAAATTATCCTCAATAGTAGGATTAATAAATAAATCTGATATTGAATAAAAGTCAGCCAATTCTTGAATACTATTTGTTTTTGGAATTTTTATAATATTATTAGGAATACATTTAATTTGTTTTTTACTCAATCCTATAAGAATAATGGCATACCTAGCATCTAATAATTTTCTAAGTTTTAAAAAATCATTTAAGCCCTTCCTATTAGTCCAATCGCTAGCCACCCCCAATAATACAATTTTTTTATCAATTTTTAATCTTTTTCTCAAATCATTTTTCTTAACTATAAAAGCTTTTAAATCAATCCCATTATTAATGACCTTTACTGGAAACATATTAAGAAAAGACTTAGATAATTGGGTTTTTAACCAATTTGAAGGTGTTACAAATGTAATATCTTTAACACTTGTAAAAGCTTGTTTTTTATTTTCATATTCTTTTTTAGTATTTGATAATAAATAACTTTCAGGGTAATCTTTTAAATTTTTACATTTTTCGCACCCAGTTTGCCATTTATTGCAATTTATTGCATCAAAATACGTACACTTTCCAGTAAAAGCCCAACAATCATGTAAAGTCCAAACAACCGGGATCTCTTTCTCTCTTATATACTTAAAAAGTAGTTTATAATTTATATAGTTTCCGTGTATATTGTGTAAATGTATCAAATCGGGTTTTATTAAATCAACTTTTTTTAAAAATCTTTTTGTTGCAAAATATGAGAATCTTCCTTGCATGCATAAGATTCTTGATAAAATATTATGTATATAGTATTCGAATATTGTACCAATTTTCACAGAATCTTCCAAATTGCTCTTGCCATAGCCATAAGCAATATAACTTTCCATATTATTTTTCTTAATTACTTCTCCGATATCTTGTACTATTCTACCAGTACTGCCTGTACCACACACAGTATTAATCTGTAAAATCTTCTTCATCCTTTTCATCTACCTTAAAATTTTATTTAATTTTTTATAAACAATATTATTTGTATGATTAGCCTTAACCAAATCTATAGCATTATCAATTATTTCAGCTTTTTTTATATTATTATTTAATATATTGTTCAATACTGCTAATATTTTATTTTTTTCATTTATCACAACCCCAGCCTTATTCCTAGCAATATAATCAATAGACTCTAATTCAGATGGGCCATATGCTAATAACAATTTACCACTTGCTAAAGAGTCAGGAATTTTTGTAGACACTGAATATTTTATCTGATCCATATCTAATTTTTTAAAGCTTTCCACATGCAATAAAATATCAGATCCTTCTATCTTCTTTTTGACTTCCTCTGAATTTACCTTTCCATTATAATTTAACCCATTTGTATTTTTTAGTTTTTCTATTACTTTTTTATTTGTTTCTCCAGAATAAACATTCAATTCAATTGCTGAAATTAATTTATTATCATAAATAACTTCAGCAATATCTATAAGACTTTTCCATCTATTGTGGTCCAACCCTCCGATATATGAAAATATTATTTTTTTATTCTTTGTTTTATTTTTTTTCTCTGTTATTTTAATATCAGTTGTATTCATTAATAAAGTTCCGCTCTTTTTAAATTCATTTTTATATAAGGACCTCATTGCTTCGCTAATACAAAAATATTCTTCTGAATATCTTACAATTTTATTTATTTTTTTTCTATATAATAATTTATGAAATTTAGATAAAACATCTTGTTTGCCTATATTTTTTCTATAATATTCATCTACAAAATATACATATAAAGGCACATTATATCTTTGAGCTAGATACAAAGCTATATTAATAGGAAAATTATAATCGCCAGCAAATAAAAAAATAGACGTTATTTTATTTTTTATTATCCAATTATTTAATTCTTTTGTATTCCATTTTCCGATTTTCCAAACCAAATCTCTAAACAAATACGAAAAACCATTTCTTTTTCTTCCATATTCAAAAACATTATCAGTTATTTCGTTTCTTTTTTCTATTACTGTATTATTTTTTATTACTTTACCTGTCTTATAAAATCTATTAAACACTGATTTTAGCATAGAAACATCATCTATGCAAAAAAAATTATTACAATTTAAAGAAGAAACATTTTGTTCTTTAAAATACAATTGACATAACTCATTTGATTTGAATTTAGAAAAAACATTACCTATAGTTTTACCCATATTATCAAATTGATTCATAGGATTATGACTTATAATTAATATTTTTCTCACTCATTATTTCCCCCAAACAGTTCTATTAACTATATCTGTATAGCTTTGAATAATCTTGACAACCTTAACTGAAACATTAGTATCTGCATAATCTTCAGCCATAACTACTTCTTCGTTATTATCTCTCATTGATACTGCAAGTTCTAATGCTTGCTCTACTGTTTTATCCGTAATACCACCAATAACCACTGTACCTTTATCAAGTACTTCAGGTCTCTCGGTTGATGTCCTAATTAATACCCCTGCGAATCCAAGCATTGCACTTTCCTCAGATAAAGTACCACTATCAGATAATACACAATAAGCATTCTTCTGCAATTTGTTATAGTCTATAAAACCAAATGGTTTTAAACTTTTTACTAGTGGATGAAACTTAAAGTTTCTCTTCTCAATAAATTTCTTGCTTCTTGGATGAGTAGAATAAATTACAGGCATTTTATATTTTTCAGCTATATCATTTATTGCTCCCATTAAAGACATAAAATTTTCTTCATTGTCAATATTTTCTTCTCTATGTGATGATAATAAAATATATTTGTTTTTTTCTAGTCCTAATTTTTCTAAAACGTCACTTTTTTCTATTTCTTGAGCATGATCTCTTAATACTTCCCTCATAGGCGAACCTGTAACAAAAATTGTTTTGCCATCAATACCTTCAGATAACAAATATCTTCTAGAATGTTCAGTATAAGGAAGATTTATATCAGAAATATGATCCACTATTTTTCTATTAATCATCTCTGATACATTCCAATCCCAACATCTATTTCCGGCTTCCATATGAAATATTGGTATTTTAAGTCTTTTGGCAGATATTGCAGATAATGCGGAGTTTGTGTCACCTAATAATAAAACAGCATCTGGTTTTTCTTTTTCCATTATTTCATAAGATTTAGCGATTATATTCCCCATTGTTTCGCCTAAATCCTTGCCTACACTATCTAAATAATAATTTGGCTCTCTTAATCCTAGATCTTTAAAAAATACTTCATTTAATGTATAATCCCAGTTCTGACCTGTATGAACCAAAATGTGATTAAAGTATTTATCTGCACATTTTATAACTGCAGAAAGTCTAATTATCTCTGGTCTTGTCCCAATTATTGTCATAAGTTTTAATTTTTGCATTATTTATACCTCCAAAAAATATGTATCGGGTTTATTTGGATTAAAATTTTCATTTGCCCACATAATAGTAACCATATCTTCATTGCCTACGTTTTCTATACTATGTGTATAACCTACAGGAATATCTATTACTTCTAATTTTTCACCACTTACATTATACTCTATAATTTCACTTTCATCAACCTTTTTAAATCTTATTATTCCTTTTCCTTTTACTACAACAAATTTTTCATTCTTTGTATGATGCCAATGATTTCCTTTAGTAATTCCAGGTTTTGAAATATTTACTGATACTTGTCCATTATTCAATGTTTTAAATAACTCAGTAAATGAACCTCTCTTGTCTATATTCATCTTTAAAGGATATGAAAAGTCATTTTTATCTAAATATGAGAGATAAGTACTATATAATTTTTTTTCAAAACTTCCCTCTTTAACATTCGGTAAAATCAAATTATTTCTGCTTTCCTTAAATGAATTTATTAAATTTGCAATATATCCCAATTTTTCTTTATGCGTTACATTTATATAGCAAAACATATCTTTTTTGTTAGCATTTCCTTCTAAACAAGAAATAAATTCATCTACCACATCATCAATATATGCAAGCGTTAATTCGACATTTTCATCATTTATTTGTATAGGTAAATTATTTGCTACATTATTACAAAAAGTAGCTATAACGCTGTTATAATTAGGTCTGCACCACTTACCAAATAAATTTGGTAATCTATATACAAAAACATCTACATTATTCTGTTTAGAGTATTCAAATAGTAAATCTTCTCCTGCCTTTTTACTTTTTCCATAGTCATTATCAAGTTTGGCTTGTATTGATGATGTAATGAGTATTGGAGCCTTATTAGCATTTTCCTTTAAAGAATCTAAAAGTTCAGATGTAAAGCCAAAATTTCCTTTCATAAACTCAGAAGCATCCTTAGGCCTATTAACACCGGCTAAATGGAAGACAAATCCACACTCTTTTGTATATTTATTTAATAATTCTTTAGGAGTATCTATATCATATTCAAATATTTCATTATATCCTCTATTTTTTAATTCCAATACTAAATTTTTCCCAACAAATCCTTTGGCACCAGTTACTAAAATTTTCAAATTAATTCCTCCAATCAGCAAGTTCGTTTTTAACGTACTCAAGACTTAATAATTTTTCTTTTACTTGTTCAACATTTAAAAGTTCAGTATTGTTAGAATTAAATTCAGAAAGTTTTGTTAATTCTTCATTTCCATCAACAAAATATTTATCATAGTTCAAATCTCTTTTATCGCAAGGCACTCTATAAAAATTCCCCATATCTTTTGCATGAACACATTCTTCATTTGTAAGTAAAGTTTCATACATTTTTTCTCCATGTCTAATACCAATAACTTTCGTTTCTTGAGCTTTTACTCCAAATATTTCTTTTACTGCTTGAGCTAAAACATCTATTGTACATGCAGGTGCTTTTTGAACCATTATATCACCTGCATTTGCATTCTTAAATGCAAATACTACAAGTTCCACAGCTTCCTCTAAACTCATTATGAATCTTGTCATTGTAGGTTCAGTAATTGTTAAAGGTCTACCAGATTTAATCTGTTCGATGAAAAGTGGTATTACTGATCCTCTAGAGCACATTACATTTCCATACCTTGTAGCACAAATTGTTGTCTTATCAGGGTCAACAGTTCTTGATTTAGCAACAATAACTTTTTCCATCATTGCTTTAGAAGTTCCCATAGCATTTACAGGATATGCTGCTTTATCTGTTGATAAACATATTACTTTCTTTACTCCTTCTTCAATAGCTGCAGTTAATACATTATCTGTTCCTATAACATTAGTTTTAACAGCTTCCAAAGGAAAAAATTCACAGCTAGGCACTTGTTTTAATGCTGCTGCATGAAAAATATAGTCTACTCCATGCATTGCATTTTTAACACTTGCTAAGTCTCTTACATCACCTATGTAAAATTTTATTTTATCATTATGATATTCTTTTCTCATATCATCTTGTTTTTTTTCATCTCGAGAAAATATTCTTATCTCTCCAATATCTGTATTTAAGAACCTATTTAAAACAGCATGTCCAAATGAACCTGTTCCACCAGTTATCATTAAAGTTTTTCCTTTAAACATTTTCTTTTCCTCCATTTTTAAATTTTAGATTATTATTTATACATATAAGTATTATTGTTTACTTTTTAATTTTCTTTTTATTATTTTAAATATTCCAAATATTGACCCTATTCCATACGAAATGTGAAAAAGTGGATATATTATAAAACATAGAAATCTCCCAATTCCATTATTTATTATTGCCTTTATGGTAAATATTAAATCTATTATTAAATATATAGTTAATATACTAAAAAATACAATTGTCAAAATTTTAAATTTTAGTAATGTTATTATTACTCCAATAATCAAGCCAATAACAAATAATAACGGAATAAAATGTCTTATTCCAATTGAACCAGGGATAATATAGCCTGTATATGTGGTCCATTTTCCATTTTGGAACCCCATTTTTAATAATTTTATAATTGTATCTCTCGAATAATATACTACTTCTACATCATTGAATAAATATATTTTACCGCCATTCTTTCTAATCCTATAATTAAATTCATTATCTTCACTTCTAGGCAATTCTTCATCAAAATAACCAATTATGTCGAATAATTTTGTTCTAAACGTACCAAAAGGTACTGTATCAACATATCCATTTTTGGAATTTATTCTAAAACTAGAATTACCTACACCAAATTTTGATGAAACAACATATGCTATTGATTTACCAACACTGGTATTACTACTAGCTTTGCAGATACACCCCACATTATCGGCCTCTATATTATTTAAATAATATACACATTTTGAAATATAATTTGTTGGATATTCACTATGTGCATCTAATCTAACAATAATATCATTCTTAGAATTTTTTATTCCTATATTCACTGAACTTGGTGGATTTTTTTTAGGATTACTGATTACTACGTAATCAATATTGCTTTTTAACATTTTTTGATTAATTATCTCTATTGTTCTATCATTTGAAATTCCATCTACAAATATAACCTCAATTTTTTCTTTATCATAATCCTGATTATGTAATGAATTTATTAAGCCTACCATATATTTTTCTTCATTATATACAGGAATTATAATTGAAACTGTTTCCAATTTACTCCTATCAGTTATCATTTTAATACTCCTATCACTGTATTTATACAAATCTTAAAATCATATAAAATAGAAAATTTTTTTAAATATTCCAAATTGTACTTCATTTTCTCAGGTAATACGTCTTGTATATATATATCATCTACTTCTTTTTCTTTTTTTTGTAAATCTGCAATTACAGAATCTTCATTTTTGTACTCTAAGCTAGCTTTAGATGTGATACCCGCTGGCATAATTAAAGTAGCTTTCATTTCATCAGTATAACTATCTACATACTTTTTTACTTCAGGTCTTGTCCCTACAAAACTCATATCACCGATAAACACATTAAAAAGTTGAGGTGATTCATCAATTCTTAAATGCCTTATCATCTTTCCGACTTTAGTAATTCTTGAATCCTCTCCTACTGTAACCAAAGTTCCTTTTTTATCAGCATCTTTCACCATAGTTCTAAATTTTATTATCCTAAATATTTTTCCATTTGTGGTAACTCTTTCCTGTTTAAAAAAGACAGGGCCTTTAGAATCTAATTTTATCCAAAATGCTATAATCAAAAAAACAGGTGAAAGTAATATTATCATTATAAAAGACATTACTATATCGAATATTCTCTTAAAAAATATAGATAATTTTTTCTTGGAAAGTACATTATAATACTCTTTAATTTTATCATTTTTTAAATCATTTGGCAAATCTTCCCATTTTTTTAGAAAAAACAAATCATTTTCCTCCTATTACTGTATCTATTACATTATCAATAATATACTCTACCTGCTCATTTGTAAGTAAAGTATGAAGTGGCAATGTAATTTCATTTTTATATAAATTATATGCTTTTGGAAAATCACTAATATTAAATCCAATATTTTTATATGCACTCATCATTGGTAGTGGTTTATAATGTACATTGGTAGGTATTCCGTTTTTCTGCTAATTTATTTATTATTTCATTTCTTTTTTCTTCATCTATATTATTAATTCTTAATAAATACAAATGCCCAGTTGAGTTATACTCTTTAGTATAGTGAATAAGTGGCTTAAATACCTCTGAATATTTAAGAAAAGCTTCATCATACTTTGATATGATTTCTTTTCTTCTTCTTAATAATTCTTCATATCTTCTTAATTGTGCAAGTCCAATAGATGCCATTATATCAGTCATATTACATTTGTATCCTGTTATTTTTATATCATACTCCCAGCTTCCAGCTTTACTTTTAGAAAGAGCATCTTTATTTTGACCATGAAGTGACAAAAGCATATATTCATTATATAGCTCATTATCGTCTATTCCCTCGATACTTTTCCATGTAACAGCGCCACCTTCAGCAGTAGTTAAATTTTTAACAGCATGAAAAGAAAAAGTAGTAAAATCTGCAATATTTCCTGACATTTTTCCATTTCTATTTGCTCCAAAAGAATGTGCACCATCAGCTATAACCACTATTCTCCCTATCTTTTTTTGAATGTCATTGTTTGGTTTAAACTTAGATTTATTACTTTCAACTATTTCAAATATCTTTTCATAATTTGCAATTATTCCAGCTATATCAACTCCAATAATAGCTTTAGTATTTGAACTAATTAATTTTTCAAGATTATTATAATCCATTTCCACATTATCTTCTGTAGAATCAACCATTACAGTTTTCGCACCAACATGTGATATTACACTGGCAGAAGCTGTATATGTATAAGCCGGAACTATGACTTCATCGCCTTCTTTTATTCCTAAAACTCTAAGCGTTGTTTCCAAAGCTGCAGTAGCAGAATTTAAAGCTACTGCTTTTGAAGTACCACAAAAATTAGCAATTTGTCTTTCAAATTCCTTCGTTTTCGGGCCAGTTGTTATCCAACCAGATTTTAATGTATCCACAACTTCATTTATTTCTTCATCTGATATATCAGGGGGAGAAAATAAAATTTTTTCCAACTTTAATCACCTTTCATTTCCTTTATATATTTTTATATTTTTGTTATACATTTAGTTTATTTTTAGCCTCAGTATAAGTAGGAATTACTTTAGTTACTGCATCCTTAATCATAGTATTATTAAGGTTTTGATTATTTATTGTATCATTTAATATACCTAGCTTTTCTTCTATATCATTCATTGTTATATTAAGTGGCTTAGCTATAAATATTTTTTCATGTGCTGTACTTGTTAATCCTTCTTCAGCCATTAATAATTCTTCATATAACTTTTCGCCTGGTCTTAATCCTATTACTTCTATTTTTATATCTACATTTGGTTCAAAACCTGAAAGTTTTATTAAATTTTGAGCCAAATCATAAATTTTTACAGGTTCACCCATATCAAGAACGAATATTTCTCCACCATTAGCATATGTCATAGCTTGAAGTACAAGCTGAACAGCTTCAGGTATTGTCATAAAAAATCTAGTTATTCTTTTATCTGTTACAGTAACAGGACCACCTTTAGCTATTTGCTTCTTAAATAATGGTACAACAGATCCATTACTTTCCAAAACATTTCCGAATCTTACAGCCATATATTCTGTTTTACTAACTTTATTTTTTGCTTGAATAAGCATCTCACAAAATCTTTTAGTTGCACCCATAATATTTGTTGGGTTAACAGCTTTATCCGAAGATATAAGAACAAAACGTTTAACATTATACTTGTCCGCCATATTTACAACATTATATGTTCCAAACACATTATTTTTAATTGCTTCTACTGGTCTTCTCTCCATAAGAGGAACATGTTTATGTGCTGCCGCATGAAATACCATGTCTATATTATATTTTTTAAATACTTCTTCTAATCCCTTTACATCCCTTACGCTACAAATTATTGCTTCTATGTTTTTATGACTTTCTGCAAGTTCCATTTGAATATCATAAAGGGAATTTTCATAAATATCCAGCATAATCAACTTTTTAGGTTCATATTTTATAATTTGTCTACAAAGTTCTGAACCAATAGAACCACCTGCACCAGTTACAAGAATTGTACTTTTATTTATCAAGTTAGCAATATTTTTGTTATCTAAGACTATTGGATCACGACAAAGTATATCGGCTATATCTATATCTCTTAAATTTGAAATAACATTATTGTTTTTTATTATATTCTCAGTACTAGGTAGTATTCTTATCTTAGCACCTGTATTTTGACATTTTTCTAATATATCTTTTTTATCTTCACTTTTTATATCACATATTGTAAAGAAAATAGTATTGACCTTATTTTCTTTAGCTATTTTTTCTATTTTAGATCTATCTGCAAGTATTTTTACTCCTGAAATACTATATCCAATTTTATTTTTATTATCATCTATAATTCCGATTATATTATATTCATCACTTAATCTATTCTTTATCGCCTTAATTATATCTCTTGTAGCAGTACCAGCTCCAATTATTAAAAGATTCTTTTTTCCATTTTCTTCTATACTACCATTATGTCTTGTAAGAGAAAATATGTGTTCCTTGGTAAGTATCATTCTTATTATAATTCTATATGCTATAAATAAAAATGCAATAATCATACATGAAAGTATATCAATTTTTAAGATAATTTCATTTTTAAAAAATATTGCTTTAAAAAGTGAAAGTACCGCACAAGCTGAAAGTGAAATAAAAGCATAGTACAAATAATCTTTTCCATTTTCGTATCTTGTTATATTATTATACATTCCAAAAAAAAGTAAGAAAAATAAATAAGCTACTTCTCCATATCCTATATTAAACAACATATACTTTATATACTCAGAGCTTAAATTAAATCCACTATCTATTATATAAAAAGCAACTATATATGCTAAAGCAATTACTACTATATCAAATAATACTAAGATATATTTTCTATTTTTTTTAATATAATTTATAATTCCCATATTCCTTCAATTCCTCTATAAACTTATGTTAAATAGTTATATACAGTCAAATTATATCATTATATATATATTTTTGCAACAAAATGTCGAAAAAATTTTAGCCATATTTGCAAGTTAATTACATAATATTATCACATAAGAAAAATCAGTATAAAACCCACTAAATTTTACACTGATTTATATAATTATTCAACACTATTTTCTAATTTTTCTAAATCTTCATCACTTAATCTTAAAACTCTTGCAATTGATTCAATACTTATATTTTCCTTTAGCATTCTTTTATATAATATCTTCTTTCCCTCCAACTGCAATTCATCTCTTACCTTTTTTATTTCCAAGGCTTCTTTTCTATTTAATTCTCTTATATAATCATTTACCATGGTCTAAAGTTCTCCTTTCTTTACATAATAAATTATTTCGTGGCAAGTTTTAATATTTCTTTTTTACTCATTCCTGTTATACTAGCTATTGTTTTAATATCCATTTTTTCACTTAGCATTTTTTTAATAATTCCGTTTATACCTATAATTTTTCCTTTAGTTAATCCCTCTTCATAGCTGCTTTTTATCCCAGAATAATAATCTCTTATTCCTCTTTCCTTTAGTTCAGCTATTTTTCTTGTATTTTCATCTGCCACTAAATATTCCAATTCTTCCGCTGCTTCACGTATTTCTAAATGATTTTTCATAGCCATTTTCACCTCCTCTTTATGCTCTCCATCTATAAACAAAAGCCAAGCTTGCAATGGATCTTTAACATTAATTTTCTGTTTTCTAAATTTAGGTAATTCAATAAAAAAAATACTTCTGGAAACAATTTAATTCAAATTCTTCATGATATTTTGCGACAAATTTACTCTCCGTTATATACTCATCATAAGGAAAGATATTATAATTTAAGAATATTATTTCTATTACTTGTTTTAATTTGCTATATTCTTCATTTTTATTTAATTCGTTTGCAAATATTTTACTTGAATAATATGTTGCTCTTTGAATTATATAATTATCTCTTTCTCTTTGCATTTCAATATTTATTATTTTATTATCACCAACTAAAACTTTTAAATCTAATATACCTATTTTTTCATTGATTCCGCTTCTAGGTAAAGTTACTTGCTTTTCTACTTTTACTCTTTTTATTTTTTTATCATTTAGTAATGCTCTTAGAAAACTTTCCATAAACTTTTCATTACCTTTTTTAGAAAAAATTTCTTGAAACAAAATATCATTTTTTAACGTCAAATTATCTTTAGTATACAATTTTTAACCTCCTTTCTAAATTCAAAATATAGTGGATAAGGAGAAACTGTATGTTTGCCATTTAATTTAAATATTTAACTTATTTATATTATACAATTATTTTGTGTTTATTTCAACACTTATATTGGTATTTACTTAATTTTTGTTAGGATTGCTTTTAAAAAAACTTTTTTGATAAAATAATTTAATAAACTCTTAAAGAAAAAATATTATGATTAAAACAATTTTGAATGTGGTTATATTTCCTTTTCCACCATACATACATTATATACTAACATACTTTTTTAATTTGTAAATACTTTTATAGTTATTTCAAGACGTTCGACAAAAATAGAGCCTTAATATGTAAATATTACATATTATAGACTCCATTATTATTTCATTATATACTAATATTATATATCTTAATTATTCTCAAACAAATCATCATTCCAATCATTTTGATTATCATCATTGCTTGTATAATCAATGTTCTCTGTATCAGTGTTATTATTGCTAGCATAGGCATTGTCAGTTTCATTATTAGTATTATTATTACTATATCCTCCACTTCCATTGTTATATGTACTATCATTATTTTGGTTATTATCTTCATAATAATAGTATGTATGTATAGAACAATACGAAGTTGGTTTTGATTTTCCGCTTATATTTTTTTCTTCTGCGCAACCTTTTGAATAACAAGCTGAAGTAGCCAGGTCATGTGATACATTACATATCATCACCTTTTCTAAAGCTTCTGATGTATCAAAGTCTTTTGGTGCTTGACCTTTTGAGATTTCATTTACAACAGTATTAAATAATTTCATTGATGTATATGGATACGAACCATACTTTCTATATCCTATTGGCTTTGGAGTGTCATATCCATTCCAACAAGCTATTGTATAATATGGTGTAAATCCACAGAACCATTGATCTTTATCATCATTTGTATTACCTGTTTTTCCTGCGATTGCCATTCCATTTGAGGACCATATTGAGCCTGCACCTGTACCAGAAGTTACAACATCTCTTAAGCAAACTGTAAGAGAAGCTGCTGTACTCTTTTGCATAGCTCTTGTCGGCATATAGTTTTTATATAGTACTTCTTTGTCATTTCTATCTAAAACTTTTGTATAGAATTTAGGTTCATTATAGTCTCCTCCATTTGCAATTGTTGCATATGCTGATGCCATTTCAAGTGGCGTAACACCATGTGTTAATCCTCCAAGTGAAAGTGGTGCTATATTTTTATCATCTTCTGTTAAACTTTTTAGTCCGCATCCTTTTGCAAAATTATATGCATAATCTACATCCACTTTCATATTTGCTCTAACAGCTGGCAAGTTCATAGATTGAGCTACTGCTTGTCTTACTGTTACGTTTCCTTTGAAATAACCATAATAGTTTTTTGGACTCCATGAACCAATTGTTAATGGTGCATCTTGCAAAATTGTTGAGGTATTTATTGCTCCTTTTTCAAAAGCAGGTCCATAAGCTCCTATTGGTTTCATGCAAGAACCAGGTTGTCTATAACTTTGAGTAGCTCTATTAAATACAAAATTGGCTTCCTTTTTTCCTGCCCCACCAGATATACCAACTACATTTCCTGTAGAATTGTCCATAACTACCATAGCTGATTGCATAAAATCTCCATTTTTATCTGTATAGAATAAATAATCATTGTTATATGCATTATCTATTGCATTTTGAACTGACTGATCAAGTGTTGTATATATTTTGTAACCACTAGTATATACTTTTTTCTTTGCTTCTTCATAAGACATATTTTTCTCTTTTTGAAGATCTGATATAACTTGTTCTATAGCTGATTCAACAAAATATGATTTTATTTCTTGGTTAGTGTTTCCCTTTACAAATGTTATATTTTCATTTTTAGCCTTTTCATATTCTTCAGCAGTAATTTTGTTTAATTCTAGCATTTTTGAAAGTACTATGTCTTTTCTTTTCAACAATTTATTTCGTGCCTCATCAGATATATATGGATTAGTACTTTCAGGTGATTGTATAGCTGCAGCAAGTACCGCTGATTCGCTTATGCTCAAATCTTTTACTGATTTATTAAAATATGTATTTGAAGCTACTTCTACTCCATATGCTCCTTCTCCAAAATATACAGTATTTGCATATGTTTCAAATATATATTCTTTTGAATACTTTCCTTCAAGCATAGCTGCTCTATACCATTCCCTAAACTTTCTTGATATATTTGTTTCATCATCATTAGTTATATTTTTAACAAGTTGTTGAGTTATAGTACTTCCGCCATAAGAAACTTCTCCGCCTTTAAATATATATGAAGATGCTGCTCCAGCAGTTCTTTTTATATCTATTCCCTTATGTGAAAAGAATCTTTCATCTTCAATAGATACAATAGCATCTACTAGACTTTTAGGCATATTTTCATAAGAAACATGAATTCTATTTTCAAGTCCATGTATTCTATCTATCTCATTTCCATCTTTATCATATATAAATGTGGTAAGTGACATAGAGTTTATTGAATTTCCATTTAGTAAGTCATCTGTTCCTTCAGAATTTGAAAAAACTCCAATAAAGCTGCTAAGTACTAAGAATGTAAATACAAATACTGTTATTAATATACTTAGTAATATAACCTTTCTTTTTTTATAATTATTTTGTACATTTGCTACGTTTTTTTCTACATTTTTCATACAAAATCCCTTATCTTTCTTTTATATTTTTTCCTTTCTTTAATTTTTTAAAAACCTTTTATTTCTTTATCTTTACATATATCATTCATTACACTATTAAATAGTTTCATTGCTGTATATGGATATGATCCATATTTTCTATATCCTATTGGTCTTGGAATGTCATAACCATTCCAACAAGCTATTGTATAATATGGTGTAAATCCACAAAACCACTGGTCTTTATCATCATTACTATTTCCTGTTTTTCCTACCACTGGCATATTGCCAACTTTTATACTTCCATATCCTGTTCCATAAGTTATTACATCTTGCAAGCATGTTGTAAGCATAGTTGCAGTTGACTCTTTCATTACTCTTTTGGAATCTGATGCCTTAAACAATATTTCTTTTCCTGTACTATCTAAAACTTTAGTATAAAATTTTGGTGAATTATATATTCCTTTATTTGCAATTGTTGCATACGCATTTGCCATTTCAAGTGGTGTCACTCCATGAGTTAAACCTCCAAGTGCAAGTGGTGCAATATCTTTATCTGCAGCTGTTAAACTTTTTAGTCCACAATTTTTAGCAAAGTCAAATGCAAAAGAAGTGTCTACTAACATATTTGCTCTAACAGCTGGTGTATTCATTGATAGTGCTATTGCACGCCTTACTGTTACAAAGCCATTAAAATAATGATAATAGTTTTGAGGTGACCAATCTCTAATTGTTATAGGGGCGTCTTCTATATATGAATTTTCATTTAATTTTTCCATTTCGAAAGCAGGTCCATAAGCTCCTATTGGTTTCATACATGAACCAGGTTGCCTATAACTTTGGGTTGCTCTATTTAGACTTAAGTTTTCTTCTTTTTTAGAAGCTCCTCCTATAAGTCCTACTACATTACCATTTGTATGATCCATAACAACCATAGCTGATTGCATAAAATCTCCGTTTGCCTCTGTATAGAAAAGGTATCCATTGTTATAAGCATTATCTATTGCATTTTGTACTGATTGATCAAGTGTTGTATATATCCTATATCCACTAGTGTATACTTTTTTCTTTGCCTCTTCATAAGATATATTTTCCTTTTCTCTTAAATCTGCTATCATTTGTTCTATAACCGCATCAACAAAATATGATTTTATTGTATTTCCATCTTCTTGCTTTTTAAACTCAATATTTGTATTAATGGCTTCATTATATTCTAAAGTAGTGATCTTACTAAGTTCTAGCATTTTTGCAAGCACAACATTTTTTCTATCTAATAATCTTTTCCTACATTCTTCACTTGTATATGGGTTAGTACTTTCAGGCGATTGTATAGCTGCGGCAAGTACTGCTGATTCACTTAAATTTACATCTTTTAAACTTTTTCCAAAATACTTTTTAGATGCAACTTCAAATCCATAAGCTCCTTCCCCCATATATATAGTATTTATATACTCTTCAAATATTTTTTCCTTTGAAAAATTACTTTCAAGTACATAAGCCCTATACCATTCCCTTATTTTTCTTTTTATATTAGTTTCTTTATCTTCTGTTACATTTTTTACAAGCTGTTGAGTAATTGTACTACCACCAAAATCTGAATTCCCGTTGTTAGTTAAATATGTATAAGCTGCACCAAAAGTTCTTTTTAAATCAACTCCTCTGTGTTCAAAAAATCTTTCATCTTCAATAGACACTACTGCATCTACAACAGATTTTGGAATTTCATCATATTTTAATTCTATTCTATTTTCATTTCCATATAAAACGTCTATTTTGTTTCCATCCTTATCGTACATAAATGTGGAAAGATCAAGATTTGAAATCTCTCCTGTAGAAACTTTTGCCACAAAATCTGCACAATTATCTATTTCTTCAGCAACTACATCCGAAACTTTTACACCTATATATATGCAACCTGCAAATACTACTAAGAATACGCATAAGAAAATTACTGATATGATTTTCAATACTTTTCTGCTTTTTTTGTATTTAGCAGGTAAATTTTTATCCTTTCCTTTTCTTTTTTTTTCACTCATTATATATCTTCCTATCTATTTAAATCTCTTTCAAATACTTCATATTAAATTATATACCATTTTACATAAAAAATCAATAATTTCAAGCATTTTTTTACTAAATGAATATAATTTTTATATTATTTATTTTTAACTTTATTTCTTGCTAACATAAGAATAAATTTTAAAGCTATAACATATTATGTATTAAACAAAAAAGTAGCCTTTAAATTATATTAAGACTACTTAAGTTATATATTATAAAAAAGAAGGGGGGTAAACATTTTTTAACGTTTACATTATTATTATTTCATAAAAATTAATTTTTATACTAATTTTTTAAAATTTATATAAAATAAATAATATAAAAAAGTAAAATAATATTTAAATTAGAATTTTTAATAATATATTAAATAATTTTTAAGGAGGAGAAAATGGAAAAAAATCAACAATACTATGATCCATATAATTTTAACGCAAATCAAATACCTATGCCTCAACCAGATATGGCACCAGGTATCGAAGCAATAAATCCAGCAATGTATTACGAACAACAATATATGTATTATAGGTATTTAACCCAAATGCTTGAGTATAAAACTCGACTTAAAGAATATGAAAGACTATCTCAAACAGAAAATAAGTCACAAAAATAAACTACTAATTATAAAAAAATATAGAAAAAAGGATATAGAAAACAATTACGCTTTCTATACCCTTTTTTAGTGAAAACTTAATACTTAAAATATCGTTTCAGATATTATAAAACCAAAGTTTCCACTCAAGCTCAAAGAATTAGTACCATTATCAGCAAAATTTTCAATAATGTACTCAAACTTTTCCAAACACATATCCTCTCCATACATACAAGAAATCAATCCACTAACTTCGTATGAAAATTGGTTAAGATATCTTTCTTCAGCATATTTTAAAAGTTCCACATAATCCTTTACAGTAGTCTTTACCTGTGTTTCACATCCAAATTCCTCAGATGTATATTCGTTTTTGGGTACTTTAAAGAACTTAAAAACTACATTAGCATTTTCGTTGTCAATAATGTTTAAATCAACTAGTACGAAAAACATCACATAATTTTCTTTATCCTTTAAACTTAAAAATTCGCTCCGAGCCTCTAATAGTTTCTTTGTTAATAATTCTTTCATATTAACGCCTCCATTTGTAAGTGTATTAAATATTTTTTAAGTATTATATCATTTTCAATCAAAAAAGTCAAGTAAGTCAACATAATTCAAAGTGCATTTGCTCTTGATTATACTTAAAGTTTGACAAAACTACTTTTAAGTTGTATAATTGTGGCAAGATATTTTTTTTACTATTTGATAATTTGAAAGGAGAATATTAATGACAGATTTGGAGTTAAAAGAAAAATTGACACGGAAAATGAAAAGTGGAGATTTTTGTCATCAAAGAATATTCCATTGTATTCCACTTTTATGGAGAGAATATAGCGAATATATGACAAAATCTAAAATATGTGCCTTTGAAGAAGTTTTCTTTGATCTTATAAAAGATTGGAACTCAGAAAGGAACTCAGATATTCTAAGAAAATATGGAAATCAAAAAATAGATAAAGCAATAAATGAAGTAATTTCTTTGTATAAGGTAATTTGTGACATATATGATAATTACACTTCAAACGAAGGATTAACTATCAATAAATTAGAAGAATTACTTACTATTAGTCTTAAAAATTATAATGATATTTCTAATATTTGCTTTATCCATACAGAAAACAGTAACTTTTCAAAGTTATTAGTTAGAATTGATAATCTAACTAATAAAACTGATAAGTTTATAAAGGGGGTCCTTTCTTTTGATAGTTTTATGAAAAAAGAAATATTACCTCAAAAAGACTTCTTAGATGTATTTGTTGAACGTTTAAAAATGTTTAAAAAAGATCAATTTTGTATATTTATGCTATGCTATGACATAAAAAGAAATAGTAAAAATGTAGCTTAAATATATAAAAGAAATAGAATAGTTTGATGCTTAAATAACATCAATCTATTCTATTTTTCTATTAAAATCAAAACCAAAAATATTAAGAAATTAAATAGAATTATTATAGGGATGCCTAACTTAAATTTCATATGTTTAGTCTTATGTCTAAATGTAGTCATCCCTAAATATATTCCAACACTTCCAAACAACATAGCTAGCACAAACAAAGTCTTTTCACTTATTCTCCATTCGCTTTTTACTGATTTTCTTTTATCATATCCCATAACTACAAATGCTATTATATTTATAACTATGTAATAAATTAAAAAATATAGTAACAGATTATTTTCAATATAACTCTCCATAAAATTATATATCTACATCCTTTCAGGACAGTCTATTCCTAAAATACTTAAGCCTTTTTTAACTACTACTGATGTTGCATAAGTTAATATAAGTCTTGCCTGTTTTAACTTTTCATCATCACAAATTACTGGGCATTCATTATAGAATTTAGAAAAAGCAGAGGCAACATCAATTATATAACGTGTAAGTACTGATGGTTCATATGTATCAGTTGCTTTTTTTATTACTTCTTTAAATTTATCTAGTAATTTTATAAGCTCTATTTCTTGAGATTTCTCTAAAATAGAAAAATCTATATCATTAAATTTAATGTTATTTTCATTAAATTCAGCCTTTTTAAGTATACTTTGAGTTCTCACATAGGTATACTGTACATATGGACCTGTTTCTCCGTCAAAGCTTAAAATTTCATCTAAATTAAAAATTACATCTTTTATCTTGTTATTTTTTAAGAAATGAAATACAAGTGCTCCCAAACCAACTTTTCTTGCAATATTTTCTTTATCTTCTAACTCGCTATTTTTAGATTCAATTATTTTGTTTGCTTTTGTTATTGCTTCTTCAATAACATCTTGAAGATATATTACATTTCCTTCACGTGTAGACATCTTACCAGTTTTAAGTCTTACCATACCGTATGGCACATGCGACAAACCTTTAACATATTTTTCATCTACTAAGTATTTTGCCACTTCAAAAACTTGTTTAAAATGGTCAATCTGCTCATATGAAGTAATATATATATTTTTTGTATAATCATAAGTTCTTGCTCTATATAATATAGCTGCCAAATCACGTGTAGCATAAATTGTAGAGCCATTAGATTTTACTATAATACAAGGTGGCATATTTCCAGGCATTTCTACTACTTTAGCTCCTTGGCTTATTTTTAATACTCCCTTTTTATCAAGTATATCTATAATCTCATCCATCTTATCATTATAGAAAGCCTCACCATTATATGAATCAAATTTGCAACCTAATATATCATATATTCTTTTATACTCTTTTAAAGAAACATCTCTAAAATATTGCCATAATTTTAAGTATTCCTCATCGCCTTCTTCAAGTTTTTTAAAGTTTTCTCTTGCTTTATCCATGACACTTTCATCTTCTTTAGCAAGCTTTGAAATTCTTACATATATATCAGATAAAACATGAAGTGGATCTTTTTCAATATCATAATCAGACTTAAAAAGTTTGTAACCTTCAATTAAAAGTCCAAATTGTCTTCCCCAATCTCCTAAATGATTTATACCTACAACTTCATATCCAAGTTCCTTATTTAAATTACAAATTGCTCGTCCTATTACTGTATTCATAAAATGTCCCAAATGAAACGGCTTTGCAATATTTGGCGAAGAATAATCAACTAGTACCTTTTTTCCTTCTCCTTCGTTTATATAACTTATGTTTTCTTTTTTTTCTAAAATCTCTTTTAATACCTTTTCTGCAATATTTCCAGTTTTTACATAAAAATTTAAATATCCGTTTACTACTTCGACTTTTTCTATCTTTTCACAATAAGTTTTAAAATCTATTTTTTCCTTTATTTCATTTGCAATAAGTACAGGAGCTTTTTTCAAAACTTTTGCAAGATTAAAGCATGGATAAGCAAAATCACCATTGTTTGTATCTTTTGGTATTTCAATTTTGCTTAAGATATCTTCATAAGAGACTTGCCTTTCTATTGCTTCCATTATAGCTTTAGCAATATTTTCTTTTATTTCCTCCATTAAATTTTTCCTCCTTTTTTAGAATAGTTTTCTATCACTTTAAACATCGCTTCTTCGTCATCATCTATAGCTGCTATGTTTTTTATTTCTTTACCACATTTACTACATCTATATACAATTACTCTTCCTTTTTTAGAAGTATCTAGAACGTTTACAGGAACAAGCACTCCTTTACATTCGTTTTGTCTATCTCCGCGGAGTTATATCCACATGTAATGAATGCAAACAATAGTTACAGTGATCCCTAGATGTATATTTAAGTTTTTTTATTTCTTTGCCACAATTTTTACAAATAAATTCTTCATCTTTTTTTACAAACATATATTTCACCTATTATTTAAAATAATTATGTATATATTTTACTATAAAAAAGCATATATTTCAAGAAAAACTGATAAATAATATTATCAGTTTTCAAATTTATTAATTTAATTTTAGTTTTATCTATAAAAACACCCATTTCCTATAAACTCACGAATTATAGAATTAATAGGTATATTACTTGTTTCCATAGGTAAAAAGTTATTTAAATATTCATACAATCTTCTACTTTCAGAATAATACTGACTTGTGTTATCAAGTTGTAAAAGAAGTGGTTGTGCAAATATTTTCATAACGCTTGGCTCATATATAAGACTAGAATTATATATATAGTCTACAGTTTCTACAAATGGGAAAATATATTGTTCTTCTCCTTTTTTTACATTATTCCATAATTCAAATGTTCTTTCTACACTATGGCCTCTTGTAACATAATCTCTTACCATACGTCTTAGAAGTCTTGTATCTGATGAAGATACTTTTGTATATCCATCTATATTTAAAGTAGCAATAGGTGCGATATATATTTTGTATTTATTTTCATCAGGTGTAAACTTTGTAAGTATAGGGTTTAATGCATGTATTCCCTCAACTATTAATATATCATTTTTCTTTAACGATAGCATTTTTCCATTATATTTTTTAGTACCTGTCATAAAATCAAATTCTGGTAACTCTACTGTCTTTCCATCAATTAAATCTTTCATTTGAGTATTAAATAAATTAATATCTAATGCTTCTACACATTCGAAGTTATACTTTCCATCTTCTCCAAGTGGTGTGTCTTTTCTTTCAACAAAATAGTTGTCCATAGATATTGTTATTGGATTATATCCTGTAAGTTTTAGCTGTATTCCAAGTTTCTGTGCAAATGTAGTTTTTCCTGATGAAGAAGGTCCTGCAATAAGTATCATTTTAACGTCTTTTCTTTTTTCTATATCAAGTACTAATTCAACCAATTTTCTTTCATGTATAGCTTCTGCTACTTGTATAACATCATTAATTTTATTTTTTAATATTACATCGTTTAAATCACCAACATTTTTTATTCCAAGCAAGTTATCTAACTCATTAAATGAAATAAAAGAATCATAAAGTCTAGTTTCATTAGTTTCTTTTTTTATATTCATATTTTTATCTGGAATTACAAGTAGTGCTCCCTCTTTATATGGAACTAAATCAAACAAAGTAATATATCCTGTGCTTGGAGCAAGAACTCCATAGAAATTATTATACATTCCATCGCAAAAATACATTGAAATATATGATCTTAACCTATTACTTATATTTTTTAGCTTATCTTCTGAATTAGATGCAATATATAACCCTGTTGCTTCTTCTACAGACACCATTTTTTTTGTAATAGGTAAATCTTTATCAATATATTCTTGCATTTTTTCTTTTACCATTTTTACTTTTTCATCTGTTAGCTTTATATTATCTACAGTAAAATATTGATCATTGTTTATTGTAGATATGAAATCTACTTTTGTATTTGAAAAAAGTGAAGTAAGTGCCATATGCAAAACCATTTTTAAAGTTCTAGAATATACTCTATATCCATCAGATGATGCAAACTTTACAAATTCAATATGCGAATCTTGCACCAAGTTATAATCATATGTCCTTATCTCATTATTAACTTTTAAAGCAAGTATATCTTTTATATTATTTTCAACAAGCTTTACAGCCTCAATTGCTTTAGTTTTGTATGGTACTTCAACTTCTCTACCATCTTCAAATTTAACTTTCAAATTATTCAAATTTATCAGCCCCTTATATTTTTTAAGTTATATCAATGTGTATAACCATTTATATATTTTACCATATATAGATATTTTTTTCTATTTCTTTCTAAAATTTTCTAAAAAAACTTTTACAAATTCTTTATTTGTTTTAGTTTTTGTAATTATATTTAATATTTTTTCTATCATTTCAGCATTTGCTAAGCTAGAATTTCCCTGTGACATTAGACGTCTCATATAATTACTACATTCTAGTTCTTCTTTTGTTAGAAGCAGGTCTTCTCTTCTGGTACCAGATTTATATATATCAATTGCAGGAAATATTCTTCTTTCACTAAGTTTTCTATCAAGGTGAACTTCCATATTACCTGTACCTTTGAATTCTTCAAATATAATATCATCCATTCTACTACCAGTATCTGCAAGTATTGTAGCAAGTATTGTTAAACTTCCCCCATTTTCAATATTTCTAGCAGCTCCAAATAATTTCTTTGGAAAATGTAATGCAGCTGGATCTAGACCTCCAGATAAAGTTCTTCCACTAGGATCAACTTCTAGATTATTTGCACGTGTTAATCTAGTTAAACTATCTACTAAAATTACAACATCTTTGTTTTGCTCAACAAGTCTTTTAGCTCTTTCTATTACCATTTTTGAAACTTTAATATGATTTTCTGGTGATTCATCAAATGTAGAATGAATTACATCGGCATCAACAGATCTTTCTATATCAGTTACTTCCTCTGGTCTTTCATCTATTAGAAGTATCATTAAATGCACTTCTGGATTATTTTTTAATATGCTATTAGCTATTTGTTTTAGCATTGTAGTTTTACCAGCTTTTGGTTGAGCTACAATAAGCCCACGTTGTCCTTTTCCAATTGGTGCAATTAAGTCTATAATCCTTGTTGCAAATTCTTTGGGTTCTCTTTCAAGCCTTAGTCTTTCAGTTGGATATATTGGAATTAAACTATCAAATGTTTTTCTTTTTAAAGCTATTTCCAATCTATCTCCATTTATAGTATCAACATAAATTAAAGAAGGAAACTTATTTTGCGGGTCTGATGTAAATCTAGCAATTCCTTTTAATTCATCCCCAGTTGATAACTTAAATCTTCTTATTTGAACTTGAGAAACGTAAATATCTTTGCTTCCTGATTTAAAATTATCACTTCTTAAAAATCCATATCCATCTGGTAATACTTCCAAAATGCCTTCTGCAATATAATCAGTTTCTGGATTTTCTATTTGTATATCTACTTTTTCCTCTAATTCATTACTATCTTCTAAGTTTTTTATAATTTCCTCAACAAGATATTCTTTTTTTAATCTCTCATAACCATCTAATTTTAGCTTTTCAGCTAAAGTCCTAAGATCAGCTAATGTAGATTTTTTTAAACTTTCTTTTGTGTACTTCATAGTACCCTCCCATTTCTATTTAATTTACTATGTATAATTTTTATTTACATTTATACCTTACAATTATTATACAATTTAATTTAGCAATAATTATAGCTATCACTCTAATTATATTACTTTTGCATACAAATCATACTCATTATAGTCTATTATTTGGACATTAGCAAATTCTCCGATTGTAAGCTTACTTGAGCTTTGCTCATCAATTTTAACATATATTCTACCGTCAACATCAGGAGCTTCCATATATGACCTACATGAAAAATATTTTTCATCTTCAGTTATGCCCTCAACAATTATCTCGTATTTATTGCCAACTCTATTTTTATTTAGTTTAAGAGAAATATCTTTTTGAATATCAAATATTTCTTTAAGTCTTTCTTCCCTTATCTTTTCTGGGATTTGGTCTTTCATATCATACGCTTTAGTATCTTCTTCTTTTGAAAAAGCAAATGCACCTAACCTATCAAATTTAATCTTTTTTATACCTTCTTTTAATATATTAAAATCTTCTTGAGTTTCTCCTGGAAATCCCGTCATAACAGTAGTCCTTAATATTGCATTTGGTACTTTTTCCCTTATTTTTTCTATTCTATCAAAAATAATTTCACTTGTATCATACCTATTCATCTGTTTTAAAATATTATCACTTAAGTGCTGAATTGGTATATCAAAATACTTACATATTTTATCATTTTTAGCCATTTCTTCTATTAACTCATCAGTAGCTTCGAATAAATACATATATAATATTCTTATCCATTTTACGCCCTCTATTTTAGAAATTCTTCTTAAAAGTTCAGGTAACATTAATTTCCCATATATGTCAATTCCATATTTAGATGTATCCTGTGAAATAATGCAAAATTCTCTCATTCCTTGAGATGCAAGATTTTTTACTTCTTCAACTATATCTTCCATTTTTCTACTTTTAAATCTACCGCGTATTAAAGGAATAGCACAATAACTACATCTATTATCACAACCATCTGAAATACGTATATAACAAGAAGGAAAGTCAGAAGAAATAATTCTATTTTCAAATTTTAAGCTGTGATTTAAACAATTTTGATTTAAAAACTCTGATAAAATATTATCTATATTTTCATATTCATCTACACCAATACAAAGATCAACTTCAGGCATATTTTCAAGTATCTCTTTTTTATACCTTTTTGCTAAACAACCTGTAACAATTAAAGCTTTGCAATTTCCAATCTCCTTGTAATCTGCCATCTCAAGAATGGTTGCAATTGCTTCTTCTTTAGCTGATTTAATAAAGCCACAAGTATTTACAACTATTATGTCAGCTTCCAAAGGGTCACTTACAATATTAAATCCTCTTTCTTTAAAATATCCTAAAAGCATTTCACTATCTACTTGGTTTTTACTACATCCAAGTGTTACTAGCCCAACATTCATAACTTATTCTCTCCCTTTCAGTAGATTAATTATATCATAAAATGTAGTAAATGTAAAATGAATAAATGTAGAAATTAAAGTTTTTATAAAAAAATAGAAAAATAATTCCTTAAGTTTAAAATAAAAAATGAAAGGAATTATTTTTATTAATAAGAATTAAATATATTAATACTTAGAAAGCAAAGGTTGTATTTGTTTACCATCAAAAGCTTTTTCAAGTGTTGGAATTATGTAATTATAATCTAAAACTAAAGATTTAGGTTTTGCTTTACAATCATCTTGCCTAAACGGCACAAAATAAAAATTTTTAGTGTTTAGCATTATTCCAATGTTTTTTAAAGACATACCTAAACCGTCATTAGTAGAAACTCCTATTACAACTGGTTTATTGTTCCTTATATGCCCTTTTATTGCCATAAGAACAGGTGTATCAGTAATTCCATTTGCAAGTTTAGCAAGGGTATTACCAGTACAAGGACACACTAAAATTATATCTACCATATCTTTTGGGCCAACTGGTTCTGCTTTTTCAATAGTATCTATTACTTTATTATTTGTTGTTTTTTCTATCATTTCAATATATTCTTTTCCTTTATAAAATCTTGAATTAATATTTTTGGATGAAAATGAAACTATCGGTAATATTTCTTTTATTCCTTTTTCTTTTAACTCCTCTAATACTGTTTTAGTTTCACCAAAATTACAACATGACGCTGTAACTGCAAATCCAATTCTTTTATCTTTCAACTCCATAAATTCACCTCCATCATCTATATATTATTTTATGAATTTACAAAGTTCTTTGTTCTGCTATATATGAGAAAAAATGAGACAAAATAAATTTGCCTCATTCGTATAGAACATATTATATTTTTCTGAATAATCCCACTACTTTACCAACTATTTCTGCATTTTTTACTATAATTGGATCCATAGTATCATTTTCTGGTTGTAACCTAATATGGTCTTTTTCTTTGTAAAAAGTTTTTACTGTAGCTTCTCCCTCAATCATAGCTACAACTATTTGACCATTTCTTGCAGTACTACGTTTAGATACTATAATATAGTCGCCATTATTAATTCCTGCATTAATCATACTTTCGCCTTGCACTTTTAATATAAAGTTATCATTTTTAAGTGCATCTTTACTAAAGAAACTTTCGCCTAAAGAAAAATAATCTTCTATATTTTCTTCAGCAAGTATAGGCTCACCTGCTGCTACTTTTCCAACAACAGGAATTGCAATTGTAGGTTCAGAACCAACGATTCTAATTGCTCTTGTCTTTGCATCATCTTTAGAAATATATCCTTTATCTGCAAGTCTACTAATATATTGATGAGCTGAAGATGTAGACTTAAAAGAAAGGGCAGAACATATTTCTCTTATAGAAGGTGGATAACCAGTATCTTGGATCTTCTCCTTGATATAATTAAAAACTCTTTCTTCTTGAGCATTTAAAGTTGTTCTATTCATATAAATTCCTCCTAAAATATAACCTTGCTTAAATTATATCATATGAACATTTGCTTGTCAAACAAAAGTTTGAAATTTAAAAATATTTTTGCGTTATTTTCTACACCCCAAAACATATTCCCATATCTCTAGCTGTTCTTGCAATATCATTATCCTCTAAATCAAGAATTCTTGGTTCTCTTATTTTAGGGAAACGTGTTTTTACAAGAATGTTTTCTCTAGCACCTACTATATATCCTGATCTATCATCAGCAAGTAGATTTAGAGCATAATCTCCAAGTCTTGCACCTAGTAATATATCAGCTACACATGGATCCCCGCCTCTTTGTAAGTGTCCAAGTACCATAGGTCTTGTCTCATATCCTGTGATTTCTTCTATTTGAGCAGAAAGTTTAGCTGCAATGCCACCATATCTTTTTTGTTCAAAACTATCCTTTAAAACTTTTGCAACAGTTTCATCTTTTCCCTTTTCTTTGCAAGCTTCAGAAGCCACAATTATAACATAACGTTTTCCGGCCTCCATTATATCTTTTACTTTGTTGCATACTACATCTAAGTCATAATCTAACTCAGGTAAAAGAATAATATCAGCACCTGAAGCAAACCCACCATAAAGTGTAAGATATCCAGATGTTCTTCCCATTGTTTCAACTACCATAACTCTTCTATGGGAATAAGCAGTTGTCTTTAGCTTTCTTATTGCGTCCACAGCATTTTCTACTGCTGTTTCAAATCCTATTGTAGGTGTAGAAGCTGACATATCATTATCGATTGTTTTAGGTATTCCAATAACAGGCATACCTGCTTCGTTTATAACTCTAGCAGAATCAAGTGTTCCATCTCCTCCTACAATAATCATTCCTTCTACTCCAATTTTTCTTAATTTTTGAATAGATTCTTGAATTTTATCTTCATATTTTCCATTTTTAACATCTACTGGATAATGAAAAGGACATTCCTTATTTGATGAACCTAATATTGTTCCACCAGTTGTCTCTATATTATATACTGATGATTTATCTAAATTTATATATTTTCCTTCTACAAAACCAATGTAACCATCAATAATTCCAACTACTTTAATTCCTTTTTTTATAGCAGACATTACTACTGCTTTTATAACACTGTTTAAACCTGCACAGTCTCCACCTGCAGTCATTATAGCTATTTTTTTCATAACACATTCCTCCATTTTTTATTTAATTTTACTCTTTTATCTTTTTTACATATTCTTTTTCTTCTTTAGTCATCTTCTCTGTTGCGTAAGACATTACAAATCTTGGTAATGTTTTTTTAATATTATTTTCTTTTAAAAACTCTTTAACTTCCAAAGGATGTTTTTTATATATTTCTCTTAATACCCAGCCTACTGCTTTGTTTATTAAAGGTTCCTTTGAATATAACTCTTTTTTGCAAGAATAAAAAGGCAGCTCTTTATATCCTTTTTTTACATATGTAAGTGTAGATAAAATACCTATTCTTCTTACCCACATTATATCATCTTTTAGATATTTATCAAGTTCTTTTTTAGCATCCTTATCTTTTAATAAAATTAAATAATTTCCAAGTACATTTGTAGCTACTTCATCAGTTAAATCCCAATTGTTGATATATCCTAAATTATCTTCGAAAAAACTGATTATATTTATAACCTGATGTTTTCTTTTTTCTTCATCTTTTTGTTTTAGTTCTTTTTTAACTAAATTTGAAAGAATAATACATGCAAATTGTCTATACTCATGATATTTTGATGATATAAAAGGTACTAAACTTTCTTTTGGTATTACCTTGTACCATTTATTTGCAATTTTCCTTATATTTGGTACTGATATTCCTTTTAGAATATCATTTTCACCATATCCCCCTTTTACTATTTGTAGTATCTTCTTATCAAACTCAATATTTCTATCTTTTGGAAGTTCTTCAATTGACTTTAACATTTCTAACATTTGCATTTTACAAAGAAGTGTACTATTATAGTTATTTGTTAAATAGCTTCCTATAACGATGCTTTCTACTTTCTCACTTAATACATTTCCCAAAGTATTAAAGTTTATTCCACCATCAACTTGTATTGTATGCTTTGGAAATAGTCTAACAGCTTCTTTTACTTTTTCATTTGTCTTCTCTAAATATTCTTGTCCTCCAAATCCAGGTTCTACACTCATGATTAATATTTTAGAAAATCTGTCTTTAAATTTTTCTAATACTTTAACTTCTGTTTTAGGTTTTATAGATACCCCTATATTTAAATTCCTATTAAACTTTCTTTTTAAATATTCTTTTTTCTCATTTAAATAATTTAAAATGCCTTCAAAATTACTAATCTCGTAATGAATAGTTATATCATCTGTTCCAAATTCTATTGCTTGTTCAATATATTTATCACCTATAGGGTTTTCAACCATTAAATGAGTATCTACATACAATCCTAAATTCTTTGCAGTCTTAATGTATTTTAAATCTACACCTTTATTTGGTACAAATTTATTATCCATCACATCAAAATGTACCAAATACGAAAACTTATTTACATCAATTTTTAATTTTTCTATTTTCTCTATTTCTTCTTTGTATTTTCTTAAAAATTCAGGTATTTCTTTTTCTTCTAATTTTAATATTGAAAGAGAAATATTTTTTTTCATACTATTTCACCTTTACTTATACTTTCTTTTATCAAGTTCTTTTAATTTATTAAAGATATACACATATCTTTCATATCTTAATTTATCTATTTTTCCATTTAAAACGCCTTGTTTTACTTTACATACGTCTTCTTTTTCATTTACATGATTGCAGTCTTCATAGTCACACTTTTCTTTTGAAAAATCATCATAATATTTTTTTAATTCCTTGTATTCTATATCATATAATTCATAGCTTGAAAAGCCTGGCGTATCTAATAAATATGATTTATCTCCTATATCATACATTCTTACATATTTTGTTGTATGTTTACCTCTACCTGTTTTTTTGCCTATGGCACCTACTTCTATTTCTTTTATTTCATTCATATGTTTACCATTTGTAATTAAAGATATAATACTAGATTTACCTACACCTGAATTACCAGAGAAAGCTGAAATCTTTCCTTTTAGTAATAGCTTTAATTCATTTATTCCTATATTGTCAGTAACAGAAGAATACACTATTTCTTTTACTAAACTAATATATACTGTTGCAATATACTTAAGTTCACTTCTTAAACTAATATTATCCTTTGAGTAATCTATTTTATTTATGCACAAAATAGGGTCTATTCCTTTATTTTTACATAATACTATCTGTTTATCAAGTAACATATAATCAGGTTTAGGACTATCTAATGATAATACGATAATTAACTGATCAATATTTGCAACAGGTGGTCTTATCATACTGTTTTTTCTTTCAAGTACTTTTGTTATAACATATTTATCATAGGAAAATGTTACAATTACGTTATCTCCTACAAGTATACTATTTTTCCTTTTAATATTTCCACTTAGTATAGCTTCTACATACTTTCCATCACTAAGAGCTAATATATATTTATTTAATATTATTTCTATAACTTTTGCATTAATTTCTTTTTCCATTTTTACCCCTTTATACACTTTATATTACTACATATTTTTTGAAAAAGCAAGTAATTTTATTTTAAATAAATTGATTATTCTAGACATATTTATTTTTACTTAAATATATTTCAAATAATAATCTAAAGTTTAAAGAAAAAAGAAATACATCTTGTTAATTCAAAATATATTTCTTTTTTAATCATCTCTTAAAAATTCTTTTATAGCGTGATCTAAACTATTCACTATTGCTTTTTTTCTTTCAAAAAATGTCATTTTTTCTTTAGAAACGTTTTTAGTTATATGAATAAAAGAGATCCCTAAAATCTTAGCTGGAATTATATCATCTAATATACTATCTCCTATCATACAAATATCATAATCATTAAACTTAGTTTTTATTTCTTTTAATAGATTTAATTTGCTATGTTCAACTAAAATTTGATATTCTGCTTTTATACTAGAAGAAAACTCATTATTTGATATAATAATGTATCCTATTTTTTTCTCATCTGAGCCATTTTCACATTCATTTTGAAAAGCTTTATGATAAAATTTATTAGGATATTTAGCATCTAGATCTGCTTGAAGTTTTAAAACTGCATTTGTTGCTTCTTTTACATACATTTTTCTGTATGCTTCCTTTACTTTAAAATAGCTCTTAAATGATAAAATAGCATACGTTAGAATTCTTAATTTAAAAACTCTAGTTGTATTTTTTACTATTCCTAAACTATTTACTTTTCTTGCTACATTATCAACAAATAGTACTAATTTATTTTTAAAAACTTCATTAATAATTTTTCTATCAATTTCAAAAAAGTTTTCAAAAAAAGTTCCATCGAAATCAAAAACTAGTAACCGCTTCTTTTTATTTTCCTCCATTTACGCTACCTCCTATAACAAAATTATGTTATTCTTTAAAACTAATCTTGTTATATTATACCATTTTCTTTAGCGTATTTCAAGTAAGCATATATAAACTCATCTATCTTGCCATCCATTACTGCTTGAACATTTCCTATTTCAAAATTTGTTCTATGGTCTTTTACAAGAGTGTATGGACAAAATACATATGATCTTATCTGATTTCCCCAAGCGTTATCTAATGTATCACCTTTTATCCCATTAATTTCAGCTTGATGTTTTTGTTCTTCTAATTTATACAGTTTGGCTTTTAACATCTTCATACAGTTTTCTCTATTTTGCACTTGTGATCTTTCAGTTTGGCATGATACTACAGTTCCTGTTGGTATATGTCTTATTCTTACGGCTGATGATGTTTTGTTTACGTGTTGACCACCAGCTCCACTTGCCCTATATACATCCATTTCTAAATCTTCAGGCCTTATTTCTACTGATATATCATCGGATATTTCAGGTAATACTTCAACAGCAGCAAAAGAAGTATGTCTCCTAGAATTACTATCAAAAGGCGATATTCTAACTAATCTATGAACACCACTTTCTCCTTTTAAATAGCCATAAGCATTTTCGCCTTTTACTAAAAATGATACACTTTTAAGTCCTGCTTCTTCACCATCTTGCAAATCTAAAACTTCAATTTCAAAATCTGATTTAGCAGCCCATTTTGTATACATTCTATATAGCATTAAGGCCCAATCTTGAGATTCAGTTCCACCAGCACCTGGATGTATAGTTATAATTGCATTGCTTGAGTCATATTTACCTGAAAGAAGTGTATCTATTTCAAGCTTTTCAAGTCTTGCTTCCAATATTTTGCATAACTTATTTGCCTCTTTATAGCTTTCTTCATCATTTTCTTCTTCTGCCATTTCTATATACGTATAAGCATCAGATATATAGCTTTCTAACTTTTCTATTTTGTCTATTGCAACTTTTAAAGTTTTAAGCTCTGCTAAAAGAGCAGATGATTTTTTTATATCTTCAAAAAATCCTTCTTCTTGTGTTTTGTTTTCTATTTCCTTTACTCTTTTTTTCTTTTCTTCTACATTAAGTGCATTCCTTAGAACTTTCAAATCTTCACTTAATTTACCAATTTTGATTTTTACACTATCAAAATCCATTACAAGCACTCTCCCCAAATTTTATCTATTTTGTTATATTCTTTGCTATACCCTATAACTTCATTAGGTTTACATGTAAATTCTAAATACTCATCTTTTGTAGGATGGAAAAATGACAAATAATATGACCAAAGCCCTATATTTTGACCAACTTTATTTATTTTTTGACCATATTTTTGATCCCCATATAACGGATGAGATATATTTGCAAACTGTACTCTTATCTGGTGATGACGACCAGTATGCAAATTAACATCTACTAAAGTATATTCTTTTTTGGCATACATAAAATTCTTTAATGCTGTATATTCTAAAGAAGCTTCTTTTGCATTCTTCTTCATGCCATCTACTACTTTGCTTAAGTTTAATCTTTCATTTTTTAAAAGATAATTCTTTAAAACATGAGGCTTTCCATCTACCTCTATTTTTCCATTTACAATTGCAAGATATTTTTTCTTTACATTTTTATTTCGTATATATTCTGATATTCGTGATGCAGCTTTTGAAGTTTTAGCAAATACCATAACTCCCCCAACCATTCTATCTAGCCTATGCACAAGTCCTAAATATACATTGCCTGGTTTATTATACTTTACTTTTATATATTCTTTTATAGCAGTAAGCATGTCTAAATCTTGACTTTTATCTGCTTGTACAGGTATTCCTACAGGTTTTACTACTACAATTATATGATTATCTTCATACAAAATTTTTAAATCCATATTTTAATTCACCAATTCCATTTTTACTTTATTATACTTTACACATAGATTTGTACTAAAATTACAACTCTATCACTTCCGTGTTTTTCTAATAATTTTACTAAACTTTAATTTACCACACTTTCTAAAAGATACAATATCTCCTTCTTTTAAATTACAGCTTAAATATCTTTCCTCTTTATCATTTATATACAAATCACCTTTTGTTATTTTTTCTTTTATTTCATTTCTGCTTTTTTTGTATACTACTGAAAGCACAGCATCTACTCTTAAAGATGCAACAATATATTCTTTTTCCTCAAATTCATATGAAAGATTTTTTATCTCATCAGAAAACAAAGATATTTTTTCTACTTTAACTTCTTCATTTCCTACCTTAAAAAGATTAGATAAAATATATTCCGCCATATTAGATATTAAAAACACATAACATGTATTTTGCTTAACAAATATATCTCCAACATATTCATGTTTTATTCCAAGAGAATATATTGCTCCCATATAGTCCTTATGTTTTAGTTTATTATAACATTTAGAAGTAATTTTTATACATGAAATACATTCTTCAAAAACCAGAGAAGTATTTTCCTTTGTGATATATTCTGGTATAAAGAATATAACTTTCTTTGTTAATTTTTCATCTAATGAAAATACAGTATAATTTATTCCAAGTTCATTTAGTACAGATACAGCTATGTTATATTCATTTAAGTTCAAAAAATGAGTATATTCTATTTTTTCAAAATTTAAGTATCTATATGCCTTATCTATTAAGTTAGAAACAAATATTCTTATACTTTCATTTTTATATCTTTCAAGTATTTTGTTTTTCTTTTCTTTATTTGTCATATACTTCATACCTCTTTAGTTTATATTATATTTTAAGCTTTCGAAGTAATCTTCTAATATTTCTTTTTCTTCATCTACCGTTGAAGCTGTATTTATCATTTCCCTTATTTTAGCACTAGAGTTTAATCCTTTTATATACCAAGCTATATGTTTTCTTGCTTTTAAATGCGCCAGAGCTTCTCCATCATTTTCTACTAAATAGTCTAAATGCTTGAATATTATTTCTTTTTTCTCGTCAAGAGATGGTATATATTCTTTTCCACTTAATATACTCTTAAATATCCAAGGATTACCCATTGCTCCTCTTGCTATCATTATCCCGTCACAACCTGTTTTTTCAAACATGTTTAAAGCTGATTTTACATCTACTATATCTCCATTACCAATAACATTAATATTTACATTTTCTTTTACTCTTTTTATAATGTCTAAATCTGCTTTTCCGTGAGTAAAACTCTTTCCTTGTCCTTCCATGTACAGTTATTTGTTTTACTCCGTTTGCTTCTGCAATTTTGGCAACTTCAACAGCAGTTATTCGTTCTTCGTCAAAGCCTCTTCTTGTTTTTACTGTAATTTCCTTTTTAGATACTTTTAAAGCCTCGTTTAAAATTGCATCTACATTTTTTAAATCTAAAAGTAATCCTGCACCATCACCATTTTTTACTAGTTTTGGTGCAGGACAACCCATGTTAATATCTATGATGTCTATATCTTCTACTTCATTTAGCATTAGTATTGTATTTTTTATACTATCTTTATTGCTACCAAAAATTTGAACAGCTGCAGGTTTTTCTTCTTTCATAACTCCGAAGAATTTTTTCAGTCTTTTTGCTATTAAATTCTAATGCTTTAGTACTTGCCATTTCCGTATACATAAGCCCTGGTGAAAATTCTAAACATATCTTTCTAAATGGAATGTCCGTAACTCCCGCCATTGGTGCTAAAAAAACGTTATTTTTTAATTCAATATTTCCTACATTAATTTTTGATATATATTTTTTTATATCTTTTTCTATATTTTGTTCCATTATTTAAACTCCATAATACATTTTTGATTTATATTTAAAACCTTTTAAATAATATACATTATGAGTATCTTCAGCAACTAAAAATACGTCTTGATCTTCAACACTTCCTTTTCCCTTTTCAATAGTTTTATCTTTTAAAAGTGATACATCAACTACAAACAATTTATTATTCACATCATTTTTTGAATTTAAAGTGTTTTTAAATTCAACTGGTAATGTAGAATAATTTACTACTGTTTGTGATGATACAGGAAGTTTTTCATTTTCTATATAATACATATTAACTTCATCTGATACTCTATTTAGTACTGATATGTACTCATCAAAATTTGCTGATTTTATAGCATTTGTGCCAACAACTGAAGCAACAGATATTAAAATCAACATTATCGCCACTGCTGTTACAACTATAACTAAACTTATACCATTTTTTTTATTCATATATACCCCTCTTTTTTATATATTTACATATATACTATACTATATTTTAATACTATTTTCAAGTTAATCTTTTACATATTTTTTAAATATATTCTAATCTAAAAATACATTTTTGCTCTTTCTAGCAGATACATTTAATGCTATTGCTATAGCCATTCCACTTGTAATCATACTACTACCACCATAACTTACAAATGGAAGTGGTACACCGGTTATTGGTAAAAGTCCTATTGTCATTCCAATATTTTCGGCAAAATGGAAGAAAATCATTCCTGCTATTCCAATAACCATAAAAGAAGAAAAATCATCTCTTGCATTTTTAGCTATTTTAAGTAACCTAATTATTAATACAGCATATGTTACTACAACAATTACTGAAAAAACAAAGCCCATTTCTTCTGATATAACCGAAAATATAAAATCAGTAGATTTAATTGGTAGGTATCCATTTTGTGTTTGTGCGCCTTTTAATATTCCTGTTCCAAATAGTTTACCTGCTCCTACTGCTATTTTTGATTGTATTGCGTTATATCCGGAACCTAAAGGATCAAGTTCAGGATCTAAAAACACCTGTATTCTTGCTTGTTGAGTAGGATTTAATACAAAGAAATAAACAAGTGGTGCAAGTACTAGTATAACACCAATAAATGCAAAAATATACCTATATTTTATACCAGATTTAAATGTCATAAATGCAAGTATTACTGTAAATACCATTGCTGTTCCAAAATCTGGTTGCAACATTATTAATATTACAGGTACAATATATAACAAGGCAATTATCATTATTATAAGCCATTTTTTCTTTTTATCGTTTTTTTGAACGTTATTTTTTAATATACTAAAAAATTTAGCACTTACCACTATATACCCAATTTTCATAAGTTCTGATGGCTGATATAATATTCCACCAAAATTAAACCAACTACTAGCTCCCATAAGTTTTGGCATAAACAAAACCACAACCAGTAGAACTAAATTTATTGCATAGAGTATATACCCAAATATATCAAATGTATTGTAATCTATACACCATATTACAATCATCATCAAAAATACTGCCCCAAACCAAACTATTTGTTTTATATACTCATCTTTATTTACATCAGTTTCATATCCTGCACTAAAAATAGCGACAACACCAATAACAAATAGTACTAAGATACAAATAAGGACAATATAATCTGTATTCTTTATTAAATTTTTAAACAAAAAATCACCACGCTTAAATTTCCATTTTAAATACTAATATTACTGTTTGTATTATACAACTATATATACATTTTTTCAATATTTAAGAGAATAATAAAGGAAAAAACCAGAGCAAAAAACTCTGGTTATATATATGAAAAAGCATTTTTTTTATTTTTTCGTTCTTTTTAGCTTATTAAAGCTTATATATTTTATGTATAGGAATTGTTTTATATTTTTAAATTATGGATAATAATATCCTTATATTTTAATTCTCATTTATTTTTTTGTACAGAAAGTTTAAGTATATCACCTCCTTTATGTACTAAAGTTATACCTTAATAAAATTAATTTTTATATTTTCTTTTATTAAAGTTTTCATATTCTTCATATCTCACCCCTTTCTTTTTACAACTATATTATACCTATACTTTGTGATAGAAATATGATAAAGATGTAAAATATATATGGAATTAATAAAGGCCTTAAAAAAAGCTATTATAGATACACTATAACAGCTTCTTTTAATTGATATTTACTTTTATTTTAATTTTTTATTATTTCTTGCTTCCTTTTTCTAGGTCAAAGTAAAATGTTGTACCTTTTCCAACAATACTATCTACGCCAAAATTTGAATTATGCTTATCTAATATATTTTTTACTATAGAAAGGCCTAAACCACTTCCACTATTTGCTCTTTTATATGTATCAGCAGTTTTGTAATATCTATTCCAAATATTAGGCAGGTCTTCTTTTTTTATTCCAGGTCCATTGTCTTCTACCAAGAATTTATATCTTTTTGAATTACTTACTATTTTAATCTTTATATCTTTATTTTCACCACTGTGATTTATGGCATTAGCAACCAAGTTATATACAACCTGTTCTATTTTAGTTTTATCTGCTAGTACATAAGCTTCATTTGGCACATCAACTTTTATACTACAATCTTCATCTTGTATTATATTAAAGCCACTAACTATCTTTTTTACGACTTCACTTAAATTAAACTCTGTCTTAGTAAGTGTAGTAAGTCCAGATTCTATTTTAGATAAATCCATCATATCGCTTACAAGTCTTGTTAATCTATCTGTTTCTTCTATTATTACATTTAAATGTTCTTCTCTTTTTTCCTTGTTTTCACCAGATAAATCTCTAATCATCTCGGAATATGCTTTTATCATTGTAAGTGGAGTTTTTAAATCATGTGATACATTAGCAATAAGTTCTTTTCTTACCTCATCAGTCTGTTTTAATTTCTTAGTTGCATAATTTAAGGTATCAGAAAGTTCATCAATTTCAACATAGCCAGATTTTTTAAATTCTACATCATAATTTCCTTGCCCCAACTTCTTAGCAGCATTTGTCATTTCTTGAAGCGGATGTGATATTCTTTTAGATAAAAATATAGATACAACAGAAGATATTATTAATGCTATAACTGTTACATAAACTAGCTGACTTTTTAAAACATTGGTTGTAGCATCTATAGGGTCAATTGAAGTTACCATTACAAGACATGTATTTTTATCTTTAAGAAGTCTTCCATATACAAATATTTCTGTTTTAAATCTATCAAGTTTTAATGTATAACTTAATTTTCCATTTGGACTATTTATCATCTTTTTTGTGATTTCATCCATATTAAATGTTATAGGTCTATTAATTGATTGTATATTTAACCCATTAATATTTTCTCCAGCAGAAGCATATTTTACATTTCCATCTGTATCAAATAAAAATACATAAGTAGCATTTTTATATGCGAGTTTATCTATCTTATCTGAATAATCTCCATTAAAATATTCTTCCTCAACTTCATCAGATAACCTTATTATTTCACTTTTTTTCATAGATGAATAATAGCTTTGCAAAAATATTACTTGCATAAACCATAAAACAATAAATATAAGTATAGCAAAGGTTATAAAATAGCCCCATAATCTAAATGTAAGTGTTTTTGTTGTTCTATTTTCACTCTTCAAATTTATACCCCATTCCTCTTACTGTTACTATATTTTTTCTATACTTTCCAATACTATTTCTAAGCATTTTTATATGAGTATCTACTGTTCTATCTTCACCAAAGAAATCATATCCCCACACTTCATTTAGTATTTTTTCTCTAGACAATGCAATGTTTTTATTTACTACTAAATATACAAGTAAATCATATTCCTTAGGAGTTAGTTCAAGTTTCTTATTCTTTAAATATACTACTCTACCTAACATATCTATTTTTAAGTCTTCATAAGTATATTCTTTATTTTTATTTTCTTCTTTGTCACTACCTGCCTTTGACGCTCTAGAAAGTACAGCATTTACTCTAGCCATTAATTCTTTTGGACTAAAAGGCTTTGTTACATAATCATCTACACCTATTTCAAATCCAAATAATTTATCATACTCTTCTCCACGTGCTGATATCATTATAACAGGAGTGTTGGATGTTTTTCTGATTTCTTTTATAGCAGAAAAGCCATCTAATCTTGGCATCATTACATCCATTATAATAAGGTCAAACTTTTCTTGTTTACATTTATTTATTGCATCCATTCCATCTACTGCTTCGCTTACATTAAACCCATCAAATGAAGCATATTCTTTTATAACCTCTCTAATTTTTGCTTCATCGTCTACTACTAATATTTTTGACATAAATTACCTCCAAAATAAAATTAATATTATAGTTTATTTTGATTATATTATATAATTGTGATAATTAAATGAAAAATAATAATTATTTTAAAAAAAATAACAAACCTTACATTTAAATTAAGTATATCACATTAATATAAATTTAACAATACATTAAAACTCTAACTTAGTAAAAGAAAAAAGAAATAGTAAATATATAATCTACTACTTCTTTTAAAATAAATATACGTTATATTAAAGTTTTAAAAGCTTCCTATCTTCCAAAGAAACCTTTTTTCTTCTCTTTTACTTCATCACCAAAAGTCTTAGCAAAATCTGTAAGTATTTTTCGTTGTTCGTCGCTAAGTTTTTTCGGAATATCTACATTTACAGTAAATTCAAGATAGCCTCTTGTTCTTCCATGTATACTTTGTATTCCTTTTTCTCTTAACTTAAATTTCGAACCTGTTTGAGTTCCTGCTGGAATTTCAAAGTCTACATTCCCTTCTAAAGTAGGTACTTTTATTGTGCCTCCTAAAGTCATTTTAGCAAAAGGTACTTTTATTTCAGTAAATATATTCATTCCATTTCTCTTAAATATCTTATGAGGTGTAACGTTAACAACAACAAATAAATCACCATTTGGGCCACCTTTTTTGCCGATGTCACCTTCACCTCTTAAAGAGATAGCCTGACCATTATCTATACCAGCAGGTATATTTATAACGATCTTTTTAGATTTTCTAACTGTACCTTTTCCATGGCATTTTTCACAAGGGTTTTGAATTATTTTTCCTTCTCCACCACATTTATCACAAGTTTTTACAGTTGCAAAGGAACCCATTATTGTGTTTTGAGTTACTTGAATTTTTCCACTTCCATGACACTTGTCACAAGTTGTAGCACTTGTTCCAGGTCTTGCGCCACTTCCATGACATACTTCACAACTTTCGTTTCTTGAGATTGTTATTTCTTTACTTGTTCCAAATGCTGCTTCTTCAAAAGATATAGTCATGTTATATCTTAAATCTGCACCTTTAGTAGGTCCTTTTCTCTTGCTTGAAGAACCGAAACCACCAAAGCCACCGCCAAATACACTACCTAAAATATCATCAAGATCTATATCTACACCCATTCCATTTCCAAATCCTGAAAAGTCAAAACCTCCGAAGCCGCCATAGCCTCCACCGGCACCGCCGAAACCTGCTTGTTCAAAGTTTGAACCAAATCTATCATATTGTGCACGTTTTGTACTATCTGAAAGTACACTATATGCTTCTGATATTTCTTTGAATTTGGCTTCTGCTTGTTTTTTGTCTTCTTCAGTATGTTGAGCATCTGGATGATATTTTTTAGCTAAACGTCTATACGCTTTTTTTATTTCATCATCAGTAGCAGTTTTTGAAACACCTAACATCTCATAATAATCTTTTGAGTCTGCCACAATTTTTTCCTCCTAATTTATGATATATAATATACGGGTGGTAAGAACAAACCACCACCCTATTACTAACCTAATATATTATATTTAAAAAACAATATATTATTTATTATCATCTTCTACTTTGTAATCTGCATCATGAACTACATTATCTGCACCAGCATTTTCTGCTGTATTTTCTGCACCTTGTGCAGCACCATTTGGATTAGCTTGTGAATATAGTTTTGAAGATATTTCATAGAATACTGAAGTTAGTTTTTCTGATGCAGCTTTAATTGCATCATTATCAGTTCCTTCTAATGCTTTTTTAACATTTTCAAGTTCAACTTCTACTTTTCCTTTTTCTTCATCAGAAATTTTACCTTCTAATTCTTTTAATGTTTTTTCTGTATTATATACTAAAGAATCAGCGTTATTTCTAACTTCAACTTCTTCTTTTTTCTTCTTATCTTCTGCAGCATGTGCTTCTGCTTCTTTTACTGCAGCTTGGATTTCTTCTTCTGTTAGATTTGTGCTTGCAGTAATAGCAATTTTTTGTTCGTTATTTGTAGCCATATCTTTAGCTGTTACGTGAACAATACCATTTGCATCAATATCAAATGTAACTTCAATTTGTGGAACACCTCTTGGAGCTGGTGGAATACCAGTTAAGCTAAATCTTCCTAAAGTTTTGTTATATGAAGCTATTTCTCTTTCACCTTGAAGAACGTGTACTTCAACTGATGTTTGACCATCTGCTGCTGTACTAAATATTTGAGATTTTTTGGTTGGTATAGTTGTATTTCTATCAATTAATTTAGTAAATACACCACCATAAGTTTCAATACCAAGTGAAAGTGGAGTAACATCTAGAAGTACTAAATCTTTAACTTCTCCTGTAAGTACACCACCTTGAATAGCTGCACCAATTGCAACACATTCATCTGGGTTAATTCCTTTATATGGATCTTTTCCAGTAATTCTTTTTACTGTTTCTTGAACTAATGGTACACGAGTTGAACCACCAACAAGTAATACTTTGTCTATTTTATCAAATGTAAGACCTGAATCTTTCATTGCTTGGTTAACTGGTCCTACTGTTGATTCTACTAAATCAGAAATTAATTCTTCAAATTTTGATCTTGTAAGTGTAACATCTAAGTGTTTTGGACCTGTTGAATCAGCTGTGATAAATGGAAGATTTATTTGAGCTGTCATAACGCCAGAAAGTTCAATTTTAGCTTTTTCTGCTGCTTCTTTAAGTCTTTGCATAGCCATACTATCTGTTGATAAATCTATTCCGTTATCTTTCTTAAATTCAGATACAAGATAGTTTATAATTCTTTCATCGAAGTCATCTCCACCAAGTTTGTTGTTTCCAGATGTAGACATTACTTCAAATACACCATCTCCTATATCTAGTATAGATACATCAAATGTACCTCCACCTAAATCATAAACCATTATTTTTTGATCTGTGTCTTTATCAAAACCATGTGCTAAAGATGCTGCAGTAGGTTCGTTTATAATTCTTAAAACTTCTAACCCTGCAATTCTTCCTGCATCTTTAGTTGCTTGTCTTTGAGAATCACTAAAATATGCTGGAACAGTTATAACTGCTTGAGTTACTTTTTCACCTAAATAGTTTTCAGCATCTGCTTTTAATTTTTGTAAAATCATTGCTGAGATTTCTTGTGGTGTATATTCCTTATCGTCTATTTTAACTTTTTTGTCTGATCCCATATCTCTTTTAATTGAGATTACAGTTCTATCATGATTTGTAACCGCTTGTCTTTTTGCTACTTGACCTACAAGTCTTTCACCATTTTTTGCAAATGCAACGATTGATGGAGTAGTTCTTGCTCCTTCTGCATTTGGTATAACAACTGGCTCACCGTTTTCAATAACAGCAACACATGAGTTTGTTGTTCCTAAATCAATACCTATAACTTTTGACATAATAATACCTCCTAAAATACAAAGTTATTTATATTATATACTTAAAATATATATTTATGTATTCCATGATTTATATATTTTTATACTTTCAATATATTTTAAGTAAATATCTAAATTAATAAATTAAATTAATTGGCTACCTTTACCATAGTATGACGTATAACTTTATCACCTAACTTATAGCCTTTTCTAAATACTTCTACAATTTCTTTTTCTTTATACTTATCATCTTCGATATGCATAACTGCCTCGTGGTAGTTTGGATCAAATTCTTTTCCTAAAGCTTCAATTTCCTCAACTCCAGCTTTTTTTAACAAATCATTAATTTGGCTATATATCATTTTCATTCCATTTTTATATGATTCGTCTTTTGTTTCGGCATCTACTGCTTTTTCAAAATTATCCATAACCGGTAACAGCTCTGAAACAAAGTCTGCTACAATTGTAGAATACATGCTTTCTTTTTCTTTTTGCATTCTTTTTTTAAAATTATCAAATTCTGCCATATTTCTTTTCAAATGATCGAAATATTCATCAGATCTCTTTTTTTGCTCTAATAAGTCATTATTTAATTTTGCAATATATTCATCTTTGTCTAAATTTTCTACATCTTCACTATCCGTAACTTCTTCATCAATATTTACGTCTTCGTTTAGAATTTCTTCATCATTTTTCCCCATTTTTACCTCCTACTTTACTTTCATCTATACTTTTTACTTCATTTTTATTCTTAACTTTAATATCTTCGCCTAGAAATATTCTCTTAAATTTATCGTTAATATATTTTAATGTTGATATTGTTTTTGAATAATCAATTCTTTTTGGACTTATTACTGAAAGCTTACCTAAAGAATGTTCTTCATTTCCTAAATTTAAAGATATTATTGTGTAGTCTTTTAAAAGTAATTCTTTACTTTCAGAACCTATTACAATACCCAACTTTTCATCTTTTATATTATCAACTATTGTATCAATAACATCCTTAGTTGAAAGTACATTAACAAAATTTTTAGCTTTTTCTATGTCTGAAAATTCTGGTAAGTTTAGTATAGATTCAATATTGTTACTTACATTTTTATGCATATTAGATGTTTCTTGTTTTATGCTTTCCGAAATTTGCCCTAGTACAAAAGAAAATGATTTAAGTTCTTTTTCTATAATCTGATTTAATACTATGTGCAAACTTTCAAGTGGAGTACCTGACAAATTTTTATTAAGTACAGTTGTAAGTTCTTCTATTGTTTCATCTGCAACTGAAGCATCAAGCTTAGCTATACAATCTTTTACTGTACCATTATTTGACATTATAACTATAAGAAGTAACTTGTCTGATATTTTAACTATTTTTATATTTTCAAGTACATCTTCACTTTTATATGTAAGTAAGGTTGGTCTTAAAAGTATTTTTGAAACCACATCTGCTGCTTGTGAAACTAATTTTTCAGTATCTCCATAACCATTAATTGTATTTTCTATATAATTAATATCTACCATTGATAATTTTTTTTCTTTCATTAAATTATCAACATAGTATCTATAACCTTTTGTTGATGGAATTCTTCCAGCAGATACATGAGGTTGTTCTAAATATCCTCCCTCTTCTAAAAGTTTCATTTCATTTCGTATTGTTGCACTGCTATATTTTAAATTATATTTATCAACTAAAGTTTTAGATCCAACAGGCTCAGCAGATACTATATAGTCTTCAACAACAGATGATAATATTTGCTTTTTTCTATCATCTAATTTCATAATACCACCCGTTTTTTTACTTAGCACTTTTAGCTTCTTAGTGCTAACTGAATATATAATATACCTTTTTTTAGCACTTGTCAATAGTAAGTGCTAAAATTTCACAAAAACTTCATAATAGAAAAATAACTACTAAAAATACATTTGTATCTCTAGTAGTTATTTAAAATATTTAAGAAATTCTTATCCCAAAATTTTCTAAATAATTTTTATCTGATTTTAAAACTTTAGTATGACTTTTTCGAACATTCATAAGAAAGTTTCCTATCTTAACTCCTTTATACTCCTCATTTACTTTAGGTTCTCTTCCAAAACAACTATAGAACTCTTCTAAAAGTTTAATTTTGTTCGCTTTAGTAATAACTGATGTTTCCATTTTTTAGTCCTCCAGATGTATACATTTTATTTTCTTCTTAAATCTAGGTAGATTTGCCATTTAACTCACATATAGTATACCATAATATTTCTAGAAAATCAACACATAAATTACAATCAACTTATTGGATTAAAGATTTTGAAACTTTTATAACTGAGCGAACCACAGAGCTATAGCCACGGCCGTCAAAATCGACACCGTAAAAGCGGCACGCTCCCGCCGTTCGCATTCCACACATAGTCCTCGTTCATAGCAGAACTAAGCCAGTAACTTAAGTAACCTTTTTCTGTATTTTTTTCATATCCATATAAAATGTCTGAATGTTTTTCTTCTAATGCACTCGCTTCTTTATATGTCATTAATCTTCCTGTTACTCCTAAATCACTACCATATTTTTGTTCTGTTGTTATTACTGATGTTTCACTACCTATTGGATATTTTTCCACATCATTTAAATCTGGATATTTACCATCAGCATCTGGATATGCTATTCCTGATACACTACTCCAATAAGCGATACTTGAAAATGCACAAGGATTAGTTGCCCCATTTTTATCTTGCATTAGAATTCCTTTTTCTTCTTTTAAGTTATATTTGGTTAGTAATAGTATGTCTTGTGTAGAATTTGATATTGCAGTACCTACCGTGTCTCCACCTATTACGTAAAATTGTTCTCCATTTGATGTTTCTACTTCACTTCCTATTTCTAATTCCTCTGTTCCTTGTGTATCAAATGTTATTGGTGGTTTTTCTAATCCTACCTCTTTTGCCCATTCTTGTTCTTCCTGTGTTAATGCATCTCCACTTTTTATATATAAAGTTCCATTTTTTACTTCTAATTTATCTTTATAATCTTTTGTACTTGGTAATGCTTTTACCATATTTTCACCGTCTAAAT
>OIZL01000063.1_pt1 | contig 92751 bp, 70 predicted proteins | sample 1588541 | NCBI WGS metagenome assembly OIZL01 (sample SAMN03283285) | human gut metagenome | biome: human-associated habitat; material: feces | host: Homo sapiens | place: Peru | collected 2012 | reverse complement strand
GGAAGAAACAAGCGAGGCATAACTATGGAATACCGCAACGGGAAGCTTCAGCTTCCGAATGTCACGCTGGTCGCCGTGAGCAGCGTGAAAATCTATGAAACCATCAAGGCCATGAAATACTCCATGCTGGGAATCGACTTTGGCGATGCCATCTTCATCACCGATCGAAAGCCTTTTGGGCTGCCGTCTGACATTCATTACCGGCACTGTGAGAAGATTGACGGCATCGACAAGTTCAATCACTTCATGGTCTATGAGCTTGCACCTTACATTCAGACGGATTTCATTCTTCTGGTTCATTACGACGGCTTTGTAATCCACCCGGAGAAGTGGTCCGATGATTTTCTCAGGTACGATTACATCGGCTCTCCCTGGCCGCTTCCCACCAATGATTATGCCTACCGTGATTCCATGGGAAACATCTGCCGGGTAGGCAACAGTGTCTCCCTTCGTTCCAGGAGGCTCCTGTCCTATCCTTCGGAGCATGAGCTTCCCTGGGTGCCTGTGGATGACGGCTTTTACAACGAGGATATTTTCCTCTGCTGCCATTCGAAGAATCAGATGGAGGCCGACGGGCTTGTTTTCGCACCGCTCGATGTGGCGGTGCGTTTCGGAAGAGAACACCCGCTTCCGGAGAACAAGGGCGTTGAACCGTTCCTGTTTCATAAGTGGCGCGGAGAGAACGAGAGCTACCCTCGTTTTATCGCCCCGAAGACAAGACTTCGGAATGCTCTGCGGCCGTTCCTTTTCTGGAGAAAAAGCCGCGCCTGGAGGAATAAGCATGGTTTATGACTGCATCCCCTTTTTTAACGAACTGGATATTTTAAATCTGAGGCTTCATATACTGGATCCCTATGTGGACAAATTCATTATCGAAGAAGCTACGGTTACCTTTTCCGGGGAACCCAAGCCGATGATTTTTGCCAACAACCGGGAGATGTTCCGGGAGTTTGAAGATAAGATTATCTATGTGGCAGTGGACAACTCCCCCATGAGCGGAGTGACCACCCATGAGCGGGATAAATTTCAGAAGAATCAGCTTATCAAGGGCATGGGAGAGTGCAAACCGGAGGATATTATTATTTTCAGTGATGTGGATGAGATTCCCAATCCCAAGACACTGGTGCGGATTATTGAGCAGTTCGATGCAACAAAAATCTACCACCTGGCACAGCGGATGTTCTACTGCTTCCTGAACATGGAAGAAGTGTCCGGCAACCTGCTGTCCATTACCGGTGAGTTTGACGGGGTTACGAAGAAACAGTGGCTGGGGACGAAAATCTGCAGCTTTGGCAACCTGCCAAAGGAAGGAATCGTATATCTGCGGGAAATATCCCCGAAAGACCCGCGCAGTGTGCGGGTAGCGGACGGCGGCTGGCACTTCGGCTATATGGGCGGCAACGGAGAACGGGACGTGGCAAAGCGTATCGGTGTGAAGGTACAGGCGGCAGCCCATCAGGAATATAACAAAGCCCGCTATCTCCAGGAGGCAGTGGACAGACTGCTGTGCGGTGAGGATATTTTTGACAGGGATGCCAAATTTATCCAGGTGGAGATAGATGACAGTTACCCGGATTATTTAAGGGAACATCAGGAGGAATATGCGTTCCTCATTGCCCCGAAAATCAGTAAAGCCGGAATTGCCTGCAAGAAGGCAAAGCTGGCATGTATGCAGGGATTACGCCGGCTGCATGGAGTGGCGGCGAAGGTACTGCGAAGGGGCTGATCGGGAAAATGGAAGGCTGTGCCGCGCCTAGATGGGAGCGGGCGCAGCAGGAAAGAGGAGAAAAGCGGATGCTGAAAAAAGGAAGAGAATGGTATCAGAAGATAATGGACAGCCGCTTTCCGGCGGCTCTTTTTTATATCGGACTCACGCTGGAGCTTCTGGTGGTCCTTGTGGACAAAAGCAGCCTGCAAAATCCCTACGAAAGCTATCTGTTCCGGCTCACGTTTTTGCTTTTTTTCGGGAAAATGCTGCTGAGCAGACGGAGCGGCCGGGAGTGGGCAGGCGTGCTGGCGTTGGAGCTGATCGCCGCGGTATTTTACGCCAGGACAGGGGCGAACGATGCGCTTCGTATCGTGACGTTTGTAGCGGCCTGCCGGGGCGTATCCCTGAAAAAGGCGATAAAGTACAGCTTCTGGGTGACGCTGGCGGGATGTATGACGATCATCATGCTGTCGGTGACAGGGATCTACGGGGCTGTCAGCCTGACGCAGGCATACGGCAGAGGCGTCAGCGCCTATGAGGTGTACGAGGGGGCAAATCTGGTGACGCAGACGCGCTACACCCTTGGTATGGGACATCCCAACGCACTTTCCTGTATGTTTTTGATGCTCACGGCGATGGGCGTTTATGCGTACTTTGAAAATCTGAAATGGTATGCCTATCTGTTCCTGCTGTTTCTGAATGCGGGGGTATTTCTGCTGACTGACTCAAAGACGAGTATGCTCATCACGGGCTGTTTTCTGCTGGGATGTGCCGTCTTGAAATATTGCAGACCGCTTAGGAAAAAGAAGCTGGTCTATCTTGGCAGTTTTCTGGTCTTTATCCTTTGCGTCGGATTTTCGGTGGATGCGGCGGCGCACGCGCAGCAGGTGAGAGAGGCGGAGTGGAGTGCCTTTTACCTTGGCGAGCAGCCGGAGAATGTGCATCTCAAGGCGCTTGTGAAGCTGGACGGCTTCCTGAACGGGAGAATCGTTTCCCTGACAGACACCGAGAGGTCGGACGGTTCCATGCAGACATGGTCGCTTTGGTCGGAAGAAGAGAACACGAAGCACTATTTTGACATGGGATGGGTAAAGCTGTTTTACCGCTATGGCGTGATCCAGGCGGTCTTGTATCTGCTCGCCTGTACGCTGCTGCTATGGCGCTTTTACCAGCGAAAAGACGCGGCGGGAGCGGCGGTGTTTGCCGCGCTTGCGGTCTACACGGTGATGGAGGCGCATCTGGTTTCTGTGTACATTGGAAGGAACTTTCTGCTGATCGTGATAGGGTGTCTTTTGCCGGCGGCGGAGCTCCACACACAGACGCCGAACAAGCCGGAGGGAGTACAAGGTTGAAAAAAGCACGGAAAAATGGTATTCTAAATTGATATATTGTTTTTTGATACCGGCTGTCAAAAAGCCGGTGGAATACCATGTGAAGAGGTGCGGTAATGAATCGTAAAATGAAAGTGTTGGAAGGCTACTGTCTGCTGTTTACAGATCTGCTCAGCATCACGGTTGCCTACGTTATCTCTATACTGATCAGATATGGTAAATTTGCAAGAGTCATGGAACCGGAGCTGCATACAATGCTGGGCATCTGTTTCCTGCTTTTCTGTACCATCTACAGCTTTCTGTTCGACTGGAACAGAGAGTTTCTAAAGCGGGGCATCCTCGTAGAGTTTACAGCCGTTTTAAAATTTAACCTGTTTATGTTCCTGGCGTCTGTGGGACTCCTTTTCATCATCCAGAGGGGCGGGGACGTATCGAGACTGGTCGTCGGGTATTTCTTTATCCTTGACATTGTGATCGTATGGCTGGTGCGGCTTTTGATGAAAAAGGTACTGCGCTCCTATTTCACATCGAAAAGCAATCTGATCAAAATGATGATCATCACCAAGGACGGCGTGATGGACCAGACGGTGAAAAAATTAAAGGAAACGCTGGAGATCAACTATGAGATCGTTGCCCTGGCGTGTGTGGATGCAGACCGCAAGGGTGTGGTCATCGATGATGTAAAGGTCAACGCAGATAAGGACAATGCACTGGAAATGGCAAGACAGATGCCACTGGATGAGGTGTTCATCAACCTGCCGGACACGGACAAAGAGTATGTGAGACACATAATCTATGACCTGGAATCCATGGGCGTTATCTGCCACTACAATATCGATTTGATCGAGCGGCAGCAGAAGGACGTCCATGTGGGAAATTTTGCAGGCTATACCGTGGCAACCTACTCCATCAATCATTTTGACCACAGACGTATGGCAATCAAGCGGTTGATTGATATTATGGGTGGTCTTGTGGGCTGTGTGATTACCATTGTGCTGACTCCCTTTGTAGCGCTGGCAATCCGCCTGGATTCCCCGGGACCGATCTTTTTTGCCCAGACCAGAATCGGAAAGAACGGAAGACGTTTTAAGATATACAAATTCCGCTCCATGTATATTGACGCGGAGGAGCGGAAGAAGGAGCTGGCAAGCCAGAATGAAATGCAGGGGCTTATGTTTAAGATGGAAAATGACCCCCGTATTACCAAAGTAGGTAAATTTATCCGCAAGACCAGCATCGATGAACTGCCTCAGTTCTTTAACATCGTGAAGGGCGATATGAGCCTCGTTGGGACAAGACCCCCTACCGAGGACGAATTTGAACAGTACAACTCCCATTACAAACGGCGTATCAGTATGACGCCGGGGCTTACCGGGCTGTGGCAGATCAGCGGGCGGAGCGATATTGTGGACTTTGATGAAGTGGTAAAGCTGGATTTGGAATATATCGACAACTGGACGGTCTGGCTGGACATTAAGATCCTGTTTATGACCGTAGGAGCCGTGTTAAAAGGCAGAGGCTCCAAATAGAGAATCGGGTAGAAGCATGTTAAAAGTATTGATGATCGGACCGGACAGAAGTGTCCATGGCGGCATTTCGGGCGTGGTAAATAATTACTACAAAGCCGGACTGGATAAAAAGGTAGATCTGCAGTATATCGGAACCATGGTGGAGGGCAGTAAGCTGCGCAAGCTGGTGCAGGCAGCCCTTGCCTATGTCCGTTTCCTGTTCGCCCTGCCGGGGGTTGCCATTGTCCATGTGAATGTGGCGTCGGATGCCAGTTATGTGCGAAAGTCCTTTTTTATCCGGACGGCACACCTTTTTTCCAAAAAGATTGTAATTCACCAGCATGGCGGTGATTTTCAGACCTTTTATGAGAAAGAGAGAAATGACAGACAGCGCGCCGGAATCCGCAAGGTGTTTGGCATGGGCGATGCATTTCTGGTGCTGGCACCCTTCTGGAAGGAATTTTTTGGAACCATAATTGACAAGAATCGCATAACAGTATTGCCGGATGCCATTCAGATTCCGGCGGTAAAAGAGAAAGAGGAAAGTGGAAACAAGGTCCTTTTTCTGGGAAGACTCTGTAAGGAAAAAGGAATTGGCGAGCTGCTTGCCTGTGTACCGGGAATCGTGGAGAAAATCCCCGACTTCCATCTGTATCTGGGCGGTATCTGGGAGGATAGCGGGTTGCAGAAGCAGGCAGAACAGGACAGGGAGCATGTAACATGGCTTGGCTGGCTTGGCGAGGAAGAGAAGAGCCGTTGGCTTTCGGAATGTCAGGTGCTGGTGCTGCCCTCTTACTTTGAGGGACAGTCGGTGGCGATACTGGAGGCTATGGCATACCGCTGTGGAATCGTTGCCTCGGATACCGGCGGGATTCCCCAGATGATAAAGGACGGCGAGACAGGTATTCTGGTACGTCCAAAAGATGTGGATTCCCTGCAGAGGGGGCTGCTTCGGATACTCGGAGACAAAGCCCTGTGCAGAGAATTGGGAGAAAAGGCGAGAGCCAAGGCGATACAGGATTTTTCCATGGAACAGAATATGGAAAAGCTGCTTGGCATCTATCGGGAGATTACAGGCGTTTCATGAATAAAGAAGAACGGATCAGTGTGATCGTGCCGGTTCACAATGGACAGGCTTATCTGGAAAAATGTATAGAGAGCATCGAAGCACAGACGTATGGCAATCTGGAAGTGCTCATTATGAACGATGGTTCCACGGATGATACCGGAGTTGTCTGTGAGAAGCTGCAGAGCCGTTACGGCAACGTGCGGGTTACCACTCTGGAAGACGTAGGGGTTTCCAAAGCCAGGAACCTTGCCATAGAACAGGCACAGGGGGAATACCTGATGTTTGTGGATGCGGATGACAGATTGAAAGCAGACACACTTCGGATTCTGTATGAGGTTATACAGGAAACTGCCGGAGATATGGCGGGCTGCCGTTTCCAAAGCTTCCATCGGGAAGAGGAGCTTCTTGCGGAAGATGCCGGACAAGCGGGCTGTTCCTGGGAAAAGAGCGAATATGACGGCAGGGAATATCTGGCAGAGAGTATTCTTGGGAAAAATAATTGCAGGTGCTGGAGTAAGCTGTACCGTAAATCCTTTGTAGGGGACATCCGGTTCCGGGAGAATCTGACGATTGGAGAAGACATGCTGTTTCTCATGGATTTGGTGCCCCGGATACACAAGGCAGTGGAGATTGCCTATCCTGGTTATCTTTATTACCAGAATCAGAATGGAGCCATGCAAAGACCCTTTTCCCCGGCTTATATGGACCAAATCCGCTGTTGGGAGCTGGCAAAAGAGGATATCCGGCAAAGCCAGCCGGAATTACTGCCCCAGGTGGAGGCAAAGCTGATGGTAGCTATTCTGCTGACCATTGGAAAGCTTGCTCTATTACCGTCAGCAGGGCGAAAGGAAAATCAGAGTTATCTGACAGCATGTAAAGAGAAACTGCAAAAGCAGAACCAGGAAAGTACCCGGACAGTCAGACAGTATCTGCCGGAGGGATACCGCATGAAGACCGCTCTGTTTTCAGCCTGTCCCAGTGGGTATGTCAGGGTGTATGGATTCCTGCAACGAATGAAAAACAGGTGGCATAGAAGATGAAAAATATAAAGGTCAGCGTTATTGTACCGGTCTATAATAAAGAAAAATACTTAAAAGAGTGCATCGACAGTATTCTGGGCCAGGACTACCGGCAGATAGAACTGATTCTCGTAGATGATGCATCCACAGACGGCAGCGGTGCCATCTGTGACCATTATGCATCGAAGGAGAATGTAAAGGTTATTCATCAGGCGAATGGCGGTCCTACGGCAGCCTGCGTGAGAGGAATGCAGGAGGCACAGGGCGCCTACTTCATGTTTGTGGACAGTGACGATTATATCGATGCTAAGACCATCAGCAGCATGGCAGCCAGACTGCAGCAGAAAAAGGGCGAGATTGTCTGCTGTAATCATTTACTGGAAAAACAGAAAAAGACAGAGAAAATCGCTTCCGGTGCGGCACCGGGAACCTATACCGGGGAGAAGCTGCAAAAGGAAATCAAGGGAAGGCTCATCGGACAGGAAACCAGGGCGATTCCCATGTCACGCTGTATGAAGTTAATAGAGCGTTCCCTGTTCGAGGGTAATGAGAAATATTATGATTATGCCATTCGCTTCAGTGACGATTTGCATCTGATGTATCCGGTATTATTAAACAGCAGCCGGGTCGTTATTATGGAGGATGCGTACTTTTATCATTACCGGTATGTGAGCGGTTCCATTATCCATCGTTATGATGAGAAGATGGAAGACAGCGTGAACCGGCTGATTGCCTCCCTGACCGAAGCCGCAAAGGACAAGGCGCCGGAACAGCTTGAGGCAGTTAAGAGGGAATACTGTTATATGATGCTTTATGTGATGAAGAATGAACTGCGCAGTCCGGCAAAGGATTACCGGAAGAGAATCGGGCAGATTTTTACAGAGCCGGAGACACGCAAGAAAATCGAGCAAACACCGATTGCAGTGCATGAGCGAGCAAATACGCTGCTTTATATGGGCATGGTTTACCCGTCCAAGGGATTGATTATGGCATTGCGGCTGATTATGCGGCTCTATGACAGAAAATAAATAGCTTTAAAGGGAAAGACAGATGGATATTATCAGAGTGATGGGCGGACTTGGCAACCAGCTACAGCAGTACGCGCTGTATCGTAAATTCCTTGCTATGGGAAAAGAGGTTCGTCTGGATATTTCCTGGTTTACCAATGCACAGGTACAGGACAGCGTGCTGGCAAGGCGGGATTTGGAATTAGAATTATTTGAAAATCTGGAAATGCAGACGGCTGCACCGGAGGAAATCAGGGCGGTTCTTGGAAGGTTATATGAAGAACCGGAAGGGTTTGCGACAAAGCTTCGCCGTAAGGTAAAGCCTGACAGCAATCCGGTTTTCACAGAAAGTGGCATGTACCACCCGGAGATATTCTGGATGGAGCAGAAATATCTGGTAGGCTACTGGGCTTGTGATAAATATTATGCAGATGTGATGGAGGATATCCGGAAGCAGTTACGGTTTCCGGTCAGCAGCCGGGAGGAAAACCGCCGGCTTATGGAAGAATTACAGAAACCCGGACAGGTTTCTGTCAGTGTGCATATCAGACGGGGGGATTATCTGGACAGTGCCAACCGGGATTTGTTTGGCGGTATCTGTACCGATGCCTATTACAATACGGCAATTACCTATATGAAAGAGCGTTTTCCGGGGGCGGTTTTCTATCTGTTTTCGGATGATCCGGTTTATGTCCGGGCGCAGTATCCGGGGGAGGAATACCATGTGGTGGACTGGAACTATGGGACAGACAGCTTCTATGATATGCAGTTGATGAGTCAGTGTACCCACAATATCTGTGCCAACAGCACGTTCAGCTTCTGGGGGGCGAGATTAAATGAAAATCCCGCTAAGATTCGGATACGTCCTTCGATTCACAAAAACACGCAGGTATGTATCCCGGAGGAAATGAAAGAACTCTGGAAGGGGTGGACTTTGATTACCCCACAGGGAGAAATCCTGTAAAAGGAGACGGATGAGGATGTCAAAATTTGAGAATGATAAAGTAGTACTGTATCTGCATGGGGGGAGTGGCAACCATGGCTGTGAGGCCATTATCAACAGTACCTGCCACATGATACCGGAGCTGCCAAAACTTCTGGTAACCAACAGCGAGAAAGAGGACAGAACCTATTCACTGGAGCCTCTGTGCGAGATCCTGCAGGAGAAAAAGATTGCCGAGCATTTTTTTGCCCATGTGTGGTATTATGCCTGGCGCAAGATCTTCCATGACCCGGAATCTTTTATGAGATACCGTTTCCGGGCGGTTTTAGGGAAAAACCTTTCCCCTTTATATGTTTCTACCGGCGGTGATATGTATTGCTATGAACTGTCCAGGAAAGAGGCGATTGTCGCCAACAGTACCTTTAACCGGGCAGGGGCAAGGACGGTTCTGTGGGGCTGTTCTCTGGAGACGGAGTTGTTAAAGGAGCCGGAGGTTGTAGAAGATATGAAGCGGTACGCACTGATCACGCCGAGAGAGTCCATTACCACACAGGCTCTGAGGGAAGCGGGCGTTACCGAAAATGTACGGCAGTACCCTGACCCGGCATTTTCCCTGCAGCCGGAAAACTGGGAACTGCCGGAGAACTTTCTGCCGGGGAAAACAATCGGAATCAACATCAGCCCTATGATTGTGCGGAATGAAAAGGTAACAGGGATTACCTTACAGAATTATAAGGAGCTGATGCAGCATATTCTGGAAAACACAGATTATGCCATAGCCCTGATTCCCCATGTGATGTGGAATTATAATGATGACAGACTGACCCTGGCAGAACTGTATGAGGATTATCAGGAGAACGACAGGGTGATGCTGTTTCCGGATATGTCTGCCGGAAAGTTAAAATATATGATTTCCAAGTGTAAGGCTTTTATCGGAGCCAGAACCCATGCAACCATAGCAGCCTATTCCAGTTGTGTCCCTACCCTGGTGGTGGGATATTCTGTGAAAGCAAGAGGAATTGCGAGGGATTTGTTTGGAACCGAAGAAAATTATGTGTTACCGGTGCAGAGCCTCAGCCAACCGGGAGAACTGCTGGCAGCCTATGACTGGCTGATGGGACAGCAGGAGACAATCCGGGAAAAATTGGAACAGATTATGCCGGAATACTGTGCGCAGTCTGCACAGGCAGGAGAAGAGCTGCGCCGGTTATGGCAGGAGCTGACGAAGTAGGGGACGGCTGCGACAGGCTTTGCGATGCCGGACTTTTGCGGAGTGGAGAACCGTTATGGGACGTATTCAACAGGCAAAAAAGAATATTGCATTTGGCTTTGTAAGTAATTTCGTGATCCTTTTCATGAATTTTCTGCAAAGGACGATTTTTATCCTGATACTGGGACAGACCCTGACCGGTGTAAACAGCCTTTTTTCCGGTATTTTGAGCATGCTGTCCATGGCAGAGCTGGGGATCGGTTCTGCGTTAAATTACAGCTTGTATAAGCCGGTTGCCAATAAGGATTATGAGAAAATAAAATCCTATATGCTGTTCTATAAGAAGGCATACCGGGTAATTGCGGCGGTTATTACGATAATCGGACTGGCATTGACCCCGTTTTTGAAATATCTGGTCAAGAATCCGGGCGATAATACGATTCAGGAGCTGACCGTTTATTATCTTATTTTCCTGTTTAACACGGTAAGTACCTATTTTGTGGCGTATAAGTACAGTCTGGTCAACGCAGAGCAGCGCAATTATATCCAGACGAACATTACTACCATTACGAAGATTGTCACGGTTGTGGTACAGATTGTGGTGCTGTTAGTGACCAGGAATTTCCTGATTTATCTGCTGGCACAGGCAGCCGTAGAACTGTTGCAGAAGATATTTGTCAGCAGATACTTAAACCGGCTGTATCCGTATCTGTGTGAAAAGAAAGTACAGAAGCTGGAAAAGGAAGAAACGGCTGTTATCATTACCAAGACAAAGGCGTTGATGTGCCATAAGATTGGGGATGTGGCGAGATTACAGACGGACAGTATCATCATTTCTTCCTTTATCGACGTAGGCGTGAATGGTATTGTAGACAATTACAATTATGTGATTACCTATGTTGCCAATTTTGTAAATATCATTTTCAATTCGGTGCTGTCCGGCTTCGGTAATCTGGTTGCCACAGAATCGAAGGAAAAACAGTATGAAGTGTTTAAGGTATACCGCTTTTTTGCCTGCTGGCTGTATGGCTTTGCCACGGTAGGGTTCTGGTATCTTTTGACGCCGCTTATCGGGAACCTGTGGCTGAATGACGAGTGGGTGATCGGACAGGGCATTGTGACGCTGATCCTGATCGATTTTTATTTCAAGGGCGGCAGAGTGGTGCTGGCAAACTTTAAGATCGCCGCCGGCGTATTTGAAAAGGACAGGTATCTGGCGCTGATCCAGGGCGGGGTGAATCTGGTGCTGTCTATCGGACTGGTGCAGGTCATCGGACTTTCCGGGATTTATGTCGGAACGGTGGTGTCCGGCTTGATGGCGAATGTGATCCAGCCCCTGATCGTATACCACGATTGTTTTGAGCGCAAGGCGATCTCCTATTTTACAGATTCACTGAAATATCTTTGTGTTATCGTGGGGATCACGCTTCTGCTATTGCCGGTCAAGGCGGCAATCCTGCAGGAGGTCACATTCCTTCGCTTTCTGGGGATGGCGGTCGTGATCACGCTGGTCTACAACGGCGTCTTTTGGCTGGCGTTTGGAAGAAGCGGGGAATTCCGCTATCTCTTTCAGGTGGTGGCAGGAAAGTTTGTCAAAAAGAAATAAAGAAATTGGTCGAAAGAAAAACCTGGTGCGCGGATCTGTGTGCAGAAAGGGGCAAACCATGGAAAATGGAAAAATAAACAGAGAGAGGCTGGCAGAAAATGCCTGCGAAGAGCTGCTCTCGTATGGAATATGGAATGGGAAAGAACGTCTGAAGCGAGGCATCAAAAAATATATCCTGCACCGGCAGATCGCCCCGCAGGATCTGATCTTCTGGCCTACGGGACTGCTGGCGGCAGGTCTCTGGAAATACCGGGGAAAGGCTGCGCAGACAGGCAGGACGGACGCAGCGCTGGCGGCTTACTATGGAAGATGGATCGGCAAAGGGATGCCGATCACCTGTCTGGACGATCTGCTCGCGGGGGAAACGCTGCTCGCCGCCTATCAGGAGAAAAACCTGCCGGAAGAGTGGCAGGAAAGGGGACTGACGATGGAGCGGATCCGGAAGGCGCTGGATCTGCTTGCAGACTATGCGATGCAGTATCCCACCGATGAAACGGGGAGCTTTCCTTACCGGTATCGTCCGCAGAACCCACAGAAAGAGGATATTTTTGTGGACACGATCGGGCTGGTCTGTCCTTATCTGTACCAGTATGGAGAGATGTCCGGCAGACAGGAATATCAGGAGATCGCGGTGCGCCAGATCGCAAACTACCTGGCCTACGGGATGGATGAGGAACATAATCTGCCTTATCATGGTTATGAACTGAAAAAAGGCTGCAAATATGGTATCATAGGATGGGGGCGCGCAGTTGGCTGGCTTTTGCGCGGAATGTGCGGCTGTATGCAGACTGCGTACGGAAAAGAAAAGATCGGAGAGTTCTACCGCCCTATTATGGACAGTGTGCTCGGTTATCAGAGAAACGACGGCTATTTTAGCTGGCAGCTTGAGGCGAAGGAAGGTCCGAAGGATACCTCTGCGACGGCGATGATCGGTGTTGCTCTGCAGGAGGGCATCCGGCTTGGCGTGCTGCCGCAGGAATCTTATATAGATGCGCTCCTGCTCTGCACGGAGGCGCTTGCCAAGTCAGAAAAAGATGGAAAGATTTACGATTGTTCCGGGGAGTGCGAGGGATTTGCACAGTATCCGCAGAGATACGACGCTTATCCGTGGGCGCTTGGCCCGGCGCTTGAATTATTTTAGAAGGACAGCAGGGACGGCAGGATATGACGGACGACAGGACAAGAAAACAGAATATCTGCCTGGGGAAGAGAGACAGCGTGGTACTCACGCTGGAGGAGACTCTCTTTTTCGGCTTTTTCATCCTGCTCTCGGTGACCAAGGGGCTTGGCTTTTACGAGGGACAGAAGGTGTTTGAACTGCTCACGGCGCTTGCTTTTGTGTGCGGCATTGCCAAGATCCTGGTGACGCCGTATACGGTGCGTCAGTGGATCATGGAGCTGCTTCTGCTTCTTGTCGTGGCAGTGACATACCATGAATCAGGCGAAAGAGGAATTCTTTTTCTGGGGTTTCTGGTCCTTGGGATGAAGAATATTTCAGTGAAAAAAGTTTTTCATGTCGGATTGTGGGTGTGGTCGGTCTGCGCCATTTTGTTGAGCGGCGTCTCCTTTTTCCAGCTGGAGCATACGGTCTACCGTGTGCATGCCAAACTGGGTATGGGGCATATTTTCCGGTGGAGTCTGGGATTTACACATCCGAACATCCTTCATATCACGTATCTGGCGCTGTGCGCGCTCTTGCTGTATGAACTGGGAGAGCGCTTCGGCTTTTGGCAGTTTGCGCTGCTGATGCTGGGCAACGCCGCCATATTTTTGTATTCTGTGAGTTATACCGGATTTGCCATTGTCGGGCTGCTTCTGGTGCTGGGGCTGTATGTCAGGATCCGGCCGCGGTTCTGGATCCTGGAGAAGATTGCTGCCAATCTGGTGCTGCCGGTCTGTATGATCCTCTCCTTTGCGTGCCCGCTGCTGCTGTTTGAACCGTATGTGACAGGGTGGATACAAAAGCTGAATTTTATGCTGAACACAAGGATTTATCTGGCGCTGCAGTTCTTGCAGCCGGAATATATGAGCCTGTTTGGCACAGACATTTCCGGGGTGGTGCAGTCCTCGATGACCATGGACAATTCCTATGTGTGGGGACTGGTCAATTATGGGATCATTCCGTTTGGACTGCTTATCCTTGGTTATTTTGTGCTTGGAGTAAACGCTTCCTACCGGCAGAGGACAAGGGAGCTTGTGATCATGGTATGCTTCCTGGCAGCCGGATGGACAGAGCCGCTCTTGTTCAATACTTCTTTTAAGAATGTGACGCTGATCTTTCTGGGAGCGCTGTTGTTTGGGCAGAGCGAGGGAAATGCAGGCGGCCGGGAAAAGAAGAAAAAGCCGCGCAGAGAATATTGCCTGATCCCGCAGCTTCAGGATAAGACGGTACAGATACCCTTTGCGGCACTGCCGGACCGGCTTTTTAGCAGGGTAAAGGAGCTTTTTGGCAAAAACAAAGGAAAAATAGCGTGCTGTACGGGGGGGGGAATCCTGCTTGGACTTCTGCTCTGCGCGATCCTTTATCGCGAACCGGCGGGATATGTGGTTCCGCGTTTTTATACGGACGGACTGGAAGAGACATCCGTCTATCTGCAGGGGGAGCAGGATCCGGATTATAGCGGCTATGTGGTGATGAACTATGCGGACGCTTCAACGCCGATGCAGCTTGTCACGGGCAAGGCGGTAAAGCTGGAAACGGTGAGATATTATGCGGGCGCGGCATGGCTTGGAGCGCTCGTCGGTCTGGCTGCCGGCGGGGGACTTTGCGCCCGGCTGGATAAGAAAGCGTAACAAAAAGAAAATTCGGAACGAGGGCTGAAATGAAAGGTGAACTGACATATTGCAGTATCCTAAAAACGAATATCAATGTGACGGACATGGATAAGACCATCGCCTACATCACGGACAATCTGGAAGAACTTCGCGGAGATTATATCTGCGTTTCCAATGTACACACAACGGTGATGGCATTTCGGGATGAGTCGTATCGCAAGGTACAGAACAGCGGAGCCATGGCGCTGCCGGACGGTCAACCGCTGTCGATCGTCAGCCGCCGGAGAGGATACAGTGAGGCACAGAGAGTGCCGGGACCTGATCTGATGCCGGCAATCCTGCATTTATCTGAGGAAAAAGGGTATCGGCACTATTTCTACGGAAGCACCCCGGAAACGCTTGAAAAGCTCCGGAAAGTGCTGCTTGACCGTTTCCCTAAATTGCAGATCGTAGGAATGTATGCGCCGCCGTTCCGTCCGCTTACGGAGGAAGAGGATCAGGAGGCTGTCCGGCAGATTAACGGGAGCGGAGCGGATTTTGTCTGGGTTGCACTGGGCGCGCCCAAACAGGAAAAATGGATGTACGAACACAGAGGCCGGGTGAATGGGCTGATGATCGGCGTGGGCGCTGCGTTTGATTTTATCGCGGGGACAGTCAGGAGAGCTCCCATGTGGATGCAGAAACTTTGCCTGGAATGGGTATACCGTATCTGTCAGGATCCCAAAAGAATGTTTCCACGGTATGTGAGCACGAACTTTGCCTTTTTGTGGCATGTTCACAGAGAAAGCAAGGCGATCCGGAAAGAGCGGAGGAAAGCAGGAGCACTGCGCATTGCCATGATCGGTCATAAGCGGATTCCATCCAGAGAGGGCGGCGTGGAGATCGTGGTGGAGGAGCTTTCAGTGCGCATGGCACAGAAGGGGCATCGGGTTGAAGCGTACAACCGCTACGGGCATCACGTGTCCGGGAAGAAGTACGATGATGAATATGGCTGGAAAGGGCGAAAATACTATAAAGGCGTCAGAGTGCGGATCATTCCGACTTTTCAGAGCAGCAGCCTGAACGCCATCGTGTACTCATTCCTGGCAACACTCCGGGCACTTTTTACAAAGTATGACGTTCTTCATTACCATGCTGAGGGACCCTGCGCAATGCTGTGGATTCCCAAGATGTTTGGAAAGAGAGTCGTCGTGACGATCCATGGCCTGGACTGGCAGAGAGCCAAGTGGGGAAATTTTGCATCCCGCGTCATCAAATTCGGTGAAAAGATGGCGGCGCGCCACGCGGATGAGGTGATCGTCCTGTCCAGAAATGTACAGCAATATTTCAAGGAGAAGTACGGTCGCGAGGTGACCTATATCCCGAACGGGATCAACCGGCCGGAGCGGCGAAAAGCAGATCTTATCCGGGAAAAGTACGGACTGGAGAGGGACGGATATTTCCTGTTCCTCGCAAGGATCGTTCCGGAAAAGGGACTGCACTATCTCATTGAGGCCTATCAGAAACTGGATACGGATAAAAAACTGGTGATAGCCGGCGGAAACAGCCAGGCGGTAGAATATATGGAACAGATCCACGAGATGGCGGCAAAGGACGACCGCATCCTGATGACGGATTTTGTACAGGGACAGACGCTGGAAGAACTCTACTCAAACGCCTATGCCTTTGTCCTGCCGAGCGATGTGGAGGGGATGGCGCTCAGCCTTCTGGAGGCGATGAGCTATGGAAACTGTTGTCTGGTCAGCGACATCTGTGAGAATACAGAGGTGGTGGAGGATCAGGCGCTGCATTTCCGAAAGGGAGATGTGAAGGATCTGTGGGAAAAACTGCAGTACCTTCTGGAGCATCCGGACACCGTAGAGCGTTTAAGGAGCGGGAGCGCCGACTTTATCTGCGGGAAATACAACTGGGATGAAGTGGTGGACGAGACCCTGCGATTATATAGGAAAAGAGAGAACTAAACGTTGAAAATACTGATCGTAAATAAATTTCTTTATCCGAATGGCGGATCGGAGACGTATATTTTTAATCTGGGTAAGCAGCTGGAGGCAATGGGGCACCAGGTGCAGTATTTCGGCATGGAGCATGAGGGAAGGATCGTCGGCAACCATGCGCAGGTATATACCTCAAACATGGATTTTCACAGCGGAAAATTGCAGAAGCTCCTGTATCCGCTGCGGATCATCTACTCCCGGGAAGCCAAAAAGAAGATGCGGACGGTGCTGGAGGATTTCAGACCGGATGCGGTACACCTGAACAACATCAATTTTCAGCTTACGCCGTCGGTGATCTATGCGGTCAGGGAATACGAGAAGCGGGAAGGAAAACACATTCCGATCCTGTACACGGCGCACGACTACCAGTGGGTGTGCCCGAACCATATGATGCGCGTTCCGGCAGACGGAAGGATCTGCTTTGACTGCCGGGGCGGAGATTTCAAGCAGTGCGTCAGGAACCGTTGTATCCACAATTCAAAGGTCAAAAGCCTGCTTGGATGTCTGGAGGCAACCTATTACGCGAAGAGAAAAACGTACGGACTGGTGGATGTGATCATCTGTCCGAGTATTTTTATGAAGAATCAGCTGGACACAGATCCGCTGCTGGCAGAAAAGACGGTGATGCTGCATAACTTCATTGATCCGGCAACGGAGATCCTGCAGAAGAAAACTGGAGATTATGTGCTTTACTTTGGAAGATATGCGCAGGAAAAAGGGACGCTGACGCTTTTAAAGGCGGCGTCAGAGCTGCCGGATATTCCCTTTGTATTTGCAGGCACCGGACCGCTTGAGAAAGAGGTAGACCAGACTGCGAACGTCACCAATAAAGGATTTGTAACCGGGCATAAGCTGCAGGAACTGATCGCGGGGGCGCGGTTTAGCGTCTATCCCTCGGAATGGTACGAAAACTGTCCCTTTTCCGTGATGGAATCCCAGATTTATGGAACGCCGGTGCTGGCGTCGGATCTGGGCGGAAGCGGGGAACTGCTGCAGGCCGGGAGAACAGGAGAATTGTTCCGCGGAGGAGATGCAGAGGAACTGAAAGAGCACATCCGCCGTCTGTGGGACGATCCGGAACTGTGCAGGCAGTACAGTGAAAACTGCCGCGGAACAAATTTTGACACAGCACAGACATATTGTGCTAAACTGTTAGGGATGATAGAACAAGCAAAAGCCTGAGATGACAGATCAGGCATGGAGGTTAGCGATTATGGCACGCAGAACGTTATACGGAACGGTGATCGTAACTTATAGATGTAATGCAAGATGTAATATGTGCGACTGCTTTAAGGATCCGACTAAGCCGAGTGAGGAGATCACGCTGGAGGAGATCAAGAAGCTGCCGGAGATGGCGTTTACCAATATTACCGGCGGGGAACCCTTTATCCGTCAGGATATCCCGGATATCGTCAGAGAGCTGTACAAGAAATCTGACAGGATTGTCATTTCTACAAACGGCTACTTTACAGACCGGATTATCGCGCTTTGTAAGGAATTCCCCAAGGTGGGAATCCGTATCAGTATTGAAGGCTTACAGGAAACCAATGATAAAATCCGCGGCATTCCGGATGGCTTCAACCGGGGCTATAAGACCTTAAAGACACTGGTAGAAATGGGACATCCTGACGTGGGCTTTGGTATGACTGTACAGGATATGAACTGTGAGGATTTAGTGCCTCTTTATGATATTGCAAATGATATGGGAATGGAGTTTGCCACAGCAACCCTCCACAATTCCTTTTATTTCCGCAAAACGGATAATAAGATTGATGACAAATACAAGGTGGCGCAGAATTTTGAGAAACTGATCAATGAGCTTCTGAAGAGTAAATCTCCGAAGAAGTGGTTCCGTGCTTATTTTAACCATGGACTGATCAACTATATTTATGGCAACAAGAGACTGCTTCCCTGTGATATGTCCAAGAATGCCTTTTTCATCGACCCATTCTGCGATGTTATCCCTTGTAATGGTATGGCGCAGAAAGCCGTTATGGGCAACTTAAAAGAGCAGACCTGGGAAGAGCTGTGGAATTCCGAGCAGGCAAAACAGGTGCGCGAATGTACGAAGAAGTGTGACCGGAACTGCTGGATGATCGGTTCCGCCTCCCCGGCAATGCATAAGTATATCTGGGTGCCCGGCTGGTGGGTTGTGAAGCATAAGTTCTTAAAGGGTGGCAAGTACAGTTTGAAGGAGAATAAGTTTATTCCGGAGGCACAGTCTGATAAATAGACCCGGATGACAGGAAAAGGCAGCAGATATGGACAAGGCAACAAAACAGGATAGGAATCAGGCGATTAACTGCCTGAAAATGTTCTCTGTAATCGCGATTTTTTTGATTCACTGTAAATTTCCGGGAAAGACAGGAGAGGTTGTCCGGGGAGCAGCATCTTTTGGAGTGCCTGTGTTTTTCCTGATAGCGGGATTTTACAGTTACCATATTTCCGCAGAGAAGATAAGAAAACGTATCCGGCATATTCTGTGGCTGGTAATCGCAGCTAATCTATTCTATCTGCTATGGGATGTGATATATCTGATGCTGATCGGGGAGAATGTGACAGACTGGCTGATGGAGGTATTCCATTGGAAAAAGATTCTGGTGTTCCTTCTTTTTAATGAAACACCCCTTCGGGGACACCTGTGGTTTCTGGGGGCATTACTGTATTGTTATGTGTTACTTTTCCTGATGGCAGGAAAGGAAAAAACGGGATTCCTGAAGGTGGGAGCCCTGTTGTTACTGGCAGGCAATCTCCTGTTGGGAGAGGTGACAGCCGCACTGGGACATAATCTGCAGATTCCCTATGTGCGTAACTGGCTGTTTTGCGGGCTTCCCTTTTTCTTCCTGGGATATCTGCTGAAAGCGCAGAAAACAGGGTCGGGAAAAGAAGAGCCAATCAGAATTTCCCAAAGAGTGCTGTGCTGTATCATGGCAGTCTGTGCCATAACCGGCATTCTGGAAGCCTGGCTGATACCGGATGCAGAGTTGTATCTTAGTACAATGCTTCTTGCCATCACAGCCTTTGTGTATGTAACCGGAAAAGATACCAGGACAGAACGGACAGGGAAAACAACGGAGAAATGGCTGGCATTTATCGATGCCAATGCCTCTCTTATCTATATTTTGCAGGTTGCAGTCATTAAGAGCATCCAACTGGGAGAACAGAGACTGGGGATCGTGCCAGATGGAGTTATGGGATGGCTCAATCCGTTCCTGGCATTTGCAGTAACCTGCCTGTTGGCAGCAACAGTAACCACTGCTTGGAAGCACCTTGCCCGGAAAGGCTGACTAAAGTGGTTTCGATGTGCAGTCTGCGCTCACTTGACACAAACCCGGTATGCGCAAAGAACGTGCGCAGAAATGAGGGGAAAATGAGATTTCTATATGTAGCACCGAGATATCATACCAACCAAATGGATATTATGCAGGATTTGAAGGACCATGGTGATGAAGTCTGTTTCATCAGCCATTATACTGCTATTATAGAAGACTACAGTTGTGTGAAGCCTGTTGTATTAGGCTATTCACCACTTTACCGGCTGATAGATTATCTGTATGTACATGTGATTCACAGGAAGAATCCGGAGGCAATTGTCTATAAGATTCAGCATGGATTCCCACCGATTGGCAAGTTAAAGAAAGTGATTCGTGATTTTAACCCGGATGTTGTCATATTGCGGGAAAAATCCATGTATTCCATTGTGGCATATCTGGTATGCAGACGAAAAGGATATCCCTGTATTTTATACAACCAGACGCCACTGTGGTCAGAACCTGTAAAGACGGATTTTGCCCACCGGCTGGTTAACAAGGTATCCCCTAAGGTGCGTATGACCCCGGTTCTTGGGAAAAAGAAACCCGGAACCAATATTAAACCGAACGATTATTTCGTGCCCTTTGTTATCAATCCCCGGAAAGCTCCGGAGGAGAGAACCTATTTCAAAGATGGCACGATTCATATTCTGTGTATCGGCAAGTACGAAATCCGGAAACATCACATAATGATGATGGAAACCATAAAAGAGCTGGCACCGAAATATCCGGTTCACCTTACCCTGATAGGGGAGGCAACCACCCGTTTCCAGAAAGAGTATCATGGACAGGTTCTGGAATACCGCAAAGCCAATGGTCTGGAAGACCTGGTGACGGTCAAAACCAATGTGGAACGGAGCCGGATGGAAGAAGAGTATCTGAAAACAGACCTTTTCGTGATTCCGAGCACAAGAGAAATGGCGTCTATCTCACAGCTGGAGGCAATGAGCTATTCCCTGCCGGTAATATGCAGCGACACTAACGGCACTGCCTGTTATGTGGAGGATGGTGTAAACGGCTATCAGTTCAAAGACTGTGATAAGGAAGACTTGGAACAAAAGATGGATGACATGCTTTCGGACAGAGAACGGATGAAAGCCATGGGGGCAGCAGGATACAGAGCCCTGGAAGAAAAATATAATTTCAGGCAATATTATGAGAGTATTCTGCAGATGGCAGATAAAATCAAAAAGGAAAACCTGTATTGATGAGGAACGCACAAACCCGGTATGCGCAAAGAACGTGCGCATAAATGAGGATTAAAATGAAGCAGAGAATAAAAGATGTTTTAGGAGCAGTGGTGTACTTCCTCTATGAGAAGAAGCTTCTGCATAATAGAATAAAAGTGCACAGCATTGACGAAACCATTGACGAGCTGCTGACAACGCAAAAAAGCATGGTGCGCTTTGGCGATGGCGAAATCGTTATGATAAAGGGAAGAGATTTGGTGTTGCAAAAGGCAGCACCGGAAATCGCAGAAGGATTAAAGCAGATACTGGCGTATCCCTATGATGACCTGATGGTAACCATTCCCGGTGTGTTTGATACACTCTCAGACCACAATAAGGCAAGCAGACAGTTCTGGCGGGACCATCTGCTCATGTGCCGGGGCACTTATGAGAAGTATTGTAATCCCAATCGTGTTTATTACAATACCTTCATTTCCCGCTGTTATTATTTTACGCAGGATAAGGAACGCTGTGCCGGCTGGTTTGATAAAATCAGGGATATCTGGAAAGAAAAAGATATCGTGGTCGTGGAAGGCACCAGAAGCCATAACGGTGTTGGTAATAATCTGCTGGAGAGAGCAGCCAGCGTGGAGCGGATTATCTGTCCGCCAAAGGATGCGTATGGTTCCCTCGACAGGATTCTGGAAGCCTGTGAGACTTATGGAAAGGACAGAATGTTTCTGTTATCCGTAGGCGTGGCTGCCAAATTTATAGCAATAGACCTGTTCCGGAAAGGATACCGTGTACTGGATATCGGAAACCTGGATATGGAGTATGAGTGGTTTGTGCGCGGCACAAAAGGCAAAATATCCTTGGAAAAGCATGAGATTATCGGGGAAGAAGCCAACAGACAGGCTGGATATACCGAATATCTGGAACAGATTAAAGTATGGTTGTAGCAGGAGGAGCCCCTGGTTATGGGAGAAAAGAAAAAGACAGGTATTTTTACCAAGTTAGGATATATTTTTACAGCAAAGGATAAGAGAAAAATTGCACTCTTGTTAGTAGCCGTTGTGATCGGCAGTTTCCTGGAACTGCTGGGCGTTACCATTTTCATGCCCTTTATCAACATTATTTCTAATCCGCAGACTATACAGAGAACCTGGTATCTGAAGCTGTTTTATGATGGTCTGCATTTTAGCAGCACGAAGAATTTCATGATTGCACTGTCCTGTGCCATCATTGCCGTTTATTTAATCAAGAACATCTATCTGATTGTGGAGAAAAACTGTATCTACAAGTTCTCCTACAGTACCCAGATGCGCTTGTCTACCAGACTGCTGGAAACTTATATGAAGGAGCCTTATACCTTTCATCTGAACAAGAATATTGCCTCCTTACAGAGAACCATACAGGAAGATACCGGCAGATTCATGCAGGTTATCCTCTATTTCATGGAGCTTGCAACCGAACTGGTGGTATGTCTGGTTCTTGGTATTTACCTGCTCTTTGTCAGCAAGTCCATTACCATCATAGTGGTTTCCTTGCTGGTAGTGTTCGTGGGAACCTTTCTTGCCTGTACCAGAAGATACAGCAATCAGCTGGGAAGGGACAATCAGGTATATCAGGGAAAGATTTATCAGTGGATGAATCAGGCGCTGGGCGGTATTAAGGAAATCAAGATTCTGGAAAGAGATTCCTTCTTTGTTGACGAATATCAGAAATACTATGCGAAATTTGCAAGAGGGCTGAGGCTGTCCCGGACTATTTCCATTCTGCCCAAATATCTGGTAGAGGCAGTTGCTATCACCGGTCTGCTTATTGCCATTATCGTGAAGATGACCTTTGGCGAGGCTGATCTGATATATTATATACCACAGTTGACCGTATTTGCCGTGGCAGCGTTCCGGCTGATGCCCTGTGTAGGAAGAATCAACGAATATGCAACGAATATGCTGTACGCGTTTCCGTCCGTCGATTTGATCTATAAAGATCTGGTGGAAATCGAGGACTATGTGGAGAAACAGGATCATGAAGTGGCAGAAAAGTGGAATCTGAAAAATGCCATAGAAGTGAAAGACGTGACTTATTACTATCCAGACACGGAAGAACCTGTTATTGACGGCGCAAGCCTTACCATTCAGAAAGGCAAAACGGTGGCATTTATCGGAACATCCGGTGCCGGAAAAACCACCATGGTAGATATTATTCTGGGACTTTTAGTGCCCCAGAAGGGTGTGGTTATGGCAGATGAGATCAATGTCCATGAGAAGCCCAAGACCTTCCATGCCCAGATCGGTTATATCCCGCAGGTTATCTATCTGTCAGACGATACCATCCGGAATAACATTGCCTTTGGTATCAAGGAAGCACAGATAGATGAGGCGGCCGTGCAGGCAGCTGTGGAAAAAGCACAGCTTACAGAGTTTATCAACAGCCTGCCCCATGGACTGGATACTATCGTAGGCGACAGAGGAGTACGTCTGTCCGGTGGACAGAGACAGCGTATCGGTATTGCAAGGGCATTATATCACGACCCGGAAATCCTGGTACTGGATGAGGCAACCTCCGCCCTGGATAACGAGACAGAGAGTGCCGTAATGGAAGCCATTGACCATTTACAGGGATTAAAGACAATGATCATTATCGCACACAGACTGACCACTATTCGTAATGTGGACAAGATTTATGAAGTGGGGGAAGGAAAAGTGCGTGAAAGAAGTAAAGAGGATGTATTTGGAGGAAAGTAGGAGTTGATGCAGGAACGCAAAATGGCAGGCAAGATACAGTTGAATAAGAGGCAGAAGGATATCCTGTTTTATCTGTCATTGGTGATGATAAGCGTCTATGTCTTTTTGCTTGCGGGAGAGAAAGGCTATATCCTGTTTGATGATAGTCATACTTATATTGAACGGTGGTATACAGAAGGCGTGATGCCCGTATATCCGTTATTCGTTCGGGTGAACAAAATAATATTCGGAGAAGCCGGATTTCTCTATGCGGTTGTCATCGAACAGGCTTTGATTGCAACGCTGTCGGTGATCAGTTTTACAAAAATGATAAAGCAATATTTTTCGCTGCGATATCTGGAAGCATATCTGGTATATATTGTAGCATTATTACCGTTTACATTGGAGTTGCCGACAGCAATGATCACACATATGATCCTTACGGAGGGAATTGCGTTTGCATTATTTTATCTGTTTGCACAGATTATGCTGAAAGCTGTCTGGGAAAGAAGCATAAAGTGGCTTGCGGGCGGATGGTTCATGGCATTGTTTTTGTCGCTTATCCGGTCGCAGCTTTTGCTATTGTTTGGCGTATGGGGAGTAGTGCTTATTTATATAGGGATGATCCGGTGGAGTCATGGAAGGCGAAAAGGCATAAAGATTGTGGGAATCCTTATGGGATGTGTCCTGATTGGACTGCTGGGAATTACCGCAAATACGCGGATCAACAGTACCTATCAACAGACGGTAAACAGACTGCGGGATGCACAGGACAAGACGCGGGAACAGGAAACAGTTGTGGAAGAAGAAAATCTGCGCAATAATAAAAACAGCGGGCAGATGAGTGCGGTATCGGTAAGCCAGTATGCAAGCCTGTTGTATTCCCGGGGAATGTACGAGGCAGATTATGAAGATTATCAACTGTTTGCCGAGGAAGAGATGCAGCAATTATTTCTGGCTATGTATGAGGCTGCAGACGAAGCGGAATGTAGATATGTGTATGCTGAAAAAGGTCTGTGGATGTGGCGGGATATTGCCGGTGGAATAGGCGCTGTCGGCAACGAGGGCGCTGCGGCGCAGAGAGCGTATTATGAGGAAAAAAGGCCGGAAGTGCTTACGGATAATAATGCGTATCGCGCTCTGAGTAATAAGAATTATGCAGTGATCGGCTCTACTTTGCTAAAAAAGCACATGGGAAGATTTTTGTATCATACAATAATGCTGCTCCCGCAGGGATTCATCTGCACCGTCTTTTTTCAGGTGGAGAAAGTATATCTGCTATGTCATCTGATCACATTGTTTCTATATTTGTCAGCTTTGGCGCTCATGATCTGGGGATTTGTGGACAGCAAGATAGAGAGAAAAGCCGCTGAATTGATGGCGTTTGTGCTCGGAACAGATTGTGTCATGGTTGTGCTGATCTCCATGGTGTTCTTTGGGCAGCAGAGATACTTATTTTACGCATTTGGGCTGTTTTATGTGGCATATTTCCTTCTGTTATTGCAGATAGGAAAGCAGTATGGAAAACGGGTAGTGCAAAGATTTCGTAAAAAGCCAAAAGGAAATGAGGATTGTGATGTCTGAAGAAAAAAAGGTGTTGATCATTATACCGGCGTACAATGAGGAAGAAAATATTGGACGTGTGGTTCGACAGATGATAGATAGGGCGCCGCAGTACGATTACCTTGTTGTAAACGATGGATCCAGTGACAGTACGATAGATATCTGCCGGAGAGAAAATTTTTCCTATTTGGATCTGCCGATCAATATGGGAATAGGCGGTGCCGTTCAGGCCGGATATGTGTATGCCGAAAAAAAAGGATACGATATTGCGGTGCAGATGGATGGCGATGGACAGCATGATATCGCTTATCTGGACAGGCTTTTAGACCCTATTTTGAAAAATGAGGCGGACATAGCAATCGGTTCCCGCTTTATCGAGAAAGAAGGGTTTCAGTCTACTGCGGGAAGAAGAATGGGGATCAATATATTAAGTGGATTGGTCTGGATCACCACCGGTAAAAAGATAATGGATGTGACAAGCGGATACCGGGCAGTCAATCGGAGATTTATCACGATATACAGCAAGGATTATCCGGCTGATTATCCAGAGCCGGAAGCGATCGTGGCGGCGATCATGCACCGGGGAAGGATCAAAGAAGTACCGGTAAAGATGCATGCGAGGGAAGGCGGGACAAGCTCGATCACCTTAAAAAAATCAGTGTATTATATGATAAAAGTGTCCCTGGCAATTTTGATATGCAGACTAAGTTATGGAGTCAGAAGGGTCAAAAGGACAGAAGTTGTTCAGAAGTGAGGATGAGTGTGATATGATACCTGCAACGCTTAGAATTTCTTTAATTATTGCGGTAATTTGCTATTTTATAGTGATATTGTATTTCCTGAAGCAGCGTGCGCTGAATTTGAAATATACGTTGCTGTGGCTTTTGGCGGGCGTGGTAATGGGAGTACTTGTTCTGGTGCCGGAGCTGCTGGTACATATTATCCGGATTTTTGGAATTCAGGATAATATGAATGGTCTGTTCATTTTTTGCATTGGATTTATTATTATGATATTGCTTTCCCTGACCTCTATTGCATCAAGGCAGAATAGCAAAGTCAGAACGCTGATACAGGAAGTGAGTATATTGGAGAAACGTATTCGTGAATTGGAAGAGTACAGAAAAGAGAAGGAAGAGTAAATAAGTGCTGGATATAGCGATTGATTTATTGTGGCTGCGCCCGAAGAAGGTGGGCGGGACAGAATTTTATATCAGGAATTTGTTGGATGGCTTCTTGGATTTAAAGGAGTCTTTTTGTCTTACGCTGCTTGTGTCGAGAGATAACAAGGATACTTTCTTACATTATGCAGAGGATGACAGGATAAGGATCCTGGAAGCAAACGTGGTATCAGCAAATATTGCGGGAAGAATTTTATGGCAGTTTTTTTGTGAAAACTCTTTTTTGAGAAAGCACGGGATCAGAAAATGTTTTATACCGGTATATTGCAGGCCTTTATTTAATGGAGGAATCGTCTATGTAAATACAATTCATGATTTACAGGCGGCTCATTATCCCGAGTATCATCCTTTCCATGAAGTGGCCTATTCGAAGCTGTGTTGGTGGCTGGACACTCATTTTTCAAAACATATTGTTGCAATCTCTGAATGGGTAAAAGAAGATATTTTGAAAAAATATAAGATAAAGCCGGAGAAGATAACTACCATATATAATCCGATCACTATTAATGGGAATGATACGCTTGCATTTGATGTGATAGAGAGAAAATATGGAGTCAGGGAAAAACAGTTTTATTATACGGTATCACAGCTTATTCCACACAAAAACCTGGAGACGATCATCGAGGTGATGGCCCGGATCAAAGAAAAAAACTTGGAACTGCCGCATCAACTGCTTATTTCAGGCGTTAATGGTGAGAGCAGGAGCCGGCTGGAACAGCAGATCCGGATGCGCGGACTGGAGAAGGAAGTGATGCTGACCGGGTTTGTGGAAAATAAGGAAAGAAATTCCTTGTATAAATACTGTCAGGCTTTTCTTTTCCCGAGCGTGTTTGAAGGCTTTGGGATGCCGATGATAGAGGCTATGCTGTTTGGGAGCATGGTGGTCACGACGAAAAAATCGTGTATTCCGGAGATATCCCAGGGAAAAGCAAATTATGTTTCGGATCCATATGATGTGGATGAATGGATCAGCGTGATGCAGAATCTGCAGGATCATATAAAAGAAGTTGATTTCACAAGGTATGATCAGAAAATTCTGACAGAGAAGTATTATAAATTATTATCAGAGCAGCTGGGTTAGAGAGCATAAAGAGGAAACCGCATTGAAGATAGGCGTTATACTGGTAAATTATAATGGCAAAAAATATAATACCGCTTGTATAGAATCCATATTAGGAGCCGAGACAGAGGCGGAGGTAACGGTCTATGTGGTGGACAATGCCTCGTCAGATGGGTCCATGGCTGTTTTGGAAGAGCGCTATGAAGGAAATACGGATCTGCGTTGTATTTATCTTGATGATAATTATGGATTTTCCTACGCCAACAATGCAGGGATAAGGAAAGCAATGGAACAAGGGTGCGACGTGGTATTCCTCTTGAACAATGATACAGAGATTTGTACGGATACATTACAAAGGCTCCTGGAGAGTAACAGAAGGCATCCAAATTGCGTGATCGCGCCTAAAATTTATTATAGCGATAACAGAAAGGTTATCTGGTCAGCCGGAGGAGCGAGCTCGCGAATCGTAAAAAAAGTAAGACATATAGGGTTGAACTGCGAAGATAAAGGGCAGTTTGACGAGGAGAAAAGGATAACTTTTGCTACTGGCTGCGCACTCTGGATCCCTGTTGCGATAATACAGAAGGCAGGTCTGCTGGACGAAAGGTTTTTCCTGTATTACGAAGATACGGAGTTTTGCTTTCGGCTTGGAAAGTACAATGTCGACATATATTATTGCCCGGATGCAATAGTATATCATAAGGTTGGCGCCAGCTCGAAAGGGGCAGACAGCCCTTTGTGCGCTTATTATATTTCCAGAAACTGGCTGCTTTGTGCCAGGAAATATATGAGTGGAAGCAGATATGTTGTTTTTCTGCTGTATTATGGGATCAACAGAATGGCGTGCAGCCTGCTATGGCTTTTACAGGGAAAAAGGGATCTGGTAAAAGCGTCATGGACTGGCATAAAAGATTATAAGAAGAAGAAAACCGGTAAGTCGCGATATTATTAGAGAACGTGATGCAAGCGGCTTGGCGCGGCAAGGTTTGCATTGGATATAGGAGTGTGCTATTATGAAAAAAGGCTATTATGTGCATTTTCAGGGAAGGCAGTCTATTGGAGTCAGTAAGAAAATAGATATGCAGATAGAGGAATTTTCGCGATTTTATGAGATGCAGGAAGTGGAAATAAAAACGCAGGAGCGCTCTCTTCTGAAAAGAGTATTAGGACTGTGGCCTACGGCTTCTATTTTGAGAGATTATAAAGAAGGGCTGGAAAAAATCGTTGATCCGGCATTTCTTTATATTAGAAGAACGGTCGCAGACAAAGCCTATATAAAATTTCTGCATGATGTAAAACGAAAGTATCCAGACTGTAAGATAGTGATTGAAATTTTTACCTATCCCTATGATAAAGACGACTTCGGAAAATGGAATGCATGGCCGTTTTATCTGAAAGAACGTATTTACAGACCACAGTTAAAGAAGTATGTAGATCGATTTGTGACATATACCGATGACAAAGAAATTTTTGGAGTACCGACGATTCCTACGGCTAACGGAGTTAATGTAGAAAAGATCCCTTTGGTCAGAGGAGGCTTTGAGAATGGAAGGCTTCGACTTGTTGCGGTGGCGTTTATGCAGCGGCAGCATGGATACGAAAGGATCATAGAGGGAATTGCGCAGTATTACAAAGAAAACCCGGGATACAGAGTGGAATTATCCCTGGTTGGAGATGGTCCTGAGAAAGCAATGTATCAGAAGCTGGTGCAGAAATATGGAATCCAGGAGTATGTGCAGTTTTATCCAACCATGTCGGGCAAAAAGCTGGACGAGCTGTATGATCAGTCAGATATCGCCTTAATTGCATTCGGAATGTATAAGGTAGGGGTGTATGGAAAGATGAGTGCACTCAAGTCGAGAGAGTGCATGGCGAAAGGGATGCTGATGCTCTCCGGTTCGGGAATCGATGTTTTGGATGAAAGCTATCCATTCATGAAAGTTGTGCCAAACTGTAAAGAACCTGTGAATATGGATGAAGTGGTGAAGTTCTTTGAGAATATTACTTCGCAATATCCTGACAAGGAAGTCCTGGCAGGGAATATTCGGCAAATTGCGAAGGAAAAAGTTGACATGAGTGTAGTCATGAAGCCGGTGCTGGAGTTTCTTGCAAAGAGCATTTCGAGCAGATAGGATATTTTGTATAGATGAAGCTGTAAAGCGAAGAATTAGGAGCAATGGTCTTGAAAAAAGAAGATTTATTTGGATGGGCAGCTGCGAAAGGATTTCGTTTGGAAGGTTTAGGCGAGACATGCAATGCTGCAGGGTGTATGCATTATAATCATCTGTTAGGCAAGTTTCCCCAGGATGGAGTCTTTGAAAAAACAGAGGGAGGAAGCTGCTTTTTAGATGGCTATATCGTGAATAAAGAGGATTTTGTTCACGATATAAATAAGACTTGGAAACAGGTATTCGTTTCAGCGGCGTTTGAGAATCTGCAACTGCAGTTATCAAAAATGAGGGGTGGATTTTGCGGATATATCTTTGACGCTCAAAATGAAAATCTTTCTTTTTTTACAGATCAGACAAGTAATAAGGCAATCTATTATTATGTCAGCAATGACGGTTGGATTGTGTCAAACAGTCTCTTTTATATCGCCGAGATATTAAAGCATAATGATGTGAAATATCATCTTGATGAAAATGCCATTAAATATATGTTGACGTATGGCTATATGATAGACGACAGTACTTTTGTAAGAGAGGTACATCGTTTGCTGCCGGGATGTTTTGCCCGGATAGAGAATGGAAAACTTAATATAACAAGATACCATGAAATCAAGCCAAATGTGGAGAAAATGTCAGAGAGAGAGGCAGTAGAACAAATTGATACTGCGTTTCGCCGGGCGGTTATCAGAGAATTTGAAAAAGACAGGGAATATGGATATCGGCATCTGGTTGATCTGAGCGGTGGGCTGGACAGTCGGATGGTTACGTGGGTTGCTCATGAAGAAGGATATACAGATCAGATCAACGTGACGTATTGCAGAGGGGGATATGCAGACCAGAAGATTGCACAACAAATTGCAAAATGCCTGGGGCATGAATATATATACAAGTCCTTAGACGATGCAAAATGGATGTTTGATGTGGAAGAAATGACCTGTAAAAATAACGGTGCGGCTGTCGGACTTGGGATGACTGGTGGAAATCGTCTGCTGCAGGAATTAAACACGGATATATATGGGATAGAACATACTGGAATGGTGGGAGATGCGATTCTTTCTACCTTTTATCATGACAGAGATTTAAGTGAAGGAAATCCGGTATTTGGGCTGAACCAGTATTCAGATATGCTTCACTATGAGTTTGATAACAAGATACTTGAAAGATATCCGACACAGGAAATTTTTGCTATCTATACAAGAGGAATTTTGGGAGCGCAGAGCTCTTATATAACAAGGCAGCATTATGTGGAGACGGCATCGCCGTTTCTTGATGTGGATTTTCTTGAGACGGTTATGAAAATTCCGTTTGAGTATAGAAATCGTCATTCCATCTATTTGAGTTGGATAGCACAGAAATATCCGAAGGCAGCAGAATTTGGATGGGAAAAATGGGGAGGAATTAAACCCAAAAAGAATTTGATCTTTGCGAGAAAAATGAAGACGACACAGAGACTCATACACCAGTATGGGTGCAGGATACTGCACAGACCGGACACGGATTCGATGAATCCAATGGACTGCTGGTATACGAGTTGTGTGGGAGTGAGGAAATATCTGGATACCGTTTTTCGGGAACGAATAGCAGATGAGCGAATAGAAGAAAGCCTGCGAAGGGATATGATAAAGGCATATAAAGAAGGAACATTTACAGAAAAGAGCTTAGTGCTAACGGTGTTATGTGCGGTAAATATTTTTTTTGAGTAAGAAAAATAGTGCGAAAATTGCAAGGATATGCTGATTTTCGCGGCGTGTTGCCCAGAAATGAGGATTGGTATGAAAAAGGAAATAAAAGAGATAGACTTTATGATGATATATGAGCATAAAGTTCGGGAATTGGAGAATATGTGCCTTATCAAGTATGAGCTTGAGCGGAGAGGGCATACCGTAGTCATTAAACATATTGAAGATGAAGAAGCGTTGGAGGCTGTAAAACCGATTTATCATGCGAAAGTGGTCATGACAATGGCGTGTTACCAGAACGCTTCGCTGGAATGGCATACAAAGGATTTTGTGTCCTTTGATAAAGTGATCGATATGCAGTGGGAAAATATTGTATATCCTAAGGATGAACGGGCTGGAGTGTTTAAAAACTATACAGGGATCGGCAGAGAAGTGGTACGGGTATCCTGGGGAGAGGCAAATAAGAGAAGATTGATCGAAGCGGCGCATATGGATCCGCGGAATGTGAAGGTAGTCGGCCATGTTGGGATGGATTTCCTGCGGGATGAATTGAAGGGATATTATCGCAGCAAAGAAGATCTGTTCCATGAATATGGACTTCCAATGGATAAAAAGGTTTTATTGTTCGCATCGCCTTTTTATGCGGATAATCTCACAGAAGAGTATATTGCCGGTATGTGTCGTAAACATGGAGAGGACTGGCGGGAATATTATGACTTTATGATGAGGTCTGAAAAAACCATTCTTCAGTGGATGGAGAAGCTGTGCAATGAGCGACCGGATATTTTGATCATATATCGGCCACATCCGGGCCATATCGGTGTGCATATGTCGGAAGTCGCTGAGAAATGCAGTAATTTCAAGGTGATCAGTGAATTGTCAGTGAAGCAGTGGATCATTGCAAGCGATATTGTGTATACAGGAAACAGCTCGACGATTGTGGAGGCGTTCTTTGCGGGAAGAATGTGTCACCTTTTATTCCCTTATGAGACAACGGATGGATTTGAACTGAAACTGGTCAGCCAGGGGGAAAAAGTGCGGACGTATGAAGAGTTTAAAGAGACGATAGACGAGAAGAATCCGGTATTCCCGATCAGCAAAGAAGCGATCAACGAGATCTATCTGGTGGACGATGTTCCAAGCTATCGGAAGCTGGCAGATATGGCGGAAGAGGTTCTGAAAAATCCGGAATATAATCTGACGAAGGAACAGTTGGCGTCATACCGGACAAAGTTACCATTGGCAGTCCAGATGCAACGTAAATTGCAGCAATGGGACTGGTTTTATGATAAATACCGAAAATTGCTTGCTGATGGGAATTATCATGGAAAGTGGATAGAAAAACAAAGGGAGCTCCGGCGTGAAAAACTGGAGGAACATAAGCGATTTGACCGGGAAAGCACGAGTGAAGAGGAAATAGCGCAAATTGAAGCCAGAATTGCAGAACAATTAAATAAGAAATAAATTACAGATAAATCCATAGGAGGAAAAAATAATGAGTGATAAAATTACAGCAGTGGTACCGGTAAAAGGAAACAGCAGTAGACTTCCCAATAAGAATATTCTTCCGTTTGGGGATTCCAACCTTCTGCAGCATAAGATCGAACAGCTCAAACAGGTAAAGGGACTTCATGAGATTATCGTTTCATCAGATTCGGATGAAATGCTTGCCATCGGAGAAAAATGCGGTGTGAAGGCGATCAAAAGACCGATCCAGTACGCCAACGAATCCGTACCGTTCGGTATGTTCCTGGAATATCTGTGTGACACGATCGAAGGAGATCACCTTCTGTATGCGTGTGCAACATCACCCTGCGTTGAACCGTATCTGTATGAGAAGGCAATTAAGGTTTATTTTGAAAAACTGAAAGAGGGATACGATTCGCTGATCACGGTTTCTCCGTATCAGACCTATCTTATGGATGATAATGGACCGCTTAATTTTAAAATGGGTCTGGAGCACAAAAATTCAGAGCAGCTTCCGATGATGTATCATTTCACGAACGGAATCGACCTTGCACCGACGGCTAAGGTCAGGGAATGGCATTATAATTATGGCCCCAAGTATTACCAGCTTGTCATCAATAAGAGAGAGGCGGCAGACATTGACGATCTGTATGATTATGAGATGGCGAAAGCGCTGTATGCCATGAAGGATCCAAATCCGACGATTTAGGAAGAGAGCGGTCTGCCCGGAAATGAGGATTGATTATGTCAAATATCAAATTGCTTGACTGTACCCTGCGCGACGGAGGGTATATCAATGATTGGAATTTTGGAAAGCATACGATACAAAGTATTCTGACAAAGCTGATCGAATCAAACGTAGATTATGTAGAAATAGGTTTTTTGCGGGATTGCGAGTATCACAAAGACAGATCGCTTTTCAATAACTGCGCGGAGATTGCCAGGGTTTTACCTGAAAACCGGGGCAAGACGATGTTTACGGCCATGGCGCTTCACAACAAATACAGTATCGATAAGCTCGAACCGTATGATGGCAAGACGATCGATGCGATCCGCGTGACTTTCCATGACTATGATATTGATGAGGGACTGGCTTATATCCGGAAGGTGAAAGAAAAAGGATACAAGGTATTTGTCAATCCGATCAATATTATGGGATATTCGGATGAAATGATCCTGCAGCTTCTGAAGAAAGTGAATGATATTCATCCGTATGCCTTTTCCATTGTAGATACCTTCGGCTCAATGATGCGGGAGGACTTGCTTCGCATCTATTCTCTGATAGAGCATAATCTGAGCAAAGATATTGTGATCGGGCTGCATCTGCATGAAAATCTGGCGCTGTCTTATTCATTGGCACAGGAGTTTATCAATATCAAGGCAAGCGAGAGAAAATGCGTGATAGACGCGTCGATGCTCGGCATGGGACGTTCGCCGGGAAATCTGTGCATGGAGCTGATCATGGACTATATGAATAAGAGACAGTCCGGCTGTTATGATGTGAATCCGGTTTTAGATGGAATTGATGACCATATCGCGCAGTTGAAGCAGATCGAGCCGTGGGGGTACAATACGGCCTACGCAATTTCTGCAAAATATAACCTTCACAGGAACTATGCAGAGTTTTTGCTGGACAAGGGCAGATTGAGGGCAAAACAGATCAATCAGATTCTTGGAAGCATCGAGAATAGCAAAAAGACGGCTTTTGATGAGGCTTATATTGAGAGGCTATATCAGGATTTCCAAAACATAGCGATCGATGACGAAAAGGTGATGGAGCAGCTTGGACAGGCTCTTTACCAGAAAAAATGTCTTGTGCTGGCCCCGGGATCCAGCATTTTGAAGCAGCAGAAAGAAATTCAGGAGTATATCGATCAGAAAAATCCTGTCATTTTGTCGGCAAACTTCATTCCGGAACAGTTTCAGGCAGACTATGTATTTTGTTGCAATGCAATGCGTTATGAAGCGATTCGGGAAAGCAAGGGAAAAGAGAAGCATATTGTGACTTCGAATCTGGCAGACGGCAGCAGGGACGGCGACATGATCGTGAATTATGCAGATCTTCGTTTTGATGAAAAACAGCCGCTTGACAACAGTGTGATCATGCTTCTGAAACTTCTAAGAAAGCTGGAAGTGGATGACGTAGCGCTGGCGGGTTTTGATGGATATCAGACAAATGGTCAGACAAATTATGTGGACGCTTATATGGCGAGCCAGCATACCAAGGGTGAAGAAGAAAATAAGAAGATACGCAGTGCAATGCACCAGCTTGAACAGCAGATGGATATCTGCTATCTGACGACGTCTCTGTATCATCAGGAGTAGTCAAAGCAGGACATCCTGAGATGAAAACCGGGAAAACGGCATTACAGAAATGGGGAATCAAAAATGAAGGCAAATTCCGCACAGGAAATATCGAAAATAAAATGTCTGGTCATTGATGTGGATGGCACAATGACGGACGCCGGCATTTACTATGACGAACACGGAAATGAACTGAAGAAATTCTGTACCAAAGACGCAGCCGGTTTTTTTGCAGCAAAAAAAGCAGGAATCAAAACGATGATCCTGACGGGACGCGAGTGTGAGGCAACTACCAGAAGAATGAAAGAAATGAAGGTTGATTTTCTGGTGCAGGATTGCAAGGACAAGATCACCTATTTGAGACATTTTATGCAGGAAGAGAATTTACTGCCCGAAGAGATTGGATATCTGGGAGATGACCTGAACGATCTGCCGCCCATGAGCCTGTGCGGGTTTGTTGGCTGTCCACAGGACGCGTGCCGGGAAGTTAAGGAAAGAGCGGATTACGTATCTGAAATTAAGGGCGGTTATGGCGCCGTGAGAGATATCATAGAGCATATGCTTCGCATGACCGGAAAATGGGAAATGATTACCCGTGAGGTGTACGGGATCGGGGTGTAGGCAGAGAGGTTTGACGCGATGGCAACCAGAATGAATGTTTTCCTGACAACTTCAAAGAAGAGTGTGCGCTATGCCTATCCGGCGATCGTTTCTCTGTTTGAACACAATCAGGATTCAGAGATCTATTTATATATTGCATCAGAAGATCTGACAGACGGAGATATCTGTGCAGAGCGACAGACAGCGCAGAAATTTGGGCATCATATTATCATTTGCAGATTTAATGAGGATGAGGCCAGAAAACAGATTGTCTGTTCTGATCCGGATCACTGGCCGGTTGGGGCAATGTCATGTTACTGGATGTTTCATCAGCTTTTGCCAGAGGAAGTAGACCGGATCATGGCGATCGAAGCAGATACGGTTACAGTTGGATCTCTGAAAGAGTTTTATGAAACGGATTTAGAGGGATATTATGCGGCGTGTCCGGATCCGGAGCATAAGCCGCTGACACATAAGAGGCAGATGGATGTACTGGGGGGCGATGTGCTGACCTTTGTGGCATCCATTTATGATGTAAAGAAGATCAGACAGGATTTTGCGCTGCAGGATATTTTGGAGATGGATGGAAAGATTTCGTCCAGATATGGACAGTCACAGATGGAGATGACATTTGGAATCCTGTTTCGTGGAAAGATTAAATATCTTCCGGCGCCTGAGTACAGTGTTGAGCAGAACCGACAGTCAATGGAACGGTTTGGGTATGACTATTTAAAGAAATGTGAGGAAACTTGTAAAATCCTGCATTTTTCCTCGACGGGAGCGAAAGAAAAACCGTGGAATCCCACGTGTATCATGCCGGGATATCTGTACTGGTGGGAATATGCCAAGGATAGCCCTTATTTTAAGGAATATTTTGAGCAGCAATGGAAATCATATGCGATGCTGACGAAGGAGAGGAAGGCAGCACAGAAGGACAAAACGGCCAGAAATGTTCTCTTGTGCGCTATTTTGTTGATTGTCGCAGCTGAGATGGTATGGATGGGATTTCTGATCGGGAAATGGTATATCATACTGTTTCAGGCAGGGGTCTGCGCAGCGGCGATAGGAGCTGCGATAGGAATTCGATGGTTGTCTATCCGTATTTTTCATAGAAAAAGAAAGTAGTGACAGGCAGGAAAACAGGGCGAGGTTCATAAGATTGAAACTGATTGATTTTCTTAGAAAAAGTGAAAAACTGGTATATTATAATCGTTGCTTTCTGCATAGAAATAAACCTGAGTTTCGAAAAATGGTGTTAGAGGGGTATCAGAACCCGGACTTTTTGGAGGTTCAACACCTGGGAGACGATTATGAAGGGCATATGATCTATGTGGCAGATGAGACAGGAAATGGGATTGGTTTTTTTGCAGAACTTGGCATGACACTGATCAAGCTGTATTTTGCGGACGAGAGAGGTTTTACCCCTTATGTGCGATGGGGAGAACGGTGTGTATATTATGAACCGGAAGGCGTAAGAGGAGAAAAAAACGCCTTTTTACATTATTTTCAACCTGTTTCGGAGATTGAGACAGAGAAGCATGCCAGCCATGTGGTCTATCAGAAACCCTGGCAGTGCAATCAGGTTAAGAAGAAATATGAGGCGGTCAGTTACGAAGTTTCAGAAGATTACATCAATGCTATGGCTCGGATGTTAAAAAAGTATGTCCGCTATAATGAGGATACACAAAAGTATCTGGAAAGTGAATTTGTAAGGCTGCTTGGTGACAAAAAGACGGTGGCAGTACATTATCGGGGAACGGATTTTAATAAAGGATATAATAATCATCCCGTGCCGGTTCAGATTGAACAGGAGATAGAGCAGGTAAAGAGATTGCTTGCTGAGAAGGACTATGAACAGATTTTCCTGGCGACAGATGAAAATTCCGTAGTGGAGCGCTTCCGGAAGGAATTTGGAGATATGGTGAAGGTGTATGGAGATACCTACCGGGATAATGGAACCGGAGAATCTGTGGCTTTCAGCACATCGGATCGGAAGCTGCATCATTACAGACTTGGAATGGAAGTGCTGCGGGATCAGTATACGCTTACGCACTGTGCGGGGATCGTGTGCGGATATTCGAATATTACATTTCTTGCCAGAGTGATGCGTCGCGGCTGGCTGGAGAAGGAGTGGGACGATTATTGTCTGATTAATAATGGACTGTTTCATAATGACAACCGGTTTGGCAACAGTAAAAATGCAAGGAGTCTGCAATGGAGAAATTGATAATTGCGACAGAGAGATATCCTTATGGTGGAGAAAAATCCTTCCTTTTGCCGGAATTGAGGAGATTATGTACTCGTTATGATATCACGATTATCTCTCACGCAGAAGATGACAGCGCTCCGATAGATGAAGAATTGCCTAAGGGAATTCGGGTAATTCGTATACCAAGACCCTGTATTAGCTGGAAGGATAAGGTGAAGGCGGTTTTATCCTATTTGTTAGGAAAGGACGGCAGACTTGAACTGAAGGAGATCCTGGCTGGAAAAGGGCAGAAAAAAGAGCAGATTTACCAGTCCTTATCTTTTTATGCACAGACACTGGTCGATCAAAGGGCACTTCGCAAAACACAAATTTTAAAGGGTGGTCAGAATATCATATACTATTCTTTCTGGTATTCCTATTTTTGTTACAGCGCTATACGGGAGGCGGGTAAAAATAATAAGGTAAGGTTTATTACGAGGGCACATGGCGTGGATCTGTACCAGGAGAGGATTCCGGGGGACAGACAGCCGTTCAGACACCAGATGGAGAAAAAACTTCATAGAATAATATTTGCGTGTCAATATGGAGAAACGTATTATCGGATGCGGATTGCCGGATCAAAAGATATAGAAAAAGAACTAAGAGTATGTCGCCTGGGTGTGGAGCCGACAGATTACAGGATGCCGCTTGGAAACCGAAAGGTGTACGAGGTATTAAGCTGCTCTAATGTCATTCCATTAAAGAGAATAGAACTTATTATAGATGGGTTGTCTGAGATAGATGATTTTGAGATTTGCTGGAGCCATATAGGCGATGGAGAGCAACTGCGCGAAATGCAGACTTATGCGGCAAGACTACTGGAAAAGAAGAATAACCTGTCATTTCAGTTTCTGGGAAGAATGGATAATAAAGAAGTACATCAATATTATAAAGAACATCAGGTTGACTTGTTTATTACGACATCTTCGACAGAAGGAGGATGCCCTGTTTCTATTCAGGAGGCAATGGCATATGGGATTCCTGTTATAGGAACGGATGTAGGCGGTATAACAGAAATGATCGATGGAAATGGAATTTTGCTGCCTGCAACCCCGACAGGAAGGGAAGTTGCCGGTGCGATGCGCTATATTATGGAACTGTCAGATGAACAGCTGGAAAAAGTAAAAGAAAAGAGTTATCGACTGTGGAACGAAAAATTTAATGCGGTAAAGAATAGTAGTATGCTAATCGAGGAATTAAAATAACCTTTTACCTGAGGGAGCATGAAATATGATACAACTTCTGGGACAAATGTGGAATTGGATAAAGAACTTCACGGATTTGGAGTTGCGCTATCTGTTAAAGAGAATGAAAGCGAAGTATTATGTTATCATCCGTTCAGAAGGTGGGGCTGGTTTCTTCTCCAATTATTTCTGGGTTATGGGTCATGTTGCATTTGCTGAGAAAATGGGATATATACCAGTGGTGGATATGGAAAATTATCCTACGCTTTACAGTGAAGAAGAGCCGATTGACGGCACAAATAATGCCTGGAATTATTACTTCGAAAACATTGGAAATCTTGGACTGGATGAAGTGTATGCGAGCGGCAGATATGTGATTGGAAAAGACAAATACTTGACAAAATATGCAGAGAAATATAGCATGTTTCCATATCGTTATCCCTCGGAACGGATGATAGCGTACTATGCCCCTATCATTAAGAAAAATCTCAGGATAAAACAATCTCTGGTGAATGAGTATAAGAGAGAGTGGATAGAAAAAACATCCGGTTCAAACAATATTCTGGGTATTCATATCAGGGGAACAGATATGAAGAATAATCTGGGACATCCGATGCCGGCACCTGTGTCGGAATATATCCGGAGAACCCATGAAATGTTAGAAAAACACCCGGATATCAACCGGATCTTTTTGGCTACAGATGAAAATGAAGTCAAGGAAGCGTATGAACGGGAATTTGAAGGAAGTGCGGCAACGCTGTTTATGAATGAGGCGTTTCGAGCATGGGATGATGGGCAAATGAAGAAAACAGGGCTGCATGAAATGAAGATAGACAATCCCAGACCTCGTCATAAATATCTGTTGGGAAAAGAAGTGCTGAGAGACGCATGGTTTCTGAGCAGGTGTCAATACTTACTGTGTGGTCATTCGAACATTACGAATGTTGCAATTTTGTGGAATGAAGGAAGATATAACGAAGTGGTATGCATCGAAAGCGACCAGTGAGTAGAGCGGAATGAGTGGAGAACACAATGGGAAAGAATGTAATTTACAGAGGATTATCGTTTGCCTGGCGAAATACGTGGCTAAAATGGTATCGGGGAAGCAAACAGAGGAAAGTAGAGAATTACTGGAAAGAGCATCGGGTAAAACGGGGAAAAGAGAATCCGGAACAGACCTTTTATGTAATCCGGAGAAGAGATGCTTATTGCGGTCTGTTTTCTATTCTGCTCACGAGTCTGCAGCGAATCAGTAATGCGGTTCAGGCAGGTTATGTTCCTATTGTTGATTTACAAAATGATTTTAATATTTATCTGCCAGAGGATAAAATCGGAAAAGAAAATGCCTGGGAATTTTATTTTAAGCAGCCGATGGGCTATTCTTTGGAGGATGTGCAGAAAAGTCAGAATATCATTTTAGGATCAGGGGCCGTCCCTAAAATGTTTCCGTATTTAAGTGTTGATTTTCTGTACGGAAAGACGGGGGAGCTGGAATACTGGAGAAAACTGGCAAAGAAATATATTGTCCTGAGCGACAAGGCGGCTCAAAGAGTGGAACAGGAGTATCAGAGACTTTTTGCAAAGGAAGATAAAGTGCTCGGAGTGAAATGCCGGGGGACGGATTATGCGAAAGGAAAACCGAAAAATCATCCCATTCAGCCAACTGTAGAGCAGATGGTTACAAAAGCGGAAGAAATTTTTAAACAAAGAAATTGTACAAAAGTGTTTCTTGCGACGGAAGACAGCGAGTTTTATGAGGCGTTTGCAGAGAAATTCGGGGACAGACTGGTGTCAAATAAGACGCAGTATGCGCAGTATATGGGAGGATCAGCCGGAAGAGAAGAATATGAAAGAGAATCGGACAACTATGAATCCGGCATGGAGTATCTTGTGACAACAATGCTGCTTGCAAAATGTGATTGCCTGTGCGCCGGATGCGTTTCAGGAACAGTGGGAGCATTATTATTGACAGAGGGGTTCGAATATACTTATCTGTTTGATCTTGGAATTTATGAATAGCAAAATGGAGATACAGGATGAAATCTTGGGGAAGAGATATAGCAAGTCTGATAGACGTCTTTAAAAAACTGGGTTATATATTGAGCAGGCGTCAGATTATGGTCAGCATGTGTGTATTTGTAATGACGATTGTGGGAGCTGCAATGGAAACGCTGGGTGTTTCGATCATTGTGCCGCTGGTGCAGTCATTTATATCGGCAGACCAGCTTTTGCATAAACCGGAAATAGCCTGGGTGGTGGATCTGTTAGATATTGAGACGGCAACACAACTTATTGTGTGGATATCTGGCGGGGTAGTTGCCATATATCTTATAAAAAATGCGTTCATGGTGCTGCTCTCCTATGTGCGGGTTAAATTTGCCACAATGGTGAAGCGTGAATTGTCTGTAAAGATGATGCACTCTTATATGTCGAGGGAATATTCCTACTTTTTGAATGTCAATACAGAGGATGTGCTTCGGGGAATCGGATATGATGTAAGCGGCGTTTATGAAGTGCTGATGCAGCTTTTTCGGATTGCAGCGGAAGTACTGACGGCAGGGTGTATCTGCGTTTATATATTTTGTACAGATGTAGTGATCGCCTTGGGCGTGGTTATGGTTATGGGGATCACGCTGCTGGCCCTTATGATGTTTTTTAGAAATAAAATGAAAGTAATCGGAGATGTTTACCGGAAGTATACAGTGGAGGTTAATAAATATCTGCACGAGTCTTTTCAGGGAATCAAGGATGTATATATCTTTCATAAAGAGCAGTATTTTATAGATCACTACGAAGGGGCGTTTACAAAGCAGCAAAAGATAGAGGTAAGTAAAACAATCGCAACGGAAAGTCCGGCTTATATAATTGAAGCAGTTTGTGTAAGCGGTCTGATTATGGTGGTTGGATTAAAAATCGTTTTGGGAGGGAATTCTGCAGATTTTGTTCCACAGATGGCTGCGTTTGCGATTGCTGCGTTTCGTATTCTTCCTTCTATTGGAAGAATATCAGCGGGATTTAACCAGCTGATTTATTCCTGCCCTGCGCTGAATGCAACTCATCGCCATCTTAAAGAGGTGGAGACATTTCAAGACCAGTATCGGGTACAGAAACAGATCAGTGGAGATCCGGAACAGAAAATCAATTTTACGACAGCTATAGAGGCAAAAGGCTTATTTTGGAAATATCCAGGAGCAGACCGGATGGTTATGGAGAATCTGGATATGACTATTCCCAAAGGAAAATCGGTGGCGATCATCGGTCAGTCAGGAGCAGGAAAGTCGACGATGGCAGATATTCTTTTGGGGCTGTTAGTTCCAGACCAGGGAGATATCAAGGTGGATGGAGTCAGTATTTATGACGAGATGGAGTCGTGGAAACGTACCGTTGGTTATGTGCCACAGACGGTATTTTTGTGTGACGACACGATCCGCAAAAATATAGCGTTTGGCATTGCGGATACAGAGATTGACGAACAGAGGCTGCAAAGGGCGGTACACCAGGCACAATTAACGCAGGCAATAGCAGAACTGCCGAATGGACTGGATACACTGCTCGGAGAACGAGGGGTGCGTTTCTCGGGAGGACAAAGGCAGCGTGTAGCAATTGCGAGAGCATTATATAACGATCCAGACATCTTGATATTGGACGAGGCAACCGCGGCATTGGACAATGACACAGAAAGTGCTGTAATGGAAGCGATTGATGCGCTTCATGGTTATAAGACGCTGATAATTATTGCGCATAGATTATCGACTATCCGCAACTGCGATCTGGTGTATGAGATAGCGGATGGCAAGGCGGTATTAAGAGACAAAAAGCAAGTGATCAGTCAGTAGGAAAATGTCAGAAGAGTAGGAGATTGATGAGTGAAAATGATAAAAAGCACGCAGGATAAGTGGGGAAAAATGGCATGGCAATGGAGAATGGCTGTTGTTATTATACCTATTTTTGTTCTTTCCGCATTTTATTTATACGGGGATATGATCGTTACAGCTGCCTCAAGCATGAATGTGTGGACAACCCTGTTTAAAGGAAAGATTCACGAATTTTATACATACCGATATCCAGCGGTGGAGGGGTATGAGAAACTTGCCAATGGCGGAGGCGGCGGTGCATATGACTTTTGCATCTATTTCATCTACTCGCTGTATCTCCTTCCGGGGTGGATATGGGAAAAAGTGACAGGATTGAGCCTTTTTTCCCAGTGGGCGACCAGAGCGTATGTAAAAGAGATGGCAAGCGTTTTTGTGATTTTTTCAGCGTATTTTGTCTACAAAATTGCCAGAGAATGCGATTTGGAGAAGGAACAGGCAAAGTGGGCGCCGCTCATTTATCTGAGTTCTGCATTGCTGTATTATTCAGAGATTTTGACCGGAGCATATGATATTATTTCCGTGGCTTTCAGCCTGTTGGGAATCTATTGCTATCTGAAGAAGAGGAGAGCGGGATTTGTAATGGCATTTGCGGTGGCAATGGCATGCAAGATGTTTGCGCTTTGGATATTCATCCCGCTTCTTTTGTTAGAGGAGAAGCGCATTTATAGAGTAATACTGGACATGCTTGCCGGTATTTCGGTTATCGTTGTTCCTCGCGTTGGATTCAGTCTGGCAACGAGGCTGTTAGGGAATCCAGCAGTGGAAGCCGGTAAGAAAGTAAATAATGTTTTATATGGAACGGAAATAGCACATTCTAATCTAATTAACGCCGGTATTTTCCCACAGGAGGAAATGCGGACGGCAATTATTCGGATTGGCGGTCTTCCGTTGGTGATAGTTGGAGCATTGCTCATTTGGCTGGGATGTTATTTTTATAAGGAAAAACTGGCGCCGCGAATGATAGTTTATTTATGTGCAGTAGTAATGACTTTGTTTGTTGTTACCTGTAAAGTGCATCCATACTGGGTTACCTTGTTGGTACCTTATATTGCATTGTTGATCTCTTTTCGCAGAGATAGAATGTGGCAGAATTGTCTGTTGGAGTTTTTATTCACTGTCGGATATATGGGACGGATGTATCTCTTCTGGCCTGGCTGTGGAAGTGCTGAACTAATGTACAATATGATTCATTCTGATGCAATGAAGAATTTTGTATGGCCGGAAGGGGAAGCGCAGTGGGAGATTTTGGGTCCCTACCGCATATTGCGATTTCTGTCGAATCGGACAGGCATCACGATGGAAAATATGGCGGCCATGTTTGGAGCAGTTTTTCTGGCTGGAATCATCTTTTTCTTATATATCAATTTTCCGATGAGAGAATCAAGATTGGTACATAAAAGTGATGAGAAAGCATTTAAGATTGTTTTCTGGTTCAGATATGCGGTAGCTATCTGTGTAGGATTATTTCCGATCATGGGTTACTTTATGTGGAAACTGATGTATTGACCTGAGTTGACCGACATTTTGTGCATGTGCTACAATACCAGAGAAAGCGCAATGTGTTAGAGAGAATTTGCATTGAAGGTAAGGGAACATGAAGGAAAAGGGGTAAAACCATGAAAAAGCCAAGTAAAAAAATATGGATTTTTATGATAGTGATTGGATGGCTTTTGTCATGCTGCTATCTCTATACGGATATGCCTGTTACCACAGCTGGTGGATTAAATGTTTGGACCAGTCTATTCGAGGGGAAATTTACTCTATTTTATAATACAACATATCAGGGAGTGCCAAATACCGGATTGGCACGTTCAATTACCGGAGGCGCGTACGACTTTTTAATGTATGCAATTTTTGCAATCTACAATTTTCCAACTTGGATATGGGAAAAGATAACGGGATTGAGTTTTATTTCTTTTATCGTGACAAAGGTGTATGTGAAAGGAATTGCGTGGGTATTTTCCGGAATTTCGGCATGCTTAGTATACAAAATAGCGTTGGAAAGCGGAGCGGAAAAGAAAAATGCAATATGGGCACCATTCTTTTTTCTGACCTCTGGTTTGTTTTGGTGTGCCCAGGTTACGATTGTCGGGTATGATGTTATCTCAACTGCATTTGGTTTATTGGGAGTATATGGATATCTCAAAAAAAATAAAGTCTGTTTCTATATCGGATTTGCAGTGGGTATTGCAACAAAGATGTTTGTGTTGTGGTTATTTATTCCCTTATTGCTGTTGCGGGAGAAAAAGATTTATAAAATTATTGGCAAGATGTTTTTGGTGTTATTGCCTATTATTATTCCTAAACTGTATTTTTCAGTTGGAGCAAAATATGCGGCTGCTGGAGAACCAATTACTAAGAAAGTTAATGCAGTTATTGCACATTCCAATGTTATTGATGAAGCATTATTCCCAGCAGAAGATATTGCTACATATACGTTTGTCTCCATGCCAAATTTACCGTTGGTATTTGTCGGTATGTTTGCAATATGGGTGTTATGTTATTTAAGTAAAAGAGAATGGACAGCATATGAAGTGGTTTATTTATGTACGCTTGTTATGGCTTATTTTACATTGACAGTGAAAATGCATCCTTATTGGTGCATTCTGTTAGCACCTTATATTGCCCTTTTGATGGCAATGAATGCAGAAAAAATAAAAGCTAATTTGTTTATTGAATTCTTGATTTCTGTTGGGTATGTGGTAAACAAAGCTATTTTGTACTATTGGTGTTTTGGACTTTTGCAGATTCACAGAATGATCATGCCGACGCACCAGTTTAGCTTTGAAGATGGAGTGGACTATGGAAAGTATGGGCTGGAACGTCTGGTTTATATGTTGAGTGAAAAGATTGGGATTTCAGAGATTCACATCGCCTATATATTCAGTGCTCTTTTTGTTACTGCAATGGTAATGTTTCTAGTGGTGAACAGACCAAAGAAAGATGTTATGGCAGGGGAAGTTGTGATAGAAAAAGAGGAAAAACAATGGTATTATTTGCGCCTGATATTTAGCGTGTTTGTAGGTATTCTTCCGATGATTGGATTGGCGGAGTATATGCTACCTGTAAATTGGGGGGCATAGTGCACAAATGTGGTGGTTGTTAGCATGATGAATTAAACAGAATATAAAAGAGTCTGACATAGATGGTATGGAAAGGTGAAGGTGTATGATCCAGATAAAAGGGAAAAATTATGTTTATGGGAAAATACTATACAATGAAAAACGTGAACCGGGATGGAATCTTGGAGATAACATTCAAACACTTGTTATAGATTATGTGTATCAAACTATGAAGATTGATGAGAAGGATATTGAAGAGGTTCAGGTTGAAAACATATCCACTTACAGGGCAAACGGGGACTATAAGTTAATTTTGCCTATGCAGGGTTGTTTTCGATATCTGAAAAAAAAGGACATATTTCCAATCTCAAAAGATATCATACCTGTTTTTATTGGTTTTTCACGGTGTATGTGTAGTCATGATAGGTTTGCACAGTATGAACCATGGGGAAGAATTGGTTGTAGAGATGAAAAAACATTAAGAATGTTAAAGAAAAAAGGTGTGGATGCATTTTTATCAGGATGTTTGACAATATGTTTGCCCAAAAGAAATGAACAGCCTGAAAATGGAAAGATTTTTATGGTTGACACACCGAACGGCATCGAAAACTATATGCCAGAAGAATATAAAGCTCGTCTTGTTTATGTTAGTCAGGAGACAGATGATGGGAAAAATCTGGTGCAAAGAGCACAGGCTTTGCTAAATCAATATTGTAGAGAGGCTGAATTGGTAGTGACATCAAGATTGCACTGTGCCAGTCCGTGCATGGCGATGGGCATTCCTGTAATAATGGTAAGACAGTATTTTGACGGTAGATATGAGTGGATTGGCAAGTACACAAAACTATATACGCCAGACTTATTTAACACAATAAATTGGGCTCCAAAGCCTGTTGAATTGGAGCATGCAAAAAAAGTGATTATGCAGCTTGCAATAGATATGCTTATGTTGGAGGATTATACGCAGAAAAGTGAAGAGGTAAATACTTTCTATATGGAAAGAGAAAAGGAAAATTCGAGAACACCATTTAAGACAGCATGCTATTTGAAGGTGCTTGCAGTGAGTCCTAAGCTGGCATACTTTATTCGGAAAAAGGTGTTACGTAGATTTACGGTCTTGAATCAAGATAAGAAGTGATATGAATAGAATTTTTCGCATTAAGAGTAGTTTTCAAAATAGAAAGAGCGACATGATATGGAATACAGCATCTGGTGTTATAGATGCATCTCAATCTATCTTGCTATTGAGTTTGATTACCAGAATATGTGGTTTGCAGGATGCTGGTATTTTTTCAATTTCTTATTCTATTTCAATTCTGATGCTTACAATTAGCAGATATGGAATGCGAAATTATCAAGTTACAGATATAGAAGAAAAATATGATTTTGAGGTATATTTTTCTTCCAGAGTAGTTACTACAATTGCTATGATGATTGCAAGCATTGCGCGGATTGCCTTTAATTATGTTTATAGAGATTTTTCAGTATATAAATCGCTTGTTGTATTACTTGTATGTACTTTAAAGTCGATTGATGGAATCGAGGATGTGTTTCACGCAAGGTTACAACAAAAAAAGAAACTGGCAGTCGCTGCGAAAGCGAAGACTCTGCGATTATTATTGACGCTTATTGTACAGACGATTAGTTTACTTGTTATAAAAAATTTAGTGGGTGCAATTTCACTGTCAATACTAGTATCTACATTTTTTTTGTTTTTTTCCTTGAGAGAAATATGTGATAAAGAAATGTTTGCAAAATTGAAGTTTCGCTTTTCGGGGGTAAGCGAATTGTTATATATTTGCTTCCCGCTTTTTGAAGCAAGATTTCTGTCAATTTATATTAGCAATATACCCAAATATTCAATTGATACGCAAATGGATGATATTGTACAGGCTTGCTATGGTTTTATTTTCACACCTGTATATATTGTAAATGTTGTCGGCCAATTTATTTTTCAGCCAGTTTTGGTGGACATGGCGGAAAGCTGGGCGCAGAGGAAGTATAAGGAGTATTTGTGTATTATTTTAAAGCTAATATCAGCAGTTGATGTATTGACTTTAGTGGGAATTTGTGGGTGCTATGTTTTAGGGATTCCGTTTTTGTCATGGTTTTATCATGTGGATTTGTCATTATATAAGGTGGAATTATTGTTGTTTATGTTAGCTGGTGGCTTTCTGGCAACAGTTACAATATGGAATATGTGCCTTACAATTATGAGAAATCAAAAAGTTTTACTATATGGATATGGTATTGTGGTTTTGTTTGAAAAAGTAGCGGCAGACTATATAATAAAAAAATATGGCTTGCAGGGGGCAACTTGGTTATATTTGGTAAGTATTTTTTCCCTTTGCATGATACTTGGAATTGCAGTGGTGGTAATAATCAAACGGAAAAAAAGAAGTTTAGACTAAAATAAATATATTTATTGTTTTCAATTTTATGAAAGGGGGATGGAAAATGTTATACGGACGATTGACATATTGTAGACCGGGAAAACCGAAAGGATATGTAAATATAGGTGATTATATCCAGACATTTGCAATAGACTATATTTATAAATATATGGAGATCCCAGCAGATAAGATTATTAATATTGATAGGCATGCGCTTAGGTCCTATACTGGAGAGGAGGTTATACTTCCGTTAAACGCATGGTTTGGATATAAGGATGATACTGGTGAATTTTCAAAATATATAAGACCGGTGTTTATTGGTTATCATAATTTAAATAAAAACATAAATAAGAAAATGAATCAGTATGGTATAATTGGATGTAGGGACGAGGGGACTTATCAGGTGTTATCCCAAAAGGGAATTCATGCGTATATTTCAGGGTGTATGACTGTGTTATTTCCGAAAAGGGATATAAAGCCCGAAAAGGAAAAAGTATTTTTGGTCGATTTACCACAAACGGTGTTGAAAGTAATTCCTAAAGATATTAAAGAGAAAGCGGAATATGTATCACATGAAATACAGCTTGGTGAAAATGTTAATGACAGTCAAGAACAGCGGCGACTGGAAAAGATAGCACAAGAAATTTTGCAAAAATATAGAAATGAGGCAACATTAGTAATTACTTCCAGACTTCATGCAGCATTACCATGTATGGCAATGGGAATACCAGTTATTCTTTTAAGAGAAGGGGTAGACGAACGTTTCACCTTTATTGATAAATTCATATCTATATATAATATAAAGGATAAAGATATATTAAAGAGAATAGATTGGAAAGGGCAGGCTCCTAATATAGAGAAGTTTAAAAAACAAGTAATGGAATGTGCATGTGAAGCACTTGGAGGAACATTAAGTGACCAGACAGCAGGAAAGATACATGAATATTATATGAATCGTGAACGTATATCCATTTCGATACCATTCAGAGTAAAAGCATATGAAAGCATATATAGAAGATTTCCTAATTTGGCAGACTTCATAAGGGAAAAAATATTGTTTCGTTTTACGATAGCTAGTTCAAGAAAAGAAAAGTAGAAGTATTTCAATGTGCGATAATAATAAACCATTTGAAAAATAAGGAAATATAAAAAATGCAAAGAGTAATTATTACTGGAGGAACAGGTTCTATAGGCATTGCACTAATTCAAAAGTTTATTAGCGAAAAGACTAATGTAGTTGTGATATGCCGGGAAAAATCAAAAAGAATTGCCAGAATACCAAATTCTTCTTATGTTACAGTAATTAAGTGCAATATTGAAAACATTAAGGAGCTACCAAAGTTAATTAAAGGTAAATATGATGTTTTCTATCATCTGGCTTGGGCAGATACGTTTGGCGAAGGAAGAAATAATATTGATTCCCAGATGCACAATATAGAGTATACGCTTGCTGCGGTGGAGGCTGCTGCAAAGCTTGGATGTAAACGTTTTGTGGGAGCAGGGTCACAGGCAGAATACGGAAGGTTTGAAGGAAGCCTGAATGCAATGACGCCGACATTTCCTGAAAATGGATATGGTATTGCCAAACTCTGTGCAGGACAGCTTAGTAGAATTCGCTGTAGGCAACTTGGTATGGAACATATCTGGACAAGGGTTCTTAGCATCTATGGTCCGTGTGACGGTGAGAAAACCATGATCAGTACAGTCATTAGACAGCTTTTGGAAGGGGAAAGACCGGCATGTACGCAAGGAGAACAACTTTGGGATTACCTCTATGCGAAGGATGCAGGAACAGCTTTTTATCTGCTGGGAGAGAAGGGAAAAGATCAGAAGGTTTACTGTATTGGAAGTGGAAGGGCAAAGCCGCTGAAAGATTATATTTGTTGTGTCAGAGACATGATAGATCCGCAGTTGTCCGTTGGATTTGGAGAAATTCCCTATGGAGAGAAGCAGGTTATGCACCTTTGTGCGGATATTGAAGAATTGACGGCTGATACGGGTTTTTTGCCACAGTATTCTTTTCAAGAGGGAATAAAAGAGACGATTGCTTGGATGAAGGGTGAAACAAATGAAGAAGATCAGTGTATTGATTCCGTGTTATAATGAAGAAGAAAATGTCGTTCCGATGAGTGAGGCAATTTCAGATTTATTCGAAAAGGAACTAAGGAATTATAATTACGAACTTATTTTTATAGATAACGATTCCCATGACAGGACACGGGAACTGTTGCGCAATATCTGTGCTAAGAACAAAAATATTAAGGCCATTTTTAACGCGAAAAATTTTGGTCAGTTCAATTCACCCTACTATGGAATGTTGCAGGCTACGGGAGACTGCGTGATTACGATGGTTTGTGATTTTCAGGATCCGATTGAGCTGATCCCGCAATATATTGCAGAATGGGAGAACGGCTATAAAATTGTTATAGGAATTAAGACTTCCAGCAAGGAAAACAAGATTATGTACTGGCTGAGAGGCCTGTACTATAAATTTGTAAAGAAGTTTTCAAATGTAGATCAGATTGAGCATTTTACAGGTTCCGGGTTGTATGATAGAGATTTTGTGAATGTTCTGCGTGATCTGGATGATCCGACGCCATTTATGAGAGGAATTGTGGCAGAGTTAGGCTATAGGCGTAAGGAGATTCCCTACGAACAGCCGCTCAGAAGGGCAGGAAAGACGCATAACAACTGGTATACACTGTATGATGCAGCGATGCTCAGCATTACATCTTATACGAAAATTGGACTGCGTTTGTGTACTTTCCTTGGACTGGCAACGGGGGGAATCAGCTTCGTAATTGGCTTGGTATATTTGATTATGAAGCTGATACACTGGTATTCTTTTCAGGCGGGAACAGCACCAATACTGATAGGAATGTTTATGCTTGGCGCCATGCAGCTGTTTTTCATTGGCATGATAGGGGAATATGTTCTGAGCATCAACCAAAGAGTTATGCACAGACCGTTGGTGATCGAGGAAGAACGAATTAATTTTGATACTGAGGAAAATACAGAGAAATAGACTGAAGGTATCGGCGGGTAAAGAAGGAGAATACAATGGATACTAAAATTCAACTGCTGGATTGTACATTGAGAGACGGCGCTTATGTCGTGGACGCAAAGTTTGGGACGCCTGCTATCAAAGGCATTATTAAGCGGATGCAGGATGCCAATATTGATATTATTGAATGTGGGTGGCTGAAAGATGCAGAACATGTTGAAGGAACATCTTTTTTTCATCTGCCAGAGGATATACAGCCATATCTTATCGATAAAAATTCGTCGGCAACCTATGTTGTGATGATTGACTGGGATCGGTACAATCTGGATAATCTGACACCGTACGATGGGAAAACCATAGATGCAATCCGTGTTGTATTTCCGCAGAAGAAATTTAAAGAGGGAATTGCGGTCGGACGGAAAGTCAAAGACAAAGGGTATAAGGTATATCTTCAGGCAGCGAATACGCTTGGATATAGCGATATGGAGCTGATTGAATTAGCGGAAGAAGTAAATAGGGTTCATCCGGTAGGTCTTTCTGTCGTAGATACGTTTGGTGCGATGTATGAGGAAGACCTGACACACATCGTGTCTATTCTGGACAGACACTTGGACAAAGATATTCAGCTTGGCTTTCATTCCCACAATAATCAGCAGCTTTCCTTTGCACTCTGCATCCATTTTGTGAATTTATTACAAAATACAGGGAGAAGCATGATAATTGACTCCAGTTTGTGCGGCATGGGCAGAGGGGCTGGAAACACAACTACGGAGCTCATGGCAAGCTATTTAAACAGGAAGCATCAGGGAAATTATGATATGAATGTTATCATGGATGCCATAGATACGTACATGGGATATTTCCAGGAAAATTACAGCTGGGGATATTCTACACCATATTTCATTTCAGGAATGTATTGTGCGCATGTCAATAATATAGCTTATCTGATCAGAAGTCATAGAACGAATACAAAGGACATGAGAAATATTATTGAGTCTTTGTCTGATACAGAGCGTTTAAAATATGATTACGATTTACTGGAACAGAAATATGTAGATTATCAGAATAAAGTGGTAGACGACGAGCAGACGCTAAAGACTTTACAGGGGGAATTAGCGGAAAGAAATGTGCTCCTTATTCTTCCAGGGAAAACAATAGTTGAGCAGAGAGATGTTATTGATAAATATATATCAGAATACGATCCGGTAATCATAGGCGTAAATGCGATCAATGAAACCTATCATTATGATTATCTGTTTTTCAGTAACAATATCCGCTATGATTATGCAGGTGAGATTTTTCCTGATACCTTTAGTAAAACGAAAAGGATTGTTACAAGTAATGTAAAAACAGCGGGAGAAGCGGGAGAATATATCGTTAATTTTAACCTGCTGGTTAAAAGAGGATGGGAACATTTTGATAATTCCGGAATTATGTGCCTTAGACTGATGAATAAGCTGCGTGTCAGCAATGTCCTGGTAGCTGGTTTTGACGGTTTTGAGGACGCATATTCAGAAAGCTACGCGGATGTATCATTGCCACATATTAACCCGGGGAAAAAGTGGGAAGATCTTAATCAGGAAATAAAGGATATGTTTTTGGATTTGAAAAAATCAACAGAGGGATACATGAAGATATCCTTGATTACCAAAAGCAAATTTAGTGAATAGCAGGTGGAAATATGATCAAGTTATCGGATTATGTAATTAAAAGACTGGAAGAGACGGGGGCGGGGCATATGTTTATGCTGCCCGGTGGAGGTGCTATGCACCTTAACGATTCCTTGGGGAAAAGTCAGAAACTGGAATATGTTTGCTGCCTTCATGAGCAGGCATGCGCTATTGCAGCTGAGGCGTATGCCAGAGTCAATAATAAGATAGGGCTGGCAATGGTAACTACCGGACCGGGAGGAACCAATGCGCTGACCGGGGTTGCCGGAGCCTATTTGGAATCAACGCCGATGTTTGTTGTATCCGGACAGGTAAAGCGGATGGATATGATAAATAATCAGGGAATCCGTCAGCAGGGAATGCAGGAATTAGACATTGTATCTGTCGTTAAGTCTATCACCAAATATGCGGCGTTGGTGGATGACCCACAGATGATAAGGTATCATCTGGAGCGTGCGTTATATGAGGCAACGCATGGAAGAAAAGGACCGGTTTGGCTTGATATTCCGCTGGATGTTCAGGCAACGATGATTGATGAACAGAAGCTGATCGGTTATACCCCGCTTCCGGAAGTAAAAAACACACATTTGGAAAAGCAGGTATTGAACGTTATAGAGCTGCTCAATAAAGCAGAAAGACCCGTATTGATGGTTGGAAATGGAATCCGGTCAGCAAATGCGGTAGAATTGTTGGATGAGGTATACGAAACGTTAAATATACCTGTTCTGACAACCTGGAATGGAATTGACCTGATTGAAGAGGACAATGAGCGGTATTATGGAAGACCCGGAGGTCTTGGCCACAGATATGCTAATTTTATCCAGCAGAATTCAGATTTCTTTTTAAGCGTTGGAGCTCGCTTAAACCTGCTTCAGACGGGATATAATTTTGATGGATTTGCAAGAGAAGCGACCAAGGTGATGGTCGATATAGATAATGCGGAATTACATAAGATCAATGTGAGACCGGATTTGGCAATTTGTGCAGATGCAGGAGAGTTTTTAAGATTATTATTAAAGCATAAGTCGAAAATTGTAAGAAAAAATCGAAAAGAATGGTTTGCTTATGGAAATCGCCTGAAAGAAAAGTACCCGATAGTAAAATCAGAATATTGGGAGCAAAAAGAGCTGGTCAACACGTATTGCCTGATAGAAACGATATCAAAGTATATGAAAGCTGATGAAGTATATGTGTCAGGAAGTTCAGGGAGTTGTATCGATATTTCGATGCAGACATTCCGGGTAAAAAAAGGGCAGAGGGTATTCTGTACAAAGGGACTGGCATCTATGGGATATGGACTTCCGTCTTCGATTGGAGCCTGTCTTGCAAGCGGAAGGAAAAAGACAGTCGGAGTGAATGGCGATGGTGGCTTTATGATGAACATTCAGGAATTGGAAACAATTGCCAGGTTACAGCTTCCGATTAAGATATTTGTACTTAGCAATGGTGGATATGGGGCAATTAAAGCCACGCAGACGAATATTTTTGAAGGGCATTTGGTAGCCTGCAATGAGGAGTCCAATTTAACACTGCCGCATGTTGCTAAAATTGCCGAGGCATTTGGGATAAAAACAGAGGTTATATATTCCAATGAAGAATTGGACAAAAAAGTTCCGGATGTATTAGCATATGACGGACCGGTGATCTGTGAAGTAATGACGCCCATTGGATTGACAGCATTTCCAAAGCAGGTGTCATATAAACGTTCTGACGGTCAGATGGAATCGAAACCTTTGGAATACATGAATCCGCCGATTAGTGAAGAAGAGATGAAAGAAAATATGCTTATTTCAATGTTTGTAGAACAGTGAGGTTAAGCCAACGAGAAGGCAAGAGGAAGCAGTATGCAGGCAGTTATTTTAGCGGGTGGAAACAGAAGTACGATCAGTAATGAACAGGAAGGCATACCCAAACCGATGGTCGAGATCGGAGGAAAGCCGCTTCTCTGGCATATTATGAAGAGCTTTTCAACCTATGGGATCAATGAATTTATCATCTGCGGCGGCTACAAGGTAGATATGATCAAAGAGTACTTTATGGATTATTATATCTATCAGTCGGATATTACGGTAGACCTTCAGACGAATACCATCCAGATTCATAAGAACCGTACGGAAGATTGGAAGGTAACAGTCGTAGATACCGGACTGTATGCTTCTACCGGGCAGAGGGTAGCGAGGATTGAGGAGTATATCCGGGAAGAGCAGTTTCTGGTCACCTATGGAGATTGCCTTTCCGACATTGACCTGCAGATGATGATGGATTGTCACCGGAGGTATAACAGGATGGTGACGATGGCGGTGGCGCATCCAACCGGAAGAAACGAAGTGCTGCAGCTTGATGAAAACGGAGCTGTGTCCGGGCATGAAGACGGAGATAACGATCATGCGTGGACAGATGCCTGTTTGTATATTATGAATCGTAAAGTATTTGGGGTGTTGAACGGCAATTACGGACTGGAAAAGATTTTAAGAAGTACATTGGCACCCAAGGGCGAGCTGGTAACTTACAAACACAACGGTTTTTGGGCACCGGTGGAAACATATCGTGACAGAGTGAATATGGACAATCTGTGGAATGCAGGCATTGCACCCTGGTACATCGAAAAATAAAAGGATATTATTTATGAAAGTAGTCATTCTTGCAGGCGGCAAGGGTAGCCGCATCAGTGAAGAATCGGTTTTAAAGCCGAAGCCTATGGTGGAGATCGGGGACAAACCGATTCTTTGGCATATTATGAAGATTTACTCCTTTTATGGATACCATGACTTTATTATCTGCTGTGGTTATAAAGGATATAAGATTAAGGAATACTTTGTGCATTATTATATGTATCAGTCAGATGCAACCTTCAATCTGATGGATAAGTCCGGAGAATATCATCATTCGACGGCGGAGCCATGGCGTATCACGCTGGCAAACACAGGATTGGAAACCCTTACTGCCGGCAGAGTATTGAAGATCCGGGATTATATCGGCGATGATGAGACTTTCATGCTGACTTATGGAGACGGTGTGGCCGATGTCGATATTCCGGCACTTTTGAAGTTTCATAAATCGCATGGCCGTATAGCGACGATCACGACAACCCAGCCAGCCGGTCGCTTTGGCGCGATCAAGATTGACGAGGCGGGGATGATCGAGAGCTTTAAGGAGAAGGCGAGAAAGGATCAATCCTGGGTCAATACAGGATTTATGGTTCTCAACAGGGAAATTTTTGATTACCTGGGAGATGGAAGTGATATGTTGGAAAAATCGCCGTTTGAGAGGTTAGCGGCGGATCACCAGATGGCAGCCTATCGGCATCCGGGATTTTGGTCACCGATGGATACGGTTCATGACCGGGATTATCTGGAAGGACTTTGGAAAGATGGACAGGCTCCATGGAAGCTGTGGTAGCCGTTTGAAAAGAGCAACAGGAAAAGAGGATGGAGAAGATGACAGTACAGAAGTCAGAACAGCAGGCCAGAGAGGAAATTCTGGAAAAGGTAAAAGAGTATTGCAGTACGTATCACAATGTAAAGAAGCCCTTTGAGAAAGGACAGAGGATTCCTTACGCTTCTCGTGTATACGACAGTGCGGAGATGGTCAATCTGGTGGACAGTGCGCTCGAATTCTGGCTTACTTCCGGAAGGTATACGGACGAATTTGAAAAGAAGATGGCAGAATATCTCGGAGTAAGATACTGTGCGCTTGTCAACTCCGGCTCATCAGCAAATCTGGTTGCTTTTATGGCGCTTACGTCACCTTTGCTCGGAGAGAGGGCAATCAGGCGTGGAGATGAGGTCATCACTGTGGCAGCAGGATTTCCGACAACAGTTGCCCCGATGATCCAGTATGGAGCAATTCCTGTGTTTGTCGACGTCACCATTCCGCAGTATAATATCGATGTGACGAAGCTGGAGGAGGCACTGTCTGAGAAGACGAAGGCTGTGATGATTGCACACACGCTGGGAAATCCGTTTGATCTGAAGGCGGTCAGCAGCTTTTGTAAGAAGCATGATCTGTGGCTTGTTGAGGATAATTGTGACGCTCTGGGATCAGAATATACGATTGATGAGGAGACAAAGCTGACAGGCACGGTGGGGGATATCGGAACTTCCAGCTTTTACCCGCCGCACCATATGACAATGGGAGAGGGCGGAGCTGTTTATACGGACAATCCGCTGTTGAACAAATGTATCCGGTCTTTCCGTGACTGGGGAAGAGACTGCGTATGCCCATCCGGGCGTGATAATCTGTGCGGGCATCGTTTTGACAGACAATATGGGGAGCTGCCGCTTGGATATGATCATAAATATGTATATTCTCATTTTGGATATAATTTGAAAGCGACGGATATGCAGGCAGCGATCGGCTGTGCACAGCTTGAAAAATTCCCTTCTTTTGTGGAGAGAAGGCGACACAATTTTGACCGCCTGAAAACAAGGCTTTTACAGGCAAGCGCTGTTCGTGTGGAGGATAAGCTGATTCTGCCGGTGGCGTGTGAACATTCGAATCCGAGCTGGTTTGGTTTTCTGATCACGTGTAAGGAAGGGGTCAGCCGGAACAAAGTGGTTGGCTATATGGAGGAACATGGAATTCAGACGAGAATGCTTTTTGCAGGAAACCTGATCAAGCATCCCTGCTTCGATGAAATGAGGGCGACCGGAGAGGGATACCGGGTGGTCGGAAGTCTTACCAATACGGACCGGATCATGGAAGATACTTTCTGGATCGGGGTGTATCCGGGAATGACAGATGAGATGATCGATTATATGGCAGATACACTGATCGCTGCCTTGCAGGATGTGTAGTATTTTGGGCAGAAGGTAAGACAGGTGGAAACGATGTCAGCAGAGACGAGGAACGATTATGTTTGATTTTGCGTTTTATCAGGGGAAAAAGGTGCTTATCACAGGACATACCGGATTTAAGGGGACGTGGATGTGTGCGATGCTTTTGCAGGCAGGGGCGCAGGTGATCGGCTATGCGCTTGAACCGCCGACGGATCCGAGCATTTTCAGACTGACAGAGATGGAACAGAAAATGACATCGGTGTCGGGAGATATCCGGGATCTGGGACGATTAAAGGAAACCTTTAACAGGTATCAGCCCGAGATCGTGATTCACATGGCAGCACAGCCGATCGTGCGAGAATCATACAAGGATCCGGTATATACTTATGAGACGAACGTAATGGGAACGGTTAATATTCTTGAATGTGTCCGTCTGTTTTCGTGTGTGAGATCTTTTGTCAACGTCACGACAGATAAGGTTTATCTGAATCGTGAGTGGCCCTGGGGATACCGTGAAAACGAGGAGCTGAACGGGTATGATCCATATTCTAACTCCAAGTCCTGTTCAGAGCTTGTGACAAGCAGCTACCAGAAGTCATTTTTTGTAGAAGCACAGGGTCGGCAAGTTGCCATTTCGACAGCGAGAGCCGGGAATGTGATAGGCGGCGGAGATTTTGCAACAGATCGTATCATTCCGGATTGTGTGCGGGCGGCGATAGAAAAGAGAAAAATCATTGTGCGGAATCCCTATTCGACCAGACCGTATCAGCACGTTCTGGAACCGGTTGCAACATACCTGATGATCGCACAGCGGCAGTATGAGGATATTTCCTATGCGGGAAATTATAATGTTGGACCAAATGATACGGATTGCTATACGACAGGAGAACTGGTGGATTTATTCTGCCGGAAGTGGAATCAGCAGACGGACGAGAACATGACCTGGGAAAATGTATCGGATGGGGGGCCGCATGAGGCCAATTTCCTGAAACTGGACTGCTCGAAGATCAAGTCAGCTTTCGGATGGAAACCGGTCTGGAACGTGGAACAGGCGATGGAAAAGATTGTGGAGTGGACACAGGCTTATGTTACAGGACAGGATGTGAGTGCTGTGACGGACCGGCAGATAAGGGAATATATGAATCTTCCTGTGAGTTAGAGGTATGTTATAATATAATAGTATTATTGTTTAGTGCTCTATTGCGTTTGAGCTAAGGAGTGAAAATAGAAAGGCATGGTAAGCTCATGAGATATGCTTTAATCGGTTGTGGAAGAATATCGCCGAATCATATAGCGGCGGCAAAAAATAATAATCTGGAGATTGCAGCGATCTGTGATATTGATCCGGCCTGCATGGAAGATAAGGCGTTGAAGTTCCATCTGGGTGATGAAGTGAAAAGATATACGGATTATATTGAGATGGTCGAAAAGGAAAAGCCAGAGCTTGTGGCTATCTGTACGGAGAGTGGAAAGCATGCCAGGATCGCATTAGACTGTATTGAGCGCGGCGTCAACTGTATTATTGAAAAGCCGATCGCACTCTCTATTCAGGATGCCGATGCGATCATTGCAGCTTCAATCAAACATCATGTGAAGGTAAGCGCATGTCATCAAAACCGGTTTAATAAGTCGGTACAGATCATTCGTGAGGCGGTCGAGATGAACCGCTTTGGAAAATTATTCTATGGAACAGCACACATCAGATGGTGCAGGGATCATGAATACTATGACAGAGCATCCTGGCGCGGAACCTGGGAGCAGGATGGAGGAGCGCTGATGAACCAGTGCATCCACAATATAGACTTGCTCAGATGGATGATGGGCGGAGAGATTGAAGAGGTTGTCGGAATGACAGACAAACTCAATCACAGTTATATCGAGGCAGAAGATCTTGGAATTGCACTGATCAAATTCAAGAATGGAAGCTATGGTATTATTGAAGGAACAACGGATATTTATCCGAAGAATCTGGAAGAGACATTATATATTTTTGGTGAAAAGGGAACAGTAAAGGCCGGTGGACAGTCTGTGAACGTGATTGAGGAGTGGCGCTTCTCCGATCTTCTGGATGATCCTGAGGAGGTTAAGGCGAAATTCCATGAGAATCCGCCGAACGTATACGGTTATGGACATACACCGCTTTATGCGGATGTGATAAATGCGATCCAGCATGACAGACAGCCATATGTGACAGCGATGGATGGTAAACGGGCGCTGGAACTAGTGCTCGCGATATACAAGTCCGCGGCGGAAGGACAAATCGTAAAATTTCCGTTAGAGAATTGTGCAACAACTGATTTTATCGGACGCTTTCAGTAAGTACGGAAAGAGGAACAGATATGGAATTCAGGGATCTAAAGAAACAGTATCAGTATTTGAAAAAGGATATTGACCAGGGTATTGCCGGAGTGATCGAGCAGACAGCTTTTATCCAGGGGAAACAGGTCAGAGAGCTGGAGGAAAAGCTGGCAGACTACGTGGGAGTAAAGCACTGTGTCAGCTGTGGGAACGGAACAGATGCTCTGCAGCTTGCATTGATGGCATGGAATGTTGGTGCGGGAGATGCTGTTCTTGTACCAGATTTTACCTTCTTTTCAAGCGGAGAGGTGGTGTCCTGTGTAGGTGCAGTACCGGTATTCGTAGATGTGGACGACAGAACTTTTAATATGAACTGTGAACATTTAGAGCATATGATATGCAAGACGCTGGAAGAGGGCAGGCTGACGCCAAAAGCAATCGTAGCGGTGGATCTGTTTGGTCAGCCAGCTGAGTTTGAGAAGATACGCGCCATTGCGGACAAATATAAGCTGAAGATTCTGGAAGACGCTGCGCAGGGTTTTGGCGGCAGGATCGGGAAGCAGAAGGCATGCTCCTTCGGGGATATCGGAACGACGAGTTTCTTCCCGGCCAAACCTCTCGGATGCTATGGCGATGGAGGCGCGGTTTTTACGGATAACGACGAATGGGCAGAACTGCTCAGGTCATACAGGGTTCATGGAAAAGGCAGTTCTAAGTACGATAATATCCGTATCGGAATGAATTCCAGGCTCGACACGATACAGGCGGCGGTGCTTCTTGCAAAACTTCCTGTTTTTACTGGTAAGGAGCTGGAGGAAGAACAGAAGGTGGCTGCCTGGTATACGGAAGGTTTGAAGGATATTGTAAAGACGCCGGTGATTTTGGAGAATTTTTATTCGAGCTGGGCACAGTATACAATTCAGCTACCAGATGGAGAAACGCGAGACCGGTTACAGGCACATCTCAAGGGACAGGGAATCCCAAGCATGGTGTATTATCAGAAACCGATGCACCGGCAGCAGGCATTTACGGCACAGAAATATGATGACCGGGAGTATTCGGTTACCAATCGTTTGTCAGAGACAGTACTGTCGTTGCCCTTCCACCCCTATATGGAGAGGGAAGAGGTACAGAAGGTGATAGAGATAATCAGAGAATTTATGGAGTCCTTATGAAGGTAATGTTTGCAGTGCCATCTTTCTGGCCATCACAGGACGGTGTGGCTAATATCACAGGCTATCTGGCCAGAGGGCTGGCGGAGAGAGGACATGAAATACTGATTTTTACAAGCGCCGGAAAGAGCGGATTGCAGGTTTTGCCGGAAAGCGAAACCTATCAAGGAATGCGAATAGAACGTATGCGTGTAGAAATGCGATGGCCGCTGAAACTGAAAGGAAGAGATGAGAAGAGCTGTCCGGCAAGATATCTGGAGCAGATCCGGAAATTTTCCCCGGATGTGCTGGTTGTGGTTTGCGCACAGACATGGACTCTTGATTGGATCAGACCCTATCTGGATCAGATTTCATGCAGCAAGGTTTTCTATTCTCATGGATACTCTGCATGGAAGAAGAGCTATCCTTATTGGGATAAATTAAAACATAGAAATATTGTGGGCGCATATGAACTCTATCGGTGCAGAAAGTATTATAAGAATCTGTATCGTGATCTTGCAAAGTTTGAGCTTGCACTCTATTTGTCAGATGAGAGCAACTCCTATTTATATGCTGAGAAATATGGATTGACAAATGGAGAAATACTTGAAAATGCAATAGATGATGTTTTTTTTGAAGAAAGGATGCAGCATCGGTTTGACGAAGAAAGCGATGGGATCCGTTATTTGTATGTAGCCAATTATGGAGAAAATAAAAATCAGGAGATGCTGATCCGGGCATATGCGCAGGCGGAGATTGGAAAAAGCCAGCTTATCCTGATTGGCTTCGAAGAAAATGATTATACAGAATATTTGCACGAGATAATGGAAGAGGAAACATGGGAAAACGGAAAGGAAGTAAGACTTCTGACTCATCTACCACGACAGGAAATTATTGATTTTTACAGGATATGTGATGTGTTTACCTGTTCAAGCAAATCCGAGACTTGGTCAATCGTAGCGCATGAGGCAGCAGCGACTGCTATGCCGATCATCAGTACAAAAGTGGGAATATATGCAGAGATGGACGGTGTTTATCTTGTTGATAATGAAATGCAGATGCGGCGTGCAATGGAGGAACTGTATCAAAGTGGCGTGGAGCGCAGAAAACGTGGGATGGCGGCGCGAGAATGGGTTTTGAACCGTAATTGCAGGGTAAAGGATAAGGTTGACTGGCTGGAGAAACGGCTGATTGCCCTGACTGATACAAAGAGAAGAGGAGAATAATCCGTAATGGCAATAAATGCAGGCGCGATCGATTCAAGATATGATTTTTTGATTGAGGGAGTATCCTATGCTGGAAATCCAAAGGATAATACGGCTATGTATATTTCTAAAAAGGTGGAAAGGCTTTTGCATAATCTGGAAGGACGAAAGAATTGTCTTGTCTTTTGCGAGAGGACGATAGAGATTCCTGAAGAGTTAAGGGAAAGCAATTTGATCGTCAGCACGGATAATCCTCAGAGAGCATATGCGGAGTTCGTGCAACAGTTTGAGGATCAGAGATTTAAGGAGATGGAAAATAGGAAGTATTCTCTTGATCAGCGAGGATATTATGTAGGTGAAAATGTATCGATAGGAAAAGACTGCTACATTGAACCGGGATGTCTGATCGGACATGATGTAGTGATTGGAGACAGGGCAGTGATCCTGGCGGGAACAATCATCAAAAATGCAGTAATCGGTGATGATTTTAAAGCAAATGAAGGAGCAGTTATTGGAGCCGCTGGTTTTACAATCGCTGAGGATGCTGAGGGAAATAAAATCAGGATTCCTACGCTTGGAAAGGTAATCATTGGTAATCATGTGGAAATTGGTACGCAGGATAATATTTCCTGTGGATCGGGGGGCAATACAGTTATAGGAGATTACACCAAACTGGACACGCTGGTCCATATAGGACATGATGTTAATATTGGAAAGAATGCGGAAATAACTGCAGGGGTAATAGTTGGTGGTTTTGCCACGATTGAAGACGGGGCATGGATCGGAATTAACGCCTGCATCAGGAACCGGATTTCTATAGGTGAAAATGTGCTGATCGGTATGGGAGCAGTGGTGACTAAATCGGTTCCTTCGCAGGTGACGATAGTCGGGAATCCGGCAAGGGTGATGGAAAAGAAGTAAAATGATCTGCATGAAAGGTGAGTATATAGGCGAAATTCCAATTTGAGAATTTCGCCTGTGCTATTTTTGAAGAGAGGAAAGAACCAATGAAAAAAGTATCGGGCATGAAGTACTATATAAAAGAGTGGGGCGTACTGGCAATCATAACGGTTTTAATTTGGATGGGATTTTGCATAATGAAAGGTTTGCCACCTTTTGGAAGACATATGATTGATGCAGGAGATATGGGAGAGCAGTTTGAACCCATGTATTATTTTATTTGGGATGTTTTGCACGGAAATAAGAATTTATTTTTTGATTGGAGAACGAGTCTTGGAAGTAATATGTCAGGTGCAATATGGCATTTTGGAATGATCAGTCCTTTCAATGTGTTTTTTCTCTTTATACCAAGGGAAATGGTAGTAGTAAGTATGCCATATTATATTCTGATCAAGCTGATTTTTATTGGATTCAGTATGGATTATGTGTTGCAAAAGTGGTTTCAGAACGTATCCGGAATCATGCGGATAGCAGTCGCGCTTATGTATGTTTTTTGCGTGTACAATATGGAATATTACAGAGCGCCATTATGGCTTGATGTAGTATTTATGTTTCCACTTGTAATATATGAGCTTTTTCGTCTTCTTTTGGAGGGAAAGAAGACGGGGTACGTATTAACGTTAAGTATAATAATAGTTATGAACTTCCAGCATGCGTATATGCTGGCTTTGATGTTGATATTGCTGATCGGTATACTGTCTATCTTGGATTTGAGGGTTAGGGACAGGCTTACTCTTTTGATAGGGATGACTATGGAAACGGCACTTCTAACAGCCATTATCTGGGTGCCGGGCGTTTTGCAGATCTTATCATCCAAACGAGTTGGCAGAAATATGGGGGTAGTTGATATTTGGAAGAATGTGTGGATCGTTTATCCGGACAGATGGCTTAAACTGATCGGTTTAGGAATACCATTAGGGTTATTTATCGCATATGCGTTGAAGGACAAACATTGGAAAAAAGAGAAGGCTGTTTGGTTTTTTACATATATTTTGTTTATTTTATTTACACCGTTTGTTTTTGAAAGTATTCATATATTCTGGCATGGAGGATCTTATCAGGGATACCCCATTCGATTTGGATATATGGTTGCATTTTGGACCTTGATAGCAGGAACATATGCAATATCAAAGTATGAGAAAAATAGAAAATGTGTAGGATGGGTTCTGACTGGTAGTATATTTATGGCAGCGGAATTATGGATATGTCATAGACAAGGATTGCAGATATCGTTTGTCATGATCTTGCTGTGCGTTTGCATGGAATTTTGTGCAGGCTTGTTGATTTATGGCATATCAGGGAGGATCTTATCCAAAGTAATGATATGTTATGCTGTTTTGCATGCAATAGCGCTGACAGGAAATTTATGGATTTATGCATATGATAAGGAAGATAATTTTATTGTCAAGAGCAATGAAATATATGAACAGAAAGATAGCTTGTTTGAAGAAATTACGCCTTTAGATCGGATAAGAAGCAAGACGATTGTCAGTAATAATTATTCACTGCCTATGGGGGTGAGCGCGATGTCTTCGTATCTTGCAATAACGGAAAAGGAAAGACAGGATATGCTGATCGACCTTGGATATGCGTCGATAGGAGATCGATTAAGCGACTATGGCGGGACTGCGTTTTCAGATATGTTGCTGGGGATAGATTATGTATTTAGTGAAGAAGAGGAAAATACAAGCCTATATTCCAAGATAGGTCAAGTGGAGGATTGGAACCTTTATCGTAGTAATTATTGCTGGGATACAGGAATACTGCTGAAACAGATAAATGATATTGCATGGAAAAAAGAGGATCCTTTTTATAATCAGAACCTGATTGCAAAAGAATGGTTTGGCAGTTCCCTTTTCGATATTAAGGAGAGCAAAGGAAATACCATAACGATAGAAACCAGACCGAACAGTATCTTGTATTTATATTCTCCTCAAATGAGTACTATCAGGAATATAAAGATAGAGGCCATAGATAGCGGGAAGAAGCAGGAGAAGAAGTTGCACAGTTCTGGTTGGGACAACGGTATACAGGAGCTGGGGACATGGAACGGGGAGAAAGTTACGATTACAGTAACTGGAACGGAAGAGATAACACAGCTGCAGGCAACCGTTTTGGAGACGGGAGTGTTACAGAAACTGAATCCAAATTATGGAGAAATTTCGGAATTAAAGTATTCCCATACAGGGATGGCTATGTCATTGAAGACAAAGGAGGCGGGGTATGTATATCTGCCAATTTACTATAGCGATGGATGGCGGTGTCAGGTAAATGGAAGTATAAGAGAACTTAGAGCTGCCGCAAATATGATAGCGATACCAGTGGAGGCGGGAAACAATGACATAAAGATACAGTTTACAGCGCCTGGATTGAAAGTGGGTATATGCTTGAGTGTGGTAGGGGCACTTATAATCCTTGGATGTATGATAAAGGGAAAATCTTTGCCTATTCCGGAGAGAGAATATAAAATAGTAAGTATAGGAATGGTGACGGTCTGGGCAGCGATAGTTGCGGTTATATACATAGGTTCTGTGGCGTATACAATCGGATTTGTATGTAAATGTTTAATTGGGGGATAGCAGGCGGAGAGATGTTTAGCAATTACATTTTATGAGAATATATTTTCATCTGGGGTCGAATTACTTTTACAAAATGTTATTGAGTACTATAGGAAAATATGATAAAATGACTTTGATTTAAATATGATTTTAAATTAAAGTCATTTTTGATTGGAGAACTTATGGAATATATACATCGCACTTTAGAACGAAAATTTCTAAAAATGAATAGAGTGTTTAAGGCAATTTTGGTTACCGGAGCCAGGCAGGTGGGAAAAACAACGATGCTGAAACATTTAGCGGAAGGCGAGGGAAGAACGTTTGTCAGCATGGATGATCCGAGAAACAGGGAATTGGCAAACACGGATCCACGTCTGTTCTTCCAGTTATACAAGCCGCCCATTCTGATCGATGAAGCCCAGAAAGCACCTGGACTGTTTGAATACATTAAGCAAATGTGTGATGAATCGGAAGAGAAAGGGCTGTTTTGGCTGACAGGATCCGAGAGCAAAAAGCTGCTTAAAGAAGCCGGTGATTCTTTGGCAGGAAGAATTTGCATTCTAAGAATGTACAGCCTTTCCTGGAAAGAAAAGCAAGGCATTACCGAAATCGCAAACTTGAAGTATACTTTAGAAGATTTTATTGAGAGAGAAATTATCTTTCCACCATGTGACATAAATCAGATTTATGAGTATATTTGGCATGGAGGAATGCCAGGGACATTGACGTTTGACATGGAACAGCTCTATAGTTATTACGCATCCTATATCGAAACGTATCTTATAAGAGATGCAGTTGATGATAATGGGATTGCGGATACGGCGGGTTTTCGGAAAGTTCTTGCGGCTAGCGCCGCTTTTATAGGAAATCTGGTTAATTATTCTGATATCGCAGCTGCAGGTGGAGTTTCTGTACCAACAGCAAAAAGCTGGATAAAAATTCTGCAAAATATGGGTATTGTATTCTTATTAGATACCTATTCAAATAATGAATTGAAACGACTTGTCAAAACGCCTAAATTGTATTTCTGCGATACTGGATTGGCCGCATATCTGTCTATGTGGACAAACAAAGACGTCCTTATGGCGGGCGCTGCCAGTGGTCATTATTTTGAAAATTTTGTAGTAGGTGAGTTGATGAGGAATAATGCTTATGGCGAAAGTGTAGGAAATATGTCATACTATAGAGATACCAATCAGAAAGAAATTGATGTGGTAATAGAAGAGGACGGTATGTTGCATCCGATAGAAATAAAAAAGGCAACAAATCCGGAAAAGAAGATAGTGAAAGCGTTCAATGTTCTAAAAACATCCAATAATATTTTGGGTAAAGGATTGGTGATTTGTATGACAGATCGAGTTTTTCCTATCGACGAGAATAATATATTAGTACCGGCTTCAATTATTTAGCTGACACAAGTGAAATAGAAATTACGATACAACAAGAGGACAATTCACATGCTGAACTTCAATCAAAAACAACGCAACTCCAAAACGAAAAAAATAGAATTCCACCGGGCTACCGCATTTCTGCTGTCGCTCGTTCTGCTCCTGACGTCTCCGTCACTGCCGGTAGCAGCCATAGAACTGTCGGGCGAACCGGAATGGAAAAGTGAGGTGATGGACGGGCAGCCTCTCTCCGGCAATTCCGCAGAGGATGAGGTGACGGATACGGAGGAGACGGAAAACGGCGAGTCATCGGGCGAAAAGGATTCCGACAGCGACGATTCAGGTGAAGCGCAGCCTGCGGACCCCGAGGGGGAAACGGAGGCAGAGGAAAATGCGGAGAGCAGCCTTTCGGAGAATACCCTTTCAGAAAATTCAATCTCCGAGAACAGTCTTTCGGAGAATGATCTGGGGGACGAGCTGGCGCTGCTGATCCGAAAGGCCGAGGAGAGCTTCGGAAAGCTGGTGCAGGAAAAACAGCTTATGGCGCTGCTGTATCATTGTGACAGCTATGACGTGCGCAGCGAGGCGCGCGTGGACAGCGCAGTAGTTGCGGCGGCAGAGGTAGGAACAACTCTTTATATCCATGGACTGACCATCACGGAGGATGATATCTGGTATCAGGTATCTTTCTGGCAGGAGGGCGGGGAAAAGACCGGCTATGTACAGAGCTATTATCTCGCCTATTCGGACGAGGACTGGCGAAGCTGGGAAGAGGAATATCTGCGCCCGATCCTGGAATATAGGGAAGGTCAGTACGGCATGACGGCGCAGGGAATGACAGCGATGGGCACCGACACTTCGGACATCGATGCATTTCCGTCGATCTATCAGAAGGGACTGCGCGCGCTCAAGGCAGATCATGCAAACTGGACGTTTGTTCCGATGAAGACAGGACTGGATTTCAATACCTCGGTACAGAAGGAGATGGGCGTCAAGAGCTTGATCCAGAATACGAATTCGAACGCGGCGAATGGCTGGGTAGGAGCAGCCTGCCCCAGTGAGAGCGGCTGGTATTATGCGACGCAGAGTGCAGTGGAATATCACCTGAATCCGGTGAATTTCCTGTCGCTGGATCACATTTTTATGTTTGAGCAGCTTACCTTTAACAGCTCTTATCATAACGTCGGCGCGGTGCAGAGTTTTCTGGATGGAACTTTTATGAAGGGAAAGATCCCGGATGATACGAAAACCTATGCACAGGCATTCTACGATATTGGAAAAAATCGAAAGCTCAGCCCGATCCATCTGGCATCCAGGGTGTATCAGGAGCAGGGAAAGGGAACTTCCGGACTGATCTCCGGAACCTATCCGGGATTTGAGGGATATTACAACTACTTTAATATCAAGGCGAGCGGTAGCTCCACAGAGGCCAAGATCAAGAACGGCCTTACCTATGCGAAGAAGATGGGGTGGAACACCCGCTATAAGTCGCTGGAGGGCGGAGCCGGGGCGATCGGCAACAACTATATCCTGAAGGGTCAGGATACCATTTATCTGGAAAAATTTAACGTAAATACAAGCAGCCCGTATGGCGTATACGAGCACCAGTACATGCAGAATATCCAGGCGCCGAGAAGCGAGGGCTACAGTACGAAGAAGATGTACGACGGGGCGGGAAGTCTGAATTCCCCGTTCGTCTTTAAGATACCGGTGTTCAACAAGATGCCGGGAGGCTCCGGTCTTGTCCTGAAGCAGAAAAATGTGAAGCTCAACCGGGGAGACAGTACAACGCTGTCTTTCACCTATGACGACGTAGCGATAGACAACGCGAAGGCGACCTGGATCAGCGAGGATGCGACGATCGCGTCGGTAAAAGATGGCGTTGTGACGGGAGAAAAGGTAGGGACTACCAGGGTAACCATGACTTACGTGGATACGGAGGGAAATGAAAGCTCCGCCTCCTGTGAGGTGACAGTAGTAAGTCCGCTTAAGGCAATACATCTGAGCAGGGATGGAAAAGAGCTGGAGCAGGATTCGGTCATCGTGCTGCGCAGACCGGACACGGTGGTAGAGGACGACACGGTTCTCAGCGAAGAGGACAAGAAGAACAATACGAAGGAGGCGCGGCTTGAGGTACTCTTTGACCCGGAGGATACCACAGACGACCGGACGATCGTCTGGACTTCTTCCAACCCGAAGGTGGTCAAGGTACAGGCGGATGCGGACAGCAGCCGGTGTACGGTCACAGCGGTAGGCACGGGAGAGGCGACGATCAAGGCCAAGGCGTCGAAGGCGGGAAGCAAGGCGACGGTTTCCTGCAAGATCCAGGTGACGGCACCGGTATACCGGATAGCACTCACCAACCTCAACGATCCGTCGGAGGAGGCAAAGGAGGGCACGTTATACGCCGGACAGAAGGTAAGCCTTGCGGCAGAATACTGGCCGAAGGATACGACTTCTGACACAAAGGTGAGCTGGGGCAGCAGTGATCCGTCGGTTGCCGTTGTGACAGGCGGAACGGTCACGGCGAAAAAGGCGGGAGAGGCGGTCATCACCGCATCCTTAAACGGCTACCAGGACAGCTATCAGCTTACTGTCAGGGAGTGCAGTCTGATCTTTATGGATCAGGACAACAAGACTGTTCTGCAGCAGAGAAAGTTAGCGTACGGGGAGAGCGTAACTGCGGCGGAGTTCCCGGCGATGGAGGATGAAGAGAACGCAGTCTTTGTCGGGTGGTATACCAAGCCGGACGGGGGAGGAACCTTGTGTGATACCTCCGTGACGGTTTATGCGGAGGAAACAGTTCTGTATCCGTACTTTGAGGAGCAGGGAAAGGGCTTCTATGTCGTACCGGTAGGCGATCAGACCTATACAGGAAGTGCAATCAAGCCGACTGTGAAGGTATATGACGCGGTGACTTACGCGGACGGAACGCGCGAACGGATCGAGCTGGTATATAACAAAGACTATACAGTCAGCTATAAAAATAATGTAAAAGTGACCGGCGAAGGTGGAAAGCTGCCGACGATCACTGTGACCGGAAAGGGAAATTACGGCGGGAAGGAAACCCTGACATTCCAGATCGTTCCCAAGGCGCTGACAGATAAGGATATCGAGGTGTCTGATATAAAGGCGGCGTATACCGGGCGTGTAGTCAAGCCTGCTCCGGTAGTAATCAGGAACGGGAAGAAACTGAAGGCCAACACGGATTATACGGTCACCTATCCACAGACGGGCACGGGAGCGTACCAGAAAGCCGGTACGTATCCTGTCGTGATCACCGGAAAGGGAGGTTACACGGGAACACTCACCATTCATCAGACCATCACTCAGGAGGTATTTCTGACGAAGGCTGCGATCGGAAAGATCCCGAACCAGACGTATGACAACCGGCTGGTCGACAAGGAAGCAGGAAAGGGAATTGAGCCGGAGACGCTTGTGGTCACCTATCAGAAGAAGCGTCTGGAGGAGAGCATGGACGGAGGCGTGACCGGCGATTACACGGTATCCTACACGAACAACCTTGCAATCGGCACCGCCACGGCGACGATCACGGCGGTGGAAGGAAGCGGCTTTACGGGCAGCAAGAGCGTGACCTATAAGATCGTGGGAACCTCACTGACAAAGGCGAAGGTGACCGGGATAGAGGATAAGGTATACACGGGAGAAGAGGCGGATGTACAGCAGAATCCCGGCAGTATCGTGGTGACGCTGAACGGACAGGAGCTGGTGCAGAGTCAGGACGACGGCAGAACGGGCGATTATGTGATCACTTATGCGAACGTGTCGAAGGTCGGACGTGCGACGATCATCCTGAAAGGCATCAATGAGTATACAGGACAGGTAAAGAAGACATACAAGATCACGGCGCGGAATCTGGGAGACGGAAGCGCGATGGCGGGCGATGACGTCACGATGGCGTATTATGAGCAGGATCAGGACAGCACGCAGGCAAAGGAGATCCTCAGTGTGAGCGATATGGCCGCCGCCTATGTGAAGGGTGGAACGAAGCCGGTTCTGTGTCTGACCTACCGGGGAAAAGCGCTGACGCTGAACAAAGATTATAAGGTTTCCTATGCAAATAACAATGCGGTGACGAGCGGCGAGACACCGGAGAAGAAAATGCCGAAGATCACCGTGACCGGTGTAGGAAATTACAAAGGAAAGATTGTCGGAACCTTTACCATCACGGACGGAGCGCTCTCTGCTGAGCGGGGAAAGGTCGTGATGACGGCAAAAGATGTGGTGTACAAGAATAAGAAAAACGCTTACAAGAGTGCGGTGGTGATCCGGGATGTCAGCGGCAAGAATCTGCAGGCGGGCAAAGACTTTGAAAAGCAGCTGAGCTATACCTATGAGAAAGCGACAGCTTTTACAGGACCGGACGGCGTGCTTATAGAGCGAAATGCCGGAGACGCGGTGGAGGCGGCAGATATACCGGAGGCTGGAACTGTGATCCGCGTGACGGCAAAGGGAGCCGGGGCCTATGCGGCGGACGGCGCGGCGGCGATCTCAACGACCTACCGGATCGTAAAGGCGGACCTGGCCAAGGCGAAGATCAGCGTGAAAGCGCAGGAATATCGGAATGGAAGACCGGTTACCGTCACGGAGGCGGATATTACCGTCACGATGCCGGGAAGCAAAGAACCGCTTGTGTGCGGGGTAGATTATGTAATCGACCAGAGCAGCTACGCCAACAATACAAAGAAAGGAACGGCGTCGGTAATGCTGCGGGGGCTGGACGGTTCAAATTATGGCGGCGAAAAGAAAGCGACCTTTAAGATCCTTTCCAAGACGCTGGCATGGTGGAGAAATCTGGGTGCGTGATGAGAGGGGAGTCAGTTAGATACTGGCTCCTCTTTCAGCGCCGGCATCCGGAAGATCTTAACGACTAACGGGATGACCATGATAAACCACACGATCGGCTCCGCGAGGATAACGCCGGTGTAGTTCAGCAGAGGTACAAGGGTGGCGGCGATCACGACCTTGCCGCTCATTTCAAGGAAGCTGGAGATGATAGGCACGACACGCTCCCCCAGCCCCTGCAGGGAATTGCGCAGGATGCAGATGACAGCCGGCACGAAGTAGAACAGGGTGTCGAATTTGAGATACGCGGTGGCATTTTCGATCACGACCGGGTTATGGCTGTCGGTGATCATGGAAACCAGCCACGGACTGATGGTGTAGCTGGTGATAATGTTCAGGACGCACCAGATACAGGTGTACCCGATGGCGAGAAGGATTCCCTTTTTGATCCGTTTGATCTCGCCTGCGCCGATATTCTGCCCGCAGTAGGTTGCCATCGTCTGTCCGAAAACACTGAACATGATCATAAAGATCTCCGAGATCTTGCGGGCGGCGGTGTGGGCGATGATGATGTTCTGTCCCAGCCTGTTGATGGAGGTCTGCAAGGTAAGCGAGCCGATATTTACCAGCGAACTCATAAATCCCATGGAAAGGCCGGAGCTTATCATATTCCGCACCATGGAGGGATCGTCCGGGGCAAAATCCGTCAGCTTTATACGCAGAAGAGGGTACTTCCGGTAGATATAGACGCCGCATACGACGGCGGCGATCACCTGGGAAAGCACGGTGGCAAGGGCGGCGCCCCATACGTCGGTATCCCATACGGCGACAAAGAGAAGATCTCCGCCGATATTTAAGACGACAGAGAGAAAAAGAATGATAAGCGGTATCACGGTATTTCCCATTGCGCGCAGGGTTGCCGCAAAGACGTCGTACAGCAGCGTTGCGATCAGCCCGGCGATGATGACGGCAATATAGTCGTATGCAATCTGGGTCAGTCCGTCAGGAACATTAAGAAATACAAGGATCGGTTTCAGAAAAAACAGTCCGGCAGCGGTCAGGAGGATGGCGATCACAATGCCAAATTCCAGAGCGTGCGCAAAGGATCTGCGAAGCCGGTCCATATTTTTTGCCCCAAAATACTGCGCAGTCAGGATCCCGAAGCCGTTGCACATGCCGAACAGAAAGCCGATGATCAGATTGCTGAGGGTGGTGGTCGCGCCTACGGCGGCAAGGGCGTCCTCGCCCAGAAAACTGCCGACGATGCGGGTATCGACCAGACTGTAGGTGAGCTGCAGCAGGTTTCCCAGAAAGATCGGCAGAGCGAATGTTAAGATCAGGATGGAAGGATTTCCTTTGGTTAAATCTTTCATAGATGCCTCCGTATAAAAGGGATTTACAATTATTTCAGATTATAGAATAGGAGCAGAGCGAGGCAATGTCAAGAGCAAATGTGATTGACAAAACTAACAATATTAGCTAATCTGAAGTAGATGACAAGATCGTTGTATCAACTGAATTTTATGAGCCGGGAGGGGCTCGGAGAAGGAGAGAAAGATGCCGAGAGCAGGACTTACCAGAGAAAAAGTGATCGAAAAGGCAGCGGAGCTGGCAGACGAACGGGGAATAGACGGAGTGACGATCACCACGCTGGCGGAATATCTGGGGATACGCAAACCGTCGCTGTATAACCACATTGAAGGACCGGAGGACGTCCGTACACAGATCATGCTGTATGGATGGCGTTACCTTTCCGGGCAGGCGGTGGAGGAGATCCGGACAGAAGAACCCTATGAGGCGCTGAAGGAGTATGCAAGGCAGGTATACCGCTATGCGCAGGAGCACCCGGGAGTGTTCGAGGCGATGCTCTGGTATAACACATACGAGAACGAAGAATTCCGGGAAGTGACGGAAGGGTTGTACCGCTTTTTCTTTGCCCAGACAGACAAGCTGCGGATCGACAGGGAGACGGCGAATCATCTGCTCCGGACCTACCGGGCGTTTGTGGAGGGCTTTCTGCTGCTGGTGATCCACGACTCCTTCGGGAATCCTCTCTCTGTCAAGGAGAGCTTTGAGCTTTCCCTGGAGGTGCTGGTCAGCGGGATGAAGCCGTATGAAAACAAGGCATAGGAGAGATGACTAAAAATTTTCCAATCGTGGGATTTGTGTCTGCGCGTACCTGACACAAACTCGTCATGCACGAAAGTGTGCGCAGAAATGAGGAGAAAAAATGATAGAGAGACTGGAGAATACAGAACTTGTAAAGGAGCTTTTTGACGGCTGGGAGGAGACGATGATCTATTCCTGTATGCAGGGAGTCATGGGAGACATTTATGTGACGGACACAAAGCACTCGGGAGCGGCGCAGGCTTATCTTGGGGACTTTTGTTTTTTTGCGGGCGAACCGTGCAGGGAACTGGTCGGGCACAAGCAGGATTTCGTGATCATGGCTTCGCAGAGCGAGGCGTGGGAAAAAGAGATCGAGGCGTGCTGGGGCGAGCGGGCAAAGCGTGTCGTCAGATATGCGATCAAAAAGAACACGGTTTTTGATGAAGAAAAGCTGAGAGCGTATGCGGCGGATCTGCCGGAGGGCTACCGTCTGCATGCGCTGGACGATGAAGTGTATGAGAAGTGTCTTGCGAACGACTGGTCGAAAGATCTGGTCTCTGTTTTTCAGGGAAAAGAGGAGTACCTGCAGAAGGGGCTGGGCGTCGTCGTTCTCAAAGGGGAGGAGCTTGTAGCGGGCGCTTCCTCCTACACCAGATATCGGGAAGGGATCGAGATCGAGGTGGATACCAGGGCGGACGAAAGGCGCAGGCATCTCGCGACGGCGTGCTGTGCCAGACTGATCCTAGAGTGCCTGAAAAGAGGGCTGTACCCAAGCTGGGATGCGCAGAACTGGAATTCAGTGTGCCTTGCGGAGAAGCTCGGGTATGAGTTCTCGCATGAATACGCGGTATATGAGGTATATTGATACGGGATATGCTTCTTTGCTTGACAGCAATAACTAACAATGTTAGATTATATATTGCTAACAGAGTTAGCTAATGCACTGCGGGAGCGGCAGAGAATGGAGAGAGCGGATGGGATCCGATGAGTTTATCGCGGTCGAGGAGAAGGCTTCCGGCGGGAGGGCTTTTTGCAAAAGAATGTGTACTTCCGTACAGACAATGCGGGCAATCCAATCTGGAAGGACAGCTTCCTCTATGCAAAACGGCAGGATACCGAAGCGCTCCCGGAGCGGATACAGAAATTGGAGACGCAGATGTGGGAGGCAGCCAGAGCCAGAGATAAAAAGGCGTTTCTGGAGCTGGTATCCGGATCGGCGGTGATGGTGTGCGGCGGCTTTCGCTGTACCGGCGCGGAGTACGCGGAGATCATTGCCCGGTTTGACTGTAAAGAATATGAGATACAAAATTTTGAGGTGACGGCGAGCGCGCCGGGTCTGGTGCAGGTGCACTATACGATCACCCTCACAGTCAGCGATCCCGCCAATGCGGATCTTGCGGGAACCTTCCATATTACAACGACGTGGCAGCAAAACGGAGAGGGGTATCAGGTTATCTTTAATATGGATCAGAGAGTGTCATAGGGTAGAAATGTTCCGAAAGTCCCTGCTGGCTTTTCCTTATTATAATGGGGCTGCTGTAGGAGAATTTCCGGCAGGAAAAAGATGCGCCTGTTAAGACGGCGCAAAGAAAAAGAAACCGCGTATTGACAGAAAGAGCCTTTCCGTGATAAGGTGTTACTCAAATATTAGGGAGTAGTTCACACCGGAGCATTTCCGGTGCTGTGCTGATCGTCATCACGTCATCCGGCGGAAGAGACCGTGCAGGTGACCGGGCAGTACACTTGGGAGAGGAACGAGACTATTATTGTACGTTTTGCGTGCAATGGTGGTCTCTTTTTTTACCCCTTTGTATGCAGGATCATCATAGACAGGAGGAGACGCGTATGGAACAGAGATCGTATTGGAACAAAACGGCACAGGAGCTGCTGAAAGCGTATCAGGTGACGGAAAAGGGACTGAGCGGGGAGCAGGCCGCCCGGATCCGTGAGGAGAAGGGCGAGAACGTCCTGGAGGAAGAGAAGAAAAAAAGCATTTTACAGGTTTTCCTGGGGCAGTTTGAAGACCTGCTGGTCATCATTCTGATCGCGGCGGCGGTGATCTCCGTCTTTTCCGGCAATGCGGAGAGCAGCGTCGTCATTCTGGTCGTTCTGCTGATGAACGCCGTGCTCGGAACGGTGCAGTATGTGAAGGCGCAGCGCTCGCTGGCGAGTCTGAAACAGCTTTCATCTCCCAACGCGAAGGTGATACGGGACGGTGTAACAAAGGAGATCCCATCGCGGGAAGTCGTGCCCGGAGACATTCTGATGCTGGAAGCCGGAGATATGGTGGTGGCAGACGGAAGGATCCTGCACAACTATTCTTTACAGGTCAATGAAAGCTCGCTGACGGGCGAATCGCTGAACGTCGACAAGTCCGACGCGGTGCTGGAGGGAACGCCTGCGCTGGCGGACCGCACCAACATGGTGTATTCGGGAAGTCTTGTCGCGTACGGGCGTGCGCAGGTGCTGGTGACGGATACGGGGATGAACACGGAGCTTGGAAAGATCGCGGGACTGATGAACAAGGCGAAGGAGCGAAAGACGCCCTTGCAGGAGAGTCTGGATCAGTTCAGCAGCAGGCTGGCGATGCTGATCATGGCAATCTGCGTGGTCGTGTTCGCGCTCTGCCGGTATCGGGAGATGCCGCTGCTGGATTCGATGATGTTTGCGGTGGCACTCGCCGTGGCAGCGATCCCGGAGGCGCTGGGCTCCATCGTCACGATCGTGCAGGCATTTGGAACGCAGAAGATGGCGAAGGAAAATGCGATCATCAAGAATCTGAAGGCGGTGGAGAGCCTGGGCTGTGTCTCTGTGATCTGCTCGGACAAGACGGGTACGCTGACGCAGAATAAGATGACGGTGCAGCAGGTCTATGTGGATGGCAGGGTGCTTGACGGGACGGAGCTGGATTTTGCGCAGCAGACGCACCGCTATCTGCTCTACAATGCCGTGCTCAACAACGATTCGGAGCTGATCGAGGACAAAGGGATCGGAGATCCGACCGAGTACGCGCTTCTGGAAATGTTCCGGAAGCTGCACACCGCCCCCGGTTCTGTTTTTGGGGAGGACGGCGTGCATGAAGACGTGATCCGGCAGTACATGACCAGACTGGAGGAGATCCCCTTTGATTCCGACCGGAAGCTGATGAGCACAAAGTACCGTCTGCACGGCGTTCCCACGATTCTGACAAAGGGTGCGGTGGATGTTCTTCTGGATCGCTGCAGCGGAGTCCGCTATGCGGACGGCGTGCGGAACATGACGGAGGACGAGAAGGAGCGGATCCGTGTGCAGAACGAGCGCTTTTCGGAGGAAGGACTCCGCGTCCTCGCGTTTGCATACCGGGAGTCGGATGAGCCATTGACCACAGAGTCGGAGCGGGAGCTGATCTTCCTTGGGCTGATCTCCATGGTCGACCCGCCGCGCCCGGAGTCGGTTGAGGCGGTCGCAGACGCCAAGAGAGCGGGCATCCGGCCGGTGATGATCACCGGGGATCACAAGATCACAGCGGTGGCGATCGCGAAGGAGATCGGAATCTATGAAGAGGGAGATCTGGCGCTTACCGGTGCGGAGCTGGACGCGCTTAGCGAGGAGGAGCTGGATGAACGGATCACCAGGATCTCGGTCTATGCCAGAGTGTCACCGGAAAATAAGATCCGGATCGTGGAGGCATGGCAGAAAAAGGGAAATATTGTGTCGATGACCGGCGACGGAGTCAACGACGCTCCGGCGCTCAAGAAGGCGGATATCGGCGTGGCGATGGGGATCACGGGAACGGAGGTTTCCAAGGATGCGGCGGCTATGATCCTGTCGGACGACAATTTTGCAACGATCATCAAGGCGGTGGCAAACGGCAGGAATGTCTACCGCAACATCAAGAATGCGGTACTGTTCCTGCTTTCCGGCAACACGGCGGGAATCCTTGCCGTACTGTATACCTCGGTGATGGCGCTTCCGGTCCCGTTTGCACCGGTGCATCTGCTGTTTATCAATCTGCTGACGGACTCGCTTCCAGCGCTGGCGATCGGGATGGAGCCTGCGGATGACAGTCTTTTGAAGGAAAAGCCGAGAGATCCCAAGACGGGGATCCTCACCGGCGATTTTCTAAGGAAGATGCTGGCAGAGGGATCGCTGATCGCGGCGGCGAGCATCTGGGCGTATGGGATCGGCTATGCAGTCAGCCCGGCGAAGGCGTCCACGATGGCATTTGCAACCCTAACGCTGGCACGGCTTTTCCACGGCTTTAACTGCAGGGGAAACGAATCGATCTTCCGGCTGGGGCTGCGATCCAATAAGTACAGTATCTACGCGTTTGCCGCAGGAATCTTTTTCTTCGGGCTGGTGCTGGCGCTTCCCGCGCTGCACGGCGTGTTTGAGATCGCCCCGCTCGCGGCGGCAGATCTTGGACGGATCGCGGGTCTTGCCTTCGCGCCGACTGGCGTGATCCAGCTTTTCCGGGTGCTGCGCGGCTGCTTTTCCGGGAAACGGGCGTGACAGAGGTTAATTATTAAAATTTTATAAACAATGCAATTTTTTTCATAAACCGTTTAACAATCCTGTGAAAGTGTAAAGAAGAATTTCCTTTCACGGGATTGTAATTTTATACGAGAATGTTATAATTTATGCGATAAAACAGTACAAAATCCCTTGATATAGCGGCGCTTGTACGGAAAATCACAGCCACGGCAAAGAGGAGTTGTTGTTTGTATTATGGAAAACGAACAGAAGAAAACCAATGGTGGAAATCAGGCAATGATCAAAATATGCGGGTTTATCGTGGACAAGAGAAACTTGTTTTTCCTGCTGTTTGGCATCCTGATCATTTTTTCGGCCATCGCAAGGAACTGGGTGCATGTAGAGAATTCCATGTCCTACTACCTGCCGGGAACGACGGAAACCAGACAGGGTCTGGATCTGATGGAGGAGGAGTTCATCACGTACGGAACCTGTAACGTGATGGTGGCGAACGTGTCCTGCGAGCAGGCGGAGAATATTCTGGATATGCTGGAAAATTCAGACGGCGTGTTCTCGGTAGACTTTGACGACACGGAAGATCATTATGCGAATGGTTCGGCGTATTACAACGTCACATTTGATTATGATGAAAACGATGATGCGTGCCTTGCATCGTTGGACACCCTCAAACAGAATCTCGACGGATATGATTATTACCTGACGACAAGCCTGGGAGATACGCAGTCCGAGCTGATCGCGCAGGAGATGAACACGATCTCCGTTCTGGTAGCGGTTGTCGTTGTTTCGGTGCTGCTTCTGACATCACAGGCATATGCGGAGGTTCCGGTCCTGCTGATCACCTTCCTTTCGGCGGCGATCGTCCAGATGGGTACGAACTTCGTGTTCGGCACGATCTCCTTCGTATCCAATTCCGTAACGATCGTCCTGCAGCTTGCATTGTCGGTAGACTACGCGATCATATTGCTGAACCGCTATAAAGAGGAGCATGCGAACCTCCCCGCGCGGGAGGCGATCATCGTGGCGCTGAGCAAGGCGATCCCGGAGATCTCTGGAAGCTCGCTGACTACGGTCGGCGGTCTGATCGCCATGACGTTCATGCAGTACAAGATGGGACCGGATCTGGGTATCGTGCTGATCAAGGCGATCGTCATGAGCCTTTGTTCCGTGTTCCTGCTGATGCCCGGTGTCATCATGCTGTTTGCAAAGCTGATGGACACCACGAAGCATAAAAACTTTGTGCCGGATATTCCGTTTGTTGGAAAATTTGCCTATGCGACGCGGTATATCATACCGCCGGTCTTTGTGCTGGTGATCATAGCCGGATTTAAAATTTCTTCTGACTGCCCGTATGTGTTTGGCTACAGTACAATCACTCCGCCGCTGGAGAACAGTGTGCAGAAGGCGGAAAAGCTGGAAGAGAGCAACTTTGGAAGCAAAAATATGGTAGCGCTCATCGTGCCTGCCGGAAATTATGAAAATGAGAAAAAATTGCTGCAGGATCTGGAGGCGTGCCCGGAGGTAGATTACACGATGGGACTTGCCAACATTGAGGCGATGGACGGTTATAACCTGACGGATAAGCTGACACCGAGGCAGTTTTCGGAGCTGATCGATCTGGATTACGAGGTGGCGGAGCTTGTGTATGCGGCCTACGCGGTCAACGACGAGGACTATGCGAAGGTGGTAAACGGGCTGTCCGGCTACAGCGTGCCGCTGATCGATATGTTTATGTTCGTGCACGATGAGGTGGACGAAGGCTATGTGACCCTCGACGACGAGCTGCAGGAGACGCTCGACGACGCTTACGAGCAGATGAATTTCGCGATGAATCAGCTGCAGGGCGAAAATTACAGCCGTATGCTGGTCTATCTGACGCTGCCGGAGGAGAGCGAGGAGACCTTTGCTTTTATCGACCGGATGCATGATATCGCCGGAAAGTATTATGACGGGAAGATCCTTGTCTGCGGGGAATCCGTGAGCCAGTATGATCTGCAGAAAACCTTTGGAAGAGACAACACGGTCGTAAGCGTGGCTTCGATCCTTGCCGTGCTTGTGGTACTTCTTTTTACCTTCAAATCAGCCGGTATGCCGGTGCTTCTGATCGCGGTGATCCAGGGGTGTATCTGGATCAACTTCTCCGTGCCGACGATCCAGCATGACAACCTGTTCTTTATGGGTTATCTGATCGTCAGCTCCATTCAGATGGGCGCGAATATCGACTATGCGATCGTCATAGCGAGCCGTTACACGGAGCTGCGCGAGACGATGGGAAGAAAAGAGTCGATCATCAATACGATGAACCTGTCGTTCCCGACGATCATCACTTCGGGAAGTATGATGGCGGTGTCCGGTATCCTGATCGGTAAGATGACGTCGGATGTGGCGATCTTCGGTATCGGAAAGAGCCTTGGACGAGGCACGCTGATCTCGATCTTCGTGACGATGTTCGTCCTGCCGCAGATCCTGCTGGCAGGCGATAAGATCATCGAAAAGACCGCGTTCGTGATGAATATGCCGGTTCGTACCAAGAATGTGACCGGTCTGATGCGCGTGGATGGTCTGGTGCGTGGCCGGATTGAAGGTACGGTTACGGGTACAATGAGCGCGATCGTGCGTGGTAATGTCAGCGCCTATGTGGAGGCCGGCGACGTGACGGAGCTGACCGAGGAAGAGTACAAGGCCATGACGGAGAACGTGACGAAGGAGCTGGAGAGCAAGGAGGTAAAGGAGCATGAATAGAAAAAGAGTGATCGCCTTACTTCTTGCACTGACACTTGCGGCAGCACCTGCGGTAAACGTGCTGGCAGAGGAGAGCAGCCGCGCAGAGGACAGCGTGAGAGATAAAGAGGAAATTAAAAAGGAACAGAAAAAGGACGAGGACGAAGACGATCAGGAGGAAGAGCAGATCACCAGTCTGGAGGACGCCAACGAGACGATCGAGACGTACCGGGCGGAGGATTCCGAGACGGAATGGGAAGAGATCTATATCCGTTCGGAGGCAGACTGGGCGAGCTTCGTAAGACGGTGTCGTCTGGATACCTGGTCGCAGAATAAAAAGGTGTACCTGACGCAGGATCTGGATCTTGCAAGGATAGATGAGCAGTGCGTGCCGACCTTCGGCGGATATTTTGACGGACAGGGGAACACGATACGCGGACTCTCGATCCAGGACCCGGTTTCCTATGCCGGACTGTTCTGCTATACCCAGCGGTCGGCTGTGATCGTCAATCTGAACGTAAACGGAAATATCGTGCCGGACGGCAAGCGGATGGCGGTCGGCGGCATCGTGGGAGACAACAGCGGAATTCTGATGAACTGTACCTTCGATGGAAAGGTGACGGCAAACGATTATGTGGGTGGACTGGCAGGCTTTAACGAGGCTTCCGGTATTCTGATCGAATGTACGAACAAGGGCAGCATCACCGGGGCGCACTATACCGGAGGCGTGGTCGGTGAGAACGACGGCAATATCGTGAGCTGTACCAATGAGGCAGACGTCAACATTACGAATGAAGACAAGGGGATGTCCCTGGAGGACATCAATCTGGCAGACTACGCAAACGGCCTGCTGGATCTGGACAACAATAACAGTAAGGCAGACAATTCTTCTGCGCTGAACAATACGGTAGATACCGGAGGGATCGCAGGACTTTCCAGCGGGATCATCCAGTACAGCACCAACAGCGGGACGGTCGGCTATGAGCATGTAGGCTACAACGTCGGCGGAATCGTCGGCAGGCAGTCCGGCTATGTCCTTTCCTGCGAAAATACCGGAAAAGTATACGGACGTAAGGACGTCGGCGGAATCGCAGGACAGGCAGAGCCCTATGTGGCGGTGGATCTTTCGGAGGACATTGCCTACCAGCTCACGGACAATATCAATGAGCTGCATGACCTGATCGATACGATGCTGGACGATGCCGGATCAGAGTCCGACACGATTTCCAACCGGCTTTCTATCATACAGGGCTTTGCGGACAAGGCGCTGGACAATACCTCCTATCTTGCCGACCGCACCGTAGAGTGGGCAGACGGCATGGTAGGCGCTGCCAATGAGACGATGAGCCGGATTGATTATGTGATGGACGAGGCCGGAAAGGACGGAGGTGTGGTCGATCAGACCAACCAGGCGGTTGGTAACGGCCATAAAGCGGTGGAGGATCTGGGGAACGCGCTGGATGCGCTGGATGTATACCAGTATCTTTCAGAGGATGAGAAGAAACGCTATGACGATGCCAAGGAGCAGATGCAGAAGGCGGCAGAAGAATATAATGATAATTATACCAGGTATGTGAAGGCATACGATCAGTACTATATCGCGGAGCGGGCGGCAAACGCTACGGTAGAGGTGACTGATACAGACGGAAATACGACAACCGTACCAAAATATCAGGGCAATAACCCGGACTATGCCGGAGCGACAGAGATAGACATCAAACCGGTGAAGGAAAGCACGATCAATGAGTCCTGGACATTTGGAACCGTCGGTTCGGCAAGCGATTATATCGGTGTAGATTATTGGGATCACTGCAAGTATGACGGATCAGGGCTGACCTCTGCGGTCGAACTTGGCAAGACGGACGACGAAACGCAGAACAAGCTGGATAATGAGCTCAAGGCGGACGCCGCCAAGGAAGTGTCCGATCATTCGACAGAGATCGACACAAGCTCCAGAAGCTATGCGGATGCAGAATATGCGAAGGCTCATCCGGGGCATACCTATACGAAGGATGTGACAGACTGGACACAGACGATCTACGACATTGTGACGGCACATACGGATGAGATGTCGGAGGCTGCGCGCAAGGATGCGGAGAAGGCAGTGGACAATCTGCAGGCTGCTACGGGCAATCTGAAGACTGCGGGGAGCGAGACGAAGCGGATCTGGGACACAGTCAACGGAATGTATGACATCGTACTGCCCCAGCTGGGAAGCGAGTACCGCGCGACGACAAGCAGCCTGGCAACGAATCTCAAGGGCATTTCAGAGAATATGGGGTACCTCAACGGAGAGATGAACGGCTCAAGCGATGTGCTCCTGGACGATATGAAGGCGATCACGGATAAGTTCAGCTCCATTATGCTGCTCTATACCGATGCAATCGACGGCGTGCTGGATATGGACTATTCGACGGCTTTTGAGGACGTATCTGTGGAGGATGCGGACACCAGCACGGATGCGACGATCGCGGACAGCCACAACGGCGGCGTTGTGCAGGGCGATATCAATGTGGCGGGAATTGCCGGAACGATGGCGATCGAGTATGATTTTGACCTGGAGAGTGACGTGACAGGTATCGACGACGCCAGGGCAAATTCCACCTTCCTGACGAAGTGCGTGATGCGGCAGAATAAGAACACCGGAAAGATCACGGCGCAGAAGAGTTATGCAGGCGGTATTTCAGGACGCCAGGAGATGGGAATCATCCTGCGCTGTGAAAATTATGGAACGGTTAAGAGCAACTCCGGCGACTATGTAGGAGGAATTGCCGGACAGTCATTGTCCTATATCCTCAACAGCTATGCGAAATGTACTGTTTCCGGAGATGAATATGTGGCGGGAATCACCGGTTCCGGCTCTGACATCGAGGACTGCTATGCGATGGTGAGACTGCAGGATACAACTGCCTTTGCGGGAGCGATCGCCGGAGAAGTGGATGAGACGGGAACCGTTCTTGGCAACTATTTTGTGGCAGATGACATGGCGGGGATCGATCGCATCAGCTATTCTGGAAAGGCGGAGCCGATCACCTATGCGGAGCTGATGAACGTTGAGGGAATCCCGAAGGAATTTGACACAATGCGGATCACCTTCTACGCGGATGACGTAGAGGTCGCCAAAGCGGAATGTGCTTACGGCGGCAGCCTGTCCGAGACACTTTACCCGGACATTCCGGTGAAAGATGGATTTTATGCCGACTGGGATGTGAAAGAGCTAAAGAATGTGACCTTTGATACCGATGTTATGGTAGAGTATGTCCGTTATCTGACGACGCTCGCCGGAGCGCAGAAGAGAGACAATAAGCAGTCGGTTCTTCTGGTAGACGGCAGCTTTAAGCAGGGAAGCGTTCTTTCCGTAGGATCTGAGACAGAGGAGAACTACGCTTCACTCAAGAACATTACAGAGTGCTGGAAAGTGAAGGTGCCGGACGATGGAAGCACCACGCACCAGTTCCGTTACCAGGCGCCGGAGGGACAGACCAAGGGCGTGACCATCTATGTCAAAACCGGGGACACCTGGCAGGAGACAGAGACAGAACTCATGGGCGCTTACCATCTGTTTACGGTGGACGGGAACGCGGCAGAGATAGCAGTTTCTGTCAAGGAGAAGGGCATAAAGGACTATCTGCCGTACATCATCGGCGGCGTTGTGGTAGTCGGTGGAGCGCTCGTTCTCATCATCAAAAAGAAATCTGCAAAAATGAAGAAGGCTAAGACTGAGGAAAAGAATGGAACAGAAGATGTACCGGTGTCTTAACTGCGGGGCAGAGTACGATCCGGGCTTGTCCAGATGTCCGTACTGCGGACAGGAGAATGCCGAGAAAGCGCAGGAACATTATCAGAAGAAGATAACCAGACTTAGTGCGGAGAGAAGAAATCTGAAAAACCTTCCGGGGATCATTTCCCGGAAGGTTGGAAGTAAACTTCTTGCCTGCATCTTAGGTCTGGTTTTGCTCGCTATTGTGGGCGGAGCGATAGCTGGCGTCGCGACCAGCGTACATAGAAAACTGGAGAAGGCGAGACAGCAGCGGGTCCTGGCGCAGATGGAAGAGCTGCTGCGCGCGGAGGATTATCCGGGATTGAAGGAATTGTGTGACGCGCAGGAGCACGCGTACCTGATCTATGACAAATACGATGAGGTGACGCTGGTCTACACGAGAAGCCTCTGGCTGCTCGACGCGCTGAAGACGTGTGAGGAAGATCAGCAGAGGGAGGAGGACGAAACCTTCCGGATGTGGAATCTGGCGTATGCTTTTGAACGCTGGAATTCTCTGTACGAGATAAGCCAGGAGTACCTGAACGACGAGTCGAGAAGAGGGAATGAGACATATGTGCAGGCAATCCTGGATCAGAGCCGGAAAACGATGAAGAGTTACCTTCCGGTGGACGACACGTTTCTGGATGAGATCGCAACAATGCATGAGAGCGATTACGAGAAGCGGATGAACCGGTACGAGGAACTTGCCTTAGATATGCTGCTCGGCATGCGCTAAGAGCGTGCGAAGAAATGAGGATGAATATGAAATGTGTTGGATGTGGCGCGCAGATTGACATGGATCAGCAGGTCTGTCCATACTGCGGCAGGGTCAATGATCTTGCATTGCAGCGCAGTATGCATCTTGAGAATCTGGAAGAGAGAAACAGGCGGGAAGGAAAAGAGATCGTCGAGAAGAGCAGAATGGAGATCTTCTGCAGGGTCCATCGGTGGGTCAACGTAGGGCTGGCGGTAGCCGTGGTGATCGCGGCGGTGGCTTCCTTTGGCTTCTTTTATTATTATGAGTATGGATTTTCATTTGATAAGGCAAAGCCGGGGGAGATCAGAGAGCTGTACGAAGCGAAGGATTTTGGCGAACTTTATTATGCGATGTCGAAAGGTGATTATTTCGGGGAGCAGGACTTTGTGGACTGTGCGCAGGCGGCGCTCTACTGGCATACCTATATCAGCTGCCAGGATCACTTTGCACGGGCATATCAGCAGTATGTGAAAGAGGGAACTTATGACAGCTATGATCTGAAGCAGTGCGTGCGCGAAGGGCTTACCTGCTATGCTTATTTCAACCCGGATTCTTCTTATGCAGCGGAGGACGTCTGCCGGAAAAATGCGGAGATGACGAAAGACTATCAGGAGAAGGTAACGATCCTGCTGACCGGAATTTTGCAGATCCCGGAGGAGATGCTGCAGGACATCCGGAAAGATGACGATCAGAGGCGGCAGGAGATCGTTGATCATGTACTGGAGGTGCTCCCGAATGAAGAGTAGAAGAATCATTTTGCGAAGCGTGATAACCGTGATCCTTGCCTTTATGCTCTTTGGCTTTCTGAGTCTGATCTACGAGTACACGACAGATGACTATGTGCCGGAAACCTCACTGAGATCGGCGCTTGACCGGGGCGATTACAGCGGGATGGTAGATTATTACGATATTGTGAAGTATTTATATGATTTTGACAAGGATGAGGAGTATGGACGGTACACAGAATTTGTGGAGTTCTATCGCGCCTACATTCTGTATGTGGAGAGCGGCGACCTTTCATACCAGCGGCAGATGAAGGAGATCATGGACCAGACGGTGTATGAGGACAACCAGCCGCATTATCAATACCTGTATGAGCTGCCGCCGGGCTATAATTTCGAGAAAAAGGATACATAATAATCACATACGGCAGGAAGTTTTGACAGCCGAAAGCAGAGACAGCATACGCGGGAGTATGCGGAAAAGAGGACAGAATGAAGAATTACATTAAAAATTTCCCGGTTGAAGAAGTGAAAAAGCCCCATTCCGTCTATGCGAAAGAGGCTTTTAAAATGCTTCTGATCGTTGTTTTCCCTGAGAAGACTGTCTGATCAGGACGCGGGAAGATATTTGTCATACAGGGCTACATGATCGTAGATGCAGCGCCAGGAACTGTGCGCGTCGCCGGTTACGATGATGTAGCCTTTTCCGTTTCGGTCGGTGCCGTAGCTGGCGGCGCAGCTCCGGGACTGGACGACGTAGCCGGTCTTGGCGTACAGCACTTCCCCGTGGGTATCCTTGTCCTCGATACGCCGCAGGAACCAGTTGGAAATCTCAATCCCATCCGGGTGCTGTGGTGTGGACGAGGTCGTGTATGTGTGCGCAGAAAGAACCTCCCGGCAGATCTCATTGTTGACGGCTGCTTCCAGGATCATCGCCATATCGTACATCGTGCAGTAGTGGTTCTCGTCGTACAGTCCGATGCAGTTCGTGAAGTGGGCAGTACCGGAAAGCCCCAGATCGCTGAGCTTTTCATTCATCAGATCGACAAAGGCCTCCTGAGAACCGGCAACGTAGGTGGCGAGTCCGAGCGCCGCGTCTGCGCCGGAGGGCAGGATCGTTCCGTAAAACAGATCGCGCACGGTCACGGTTTCGTCGTTGTCAAAATTGACTGCGCTGCAGTCGTTGGAAAAGACGAAGTCGTTGATGTCCTGCGTGATGGTAAAGGTATCGTCGAGATCCGTCACGTGCTCGGCAGCGACCAGAACCGTAAGGATCTTGGTCATGGAGGCGGGACTGACCCGGGTGTAGGCGTTCTGCTCCGCGAGCACCGTTCCGGTGTCGGCGTCGATCACGATGCCAAAGGTGCTCATCACGGAATCGGCTTCAAAGTAATGATCGGTGGACGCCGTTTCCTCCGCATGGTAGACGGTGCTGTCGACAACCGGCGTGGATTCTTCCGGGGAAGGAGCCTCTCCATCGTTGTTATCCTTATCCGGGGCGTTCATGCTGCCTTCATCTGTCGAGGCGGTGTCGGAAATCATGTCGCCTGTGGAAGGCTCCTCCTGTGAAAAGGAGGTCACCTCAGCAGAAGGATTGTCGCCTGTGCTGTCGGCTCCGTCCGCCGTACCTTTTCCAGAAGAGAAAAGGCGCGCGGCCACAATGATCACGACAAGAACGGCGACCGCTGCCGGACACAGACGGAGGGCAAGTTTTCGATACATTGCCTGTTTTCGCTTCTGTCTGCGCATCTCTTCGATTCGCCTTGAACGACGCAGCCGCCGCTCACGTTCATAGGGATCTTCGGCGTCGTAGGCGCTGTTTCTCCGCGCTCTGTTTTCTTCTTCATCTATCTGTCCCATAGTTATCCTCTTTTTTAATCTGAATCATTTTGTTAGCACAAAAGCGCTATCTTTTCTATTATGTACCAGGGATCTTTGGGGTGTCAAGACAGGAAGGATCGCACTTTTCGCGCTGGGGCAGGAGCCCTTTTCCGTGCAGGGTATCGGACGGCGGCTTGACAGACGGCGCATTTTCATGGAAGATGGAGTGGAGATCAAAAAGACGACAGAGAGTGCAGGCTCAGAAGGATAGAAGAGGGAGAAAAAGCTATGGAAAAGAAATTTAAAGAAAAATACCTGGCTGGCGAGGTGGAATTCGAGGAGATCGACGATTACAGCCAGGAATGGGGATTCAGCGACGTACCGGTAACCCTGCGGGAATACCTGGGACTGAACGCGGAGGAAGAGGACGCCTGGGTGAGCGTTGGCGACGACGCGCTGAAGGAACTGCTGGATCAGCAGAGAGCTGCACAGTGACAGCCTGAACGGTCCTGACGGCGGAACTGGTTGGGCGTGCAGCCGTAGATCTGCTTGAAGCTGCGAAGGAACAGCTTGTAGTTCGTGACACCGTGCTTTTCCAGGATCGTGCCGACATTCAAATCGGTTTCCTGGAGATCCTTGCAGACATGCGTCAGGCGCACGCTGTTGACATAGGCGGTAAAAGGGATGCCCATATTCCGCCGGAAAAAGCGGCAGAAGTATTCCGGATTTAAGGCGGCGAGCGCAGCGGCTTCCTCCAGGGAGATCCGCTGGGTATAGTTCTCCTGCACGTAGCGGATTACGGGAGTGAGGCGGTCCAGGTTTTTCTGGCTCTGAATCTTGGCAGCGCTGTTGATGGTCACCTGAAAGTGAGACACCAGAAGGTAGAGAAATTCATACAGTAAACTGGAAAACCGCAGGGTATAGCCCTGTGGTTTTTCGCTGTAAAGCGTTCCCATGGAAACGAGGGTGTCCCGGACCTGCCCGGAAAACGGATCGTCGGGAATGACAAACTGGATATCGTCAAAATTGGGAATCGCCTGTACCAGAAACGCATAGGGGATCTGCAAAAGCATCACGCGGGACGCCTCGTAGGTTCTGGTCGCGTGGACGACGGCAGAGTTGATTACCAGAAAATCGTCCGCAAACAGACGGTGTGAACGCTGGCCGATCAGCACCTCCATCATCCCTTCGTAGATATAGAGGACCTCCAGACTGCGGTGCCAGTGCTCCGGGACGTAGCTGTCGGAACTGTTGTAGATTTCAAAACGGGCGTTGACGTCGCCGCTTAGGTGGATTTCTTCGTGAGGAAAGTGAGGCATGGGAGCTCCTTTTAATAAGATTTTTATTATAAAATATAGATATATGGTCACATATTGTCCAATGAATAACCAGGCATAGAGCCCTTGCAGGACATAGGTTCGCAAAGCGGCGAACCTACGGTACTTAGTGGCTGTGTTTTAACCACTTATGTACCACTGCATCCGGATTGGAGCGCGAGCGCGCCCATGCGGGTTATTCATCAAACAATATGAAAGGATCAGATGTTATCAATAGCTTATTCCGTGCTTTTTAAAAAGTCAATATTGACCTAAAAATAGGTCATAATAAGATATAGAATTTCACAGGCATGCGTGATACACTGACAGCATAAAGAAACAAGAAATGAGACGGTTTGGAAGAAAATAAGAAAAATGTAAAAACAGGAGGAACAGGATATGACAGCAGAAAAGATCAAGGAGCTGGTGTCAAAAATGACATTGGAGGAGAAAGCGGCGATGTGCTCCGGCGCGGACTTTTGGCACACAGAAGCCGTGGAACGTCTGGGCATCCCGGCGAGCATGGTGTCCGATGGACCGCACGGTCTGAGAAAGCAGGACGATAAGGCGGATCATCTGGGAGTAAACGAAAGCATCAAAGCGGTATGTTTCCCTGCCGGATGCGGAACGGCGGCATCCTTTAACCGTGAACTGCTGAAGGAGATGGGAGAAGCCCTCGGAAACGAGTGTCAGGCAGAGGGCGTGAGCGTCATCCTTGGACCAGCAGTCAATATCAAGCGTTCGCCGCTGTGCGGACGGAATTTTGAGTATTATTCCGAGGATCCCTGTCTGGCAACCGAGATCGCAGGTGCGCTCATCCACGGCGTACAGAGCAAAAATGTCGGAACCAGCATCAAACATTTTCTGGCGAACAATCAGGAGACCAGAAGATTGTCCTCCGATTCCAGAGTGGACGAGAGAACGTTGCATGAGATCTATCTGGCGGCCTTTGAAGGGGCGGTGACCAAGGAAAAGCCGTGGACGGTGATGTGCTCCTACAACCGCATCAACGGGACTTATGCCGCAGAGAATCATAAATATCTGACCGAGGTGCTTCGCGACCAGTGGAAATTTGACGGATATGTGATGAGCGACTGGGGCGCGGTCAACAACCGTGTGGCAGACTTAAAGGCTGGACTGGATCTGGAGATGCCTGCGTCCGGCGGAACGAACGATGAGCTGATCGTCAGAGCGGTACAGAGCGGCGCGCTGGAGGAAAGCGTGGTAGATACGGCGGTTGAGCGGATCCTGAACATTGTATTCCGCTATGAAGAGCACCGCGACAAGACCGCTGTCTTTGACCGGGATAAGGATCATGAGCTGGCGCGCAAGGTGGCGCAGGAGTCGATCGTTCTGTTGAAAAACGAGGGGGTTCTGCCGCTTGAGGAAAAGAAGCAGATCGCTTTTATCGGTAAATATGTGAAGAAGCCGCGCTATCAGGGAGGCGGAAGCTCTCATATCAACAGCCATAAGGTGACGGCGGCGTGGGATGTGATCAAGGATATGCCGAACATCTCCTATGCGCAGGGCTTTGTGGATGATAAAGACCAGACAGACGAAGCACTGCTGGAGGAGGCAGTACAGACCGCGGCAAAAGCTGACGTTGCTGTCATTTTTGCGGGACTTCCGGACTCTTTTGAATCGGAAGGCTATGACAGAACTCATATGCGGATGCCCGACTGTCAGAATGAGCTGATCGCGAAGGTGGCTGCGGTACAGCCGAACACCATCGTTGTGCTTCACAATGGCTCGCCGGTGGAGATGCCCTGGGCGGATCAGGTGAAGGGAATCGTGGAAGCCTATCTGGGAGGTCAGGCGGTAGGCGGCGCTGTGTGCGACATCCTTTTTGGAAAAGTAAATCCGAGCGGCAGGCTTCCGGAGACATTTCCTAAGAAGCTGGAGGACAATCCGTCGTATCTCTCCTATATCGGTGAGGGAGATATGGTAGAGTACCGGGAAGGCATCTTTGTCGGCTACCGCTATTATGATAAGAAAAAGATGGATGTGCTGTTCCCGTTCGGATACGGACTTTCCTACACAGCCTTCGATTATTCGAACCTGCGGGTAGACAAAAAGAAGTTCAAAGATACCGATACCGTGACGGTGACCGTGGACGTCACCAATACCGGGAAGATGGCAGGAAAAGAGGTCGTACAGCTCTATGTGGCAGACAAGGAGAGCGCGGTGATCCGTCCGGAAAAGGAGCTTCGCGATTTTGCCAAGGTGGAACTTATGCCGGGGGAGACAAAGACGGTAAGTTTTACACTCGGAAAGAGAGCGTTTGCCTACTACAATACGACGATCCACGACTGGCATGTGGAGACGGGCGAGTTTGTGATCCAGATCGGAAGATCCTCACGGGACATCGTTTTGCAGGAGACGGTCACAGTAGAATCGACAGTTAAGATTCCGTTCGTCTACACGACGGATACCACGCTTGGCGACGTGATGAAGAATCCGAAAGCCTATGAGATCGTGAAAAGCCTGTTCGAGAAGAGTCTGTTTGATACGGACAGCGCAGAAGAGCGAGGCGAAGCGTCAAGCGAGGCAATCTCGGATGATATGAATGAGGCAATGCTGATCTATACACCGCTGCGCGGACCGGTGAGCTTCGGCGGAGAGGTGAGCATGGAGGATATCCAGAAACTGGTAGATCAGATGAACGCGTTGGAAGAATGGGATGACAGCCATTAAAAAATAAAGAAACTCCTCACAGCCATGATGGCAGATGCGACTGCTGGCGGTGAGGAGCTTTTTTGTATATGCGTTATAAGATGCTGTTATTTCAGAAGCAGCTTTAAGTCTTCTTCCGGCGTGGTGATGGGGGCAATGCCGAAGTTTTCCACGAGATAGTTCAGCACATTGGGCGAAAGGAACGCCGGCAGCGTAGGGCCGAGGCGGATGTTCTTGATGCCCAGGTGCAGCAGGGTCAGCAGGATGCACACCGCTTTCTGTTCGTACCAGGAAAGCACCATAGACAGCGGCAGATCGTTCACGCCGCAGCCAAATGCGTCGGCAAGTGCAACAGCGATCTGAATGGCGCTGTAAGCGTCGTTGCACTGTCCTATATCCATCAGACGGGGCAGATCGCCGATCG